>TARA_B100001057_G_scaffold380448_1_pt1 | contig 15096 bp, 16 predicted proteins | sample TARA_B100001057 | Tara Oceans TARA_B100001057 (sample SAMEA2621839) | marine metagenome | biome: marine biome (ENVO:00000447); feature: surface water layer (ENVO:00002042); material: "saline water (ENVO:00002010), including plankton (ENVO:xxxxxxxx)" | depth 5 m
GCCCACGCGGAAGGCGATACCGCAAGACTACCCCGGTGATACCGTGTTCATTGAGCCACTTAGCTATCCCATGCCCCTCGGGTCCGATCACGACCCCTCCATATCCTCCCCCCGGACAGATGACGATCACAGCTCCATTGGGCTTTGTCGGCCTATGGACCGTCATTACTGCGTTTTTAGTATCGAAGGTGCCGTCACCATTCGGAGCCTTATCCTCCACCCAAAGGGGCACAGTGATCGGCTCGGATGCCGAGCTTTCTGGAGCGGCTGAAAGACCCCAACAGGGTGACAGAACGATCAGGCTGATAACTATCGAGGCTAACTTCATGATCTCTCTGGTTACCACGAGTCCTTCCGGAAGCAAGGCGACACCGCTACAGTCTTTCGAGCTTGGAGACCCCTCTCTGATTCCTGTATATCTCTCTCGTGAAGGCTATGAAGCGAACAGGGGGAGGGTTGTACGTGCTGCTGGCGGTTCTTGCTGGGACCGCAGAACTGCCCGCGAAAGAGGACTCCTGGTGGCAATTCCGGGGCCCCGCTGGAAACGGCCATAGCGACTCAAAAAACCTACCAGTGGAATGGACCGAAAGCGATATCACGTGGAAAACTCAGATTCATGACCGGGGCTGGTCCTCTCCGGTGGTCTGGGGCAACCAAGTCTGGATTACAACCGCCACCAAGGACGGAGCAAATCTCTTCGCCGTCTGTGTCGATACGGATACCGGCAAGATCATCCATGACATCCATGTCTTTGATGTGACTTCTGCGATGTTAATCACCTCCGCGAACACTTATGCGACCCCGACCTGCGCCATTGAGGAAGGCCGGGTTTACGTCCACTACGGCACCTATGGAACGGCATGCATTGATACGCGCACCGGAGCCATTCTCTGGAAGAGACGAGACCTGAAGTGTGATCACGAGAAAGGCGCTGGGCCGGCAAGCTCTCCGACTCTGGTCGGGGATTACCTCGTTTTCCATGTCGATGGCAGGGATGTGCAATACGTAATTGCCCTCCGAAAATTAACTGGCGAGACCGCGTGGAAAACCGACCGCTCTCTCGACTACAGCGCGATCCCGGTTCATCACCGAAAAGCCTATGGCATGCCTGTCCTGATTCCCCGTGGCAAGAAGACCCAACTCGTCGGAGTCGGGGGCAGGGGGCTTTTTTCCTATGACCCGGTCACGGGAAAGGAATTATGGAAAATGAGACACCGCGGTTGGTCAATTGCACCCCGGCCAGTTTATGGCGACGGCCTCCTGTTTGCTCTGATTGATCGGGACGATCCGGAACTCTGGGCGATCCGACCCGATGGAAGCGGCGATGTAACTGATTCCCATATTGTGTGGCGGGAAACCAAGCGCATGCCCGAAAGATCCTCACCTCTCTTTGTCAACGGGCTCCTTTTCGTGGTCACCCGAAATGGAATCGCGAGCTGCCTTGAAGGCCCCACCGGCAAAGTGTGCTGGCAAAATCGACTGAAGGGCGCCTATTCCGCATCGCCCATCTATGCGAACGGTCTCATTTATTTCTTCAGCGAAGATTCTGTCTGCACAGTGATCTCAGCGAGCAGTGACTTCAATATCGTCAGTACAAACTCTCTTAACGAAGAGCAATTGATGGCGACCCCCGCCGTCGTTGACAGCAGCGCCTTTATCATTCGCACCAACCAGCACCTCTTCCGCCTGTCGGGCCGTGGCCATCCTGAGATAAAGGAGAAGTCGACAGACTAACGCGAGAGTTTCTCCTCCAGCCATTCCGCAACCACTCCGCGCCCCTTGGTCAGCGTTATAAACAAGGCTTAGGTTTGTAACCCTCCGAACCGGTTCCGGGGGTTAAGATTATTGCGGAGTTTTGATTCGTGGAAATGCCGCCCGCCTTAGGCGTCCGTAAGTTCTGTCGTGTCAGCAGGCAAAAGGTCTTCTTTCGGTGTGGCTGATACATCCGCGCGAGGATTTCCGCATATCTTATTGGGAGACGAATCAGCCTCCTCTTGCACTACGAGAACATCACCCCCGGACATCATGAGCGAACAATGGTATATTAAAGGAGAAGGGGACGAGAAGATTGGCCCATACACTGCCGAGCAGATGCAACGCTACGCACTCGTCGGAAGCCTCGCTCTAGAAGATCTTGTTTGGACCGAAAGGGTTGACTCATGGATCCCTGCATCCTCGGTAGAGGGGTTATTTCCAATAGCTCAGCGCGACACCCCTACCCGGAGCATCACCTCTCCCAGCGCAACGCCATCTACAGTTCTGCATCCGGCATACCATACCACGGCCCGAGCCCTGTGGCTTATTCACCTCGGCTCCCTTGTTGGATTCCTCGCCGTAGTTTTACAGATCTTCATCTCGCTGATCGGCCCGAAACTGTCACCTGACGCTCTCCCTTTCATCGGTCACCTCTCTGCCTCTCTTGTTGGGGGGGCGTCCTCTTCTTCCTGATTAAGCTGATCGGTTACTGTATGGGGTTTGGAGCGCCCCGCGATGGGGCCGCGCGGGCATACCTTGGAGCGGCTCTTGCTATTCAAGTACTCCCCTTGATCACGGCAGTGATTGGAGCCTCCGCATTCCTCACGCTTGCCACGGATAACGACCTCGGATTTCTTGGGGATTTCCTCTTGCTTGGTGGTGTTTTGTGGGCGTTGGCGTTCTTTATTTCCCTGACCATCCTGCAACCGATTGCTGGCATGATTAATTTGGTTCTCATGGGGGGCTACCTAAAGAGAGTGTCCCTCTCTTTGGGGTTGCCTGCAGCCGACGCCACTTCACTTATGAAAAGGATCTGGTGGAAATTCGGCACCCTAGGATTCACAGTTGCCAATCTCCTTTTGGAAACGATTATTGGCCTCGGAATCAATTCCCTTCTCGCTTTGCTGGGGGGGCTTGCCTTTTGCCTTCAGTATCTTGTGGCGTATTTCCATTACCTTGGGCTCCTGTCGAGCACCCGGTCCTCTATCTTCTTTCAGCAGAATCAAGGCCGTCACCGCTAACGACTGACCACGAGTGGCTTATGGTCTCCACGCGAGTTTTGCGTGCGACTCCTTTCGGGGAAGACCAATAGGGCGGACTGCGGGGGATCCGCATGGGTTAGGTTTGCGATTGCCTCGGGAGGGCAGAAGGGCTAGGAGTTGTTTGATTATGAAGCGTATTGCAAAAGTACTTGTCCTTGTCGGCGCTGTCTCCATGGCCGCATTTTCCTTCAGCTCCTGTGCGAGCACTGCTGCCTCCTGCTGCGGCTCCGATGGATCTTGCTGTGCCGCTGAGAGCGCCAAGTAAGGATAATTAAAGGGAACCTCCGCCGGCTCAAGCCCCGGAGTGCACGCCCGCACTTTTTACCAAGCGGATTGCCCGCTCCGGATATGGAGTAGGTAATCCGCTTTTTTGTGCCGTCGAGGGATCCGTTAATCCCCGACGCCTTTGAGGATATCCGCGGCCGCGATTCTCCCAGCCTTGACTTTCTCCATGTCGAGGGGCTGTCCAGTCGGGACAAAAATAAGCGCATTAAGAAAATCCATAATACCCTTCGCCTCTACCCATGAAAGCTCGGCCGCTTCGAGGGCAGTAGTATTGTCGTTACTGCGGAGCGAAGCATCCGCCCCTGCCTCCACGAGAAGCTTGACGACTTCTACCTCACCCAAGAAGGCGGCCGTCATTAGAGGGGTGGAACCGTCCTTGTTCTTGCAATCAAGGTCAGCTTCGGCCGCAATCAGGATCTTGGCAATCTCGGACCGACCAAAGGTCGCCGTCACTTGAAGGAGGGTGTTTCCATCTTTATCCTCACCGTTTACATCTCCTCCTTTGTCAAGATAGGCGCGCAGGGAGGCAGCGTCTCCCCCCACAATGAAACTAATGGCCACATCCGTAGCGCTCCCTCCTTGTTGCTCCAGATTGGCGTCCTTCTCATCCCTTGAGTCAGATGACACCACCTGCACAATGCCAGCCTCCTCAATTTTGATGATGGTAACAATTTCCTGATCTCCAGTTTCCTTAGTGATGGTGAGTTTGTCGTCCGCCACTGGCGCAGGGGAGGAGAAATCCAACAGATCCTCCCCTCCATCCTCCGAAATAAGGGTAATGGTTAACTCATCGACCTCATACCTGCCCTTTTCATCTGAGCCCCCTGAGGTGGTGGCCACGCCATCCACAACCGACCCACTCTGCCAGGTTCCATTCCCATAGAACTGTCCGAAACCAGTCTCCGCCCCGACGCCAATATACACCCGCTTGTTCTTAATGAACTCAGCAAGACTTATTTCCTCGACGATCACCTGGGGAGTCCCCGGAGCGACTTCGGGGCTGACAGGGACTTCGTTGCCACTTCCTACAGCCTTCTTTTTCTCCCCACAGCCACTCAAAGCGACCAGGAGAATAACCATTAGACCTTTTCTCATAGAAAAGGTCTACCGGAACCCAACTCCCCAATCCAAGGACCAAATTGCGTTTAATGAGTCACCAAGAGATGGAATCAAGGCAGCACTTCTCCCTCCGGCGCCGATTCTAGCCTTGGCACCGCCTCCTGACGGCATTAGATAATTTCCGAGAGGACTATTTCTTTATGGGAGAATTCAAATCACCGGAAACCGTGGAAGCGGAAACAATGCTCGCCAAAGCCGTCGCTATCATGAAGGCCGACGGCAATGTCGATGAGAGTGAGCTATCCGTCCTGCGGGATATCGCCTCCCGACTCGGAATCGGGGAAGGGGACATCGACACGATCCTCAATGATCCTGAGGGCGCGGAGAACTCCCTGCCCACAGATCCTTTCAAACGCGCGCTCTTCCTCGTTTTCATGGCCTCTGCTGTCTGGGCAGATGGCAAAGCCGATGACGCCGAAAAACAACTTCTCTCCGAGATTGGTCGTTCGCTGGACTACAGCTCGGAGCAGATTGAGGCTGCCGCAACTGCGGTCTCCACTGCACAGCAGGCAGAGGGAGGCGAGCTTGACCCAGCACTCATTGCGGTGCAGATCGCATCGCATTTCGGTTAATCCGATGTAGAGGGCCCGAGCGTTGCAGGGCTAAGTTCTCGCGGCAGGTTTTGGTCCGCTCGGGCCGGCCGGGGGATGTCACAATTCTTCAAAACCAGTCCTTATGAGTGGAGCACACCGTTTGCTCCCTCGAGAAGCAGGCACCTAACCGGCAACAAAGACAAAACCTGGTCTGCTTACCGAGGCCGCCCGAACTTAATCCAGATTGCGCAGAGCAATCGTAATCAGGGTCATGTAGGCACCCATGGAACCGGCAATGGTGAAAGCTTTGCGCCACGGGACGTAACAAAAGCGATAGAGCAGGGGGGCGAGAGGCAAAACGAAAACCAGCAAGGCCACGATGGGCGGGATAAAGTCCCCGCCGACAAGAAGCCTGCACAGAACACATTGCGGCCAAAAGATGATCGCTACCTTGGGATTAAGTAAGGTGAAGAACATCGCAGACCGCGAGCCCCCCGGCTCCCAGTCTGCCTCATGCCTCGCAAAGATGAACATCAGGACGGTTAAAATAACCAGGTCGAGCAGAGGGGAGGTAACGAAATATTCCATCTGGATGAAAAGGTAGGGATGTCCTTAAGGCGCTTCCCTTATTCCAGCCCAGATGGCCTTGATGGTCTCTTCCTGCCGCTTGCCTCGCGGAGGATTCATACTCGCGCTGTAGTGCTCAAAGCGGCGCAACGGCAGCTGAAAGAATCCGTTGGGGTCGTTTTTACGGACCCAGCGGTATGCGTAACGTAGCCAATCATTCCGGTAGCCTTCGGGCTGTTTCATGAACCAATTGATCTCATCCCAGCCCCAGACATGGATTGGAGCACCGGATCGGTATTCTCCCGCGTGGTCAGAAGGGCCAAAATTATCAATTTCGACAATATAGGGGAGGGAGGCGCATTGCCATCCGCTTAGCGTCAAGCCACCCTTGCTACGACCATAAATCGAGTCGCTATAGCCCTTTTCTAATACGGCCTCATACGGCTTCCCCGCGAGAGCCTTGGGCCGACAGGGAAACGAGTGAAAATCAAACATTAGTTTCCCCTCGTGCACGATCCCGCCACTGGGAACATGAGCATCGATGAGGACCAAGTGACGGCGGGCTTTCACCCTGGCGTAGGTCCGGATGCGCGATAGTAGATCACGCCAATGGCGGTGGTCACGGTCCCAATCATCCATAAGTGCAACCTGTCCGATATGAATCCCCTCCAACCCGAGATCGATCCAGCGCTTCGCAACATAAAAGAACCACATCCTGGTCTCCAGACGGCTCATATCCGGCACCGATGCGTCTTTATACCAGTGGTTATGGCGGTGCCGGAACCCATAGAGCATCTTTTTGTATTGGAAGTTTCTCACCTCTACCGGCAAACCAAACTCTCGGAACACTTCCACCGGGATTGCGATCTTATCGACATCCGTAGTCACCACCTCGAAAATTGCTCCCTGCAGGACAAGATCAGGATCCATCTCATGCAGTTTCTTTACAAAGGGTCGGGCCCTTTCAATCAGTTCATCGATCGTGGACTCTTTACCCCACATCCAGATGACTCTACCGGCAAACTTGACGCCGGTGTTTTGCATCATTCGCAAGTCATCCTCGGAGGTCAAATGAAGCAGTGATGCGACTGTTGCGCTTCGGGAGAGATAGTTCTCAAGCACTTCCCGACTGATCTGGCCATTGAAATGATAATCCGTATCTTTGGCAATTGTCTCAGTCTCGGGCTCTTGAGCTACAGCGACCGTAAAGAGGATCAAGGCCCATCCAGCTGACCATAAGGTTTCTATTCTGAAACGGGGTGCAAAGAACATCATGAAGCGACTCCTTTCTGTCTCTTGAGTCCCTGCACCGCAAGGCTAACCCGCAAAAGAAACGAGGCAGCTTCATCGCAGGAGTGAGATCGCTAAAGCCTTGAGTCTAGAGTATTGTGTTATGCAGAACCTTGGATCTCACTCCTACGATTGACTGCCTGTTACTCATACAACCGCGACCCCCTCAGCCAATTTTCAAATTAGTGAAATTTATTTTCCGGGTATGTTGTGACACCATGTGACCCAGTAGTTCCCGAGGATGAGGCTCGAAAAAAAGCAACCTCGACGTCCGGACAAAACCAAGGAGCTACCTCGTTAGAGTGAAATATCTGAAGCCTAGGTTGTAGTGTTTTTTTGAGCAGAAACTGAATCTCACTCCTTCGATTCATTGCCTGTTCCTGAAATAACCACCCAAGGTGGTGCGATTTTCAAAATTGTGAAAATTAGCATTTCCCTTCTAAGATCTGAACAACTGTAAACACTTGATTGGTGACCAATGAAACGTTCCGCTTACACAGGAATCCTTGTTCTCATTAATTCCCTTCTTCTTCTCACTCTTTTAGGAGTGGTGCCGTTTGCATGGATTCTCCGCGATGGACTGGGCCCCAACTCGGTCACGAGCAACGGATTGGATGCATTGGCTCGTGCCTTCACGACTCTCTATGCAGGTCCCGCCCTCCTCTGCCTATGTGGCCTGCACTTTCTCGTGCGTCACATCCTCCACAAACAAGCGGGTAGGGGGAGCAAGGTCGGCTCTTCCGTCTTGATTCTGGCATCCGGCCTTCTGTTTGGCGGTATCACGCTTGCCCTTATTGGGTTAGCGTTTGATTAAAGATGCCGGATCATGAGCCCAAGGATCAGAGCACGGCAACAATCCCTTCTTTAGCTGCTTCGGCCTCGCAGACAGAACAGGCACCAGCGCGTTAACCTATCGAAAGTTTCACTCTCAGGCTAGCGTACGATAGTCCCCGTCGCGCCTTGTTTTTCCTTCGGCGTCCATCCTTTCGAGCAGAGGCATGATCACACGGCGACTGGTTTCCAGGTGCTGCCGAAGATCGCTGGCGGTTGCTCGGCCATGCTGATCCAGAAAGGCGAGAACCTGCTCAGAGGCTTTTTTGTGGACGTCGGCAAGAATAACAACCTTCTCACTCAACTCGACGGCCAATCCGCTCCTAACAAGAAAGGAGAGGGCGCGCCTTGAATTTCCACATACACACAACTCGGCACGGCCCGGCGGGTTCATCGGGTGACTCTTCAAGGCCTCTTGGATATGGTCAGCAGCTTGCCGCACCTCAGCTTCGAGGGTCGGCGTAAAGGAATCATTGGCAATATACGTGCCATGCTGGGACACCTGTCGATCCTTCAGACTCTCAAGGAGGGCGTCAAATATTGCCGGATCGGGAAGAAGCTGAATAATACCCAGTCGAAGGTCCTCGAGGGATAACCCGGGAAGATCGGGATGCTTCTTATGGTAGGCACCCACTAGATTACAGGCACGATCAAGAACAGATTCCCACCAGGAGAGATCACAGAGATAAGAAGAAATCTTACCGATCCTCTCAGCGGCCAGCATTTCCTCCACCGTAGTATCTACCTCCTGTTCTGAATACTTGAACCGTGAGGCCTCCTCAGCAAAATCAACCAGGCGGTCTCGCTCGATCACGGATGCTAGCAGAAGCGAAAGATCCTCAAGACCATCAGCACGGGTTCTGAGAAAGCGAATTTGTTCCTCGGTTCCTATTCTTTTTCGACTGGCAGCGGCATCGAGAATTACTCCTCCTCCAAGGGTTGCCTCACCCGACCAGTCCCGAAGAACAAGGCGATCCCCAACCATCATCGCGTGTGGCTCATCCAGTCGGAGCTGTGCGAGTGCTACCTCCCCCGGAGATAACGACTTTTGCTCTATGAGGAACATACGGGCACCTATAACTCCTGAGCCATGGTGCACCCTCACCCTTCTTCCTGAGGGAAGGTCGCGCTTTGTCCCTAGTTGCCCCGGAATAGTCCGCTCCATTCTTGTGACCTGGATGTTAATGGTGTCATGGGGTGGCGGGGCCCCTACAGCGGTTAGAAGGGTTCCTCTTCGAACCCCCGATCGTTCCCTTGTCCCAACGTGGAGATCGGGAACACTGAGTGCAGTCCGCATACCGGGCTCAGCTCGCTCGACCGCGGCACTATGATTCTGAATAGCGCGGACATGGGTGCTGAGTCCAGATGGTTGAAGGGTGAGTTGATCTCCAACATCCAAGGCGCCTCCCGAAAGTGTTCCGGTAACGACCGTTCCTATTCCTTTCACTGAAAAGGCCCGGTCTACTGGGAGAAGTGGCTTGCCGAAGTTCGGGGCGGAAGGAGCGGTGGCGAGCTGAGTGCTCAAAGCCTCACGAAGAACATCAATGCCATCTCCAGTCGTTGACGAAACGGGGATTACAGGAGCCTGTTCCAGAATAGTGCCGCTGAGGCCATCCTTCACGAACTCCAACGAGAACTCGAGGTCCTCAGCAAGATCAGATTTAGTGAGAGCAACAACAGCCCTTTCAACTCCCAGATAGGTCAGGATATGAAGGTGCTCTTCGGATTGAGGCATCCAGCCGTCATCGGCTGCAACCACAAAAAGGGCTACATCCATTCCGCCCACACCGGCAACCATGTTATTGACGAAATCTGCATGGCCGGGAACATCAACGATCCCAAGTTCCATGACGTTCCCTTGCCCTGCGGGATTTGGCAGCGTTAGGTGCGCAAAGCCCAATTCAATTGTCACACCCCTGCGCTGCTCTTCCGGCAGGCGATCGGGATCAGTGCCTGTAAGGGCCCTCACCAGAGAGGATTTCCCATGATCAATATGACCTGCAGTCCCTAGAATAAAGTGCTGCTTACTACTCATCAGGATGTTCTGCGATTCCGGCAATCCTGCCTTTTTCAAAGTCAAACGGTGTCATCTCCAGGCAGACCTGAACCCCGGGAGCAAGGGAGCAGGCAAGATCCGCTAGACGACCCGGTAGATGTCCAACGATAGATTTACCGTTCATCAGCTCCACAAGGTAAACCCGTTTGGAACGCGCTTTCCGTATAATACCACTGGTTTCGATGGGGGGGTCGGGCATGAGACCCGAAGATGATGGAAGATTGAGATCGAGACTGCAATCGCTTTAGGGCCAGAGGCTCAGGAAGGGTCGAGATCAGGATAATTAATGCAGCGTCCCGAAAGCAACCGGGCGAGCAGAGTGCAGAACAAGAGTGGGTTCTCGGCAAAGGTAGCCGGTTCTGAAACAAGTCCGTCGATTTGATATAGTCTCTCCGCTCTTATAGCGGGAAAGAGGACCTCCTAAGGTCCGTCGTGGGCACTCCCTGTGCTTTGAACTACGCCCGACTTGACTCCTCCGATTGCGGAAGCATTATGTCGGCACAGCGAAGTGCGGTTTTTCCCGCCTTCAGCATTGTCCGTTAATCATGAAGAACAAGCATATCCCTTTTCTGCTGAGTCTCATCGCGGCATTGATGAGTTCCTGCTACTATCCTTACCCCAACCCCAACGGAGCCCGCGGAGGATACCCTGATCCAGCCCCAGGACAGGACATCACGTCCGGACAGCAGGCCGACGTCCGGGACGCTCGCGAACGCATTCCGAGTGAGCTAAACGCGGGAGACCCTGCCCCGGATCCTCAAACACCGGCCACCGAACCCCCTCCTCGTCAGGACTACAGGGTCGCAGTACCCATCCCCGGTAAGGAGGGCTTCGTCTTCAATCCATTTACCAATGACCCGGTCGACGTAAGGGCCATTCCATCAGGTACCCTCGTGCGTGATCCAAACGATCCCGATCCGGACCACAAGTTCCGGGTGCCCTGAAACATCGCTCTGACCGCCAGATGAGCTACAGAAGGCCTTGTCAGAGTGACCGGGCCCTGTTTTCTTCATATCCGCGTGACTGAATTTTGCCGCATCGCAGTCTTGGGTCCCGGCGTCCTTGGGGGATCTGTTGCCTTGGCATTGCGCGAAAGGCATCCAAACCGGTCTGTGGTACTCTGGGGAAGAAATTCAGCCCGGGTCGACGAAATTAGGAGCTCTGGTTGGCCCCACGTCACCGACATTCTTGAAGAGGCCGTCACAGATGCCGACCTTGTCATTCTGGCTGTTCCGGTTGAGTGCCTCGAAGATCTGGGCCGAAGGATCCTGACCGTTGGCCTCAGGAAGGGCGTCTGTGTGACCGATGTAGGCAGCGTGAAGGCCTGGCCGCACCAATCGCTCGGTCAGCTCATGGACTCGGAAGGTATCTGCTTTATTGGGAGTCACCCAATGGCTGGCTCGGAGAGGACTGGATTCGGCGCAGCCGACGCAGACCTGTTTCTTGGGGCCTCTTGTATTCTTACCAACGAACATCAGCAGCCAAAGGAATCGGTGACACAACTCGCCAAATTCTGGGAGGACCTAGGCGCCACGACCACAGTGATGAATGCCGAGGAGCACGACCGACTTGTCGGACGTATTAGCCACCTTCCGCACGTTCTCTCTACTGTATGTGCGCTCACAGCTCTGGAAAGGGTCGAGGATGGCCGCTTTTCCGGACAAGGACTCCGTGATACCAGCAGGGTGGCGGCCGGGGACCCCACGATGTGGGCCGAAATTCTCCTTCAGAACCGTTCTCAGATACTCGACCCCATACGGGAAGCCGCCTCAACTCTCTCCCAGATGGCCGAAGACCTGAGAAAACAGGATCGAGCCGCGATCTTGAAGGCCCTTGCGGAGGGTCAAATCAGACGCAGAGCACTTGATCGCAAAGAGTAATGAATTCGTCTCATTCCCTAACAATTCATCCTGCTGAAGGTTTTTCCACAGAACTTACGGTGCCCGGCGACAAGAGCATCTCGCACCGGGCCGCGATCATTGCAGGTCTCGCGAATGGCCCCTGCCGAGTTCGCAATTACCTCCCTAGTGAAGATTGCCTCAACACTCTGAGGGCAATGGAGAGCCTTGGCGTAATATGTGAGTCTATCGAGGCTAATCAATACGGCCCAACTGAGTTCATAATACATGGCACCTCGATGAGCCTTTCCAGTCCGTCCACGGTCATCGACTGCGGGAATTCTGGAACAGGTATGCGACTGCTCGCCGGCATTCTGGCGGGTCAAAATTTTGAAAGCACTCTCACAGGCGACGCCTCCCTTTGCTCTCGTCCGATGGGCAGAATAATTAGACCCCTTGAAGGTATGGGCGCCCATCTCCGGGCAACAGGAGACAAGGAAGGGTGCGCACCACTAATGTTTCACGGTCGGACGCTGTCTCCTATCCGCTATGTTATGCCAGTAGCAAGCGCACAGGTTAAAAGCGCCGTTCTCCTTGCCGGGCTGTTTGCGCATGGAACGACCTCGGTGGAACAACCCGCCACCACGAGGGATCATACGGAGCGGATGCTCTCTGACTTCGGCATCCAACTTGGTTACGAGGAGAACGAGATTAGTATCGAAGGTGGTCAGATTCCTCAAGCCTGTAACTTGGATATCCCAGGCGATATCTCCAGTGCGGCCTTCTGGCTGGTCGCGGCCGCCGCCAACAAAAACTCGGAACTGACACTCAGGGGAGTGGGACTGAACCCGACGAGGACGGCCATACTGAAGGTTCTTCTCAGGATGGGTGCGCAAATCCATCAGTCCGTTACGACCGAAGGGAATGGAGAGCCGGCTGGCGATCTTGAGGTTCATGCAAGTGAGCTTCAAGGGACTGAAATATCCGGAAGAGAAATACCCAATCTTATCGACGAAATTCCTATCCTTGCTGTAGCAGGCGCCCTTGCACTGGGCACAATGTGCATCAGGGATGCTGCGGAATTGCGGGTCAAGGAAAGTGACCGAATTCGCACCGTCGTAGAAAACCTTCAAGCTATGGGTGCCAATGTCACAGAGCATGATGATGGAATGACAATCGAGGGAGGAGCAAAGCTTCGCGGCGCGAATTTGGATTGCTTCGGAGATCACCGGATCGCAATGGCCTTCAGTGTAGCGGGGTTATTTGCTGACGGGGAAACCATCATCCGGAATACTGAATGCATCGCCACTTCTTACCCGGGGTTCGAGGACGACTTCAGCAGGGTCTGCGGCAGCAGAAGATAATAGGCTATGCAGAAACAACACACACGGTTTGACGCAATCGCAATCGATGGACCTGCCGCATCGGGCAAAAGCACCGTTGCCAAGCTCCTTGCCCAGACTCTTGAGCTCACAATGGTTAATTCCGGAGAGATGTATCGGGCGGTGACGCTCTCTGTTCTGCAGCATGGAGCGAACCCATCTAGCGCCGATGAGGTTTCATCGATTCTCAAAGAGTTGGAGATATCCTGCATTGTAGAAGACAGAGCCTCTCGTATTCTGATTAGCGGAGCCCATCCTGGGGAGGCTCTCCGGTCGGAGACAGTAAACGCCTCGGTGTCCGCGGTGTCCGCGATCCCCGAGGTCAGACGAAAATTGGTTGACCTTCAACGCAGTCTGCTGAACCAAAGTGACCTCGTCATGGAAGGGCGGGACATTGGGTCGGTCGTTTTTCCTGAGACTCCCTACAAAATCTATATTGAAGCTTCAGAGTCAGTCCGTAACAAACGGCGAGCCGATGAAGGGCTCAGCGATTCGGTCAGTGAACGCGACCGGCTCGACCGAACTAGAAAAACAGCCCCACTGGTTGTGCCAGATGGGGCCGTGGTCATTGACAGTTCCCAGATGACCATTAACGAGGTCGTGGAGCAGTCGCTAGGCAATCTGCGAGAGCTCGGTTGGTTTGCCCGGAACTCCCAACTCAAGGAGGAATGAAAACTCTCTACTGGATAGCAAGAGCGCTCGCGCGATCAACTTTTTCAGCAACTGGGGGCGGACTTGAGGTGGTTGGGGCCGATAAGAGACTCCACCAGGGTGGTGCCATCATTGCGGCAAACCACACAAGCTACCTTGACCCTCCAATCGTCGCTGCGACCTATGAGACGCCGGTTGCTTTTCTCGCCCGGAAGACTCTGTTCCGTAACTTTGGAGCGTGGCTCTACCCGAGGCTGAATGCATTCCCAATTGACCGGGATCATGCGGATCTCCAAACGATTAAATCGATCCTTAAAAAACTCCGGATGGGCCAGCGCGTGATGATGTTTCCGGAGGGCACTCGGAGTGAAGATGGCAAACTTACTGAGGCCAAGCCTGGCATTGGCATGTTGGTTGCAAAGAGCGGCGTGCCCGTGCAGCCGGTTCATATTCTCGGGGCCTATGAGGCCTTTCCAAAGGGTGGCAAGTTTCGACCTCAAAGGATTCAGGTTCGAATTGGTGATCCAGTGGTATTTGATCCCGCCGATCTCAAGGAAAAGTCCCGGGAAGCCTACCAACGAATCGCAGATCAACTGATGTCGGCCATTGCAGCGCTCGGAGAAGACGATCCTGCATGACGCTGGATTCGCGTGGCGGAGGGGAGCTTACCCTGCATCCCGTAGCTGTTCCCAAGCCCGACCAGCTCGCAAAATTATTGATTCGGCGAGATGTGGCCCAAGAATTTGTAGTCCGACCGGAAGTTGACTCCCCTCACGCTCGACCGTGCCGCACGGGACACTGATTCCGCAAATTCCTGCAAGGTTGGCACTGATGGTGTACACATCTGCGAGATAGTCCTCCAGAGGAGCTTCGGAGTGCTCACCAATCTTTCTGGCGGGGGTGGGGCTCACAGGGCCCATAATCACATCAACATTCTTGAAGGCCTCCTTGTATTCTCCCTGGATCAAGGTCCGTGCCTTCTGCGCCTTGAGATAGTATTTGCCGCTATAACCAGAACTAAGCACATAGGTGCCAAGAATAATACGGCGCTTCACTTCCGGCCCAAAACCCTCCGCGCGGCTATCCCGATACATAGGGATAATCCCGTCCCCGTTATCGATACGCTTGCCGTATCTGACACCGTCATAACGACTAAGATTCGAGGACGCCTCCGCAGGAGCAAGGATATAATAAACCGCCACCGCATACGCGGTAGACGGGAGTGAGATCTCTACCAATTCAGCGCCTTGTCCTTCGAGCACACCGAGTGCCTCCTCCACTCTGGCGCGCACGCCAGAATCAAGAGCTTCATCCGCAAAGAATTCGCGGGGGAGGCCAATGCGCATCCCTGCAATTCCCTCATCAAGAGCACTAGCGTAGTCAGGAACTTCAGCAGGGAGACAGGTCGAATCCTTGGGGTCGTTACCGGCAATGGCCTGAAGCAACAGCGCTGCGTCTTCTACCGTCTTTGTGACGGGGCCAATCTGATCTAATGAGGAAGCAAAGGCGACGAGGCCGTAACGAGAG
>TARA_B100001057_G_scaffold10088_1_pt1 | contig 15091 bp, 18 predicted proteins | sample TARA_B100001057 | Tara Oceans TARA_B100001057 (sample SAMEA2621839) | marine metagenome | biome: marine biome (ENVO:00000447); feature: surface water layer (ENVO:00002042); material: "saline water (ENVO:00002010), including plankton (ENVO:xxxxxxxx)" | depth 5 m
TCATCAGGATATTCGTAACCCCAGTACCACTGGTACCCTATAGCTTTGATAGTTAAGTCAGCTTTTGGTATTGTGTCTTGTTTATATAAAATTTTAAATGAAGGAACTGCAATAACAATTAAAATTAGACATGGTATCAGTGTCCATAAAACCTCTACTGCAACGTTGTGTGTTCTTTTTGATGGATTTGGATTTGCAGAAGCTCTAAATCTTACACAGGCATAAAGCATCAAAAATAAAACAAACACACTTATTGCAACTATAATTGGAAGCAGAAGTTTGTCATGAAAATTAACAATATCTCTCATTCCATCCGATGCAGGATTTTGAAAACCCAATTGCCAATCTCTAGGCTGACCAGCAAAAACTTCGGCCGTTATAAAGAAATTTAAAATTATCAAAAAAAATTTTTTCATTTTTATTAGCTATATAAAGCTCTTTTGTAAAAATTACACTTTAGTTTTCGCGACAATTTATCAATTTATCTCATAATTTACGATCGAAATCGTGGATATCACCGCTGTTTCTGATCTTAAAATATTTTCATTAATTTTAAGAGGCTGAGCACCTTCAAAAGCAAGAATCTCCTCTCTTTCTGCTTCTGAAAAATCACCCTCTGGACCAACAATGATGCAAACTGGCTTATCCGTTAGTTTTTTTTTATCAATTTTTTTATTTTTTGAATTTAAGTCTGTGAAAATTAAATCAATCGAATTAGTTTTTAAAAAAGTATTTAAATCTATAATCTCTTCAACAATTGGTATATTAATTCTGTTTGATTGTTCACAAGCCTCAATAATAATTTTTTCTAAACGATCTTTATTAATTTTTCTAACAACAGTTCTATCAAAGATTATCGGTAAAAATTTTGTTACCCCAAGCTCTGTTGCTTTTTGTATCATAAAATTCTGATAGTTTGATTTAATAGGAGAAAAGGCTAACCATAATTCTTTAGTATTTTCTTTTTGCTTTATTTGTTTTGTAATTTTAAATTCAACAACACTTTTGGATATTAGAATAATTTTTGCTTCCCACTCTCCATCTTTATTAAACAAAGAAAAAACTTCATTTTCTTTAACTCGCATTACTTTAGATACATAATGAGATTGGGACTTATCTAATTGAGCAGTCATGTCAGTCGATAATGATTTTGAAAAAAATAATCTAATATTACTCATTTGTGTTAAGTTAGTTTATGAAAAATATTAAAGCAATAATTTTTGATGCTTATGGTACATTGTTTGATGTCAATTCTGCTGCTGAAAGGTGTAAAGATAAAATTGGAGATAAGTGGGAAGCTTTTGCGAACTTTTGGAGAACCACACAACTTGAATACACTTGGCTAAGAAGTTTAATGAAAAGACACAAAGATTTTTGGGAAATTACTGAAGATAGCTTAGATAAATCTATGAAGGCTTTTAATATAGACCCATCTTTGAAAAATGAATTACTAAATTTATATCAAAACCTGTCTTCTTTTAGAGAAGTGCCTAAAGTTTTAAGAACAATCAAAGAAAGAAAATTTAAATTAGCTATACTTTCAAATGGAACTCCTTCTCATTTAAAAGATTTAGTAAAAAATAATAATTTAAGCAACTTATTTGATGATATTTTTTCTATTGAGAAAGTGCAAATTTATAAACCTGACTCAAAAGTATATGATCTACCTATTAAAAAATATAAGATTGAAAAAAAAGAAGTTGTTTTCTTAAGTGCTAATACATGGGATGTCTCTGGTGGAGGAAATTATGGTTATCAATCTATTTGGGTAAACAGAAATCAAAGCATTTTTGATAACTTAGATTATAAACCCAGTTTCGAAATAAAAGATTTATCAGAGTTATTAAATATAATTTAAGTTGGACAATTAACCAATATTCAAATATTTTTAGTGTATATAAGTAACAAGTGCGGAGACATAATTAAAAAAGGAGAAATATGAGTGAAAAAAAAGATGTGCTTTCGAAATTCTATTCTGATTCTGAAAAAATGTTAGAACAAATAGTTGATAAATACGACCTTCCAGACCAATCAAAGGCCATAAGATGTTTACTAGATTACGTAGAAGAAAAGGAAACTGATTGGGATGATATGTTTGCCACTATTCGATGCAATAGGTGTGGATAGAAATTACCAAGATGAATTTTGTCCATTTAAAAATTCAAGTTCTTCTCTTGTAGACTCTCTACCTAAAATTTTATTTCTATGAGGATATCTATTAAATCTTTTGATAGCTTTCGTATGGTCTTTCCAGTGTTTTTTTATGTTAACTAAATCAGGATGGTCTTGCAGAAATAATTGCATGAAATGATATGCCATTTCATGATCAAACATTTCCTCGCTATGGATTAAAGGCAACAACATAAAAAATCTTTGACTTTGATCCATTTCTTTTAAAAAGTCAGATTTGATTGAGTAATGAACTATTAATCTAGTCTTTGAGTCTTGTTCAAAAGCTCTTTTGTTGTCTCTAAAAATGTTCCTTGAAAATTGATCAAATAATATAACTAATGCAAGACTTCCCATAGCAGTATCCTGCCAATCATCATACTCATTTAAACTTGCTTTTTCATAATCATTTAAAAATTTTTTTCTTATCAATTCATCAAAATTTTCATCTTTTTTAAATCTTTTTTCTGAGGGTGTTTCTACAAACCAAAAATCAAGTATAGCTTGTGCTCTGGAATTCATTAGAATGCTTCTTAAACTTTTTACTAAAATTTTAAACAAAAAAGTAACATTGATTTATAAATTTTAACTATTATGCTCATTTAAATGAATTCAATAGAAGTAAATAAAATCATTAATCCTATACCAGCTTCAGATGGAGCTGGAGTAAAATTAAAAAGAAGCATCGGGGTAGAACCAAATTACTTTGATCCTTTTTTAATGTTAGATGAGTTTGGGTCAGAAAATAGTGAAGATTATATAGCAGGTTTTCCACCCCACCCTCATAGGGGGATAGAAACGGTAACTTATATGCTTGCAGGAGAGTTTGAGCATAAGGATAGCACTGGGGGTGAAGGTAGAATGACTGCTGGTGATGTTCAGTGGATGAAAACAGGCAGTGGTATTATTCATTCTGAAATGCCTGCAATGAAAGAAGGTAAACTTCACGGCTTTCAATTGTGGATTAATATGCCTGCAAAATTAAAAATGAGTAAACCTGAATATCTTTATATTGATGCTGATAAAATGAGTATTCATAAAGATTCTGAAAAACAAGTAAAGGTAATTGCAGGAAAATTCCTACAAGCAGAAGGTCCTGTTAAAGGGCATAATGTTGAGCCTGTTTATTTTGATGTTGAGCTGAGTAAAAATAAAGAAGCTAATTTTAAATTACCTTCCACTCATAATTCATTTATCTATTTGATTAATGGAGAAATACAAATTGGTAAAAAAAATCATGATATGGTTAAGAATAGCACTTTAATACTACTATCTAAAGGAGAAGATTTGAAAGTTAATGCAAAAACTGATGCAAAATTTTTATTGATTTCAGGAAAACCTATTAATGAAGAAATTGCTAGAGGTGGGCCATTTGTAATGAATACTAAAGCTGAGATCTTGCAAGCAGTTCAAGATTACCATAACGATACTTTTGTTAAATGAAAGCAGTAACAATATCTAAAAATGGTGGCCCTGAGGTTTTGGTGCTAAATGATATCAAACTTGAAGATCCGAAGTCTGGTGAGGTGCTAATAAAGAATGAAGCTATTGGTTTAAATTATATTGATACTTATCACAGATCTGGTCTATATCCTGTTGAATTACCTTCAAACATTGGAATTGAAGGTGCCGGTATAATTGAAAAAATTAGTTCTGATGAAAAAAACTTTAAAGTTGGGGATAGAGTTGCATATGCATCTATGCCAATAGGATCTTATTCAACTCATAGAATTTTTCCGACAAAAAAATTAATAAAAGTTCCTGAGGAAATTGAATTAGAAAATGTGGTTACTTTAATGACAAAAGGTTTCACCGTATTTTATCTTCTTCATAAAACTTATCCTGTGAAGGCTGGTCAAACTATTTTATTTCATGCAGCTGCTGGGGGTGTTGGACAAATATTTTGTCAATGGGCTAAAAGCTTAGGCTGTACTGTAATTGGAACTGTGGGCTCTGATGAAAAAATTAAAATAGCAAAAGCAAATGGTTGTGATCATGTAATTAATTACACAAAAGAAAGCTTTTCAGATAAAGTAAAAGAATTAACCAACGGAATTGGGGTACCTGTAGTTTATGATGGCGTGGGGAAAAAAACATTTGATGGATCAATTGAATGTTTAAAAGTAAGAGGTATGATGGTGTCTTTTGGAAATGCATCAGGTCCTTTAGATCCTTGCAATGTTACAAAATCTTTAGCTCCAAAAGGATTATATTTAACTAGACCTAGTATTGCTCACTATACTTCAACAAAAGAGGAGCTTGATGAAGCTGCAAAAAAAGTTTTTGAAATGTTTATCACAAAAAAATTTAAACTTAATATTTTTAAAAAATACTCTTTAAATGAAATCGTAAAAGCCCACCAGGATTTAGAAAATAGAAAAATTCTAGGACCTGCAGTAATTATTCCTTAATCAACTTCTACATCCATATCGGACATATGAAGTTTCAGCGCATTTGTTGAAATATGAATCTCTCTTATAAAAAATAAAATTGAGATAATCATAGACAAACAACAAGAACCAAAGATTACTCTTGCTATAAAAATTTCGTCTAAATAAAGACCTAGCACAGTTAACATATTAAATAGAAATCCAAATGCAGCAAACATAATAGTCCATCTTAAAAGAGTAATTCTTCCACTTAAATTAATAAACTGTTTTTTCCACTCCGCAGGTATGTGCTTCTCATAAACATGCTCATCATGTAATTCTCTTATTAATTTACTCAAAGAATGAAATCTATTGCTGTATACACTCATAAGAAGAGGTATTGCAGGAAACATTAAGGCTGTTACAGTATAATCTATATTCATGCGAATCAGTTTGATTATCAATCTTGCCTTTGTTATTTACAAGTAATTTTTTTATGAACCAGTTTAATTTATTTATAGAATTAACAAGGATGAAAAAACCGATTGGCTATATGTTATTATTTTGGCCATGCGCTTGGGGATTAACAATAGTTTATAATTTTACAAATGGTTTTGATTCTTATTTATTTTATATAATACTTTTTTTTCTTGGTTCTGTTCTTATGAGGTCAGCTGGGTGTATAATAAACGATATTCTAGATAGAAAATTTGATAAAAAAGTATTTAGAACAAAAGATAGACCAATAGCTTCCGGTAAAATTTCAGTCTTTAATGGTTTTATTTATGCTTCTATCCTATGTCTGCTAGCATTATTAGTTCTTTTGAATTTTAACAAAATCACAATTTTTTTAGCTTTAGCATCAATGCCTTTTGCTTTCACTTATCCATTAATGAAAAGATTTACTTATTGGCCTCAACTTTTTTTAGGTGTAACTTTTAATTATGGTTTAATACTAGGTTGGACATCAATTGAAGGGGAAATTAATTTTGTTGCGTTGATTTTTTATCTTGGAGCCATATTTTGGACATTAGGTTACGATACCATTTATGGATATCAAGATATTAAAGATGATGAAATAATAGGGCTAAAATCGACATCAATAAAATTTAAAAATAATCCATATAGATTTCTTACAATATGCTATTCAATTTTTTTTATAAATCTCTTAATTGTTGGCTATTTAATAAATTTAAATATCTTTTTTTATATATTATTAATATTAATTCTAGTTCAAATGTTTTATTTTCAAATAAAAAAGCTAAACATAAAAAATAGTCTTCAATGTCTAAAAATATTTAAATCAAATAATTTTTTAGGTTTTTTAGTTATGATTAGTTTACTAATTGGCAAAATATAGAATGACAAGTGATATTGAGATATTAAAAAGATTATATTACGATTACACAAAAAAATACTTAAATAGAATTATACTTTCTGCATTTTTTACTTTATTGCTTGCAGGAAGTACTTCGGCAGTTGCCTATCTATTAGATCCAGCAATAAAACAATTATTTATTGAACAAAAAAAAGACTTACTTTTAATTATTCCTGCTCTAATAGTTTTGGCATTTTTAGTTAAAGGTATCTCATTATATAGCGCTAAAGTTATTATGATAGGTGTATCAGCTCATGTAACAAGAGATATACAAACTGAATTATTTCACTCGATACTTTATGCAGATACTAAGTTAATTGAAAATAAACATTCAGGGAAGTTTATAACTAACATTTCAAATGATGTTGGAATGATAACAAATCTGGTTAGTACAGTAATTTTAAATCTCTTCAAGGATACCCTGACTTTGATTGGATTATTATCTGTTATGTTTTACCAAAATTGGAAATTGTCATTAATGGCTATATTAATGATTCCTATAGCCTCTTTAGCCGCTAAATCTCTTGGCAAAAGAATAGGCAAAGTTACCATGCAACAAATGAAACGTGCCGGAATACTAAATTCGTACTTCATGGAAATATTAAAAAATCATAAACTTGCAAAGATTTTTCAAAAAGAAGAGTTTGAAAAAAATAGAGCCAATAAAATGCTTGAAGAAGTAACAGAGACTTCCAGAAAAATCAGCGTAGTTTTTGTCAGAGCCTCTCCAATAATGGAAGTGCTAACTGGTATAATGATTGCTATTTTAATATATTATTCAGCTATATTAATTTCAAAAAACGAATTAGAAGTTAGCAATTTTTTTTCTTTTTTAGCAGCCATGATGTTGGCATACCAACCAGTTAGATCTTTAGCGACACTTAACATTGCAATTCAACAGGGTTTAGCTGGTGCAAAAAGTGTTCTACCAATTATTGATAACATGCCAGAAATTAAAGACAAAAATGGCGCAAAAGAATTAATTGTAAATGAAGGTAATATAAACTTTGAAAATATTAATTTCAGTTATTCAACGGCAGAAAAAAATATTCTTAGTTCTGTAAGTCTTAAAATACCAGGTAAAAAAATGACTGCATTAGTAGGTCATAGTGGAGCTGGGAAATCTACAATTTTAAATCTCATTCCCAGATTTTATGATGCAAACTCTGGTGATATCAAAATTGATGATCAGTCAATTTATAATTCATCAATTTATTCTTTAAGAAAAAATATTTCTTTAGTGAGTCAAGACACAACTTTGTTTGATGATACAATTCTTAATAATATAGCATATGCAAATAAAGATGCCTCTATAAATGATATTAAAAAAGCAGCTGAATATTCTTTTGCAAGAGACTTTATTGATAAACTTCCAAAGAAATATGACACTTTAATAGGTGAAAACGGCATAAGGCTTTCAGGTGGTGAAAAACAAAGATTATCGATAGCTAGAGCGATATTAAAAAAAAGCCCAATTATCTTATTAGATGAGGCTACATCATCTTTAGATGCAGATACAGAAAGCAAAATCCAAGCAGCGATAAATTTTCTTACAAAAGGAAGAACAACTATTGTTATTGCTCATAGACTCTCAACAATATTAAATTCAGATGTAATTTATGTAATTGACCAAGGAAAGATCGTGGATAAAGGAAAACATGATGAATTATTAAAAGTTTCTAAAACATATAAAAATTTCTATGAGAAGCAATTAAAAAAATAATAATGTTTTTTTTTTACAGAATTTTCATTAATTTAATTTTGCTATTATCACCTATAATTATTTTAATTAGACTTTTAAAAAAAAAAGAAGATCCAATTAGATTTAAAGAAAAAATCGGTTTCTTTAAAAAAAATAGTGATAAAGGAAAATTAATTTGGTTCCATGGAGCTAGCGTTGGCGAAATTCAAAGTATAGTTCCAATGTTAGAAAAATTAGAAAAATCTAATCAAGTTAAAAAAATATTAATAACTTCAAACACTTTAAGTTCTTCAAAAATTATTTTAAAAATGAAACTTAAAAAAATTACTCATCAGTTTTTTCCCATAGATAATGACTTTATTGTGAAAAAATTCATAAGTCACTGGAAACCATCTATGGCTTTATTTATTGATTCTGAAATTTGGCCCAACATGCTAATTAATTTAAAAGAAAAAAAAATTCCAGTGGTCTTGATTAATGCAAGAATTACTAGAAAATCTTATGAACGATGGATTAAAATCAAAAGTTTTTCAAAATTTTTATTTGGTAAGATAGATCTATGTCTTTGTTCAAATAAAAAAACATTAAATTTTGTTAAAAAACTAGGAGCAAAAAATATAAAATATTACGGTAACTTAAAATATTCTCAATCAGAAAATGAAAAAATAGAAATTGATAATCAAACTAAAAAATTTATATCAAGAAAATTAACATGGTGTGCGTCTAGTACTCATAATTCAGAAGAAAAATTAATTGGTATGGTCCATAATAGATTAAAGCTAAAACACAAGAATCTTCTAACAGTAATTATCCCTAGACATATAGATAGAACTGAGCAAATAAGAAATCAATTACTCGAATTAGGTTTGAAAGTTCATATCCATGAGCCCAAAATAAAAATTGATGATAAAACAGATATTTATTTAGTAAATTCATTTGGCAAAACAAAATCTTTTTTTTCATTGATTAAAAACATATTTCTTGGTGGATCTCTTATTAATCATGGGGGACAAAATCCATTAGAGGCTGTGAGATATAATTGTAATATTTTACATGGTCCTAATGTCTCTAACTTTGAAGAAATTTATCAATTTCTTAGTAAACATAAAATTTCTAAAAAAGTAAAAAATTTAAATCAGATCTCAAATAGCCTAGAAAAACTGTTAATTTACAAAAGAGCAAAAAAAGATATTAAAATAACGATTAACTTAATTGGCCAAAAAATTTTAAAAAAATATATGCATGAAATAAATTTAGTTTTAAAAAAATGAGAATAAAAAAACCTTATTTTTGGGATTTACCTAAGCCAAACATTATTTCTTATTTTCTAATTCCACTTTCTATACCAATCATTGTAAGAAATTTTTTTTTAAAATTTATCAAAAAGAAAAAATCTTCAAATATCAAAACAATTTGTATAGGAAATATTTATATTGGTGGAACAGGAAAAACTACCCTAACAATAAAAGTTTATGAGATCTTGAATGAATTAAATAAGAAAATAGCAACAGTTAAGAAAGATTATTATGATCAGAAAGATGAACAAAGTTTATTAGAAGAAAAAACATGTTTGATTATCTCAAAATCACGCGATAAGGCAATTGAGCAAGGTATAAAACAAAATTACAAAGTCTTGATATTTGATGATGGACTACAAGATGCAAAAATTGATTATGATTTAAAATTTGTTTGTTTTAAATCAAATAATTGGATTGGAAATGGTCTATATATCCCAGCAGGACCATTAAGAGAAAAAGTTTCAAGTTTAAAAAAATTTGATGCAGTTTTTTTAAATGGAAATTCAGATGGCATAGAAAGTATTAAGTATCAAATAAAAAAAATTAATCCTAAGATTAGAATTTTTATAACTCATTATAAAATATCAAATATTGATAAATATGATCTAAACTCAAAATATTTGATTTTCTCAGCAATAGGAGATCCTCTTAGTTTTAAAAATATCTTGCTAGAAAATAATTTTGATATATCTAAAGAGCTTATATTTAGTGATCATTATAATTATAGCCATAAAGATATAGAAAAAATACAAAACATTGCAAAAAAAAATAATTTAAGGATTATTACCACAGAAAAAGATTACGTAAAAATTCCAGATAAGTTAAAAGACAATATTAATTATTTGTCAATTGATTTGTCTATTCAAAATGAAAGTGAATTAATTGATTTATTAAAAAAAATTTAATGAAACTTATAAAATATTTTTTTCAATTTTTTTTTATAATATTTTTATTTTCTATTTTTAAAATTGTAGGCTTGAAAAATTCAAGAATTATTTCTAGTAAATTACTATTGATATTAGGAAATTTATTTAGATCAAAAAAACTTATTGAAAAAAATATTTCACTAGCTTTTCCTGGCTCAAAGAAAGAGTTTAAAGATTTGATTATGACCAATATGTGGATGGGTTATGGAAAAATTTTAGCTGAGTATGTTTTTATGAAAAATTTTAGAAAAAATGAGACTAATGAATTTTTAGAAGTTAAAGGTCAGGAAATTTTAGAAAAGATTAAATTTTCAAAAGATCCTGTAATATTTATTTCTGGCCATTTTGACAATTTTGAGCTGATGGCTATGCATATTGAAAAGTCAGGAATAGATCTTGCCGCAATTTATAGACCATTAAATAATATTTTCTTAAATCCATTAATGGAAAAGATTAGAAAAAAATATATTTGTAAAAAACAAATAAAAAAGGGAATTTCAGGCACTAAAGAAATTTTAAGACACTTTAGGTCTGGGACCTCAATTGCACTAATGATTGATCAAAGAGTTTCACAAGGAGTCCGATCATCATTTTTTAAAAAAGAAGCTTCAACAACGACTATACCAGCACAATTTATAAGAAAATTTAATTGTAAAATTGTACCTATCTATATCGAACGAAAAAAAAATGAAAATTTTTTTTTAGAAATTAAAAATCCACTTACATTTAAAGATGATAATACTATTGAAAATATAACTTTAGAATTAAATCATTTATTAGAAAAAATGATAATAAGAAATCCTCAACAATGGATCTGGACACATAACCGATGGAAATAACTATTTGTTTTCTCTTTTAATATTTGCTTCTTTGTAAGAAAAGTATGCCTCTTGATGTTCAACGTTCCAATAAGTTAAATTTTCTAAAGGAATTTTTTTTCCTGATATTGCACAAATCACATGATCACCCTCTTGAATAACTTCAAAATTATTTGGTAAATATTTTATTTTTGCTAATTTTTTTAACATAATTAGTTTATACACTATTATATGAAAGTTGGTGTATTAGGAAGTGGTGGACGTGAACATGCTTTATGCTATGCATTAAAAAATTCAAATAGAGTTGAAAAAATTTATTGTTTTCCAGGAAATGCAGGAACCAGTTCGATAGCAACAAATATAGATATTCATTTCAAAGATTTTGAAAAACTTAAAGATTTTATAATTAATAATAATATAGATATTATTTTAGTTGGTCCGGAGCAACCGCTAGTCGATGGTATAGTAGACTATTTAGAACAGTTTAATATAAAAGTTTTTGGACCAAATAAAGTAGCCTCTCAACTTGAGGGATCAAAAATATTTACAAAAAAACTTTGTGAAAAATATAAAATACCGACTGCGAAATTTGGGATATTCTCAGAAAATAAACAAGCTTTATCTTTCCTTCAAAAATGTAAGTTTCCAATAGTAATAAAAGCGGATGGTTTAGCAGCTGGTAAGGGAGTTTATATTTCTGAAAATTATTCAGAAGCATCAAAAGCTGTGGAAGAAATATTTAATGGTAAATTTGGTAAAGCAAAAAATTTACTTATTGAAGAATTTTTAAGTGGGGAAGAAATGAGTTTTTTTATTATTTCTGATGGTAAAAGTTTTAAGATATTTGGAACAGCCCAAGATCATAAAAGAGTTCACGAAGGCGATAAAGGGAAAAATACAGGAGGTATGGGAGCATATTCACCATCAAGGTTAGAAACAGATGAATTAAATTATAAAATAATTAATAAAATAATTGAACCAACACTCAAAGGCTTAAAAGATTTGAATTGTGAATATAAAGGTTTTTTGTATGCAGGATTGATGATTGTTAATGGAGATCCTTTTTTAATTGAATATAATGTGAGAATGGGTGATCCAGAGTGTCAAACATTATTACCAAAATTAAAAACAGATTTTTTATTAACTATTGAAAAATGTATAGATCAAAAACTAGATGATTTTAATATTGAATGGCATGAAGAAAAATCAATTTGTATAGTATTATGTTCAAAAGGTTATCCTGATAATTATGAAAATAATATTGAGATTAATTTAGAAAAAGTAAAGTTAGAAAAAAATCAATTTATATTTCATGCTGGTACAAAAATTTCTAAGAATATTATTGTCTCAAATGGTGGGAGAGTTTTAAATATTGTAACCAAATCAAATAATCTAAAATCAGCAAGAGAAATTTCACTTAAACTACTTAAAACAATTAATTGGAAAAATGGGTTTTATAGAAAAGATATCGGTTACAAAGTAATTCAGTAATGAGAGTTATATCAGGATTATTTAAGGGCAAAAAAATTCTTATACCAAAAGATAAAAAAACAAGACCATTAAAAGACTTAACTAAAGAGTCAATTTTTAATATTATTAAACATTCAAATAAATTTAAAATTAATTTTTCTGAAGCTTTTGTATTAGATTTATTTTGTGGTGTAGGTTCATTTGGTATTGAATGTATATCAAGAGGTGTAAAAAAAGTTGTTTTTATTGAAAATTATCAAGGAGTCTTGCCTATATTAAAAAAAAATTTACGTAATTTAAAATCAATTAAAAATTATGAAATAATTGAGAAGGATATTTACAAAAATGAGGTATTTTTAAAACTAAGTTTTAAATTCGATATCATATTTTTAGATCCTCCTTATAAAGATAAAGATTTAGAAAATCTTTTTGATAAAATAAAAAAAAATGAAATTTTAAAAAAAGATGGAATTATTATTCTTCATAGACACAAAAGGGAAACTAATTACATCCCATTAAACTTTGAATTAATCGAAGAAAAGATTTATGGAATATCAAAGATAGTTTTTTTATCTAATTTAAATTAATATTTTACTTGTCTCTTTTTTTATTAACTCAACTGCTGGTTGATCATATGGATTAACATTAAGTAATTTTCCCAACAAAATTGTTTCAAGAGTAAAAAAACAAAATAATTCACCTAAAGATTTTTCATCTCTTTTAGATATCTCAAAACTTCTAAAAGGGATATTTTTTTTATTAAATACATTCTCTGTTGCTTTTTTTTGCGCATAAATGATATCTGATATCGATTTATTTTTAATAAATTTATGAGAATATAATATTGATTTATTATTTATTTTTTGAATTTCATTGTCATTAACGTAAAAAAAAGTAAAAAAATTATTTTTCGATCCTTCTAAGTAAAATTGCATAACACTATGATTGTCCTTTGGCATTGTAGATAATATGGGTAGAAATCCTTTATTTTTTTTCCCCAAACTCTCGGCAATTAGTTGCCGATACCAATTAAATAAATTTTCAGATTTTTCGTCATAATTTATAATAATTGAATTAAATTTTTTTTTTTTAAATAAGAAAAAAGTTGAAGCAACATTGTTCACAAGTGAATTAAAAAAAAATTTATTCTTAATTAAACTATCAAATTGTTTAAAACGATTTACATTTAATCCCATTAATTCCGCAGGAAGCATTCCAACCTCTGATAAAACTGAGTATCTACCGCCGATAAAATTGTTATGGTGTACTATTTCAGACTTTAATTTATTTGCTAAACTTTGGATATAGCTTTTTTTATTCTCAGTTATAAAAATATTTTCATCATTTTTTTTAATAAGAACATTTGCATTAACTATTGTCTCTAACGTATTTCCAGATTTTGATACTATTAAATTTAAAAAATTTTTTTTTTTATTAAATTGTTTATGATGTAAATTGTCTATAAACGTAAAATTTTTTTTAGTTTTATGTTTTAAAAAATCATAAATTGCTTTTGTTCCAAGTATAGAGCCACCCATACCAATTACTCTAAAATTTTGGAACTTTTTTTTATATCTTGATAATTGTTTTTTTTTATAATTATTTTTATAGCTGTTGCTATGCGATTTTGTTATTTCATTATTCTCACGTGCAATTTCTTTTAATAATTCAATTATTTTATTTTTATCTTTTTTTAACAAAAAGTTTTTTTGAAAACTTTTAAATAAAAAATTCTTTTTTAACATTAAAATTAATTAATTTTATCTATTACTGATTTTTCTATACTTGTTTTTTTCGTTTTAATAATAGTGCTAGTTTCTATTTTATTATTAAAAATGTTTTCAAATTCTTCTTCATTCTTATTTTCTTTGATTTGAAAATCCTCAGGTGTAGGTAAATTTTCATAAGAGGGAGGCATTGTGAGTGGATTTTTTTTTTCAACTAAGAATTCATCTGAATTATCCTTTTTTTTTAAAGTGAAACCTTCTCTTGCTGCTTGGCAAGAAGACAAAATAGCTAAAAATAAAAAATATATAATTAGTTTTTTCATGTCTTTTTTTTAATTATTTCGAAAAATATTAACAATATAACGCCTATACTTATAAATACATCTGCAAAATTGAATATAAACCAATGAAAATTGTTTATATGTATGTCAATAAAATCGACTACAGCTGAATAATATAATCTATCAAATATATTACCTAAAGATCCTCCAAAAATCATTGAAAAACTTAACCTTTCCAATCCACTTGTCTTCAAAGCCATTAGTAACACAACTAAAGTTATTGTAATTATGATGAATGTAATAATATTATAATAAAAAGTGTCGTTTGCTGCAAACAATCCAAATGCTATTCCTCTATTATAAACTAAATTTAAATTTAAAAATGATGTGATAGGGATATCTAATTTTTCAACTGTATTTGAAAGTTGTAAAATATAATATTTGCTAAGCCTATCTAAAATAAAAATTGCAACTGCAATGTAAAATATGGTTATTTTTTTTTTTAACATTCTATTTATTGTGATGTCTTTCACAAGGCGATGCACTTATCTTCCAGCAAACTGGACATTTGTCTCCAGCTGCTTTATTTGTCTCCACAACTATTTCTTGTGTATTGCTATCTTCAATTTTTACAGATGAGGTAATACAAAGCTCAGATAAATCTATATTTTTAAGAATACTTTGATAGTCTTTATTTAATTTTATTTTTAAAGTTGCCTCTAGACTGGAACCAATTTCTTTCTTTGCTCTTTTCTGCTCAATACTAAGATTACAAATATCCCTAATATTTAACAACTTTTCCCACTTTAAACTTAATTCTGAATTCTCAAAATTTTTTGGGAAATTTGAAAATTTTTCAAGGTGAATACTTTTCGTATTTTTTGAAACAAGTTGATATATTTCCTCAGTTGTGAAAGATAGGATTGGTGCAAACCATTTTAATAACGATTCTA
>TARA_B100001057_G_scaffold254427_1_pt1 | contig 15077 bp, 17 predicted proteins | sample TARA_B100001057 | Tara Oceans TARA_B100001057 (sample SAMEA2621839) | marine metagenome | biome: marine biome (ENVO:00000447); feature: surface water layer (ENVO:00002042); material: "saline water (ENVO:00002010), including plankton (ENVO:xxxxxxxx)" | depth 5 m
TCTACAAAGTTACAAGGTTTATGATTTATATCTAATTGATGTTTTAAGATTCCTTCCCATGCATCTGTTACTCCTCCTGACGATCCAGGTAAAGCAAAAACATATTTTCCATTTGCTAAAACAGCACAAGCTCTAGATTGAATAGCTGAAGTTCCAACAGTTTTTAAGCTTAAGCTTCTAAAAATTTCACCAAAACCAGGAATATGTTTGTCGGCTATTTGATTTATAGCTTCTGGAGTAATGTCTCTTCCTGTTAAACCAGTTCCTCCTGTTGTAATTATTACATCTATATCATTTCTGTTTATCCATTCTTGGAGAATAATAACTATATCTTCTTTATTGTCTTTACAGATTTTTCTATCAATTAAATTATGATTGGCTTCTTTTACCTTATCAACTAATATTGAGCCGGATTTATCATTATCAAATGTTCTGGTATCTGTTACAGTCAATAATGCTATGTTTACCTTCATAAAAATTTTTAAAATATGATTATATTATCAATTTTATTTTTAATAACAGCAATTTTATATTCAAGTGTAGGTTTTGGAGGAGGCTCTACATACTTAGCTTTATTGCTAATTTGGGATGTTCCATATTATATTTTTCCAGTAATAGCATTATTATGTAACATAATAGTCGTTACTGGAAACTCTATTAATTATATAAGAGCTGGGTATCACAATTTTAGATTACTAATACCCTTTTTAATTGGATCCGTACCCTTCGCATTTTTAGGTGGATCATTAATAATAGATAAAAAAATTTTTGAAATTTTACTTTTTTTAGTTTTATCGACAGCCGGGATATTGCTTTTAATAAAAAATAAATCGTATGATGATGAGAATCTAATTATTAAAAAAATTAATTTAGTAAATTCATTAACAATAGGGTCATTTTTAGGTTTAATATCAGGAATAGTCGGAATTGGTGGGGGTATTTTTTTAAGTCCAATTCTTTTTTTGCTTAGAGCCGATAAACCAAAAAATATCATTACTACTGCATCTTTATTTATTCTTATTAATTCAATTTCTGGAGTTTTGGGTCAATTAACCAAAGAAACAGTTTTTAATGAAATTTCATCATATTGGATACTATTTCTTGCAGTTTTTGTTGGTGGTCTTTGTGGAAATTATTTAAATTTAAAAATTTTTTCCAGCAAAGTTCTAGCTTTGATTACTTCTTTATTAGTTATATTTGTTGCAATGAGAATGGGTATGAAAATATTTTTTTGAATTATATTTGATTTATGTAAGTTTTATCGTATACTGATTATGCCGATTTGATCCTATTGCGGGCAACAACAGCTAAAATGGAAATCCCCAATTAATCAATTCGCAGGTTCAGATTTATATGAGCTTGAAAATAACTTGAGTATTTAAAGGTAAAAAAATGAACTTAGATTTTTTTAAAAAAATTAGGATTTTAGATGGTGGGATGGGTCAAGAGCTTCTTGCAAGAGGAATGGAGCCCAATGGGACTTTGTGGAGCGCCAATGCTCTTCTTAAAGAAAAATATCATAAATTAATTCTAGACACACATTTAGATTTTATAAAGGCTGGTGCTGAAGTTATTGTCACAACAACATTCACTACAAGAAAGTTAAGACTTAAAGATAATAATGTTGAAGATAAATTCGAGTATCTCAATAAAAAAGCAGGAGAAATTGCTCTTCAGGCTAAAAAACTTTTTCCTAAAATATTTATAGCTGGTGGATTGCCGCCTCAATATCTTACTTATGAGGCAGATACTAGATCGGAGAAAGAAATCAAAGAAAATTTTCTCAGTCAAGCAAAATTATTAAATCCTTATATAGATTTTTTTTATTTAGATGTATTAAGTAGTGTAAGAGAATTCAAAATAGCAATCGACTGTATTAAAGAATTTGATAAACCATATCTGATTGGAGCTCACATCTCAGAGGGAACAAATTTACCAAGTGGTGAAAAAATTTCAGAAATTTTTTCAAAAATAAATCATAATAAACTTCTTGGAATTATTTTATCATGCATATCACCTGAAAATTTTGACCTAAACCTTAATGAAATAAAAAGTTTAGGTGTTCCTTTTGGATTTAAAATTAATGCTTTTGTTAGAACGAATCCTAAACCTAACTACACAGGCGCATATAAGAAAAGTAAGACAGGAAATCCAAATGAATTTTTAGGACAAAGAAAAGATTTAACCCCAGAGAAATTAGCAAATATAGCTGAAAAATTTAAAAACGCTGGAGCTACTATATTGGGTGGGTGTTGTGAGACTAGACCATCTCATATAAAAGCTATGTCAAAATTAATCTAACAATTATAAAGAAATTTTTGAAATATTTCTATAAAGTGTAATTTATAGATGAAAAATCTCAATGATTTAACTGTTATTATTGTTACTTACAGAACTCCAGAAAATATTATTCTTGATTGTTTAAAATCTATAAACTCAAATATAAAAGTTCTTGTTGTAGAAAATTCAGAAAATTTTATACATGAAGAATTTATTAAATCAAAATTTTCAAATGTTGAAATAAAATGTTCTGGAAAAAATTTGGGTTATGGAGGTGGAAATAATTTCGGCCTCAATCAAATTAAAACAAATTATGCACTTATTCTTAATCCAGATGTTATTTGTGAAAAAAACTTTTTCAATAATTTAAGTGAAATAATCAATGAAAATTATGATTTTACAATTATTGGATGTCAATATTCAAATGATAAAGTTTTTATGCCGGCTGGCTTTTTTAATGAAAAAAAAAATAATAAATTTCGGGATGACTTTAAAAACAATAATTTAGATAAACTTCATAAAGTCGAATGGGTTACCGGTTGCTCTATGCTGATTAATCTCAAAAAGTTTAACACTAAAGAGATTTTTGATGAAAATTTCTTTTTATATTTTGAGGAAATAGATTTATGTAAATCTCTCATAAAAGAAGAGGGCAATGTTTTTACATCTAGAAAATTAAAAATTCATCACTTAGGTTTTAAAAGTTCTGTAAGTATAGATGATGCTGAGAAAGATGACATAAATCATGTTAGAGAATGGCACTGGATGTGGTCGAGTTTTTATTTTTATAAAAAAAACTATAGTTATATTTATGCATTTTATAAAATGTTTGGAAAATTGATTAAATCAATCTTAAGATTATCTCTTTATTCAATAACCCTTCAAAAAAATAAAAAAGATAAATATTTATTCAGATTTTTGGGTCTAATAAATTCGATTTTAAATCGTCCTTCATTTTTTAGAAAAAAAGATTAAAAATTTTAATTTGCTTTTTTAACAAAATAAATTCCAACACAAACAGCTATCAATGATATAAATACTTTTATTGTTATAAGTTCTTTTAAAAAAATATAACTTAAAATGATACCAAAAATAGGTATGAGATAGGATACTTGAGATTGAAATATTAAACCATTATTCACTAAAATTCTAAATCTTAATAACCAAGCTATACCAGTAGAAACTAATCCAAGATATATAACGGAAATAGTTGAATCTAATCTCGGATTTAATTTCCATGGTTGCTCAATAAAAATTACTAAGGGTATTAAAATGATTACCGCCCATATTAATATAGAGCCTGTAACATTTTCATTTTTTTTCTTACTTATTTTTAAAGTTAAGACGCCACCAATTACATAACAAGTGGAGCCCAAAAGAATTAAAAGTGCTGAAAAAAAATTATTTTCATCAATCAATAGATTATCTGAAAAAAGATAAAGAATTCCTGAAAAGCCTATCAAAATTCCAAAAGTTTTTATAAAATTAAACTTTTCATTCCTAGTATAAAAATGACCCAAAACAGTTGAGCTTAAAGGTGTTGTTGACATTAAAATTGCAGCTAGATTGCTTTGAACAGATTGTACACCATAGGCAATCAGAAAAAATGGAGCGACTAAATTTATAAATCCTATCATTGCAAACCAATGCCAATCTTTTGAAAACGCTTCAATTTTAATTTTCTTGAAATAACATAATAACAGAACTGGAATAGCTCCAAAAAAAACTCTTAAAAAGGCTATTGTGACAGGACCAAAAGAGTATGTCGCAATTTTAATATTAAAAAATGCAGAGGCCCATATTAATGCTAACAACACTAATAATAAGTAATCTATTAATTTAGGTTGTCTCATTCAGATATCTCTTCTGTTATACCATTGGTAATTTTTATTAAATTTTCAAAATTTATTTTGAAAACACAATTAGGATGTCCTGCGGCTGCAAAAAGCTTGGAAAACCTATTTAAAGAATTATCTACAAATATATCAATTTTGCTCAAATGACCAATAGGAGAAACTCCTCCAATTGCATACCCTGTCAAATTCTTAACTTCTTCAGCTGAAGCCATAGAGACATCTTTAAAATTAAGTTTTTTTTTAATTTTATTTAATGAAGCTTTTTTATCACCCGCAACTAAAAATAATGTAAAAGTGCTATCTGTCTTTAGAAGCAAACTTTTTATAATCGCACCTACTTCACAACCTAAAGATGAGGCTGCTTCTAATGCAGTTCTGGCAGAGCTTTTTAAAATAATTACCTTTAGTTCTTGATCAAACTCCCTTAATAATCTCTCTACTCTTTTCACCGGCTCTTTGCTTAATAAAGTCATTATTCAACTTTTAATTGTTAGTTATTTTAATCATTTAAATATACACTTATGTAAAAAATGCATAGGTGTTATTAACTAAAAGAACATTAAATATCAGTCTTTTTTTGGTAATACAACGATCAGAATATATAGGAGAAAAAATGAGTGCTAGCAACGTTTTAAAATTTATTAAAGATAAAGAAGTTGAATTTGTAGACTTAAGATTTACTGATCCAAGAGGTAAACTACAACATCTTACCATGGATGCTTCTGTTGTTGATGAAGATATGCTGGGTGATGGAGTTTTTTTTGATGGCTCATCTATTGCTGGTTGGAAAGCTATAAATGAATCTGACATGATATTAAAACCAGATACTGCAAGAATTTTTTTAGATCCATTTACATCCCATAATACTGCAGTTTTATTTTGCGATATTTTAGATGCAGTTAAGAAAAGTCCTTATGAAAGAGACCCAAGGGGTGTTGCAAAAAAAGCTGAGGAATATTTAAGATCATCTGGAATTGGAGATAAAGCTTTTTTTGGGCCTGAGCCAGAATTTTTTGTTTTTGATGATGTTAAAATTAAAAATGACATGAATGAATGTGGATTTAAAATTGATAGTAAAGAAGGACCTTACAATTCAGGAAAGGACTATGAAAATGGAAATATGGCTCATAGACCCCCGGTTAAAGGTGGTTATTTCCCAGTACCTCCAGTTGATAGTGAACAAGATATGAGAGGAGAATATTTAAAAAACTTAAAAGAAGTGGGAATAAAAGTTGAAAAACATCATCACGAAGTAGCTCCAAGTCAACATGAACTTGGCATGTATTTTGGAACTTTAGTTGATCAAGCAGACAATGTTCAGCTTTATAAATATGTTGTTCAAATGGTTACTCATTCTTTTGGAAAAACTGCCACGTTTATGCCAAAACCAGTTGCTGGTGACAATGGATCAGGAATGCATATTCATCAATCTATATGGAAAGGTGATACACCTGTATTTTCTGGAGATGTTTATGCTGGATTATCTGAAACTGCTTTACATTATATTGGAGGGATTTTAAAACATGCGAAAGCAATTAATGCTTTTGCAAACTCAACAACTAACAGTTATAAAAGATTAGTTCCAGGATTTGAAGCTCCTGTTCTGTTAGCATACTCTGCTAGAAATAGATCTGCTTCGTGTCGTATACCAATAACTCTTAGTAAAAAAGGTGCAAGATGTGAAATCAGATTTCCTGATGCATCTGGTAATCCTTATCTAACATTTGCTGCAATGCTGATGGCTGGTTTAGATGGAATAAAAAATAAAATACATCCTGGTGAGTCTTTCGACAAAGATTTATATGAACTACCACCTGAGGAGGTAAAAGCTATTCCAACAGTATGTGGTTCTTTAAGAGAAGCTATGGAAAGCTTAGATAAAGATAGGGAATTTCTTACTCAAGGTGGTGTATTCACTGACGATCAAATTGATGCTTACATTGCTCTTAAGTTTGAGGAAATACATAAATTTGAACATGCACCTCATCCTGTAGAATTTGAGATGTACTACAGTAGTTAATTACTGTCTTGTTGTAGCAACTGTATCTTTATTAACACCTTTTTTAACTACGTAGTCTTGCGTGCCATTTGCACCAGTCTCAACTTCTTTTCTAAGATCTTTAAAAAAAGTTTTTTCTTTTAAAGAATTTTTAAGGTTCTTAACAAGATTTTTAAATTCAAACTTATTCATAAGAATCTTATACACTAGATATGCATTAAATGCAATACTGCTATGCAACTTTTAGGATACTAATTAATCTACCTTAAAAGACTCGCCGCAGCCACAACGCTCTGTTTCATTAGGGTTATTAAACACGAATGAAGAGGAAAACTCCTCTTTTTTGTAATCCATTTCAGTACCTAAAAGATACATTACTGCTGCAGAATCTATAAATACCTTAACCCCTTTATCCTCGATAAGCTCGTCATTTGGATTAATTTCTTTAGAGTATTCCATAACATACGACATTCCAGCACAACCACCAGATTTAACCGAGACTCTTACTCCGATTGAATCTTTTTTTGCATTAGCCATTATTTCTTTTATTTTTGTAGCTGCATTATCACTTAATTTAATTATTGGATTCATCAAATATTCAACTCCAGTTTAGCAGCATCTGACATCATATCTTTTGACCAAGGTGGATCCCATACTAATTCTAAATCTACGTCTTCAACACCTTCAACTTGCATAACTCCTTCTTTGACCTCTTTAGGCAAACTCTCAGCTACAGGGCAATTAGGAGTAGTAAGTGTCATTTTTATTTTTATCTTTTTTTCATTTACTTGAATATCATAAATTAAACCAAGCTCATAGATATTAACCGGTAATTCAGGATCATAAATTTTTCTAATTTCGTTAATTATTTTTTCTTTTATTTCCATAGATTTTATTCCTCTGTACTTACTTGTGTACCATCGTTTTTCATCGCTGAAACTAATGTATGCCATGATAGTGTTGCACATTTAACTCTCATTGGATATTGTTTTACACCCGATAAACACATTAATTTAGTTTTATCGTCTTCATTTAAAATTTTTGATTTTAACTCAGGATTTTCTTTAATCATTGCCAAAAAATCCTCAATTATTTCCTTAGCCTCATTATCGCTTTTGCCCCTTATTAAATCTGTCATAATAGAAGCTGAAGCCATAGAAATAGCACAACCACTGCCTTCGAAAGATATATCCTCGACTTTTCTTTGATCATTTAATTTAAGATAAACATGAACATTATCACCACACAAAGGATTGTTTCCTTTTGCATCTTTGTTGTAATTTTCAGTCTTCCTTAAATTTTTAGGATTTTTTCCGTGTTCTAAGATAATTTCTTGATATAATTCTTTTAAATTCATTTTAAATCAAAAATTTTTTTACATTTATTAATAGAATCATTTAATTGGTCAAAATCTTCTTTTGTATTATAAACTCCTATAGATGCTCTTGCACTCGCAGGAATTTCGAGTTTATCATGTAATATTTGGCAACAATGGTGTCCAGCTCTTATAGCTACTCCATCCTCATCTAAAATTGTTGCTATATCATGTGGATGAACTCCCTCTATTGTGAACGACAATACGCCACCTTTGTTTTTTGGATTGCCTATTAATTTAACTGAATTATTTTTTTTCAGTATTTCCTGACCATATTCAATCAGTTCTTTTTCATGCTTCATAATTTTTTCAATTCCAATACTCTCTAAAAACTTTATTGATTTTTCAAAGGCAATTACTTGCGCGGTAGCCATAGTTCCAGCCTCATACTTATTTGGTAAATCACCGTATGTAATTCTATCTTTTTTAACTTCTTTAATCATTCCACCTCCGCCTTGGTACGGTGGCAATTCCTCTAACCATTTTTTTTTACCGTATAATATTCCTAATCCTGTGGGACCATACATTTTGTGACATGAAATCGCATAAAAATCACAATCTAAATCTTGAACATCTAACTTTAAATGTGGAGCTCCCTGACAACCATCTACTACAACTATAATTCCCTTTGAATGAGCTAAAGAACAAATATCTTTTATTGGAAGTATTGCGCCTGTTACATTTGAAAGATGATTTATAGAAATAATTTTTGTTTTTGAAGTTATCTTTTTTTCAATACTTTCAATTGTTATTTCACCTAAATCATTAATCTCAGCAAAATTTATTTTTATATTTTTAGATTTTCTAAGGTAATGCCAAGGTACATAATTTGAGTGATGTTCTAACTCAGTAAGTAATATTTCATCTCCTTCTTGTAAGTATTTTTGACCTAAAGTATTTGCTACAAGATTTAAGGCTTCTGTAGCACCTTTTGTAAAAACGATTTCATTTTTATCTTTCGCATTGATGTATTTTTGAACAGAAGTTCTTGTATTTTCATATAAATTAGTAGCAGCTACAGCTAAATAATGTACACTCCTTCCAACATTAGAAAATTGTTTTGTGTAAAATTCGTTAATTCTGTCAATTACGACTTTAGGTTTTTGTGAGGAATTAGCACTATCTAAATAGACTAGATCATTATTTTGAATTTTTTCATCAAATATAGGGAATTCTTTTTTAATTGTATCTATGTTCATTCTTTTAATCCAATAATCGTCTTAATTAAATTCTTTATTTCAGTGTCAGTAATTTTTTCGATCACATCCAATAAAAATCCATTAATTAAAAGTTCTTTTGCTTGCTTGTAATTAAGTCCTCTAGACATCAAATAAAAAATTGAATTATCATTTAGGCTTCCAGATGCAGATCCATGAGAACATTTTACATCATCTGCATAAATTTCTAGTTCCGGTTTTGCATTAAACTCAGAAGTTTCATCTAATAATATTGCCTTGCTTAGCTGATAGCCATCGGTTTTTTGTGCTTTTGAGTCTACAAATATTCTTCCTTGGTACGCTGCCTTTGTATTTTTTCCAAGAACACTTTTTATCAATTGATAGCTTTTAGTATTTTCAACTAAATGATTAATTGTTGTTCTAATTTCGTGTTGCTTATTTTCTTTTAATGAAAAAATACCGTTAATAAACGCTGATGAAAATTCACCTTTTAAATTACAATTAATTTCATTCTTAAAATAATCAGAACCAGCAGACAAAATAAATGTCTCTGAGATACTATTTTTTTCTTGGTCAATATTGTTATAGAAATATTTAAGATTATTATTTAATGATTTGTCGATTTTGAAATTTTTTAATATTGAATTTTCTTTTAACTTAAAATTATAAATAATATTCATAAAATTCTTATCATCAGTATCATCAAAAATATCTATTACTTTTAAGGAGCTATTTGACTCTATTTCGAAATCTAATCTTAAATTTACATTCTTAAATTTCATTTTTTCATTTGTTAAGTGATAAATTATCAGGGGTTTTTTACTTAAATAATCTTTTTTAATTAAAATTTTGTAATACTTATTTCTAAATGCGTTATTTAAATCAATTAAAGCATTATCATTTTCAAATGTATCATTAATTTTTACATCATCGTTAATTTCTATTTTATTTTTATCTTCATAGCTTAAATCTATTTTCTCTATTCTTCCATTTATAAAAATAATTTTGTTATGCTCTAATCCATCAACGAAAACAGATGTATCTATTTTATTGGTTAAGGAATAATCATTGAAGAAATTTAGTTCACCAATATTCTTTTTAATAATTTGATTTAAATCTAAAAACTTCCAGTTTTCAAGTTTTTTACTTGGAAATCCATTCTCAATAAATTTATTCAAGAAATGTTTTTTTGACTCCATATCTTTCTTGGAGAAGTCAGACATTTTTAATGTTTTTTCAAAATCTATTTTTATTTGCTCTTTCATTTAATTAAAATTTTCATATCCTTTTTTTTCTAATTCTAAAAGCTAGTTCAGGACCTCCTGATTTGATTATTTTTCCATTCATTAAGACATGCACAAAATCTGGCTTAATATATTCCAATAATCTTTGATAGTGAGTAATAATTAAAAAGGAGTTTTCTTTATTTCTTAACGTATTAACTCCTTCGGCAACAATTTTTAAAGCGTCAATATCTAGTCCTGAGTCTGTTTCATCTAGAATTGATAATTTTGGTGCTAGAATAGACATTTGAAGAATCTCATTCTTTTTTTTTTCACCCCCAGAAAAACCTACATTTAATTGTCTGTTAAGTTTTTCTTCATCAAACTTTAGTTTTTTTGCTTTTTCTTTTACTAATTTTAGGAATTCTATTGCATCAAGTTCTTTTTCTCCCCGTGCTTTTCTGATTGCGTTTAAAGACGTTTTAAGAAAAATATTAGTATTCACACCAGGGATTTCCAAAGGATATTGAAATGCCAGAAAAATTCCTTTGTGTGCTCTTTCTTCGGTCTCAAAATCAAACAAGTTTTTATTTTCAAATAAAACTTCCCCTGAAACTTCGTAGCCTTTTTTTCCTGACAAAATATTAGATAATGTACTTTTGCCTGATCCATTCGGACCCATAATTGCATGAACCTCACCCGGGTTTATATTTAATGAAAAATCTCTTAAAATTGATTTATTCTCAACATTTGCGTTTAATTTATTAATTTTTAGCATTAACCTACACTCCCCTCCAAGCTAATGCCTACAAGTTTTTGTGCCTCAACTGCAAACTCCATAGGTAATTGTTGTAAAACTTCCTTGCAAAACCCATTAACAATCAAACCAACGGCCTCTTCAGGATTTAATCCTCTTTGCTGGCAATAATGTAATTGCTCTTCACTTATTTTTGAAGTTGTGGCCTCATGAGCAATATTGGAGTCAAAATTCTTATTTTTGATATATGGAACAGTATGAGCTCCACATTTATTTCCCATTAATAAAGAATCACATTGAGTATAATTACTTGAATTTTTTGCTTTTGAATTAATATCTACTAAGCCTCTATAAGTCGTATCTGAAAATCCCGCACTTATTCCTTTTGAAATAATTTTGCTTTTTGTATTTTTGCCTAAATGAATCATCTTAGTTCCTGTATCGGCCTTTTGATGATTATTTGTAATGGCAATAGAATAAAACTCACCAATTGAGTTATCACCTTTTAAAATACAGCTTGGATATTTCCAAGTAATAGCAGAACCAGTTTCTACTTGTGTCCAAGATATTTTTGAATTTGTACCTTTGCATAAGCCTCTTTTAGTTACAAAGTTATATATTCCACCTTTTCCATTTTCATCTCCTGGATACCAATTCTGAACAGTGGAATATTTAATTTCGGCATCGTCTAGTGCAATTAATTCCACATTAGCAGCATGCAGCTGATTTTCATCTCTCATAGGTGCAGTACAACCCTCTAAATAACTTACATAACTTCCTTTATCTGCAATTATTAAAGTTCTCTCAAACTGTCCAGTTTCAGATGCGTTAATTCTAAAATATGTTGATAGCTCCATCGGACATCTAACTCCTTCTGGTATGTAAACAAAAGAGCCATCCGTAAAAACTGCAGAGTTTAAAGTTGCAAAAAAATGATCTGTTGTTGGTATAACAGTTCCAAGATATTTTTTTACTAGTTCTGGATGTTTTTGAATAGCCTCTGACATTGAACAGAAAATAATTCCATGTTTTGTCAATTCTCCTTTAAATGTGGTGGCTACTGATACTGAATCAAATACTGCATCAACGGCAATTCCATTTAATCTTTCCTGTTCTTTTAATGGAATTCCAAGTTTATTGTATGTTTCTAAAAGTTTAGGATCTAAGTCGTCTAAACTTTTAGGTTTATCTTTCATGCTTTTGGGAGCTGAGTAATAATATAAATCTTGATAATCAATCTTAGGGTATTTTGGCTTTTGCCAATTTGGTTCTTTTAATAATTTAAATCTTTCAAATGCTTTTAATCTAAAATCAAGCATCCATTTAGGCTCTTTTTTGATGTTAGATATAAATTTTATTACATTTTCATTAAGACCCTTGGGTGCTTTAATATTTTCAATATCGGTTGAAAAACCATATTTATATTCTTTTAAATTTTCTATATCTTTTTCTCTTGTATCCATTTAAATTCTTCTTTCAGTATTATCTTTAACTAAATCATCTAAACTTTTTTGATCAAAAAAATTATTAATATGACTCTCAAGCTCATCCCATAAATTATGGGTTACACATTTTGTGAGCTTACCATTACACCCTTTTTTTGACTCTTTTTTACATTGCACAGTTTTTACTCTTTCATCTACAGCATCAAAAATATTAATAAGTTTTATATCTTTTGCTTTTTTATTTAAAACGTAACCACCCTGAGTTCCTCTGATACTTTGGACAATCTCATTTTTTCTTAACTTAAAAAAAATTTGTTCTAAATAATCCAAGGAAATTCCTTGTCTTAAAGATATATCTCTAAGAGAAACTGGATTAGCGCCATCAAACTTTGCTAAATCTACCAAAGCCATTACCGCATATCTGCCTTTAGAGGTTAGTTTCATAAAATCATTATTTTACAAGGATATATATAATCCCGACTAAATTAGTCAAGTATTTGAATTTAAAAAAAGATTAACAATTTGTCACTCAGTTGTGATATGTCTAATTTTTTTGTGAGAATAATTATCATTATCAATTATGGAAAATAAAATTTTAGAAATATTCATTCCAGGTCCTGCTGGAAGACTTGAAGCTAAATATTACAAAAGTAAAAAAAGTACGTCACCCATCGCACTTGTTTTACAACCACATCCTCAATACGGGGGCACTATGAATAATAAAGTTGTTGTGGAAACATTTAAAACTTTTATGGATAATGATTTCTCTGTATGTAGAGTAAATTTTAGAGGCGTTGGCAAAAGTGATGGTGAATTTGATAATGGTCAAGGAGAACTTGCTGATGCTGCTGCAGCTCTTGATTGGTTAGAAAGAGAGAATTTTGATAATTCGCAGTGCTGGGTATCGGGTTTTTCTTTTGGTTCATTAATTGCAATGCAACTCTTAATGAGAAGACCTGAAATCAATAGATTTATCGCAATCTCTCCTCAGCCAAATGTTTATGATTTTTCTTTTTTATCACCTTGTCCAACTTCTGGGTTAGTAATTTACGGCAAAAAAGATGAATTAGTGCCTGGCGAATATCTTACAAACTTAGATAAAAGACTTAAAGATCAAAAAGGAATAAATGTTGACTTTCAATCTATATCAGATGCAAATCATTTTTTTTCAAAAAGTGAAAATGCTTTGGTTAAATGTTTAGATAAATATATTAAAAAAGAAACAGCTTTATATTAAAAATTCTTATTTAAATTTCCTCCTAATGATGGTTTTTTACATCTTGTTGTGTTCGGAAAAGATAAAGGTAATCTTAAAAAACTTCTTATCGCAAGATATCCAAATCCTTGTGATTCAATAAAATCTCCATCAAATTCGTAATTGTCGATATTTTTAATTAAAGCATTTTTTTGATTTAAAAAAAAATTGATTGAGCTAATTAAAAAATTATTTTTTCTTCCACCACCAGATACAATGTTTTGAGAAGGTTTAATGTTGTTTAAAATATTTAGATTTTCTAGAGCTTTTGCAATCATATAAGCTGAAAATTTTGTTAATGTCGCACAACCATCTTCGAAAGATAATCCTTTAGCAAATGAAATATCAAAATTTTTAACATCTAAAGAATCATTATAAGAATCAATATTAAAATTATCTAAAGCTTGATTGAATATTAACTCATTTACTTTTCCTGATTTTGCAAACTCTCCTCTCTCATCAAATTTTTTATTTGAATTTCTTCTCACCCACTCATCAATTAAACAATTTCCAGGACCTATGTCATAAGCATTTAAACTTTGTTCAGGTGAATTATCGTTTTTAACTTGTGTTAAATTGGTAATTCCTCCAATATTTAAGATATTTATTGGGTATGGTAAATTATATTTTTTATTTAAAATTTTTGATATCACTCCATGATAAATAGGTATTAAAGGTGCTCCTTGACCGCCATTATTTAAATCCTCTTGTCTAAAATTATTTATTACGATTTTAGAAGTGAGTTGTGAAAGTAAATTTCCATTACCTAATTGTTTTGAAATTTTTTGTTTCGAATCATGGTATATTGTTTGACCATGGAAACCAACCAAATCTACTTTATTGTCAAAATTTTTTAATATTTCATTAACTACTTGGCCACAATATAATGTTAAATGTTTTTCAACTAAATCTAATTCATCTTTATTTTTTTCAAGATCAGAGCTAGAAGATATATTGTTTCTTAGATTTAAGAGTTTTTTTCTTAAATCTTTATCAAATTCATAATATTTATTGAAAATAATGTGAACTTCACTAATACCATCTGATTTTATTACTGATAAATCTAGGCCATCCATTGATGTTCCTGTCATTAACCCTATTGCAGTAAATAATTTTTTTTTCATTATTATTCTTTTTAAAAAAATTTGTATATTGTAGAACTATAAGCTTATGAATAAATTTTTAAAAGAATTTAAAGATAGAGGCTTTTTCTATCAATGTACCAGCGAAGAAGAATTGTCTAAATTATTAGATAAAGAAAAAATTAATGGATATATAGGTTTTGACTGTACAGCTGAAAGTCTTCATGTTGGTAGTTTGCTTCAGATAATGTGTTTAAGACTACTTCAAAAACATGGGCATAGACCTATAGTGTTATTGGGGGGTGGGACAACTAGAATTGGTGACCCTTCTGGAAAAGATAAAACAAGAAAAATATTAAATGAAAAAGAAATTGATAAGAATATTAAAAATATAGAAAAAATATTAAAAAATTTTTTAAATACCAAAAATTCAAAAACAAAACCAATTTTTGTAAACAACTATTCTTGGCTTAAAGGTCTAAATTATATTTCTTTTTTAAGAGACATAGGGAAGCATTTTACTATTAATAAAATGTTAAGTTTTGAGAGTGTTAAAACTAGATTAGAAAGAGAGCAATCACTTAGTTATATGGAATTTAATTATATGATACTTCAAGCATATGATTT
>TARA_B100001057_G_scaffold436227_1_pt1 | contig 15058 bp, 13 predicted proteins | sample TARA_B100001057 | Tara Oceans TARA_B100001057 (sample SAMEA2621839) | marine metagenome | biome: marine biome (ENVO:00000447); feature: surface water layer (ENVO:00002042); material: "saline water (ENVO:00002010), including plankton (ENVO:xxxxxxxx)" | depth 5 m
TCTGAAGAGTTAAAAAATGATTTAACAAAAATTGGTCATAATATTGTTAAAAGATCATCATTAGGCAGAATGGATTGTATACTTGTAAACCAAGACGGATCCTTAGATGGTGGGGCTGATAAAAGAGGCGATAATACATTTCTTGGCTACTAGTAATACCCCCTATTTTTATATTAAAACAATATTTTATTTTTTTATATCTTTATTTTGTGGAACAACTTAAAAAAGTAGGTAAATTCCTTTACTACGGTATTGCTTTCTTAATTGCAATTAGACTTATTTATCTCCTTTATCAACTTGTATTTAATTAACACCCTCTTAATTATGTTAAATAAAAGTCAATTAAGACCAATTAAAATTGATAATCTAATAAGATTAGGTAGAGATAATGATGGTGGCTACATTATACCTAAAATTATATTAGATAAATGTGATGGTCTGCTTTCTTATGGTATAAATAAAGACTGGTCATTTGAAAAAGATATATCTAAATATGATAATATATTAAATATTCATTGTTATGATCACACTCTAACTATTTCATCTCTATTTAAATTTTCAATCAAATCGATATTCATATCTCTCTTTCGTCTGTTAACTTTAGATATAATAAGATTTAAAAAATCATTTAAGGGAATAACGTCAATTCCAAATTATTTTAGTTTTTTCCAAAAAAATATTATTCATCATAAAAAAAGAATATCAGATAAAAATAATCTTGGTAATATTTCTATTTATAAAACCATTGAAAAAATCAAATTAAAAGGGTCTAATAAAATTTTTATTAAAATGGATATTGAGGGAGATGAATATTTATCGCTAAATGAATATATAAAATCACATAATTCTGTTTTAGGATTTGCAATTGAATTTCATAATATAAATAATAGAAGTATAGAATTTAATGATCTAATTAAAAAATTAAAACAAAACTATTTCATAGCTCATATTCATGGAAATAATTACTCGAAAGTAGATCAAACAACTGGACTTCCATCATCAGTTGAGATAACATTAATTAATAAAAAGCTTATTAAAGAGCAGACTGTACTATCAAATTATAAGTACCCTATTGATGGTTTAGACCAACCAAATAAACATTCAAGACCAGATATAAAATTTAAGTTTTAATAATATTACTTTAATAATTATATGTGAATTTAGAATAGGCTTAATTATGAAACTAAACATATCAATTTTCTTAACTTCACTAATTCTGTTTACTAGTTGTGGAGATGATGATGATTCTCTATTAAATGATATCTAGTTTTTCTAATCACGCTGGTTCTATATGGTATGAACCTAGTGGATTTTGGTTAAGAATAAATAATGATAGCAGTGATTATTACTACAATGGAAAATGTGTAAGATTTCCTGTAGCAGATGGAACCTATAATAATTGGTTTGGTGATATACAATTTAATCAAACCATTGTTAGAAATGAAGCTAACTTCGTATCCTAGAGTTTACAATATATTGGAGAAACTAATAATACAGATGGTGCACTTTCATATTCAGTAGATACAGGTGGTAATAAGTTGACTGTTACATATCCAGCAGGAGGAGAATTTGTTTATACAAAAGTAAATGATACTTTCCCAGACACTGATTGTAAAAATTAATTTATTAAAATTTCAACTCTCCTGTTGAGACTTCGTAAAACTTCAGAATCATTACTATATCTTGGTTTTGATGGTCCAAACCCTTTGACTTTTATCTGACTTTTATTAATTCCATTCAAGACTAAAAAATTTTTAATACTCTCCGACCTTTCCTTAGATAATTTTACATTTGACCTGAAGTCACCTCTGTTATCTGTATGACCCTCAATTGTTATCTGGATTCCAGAATTATTCTTAAATAAGTGTAATAGGTCATTTAAATAAGGTAATGATTCATCATCTAAATCAGTTAAGGATCTTTTAAAAATTAAATTTTTTAAAACAACTCTACTACCTGACTTTATTTCATCTAAATATACTGACATATCAACGGATTTATTTATTGAAATTGTCGTGTCCTTAATAAAGTAGTTATCTACTTCAAATTTAAATGAATAGCTACCAACATTTTCAATTGGTAAACTGAAAACACTTGAATTGAATAGAATGGTATCACTATTTATATATACGTACCCTTTTTTTATATCAGAATTTAAGTTGAATGTGACATTCATATAATTCTCTTTATCTCCATAAAAAAATAAGTCGGAATTCGTTTTACTGTCTGATGTAGCTGATAATATGAAGTTTTTTGAGTAATAATCATATGTAAGTGATACCTCTGATTTATTTGTATTCAATAGACCAATTTTTGTGGGTTCAGACCAGGTATTTTCAATTAATGCTGAATAAAATAATTCATATCCTTCCTCTTCTCTATTAGATATAAAAACTAACGTATCCTCATTAAAGAGAAACGGTGAAATATCTTGGTAATCACTGTTTACAGATGATCCAATATTAGTTAATCTACCCCACTCATTATTTTTCTTTTTTGATATGTAAATATCTTCAACACCGAAAGACCCATACCCTTCAAAAGAAAGGAAAAGCATATCTAATGTTGCATTAATTGATCCTGATAATAGATTATAGTTAGAAGAAAATCCATTTACCATCTCCGTTTTTAAGAGTTTAAAATCATTACTAGTATCGAAATAGTGAATTAAACCATTTCTTAATGTTATGATGTTATCTTTTATCAAACCCAATATTAAGTCATTGTCTGTTGTATTGATCTCAGTTAAATTAACTGGAGAGCCCCAGACACCATTATTTTTATTTCTAAACCATATATCATTCATATCACTTAGCCCACCTACATTATTTATATTCTCAGAACTATTAAAGAATAATATATTACCATCAGTGCTTAGGTATGCATTACTTTCATTAAATGAGTAAGGTTCCAATCCATTGTAAACCATAGAAATATTTTCAAATGATTGTGATTTCACAGATGAAAATGATATCAGAAAAAATAAAAAAAAATAAAATTTAATACTCATCATCAATATTAACCTGATTTACTAAAATATCACCAGCCAAGGCTCTCTTATAGTTATCTATAATCTGTGGTACCGCTGCATCCTCATTGGTAATGCTTGCGTTGTGGGGTGTAATCTGTATTTTTTCGTGATTCCATAACTTGCTTGACCTAGGTAAAGGTTCTATCTCAAATACATCTAAAAATGCTCCTGAAAGGGTTTTATTATCAATATACTCTAATATATGATCTTCATTTTGAACTTTTCCTCTAGAAACATTGATAAGGTATGTACCTTTTTGTAGTTTATTAAAAAGTTTCTTATCCAGTAGATGATGAGTTTTTTTCGTATATGGTACAGTACATACCAAAATATTAATTCTAGATATAAAAGTATCTAATTCCTCACCACAAAAAACTTTTATTTTAGCATTTTCCTTTTTATTTAAGGAATACCCAATCACGTCAAATCCCATATATTTAAGTTTATCAGCAGCATCTGAACCTAAAGCACCAAACCCTAATATACCAATTTTTACAGGTAATATTTCAGGATGCATGTTTTGATCCCATATCCTGTCTATTTTATCTTTCTGGTACTTTAAAGTTCTTCTGTGATGGAATAGGACTGCGTTAATAATATAATTAGTCATGGAAAATGATAGTTTATCATCAGAAATTCTGCAGATTGGAACACCTTTAGGATAGGATGGGTCATTTATGATATGGTCAACCCCTGCTCCCATTGAATGGATTAACTTTAAATTTTTTAGTTTACCTAAGACACCCTTAGGTTGTTTCCAAAGGCATATACATTCAATTTTCTTATAATCTATATCTGGATAAACTGATATTTTTATATTTTCGTCGTATTTAGTAAAGGTTGATACCCAGCCTCTAATTTTTTCTTCTGGTGCTATTATACCTATATTCATTTTTTATTTAAAATATAATATAAACTTATAGAAAAGAAACATGTTAAAAATGTACCTATTAAATTAAACCAGAGGTAGCCAATTGATTTACCTAAAATTAAATATATTATAAAGACAGATAGTTGAGACATAATAGATCCTACAAAGACATTATTAGATTTTATTTTCTTAATAAAAAAAGCAATTAAAAAAATACCTAGAACATTACCGTATAATAATGAAGCAATTATATTAATTGATTCAATGAGGTTTTCTTGTTGAGCAAAAAATAATGCAACCAGAATTGCAACTACACCCCAACTCAAAGTAAATACCTTTGACATAAATACGTCATTCTTATCATTTTTTGATTTGTTGATGAATCTTTTATAAATATCAATAGTAGTAATTGCAGATAATGCACTTATTTCCGCTGAAATTGAACTCATCGCAGCAGATAGTATTAATGCAATTAATAACCCTACCACACCCTGAGGCAGATAATTCAGAATAAAATGAAGAAAAATAAAATCAGTCTCAGGCCTCTCATTGGAAAAGCCTGATTTAATTGCATCATCCTCTAATTTTTTTCTTGTATTAAATAACTCGTTGTTTATCGATAGAGTCTTATCCCTATCAATGTAACTATTCATTAATAGTTGTTTTTTTTCTTCAAATAAAATTTTAGAATCCTTTGCTACTGACTCTAATAGTTCAGGATTGTTTCTGGATTGATAATCAATTAAACTATTATTAAAATTTATGGGTGGTTGGTTAACACTATAAAAAACGAAGAGTAATATTCCAATGTATAGAATAAAAAATTGTAGTGGGATTTTTAAAATAGCATTAAACATTAATCCGATCCTACTCTCATCCTTATTTTTCGCATTGATATATCTGGATACCTGTGATTGATCAGTCCCAAAATATGATAGAGATAAGAAAAACCCACCTAATAACCCCGTCCACAATGTATATTCTTCTTTAGGATCAAAGGAAAGACTGAGTGCATTATTTTTATTAAAAGTTTTTATTATATCAAATGATTTTGATAGTGATATCTGATCTAATATGTAGGAGTTTATATAAAAAAAAGAAATAACTAAGCCACATAAAATTACATACATTTGATATTTCTGAGTATGACTTACTGCCTTACTTCCTCCAATAACAGTATACAGAATTACAAGTATCCCTACAAAAATTACTGTTGGCACCATATCCCATCCTAAAATTGCTGTTAGCACTATGGATGGTGCATATATTGTCACACCACTTTGAAATCCTCTCTGTAAAAGAAAAAAAAATGAAGTCAGTGTCCTAACTTTTAAATCGAATCTTTCTTCAAGATACTGGTATGCAGTAAATATTTTAGATCCATAATATCTAGGAATAAAAAAAATTGAGACAACTATAAGTGCTAAAGGCATTCCAAAATAGTTTTGAATAAAACTCATACCTTCAGTATATCCTTGTCCAGGAGTAGAAATAAAGGTTATGGCACTGGCTTGTGTAGCCATAACAGAGAAACCAATTGTTGACCAGCTTAGAGAGTTGTTTCCGAGTATATATGACTTTAAATTTTTATTTTGATAATTTTTATAGATGCCATAAAATGTTATAAATAGTAGAATAGATGCAAATACAAAATAATCTATATAGCTCATAGGTTTGTGAAGAGTGCTAGAATGATTATGTAGGTAAATAGTAGGATTAAAACCAGTTTATACAGGTTTGAGAAATTCATTATTCAAATATATTAAATTGTATCTGAAAAATAAGATTTTATATTGTCTCTAAGATTAAAGTTAGATGACATAGACTCAGCGTATGCACCACATGAATGGATAGCAACTAAATCTCCCCTACTTGAAGTAGGCAGTCTGTAATTTTTTGCGAAAGTATCTGTGCTCTCACATATCGGACCAACAATATCATAATTCGTATAATCTTTATTATTTACAGAGATGTTCGAAATCTTATGTCTACTATTATAGAGAGCAGGTCTAATTAGATTATTCATTCCAGAATCTAGAATTAAAAAATTTTTATTATAAGATGTTTTCTCATAAAGAATTCTGGAAATTAGATATCCACATTGTCCAACTACTGACCTACCTAATTCAAAATGAATTGACTGATTTGCATCAAGGTTTATATTTTTATTAAATAAATTTATAAAATCATTAAAATTTGATACAGTATTATTTATTGGATTATCATAATCAATTCCTAAACCTCCACCAACATTTATATTTCTAAGTTTAATTCCATTTTCTCTTAAATGAGAGGAAATATCATTGGTAATAAAACATAGTTGCTTAAATGGTGTTAAATCCAGTAATTGAGAGCCTATATGAAAATGAATACCTGTGATATCTATATTAGATAATTTACTAAGTTTTGGTATATGGTTAATGTCTTTAATATCAATTCCAAATTTATCTTCATCTGATCCTGTCTGAATTTTTTTATTAGTATCACATCTAATATTTGGATTAATTCTTATAGATACATTAGTTTTTTTTGATTGTTTCTTTGATAGTTGATTGATTAAATCAAGTTCTTGAAATGACTCAACATTAAAACACGATATATTACTTTTAATTCCATCCTCAATTTCTTTATCTGTTTTTCCTACACCTGCAAAAACAATATCATCTGCTATAAATCCATTTTCAAGACAGTGCTTAATTTCATTAAAACTTACTGCATCAATTCCTAGTTCATAATTATTAATGATATTTAAAATCTTCGGGTTTGTATTTGATTTTACTGAAAAAAAAACCTTATTATTTATTTTAAGACAGTTAGATAAGGATTTAAGATTATCTAAGAGAATATCAGTGTCATAAAAGTAAAAGGGAGTTGGAAGATTTATAAACTTCTTTAATAACTCAGAAGAAAACATTTAAGTAACTTATGAGACAGATTTGACTATTTGCTTAAATGACTCAGGATCATTCATTGCTATGTCAGCCAAAACTTTTCTATTTAGATCAATTTTAGCCTTTTTTAATTTATCCATAAAAACAGAATAGGACATGTCAGATAATCTTACTGCGGCATTAATTCTCTGTATCCAAAGACTTCTAATCTCTCTTTTTTTTGTTTTTCGATGTATATAAGAGTACTGGAGAGCTTTCTCAACAGCATTTTTTGCAACTGTCCACACATTTTTTCTTCTTCCAAAATAACCTTTTGCTAGTTTATAAATCTTTTTTTTCTTTGCTTTTGAAGCTACATTATTTCTCGATCTAGGCATAATATCAAATTTAAATCATTCTTTTTATATTCTTCTCATCAGACTTATTAACTATTGAAGTTTTAGTTAAGTTTCTTTTCTGCTTAGTTTCTTTCTTTGTCAGGATATGGTTCTTAAAAGCATTTTTTCTCTTAATTTTTCCAGTACCTGTAAGTTTAAATCTCTTTTTTGCTCCTGATTTTGTTTTTACTTTTGGCATAATTTATTTTTTAGGTGATAACATTAAAAACATTCTTTTTCCCTCAAGTTTAGGTAATTCCTCAACATTAGCGTATTCTTCAAGAGACTGGGCAAGTTTCAACAATAAAATTTCTCCTCTTTCCTTGAAAACTATAGTCCTTCCGTAAAAATGAACGTAAGCCTTAACCTTAGCACCACTTTCTAGAAATTTAATTGCATGTTTCAATTTAAAATTAAAATCATGTTCATCTGTATTCGGACCAAATCTTATTTCTTTCAAAACAGTTTTTTGGGCGTTAGATCTAATAGACTTCTGCTTTTTCTTTTGGATATACTTAAACTTTGAATAATCTATAATCTTACATACTGGTGGGTCAGAATTTGGTGATATTTCTACTAAGTCTAAACCTTGTTGTTGAGCCATTTCTTGTGCTTTATGGAGTGGATAAATATTAACCTTTACATTTTCTCCTACTACTCTAACCATACTAGAAGTAATTCTATTATTAATCTTATGTTTTTCTTCTGGTTTTTTCCAGTTTCTTCTTTTTCTTATCCTATTAATATTACCCTCCTTTTTTTATATAATTTCCTGCAAATATCTCAAATATTTAAATAAATAAAAGAAATTTTAAATTAATTTAAATGTGAGTAAAGATCTTCATTTAATATAGATAAAAGGTCATCGACTGACATTTTTCCAATATCACCTTCATGTTTTTTTCTAACAGATAAGGAGCATGCATTCATTTCCTCTTCACCAATTATTAGCATATATGGAATTTTCTTAATTTCAGCATCTCTTATTTTTTTTGATATTTTTTCAAATCTGTTATCAAATGAGGTACGAAAACCTAATTTTTCCAGGGATTCTTTTACTGAGGAAGCATAATCATTTACTTTTTCATTAATAGGTAGAATTATAAGCTGTTGGGGTGCTAACCATAACGGAAAATTACCTTTACAATGTTCAGTAATAATTGCAATGAATCTCTCGATTGACCCAAAAGGAGCTCTATGTATAATTACAGGTGTTTGTTTTGAATTTTTATGATCTACGTATTCTAAATCAAATCTCTTTGGTAATTGATAATCAACTTGAATTGTACCCAACTGCCATTCTCTATCAAGTGAGTCGTTAACCATAAAATCAATCTTTGGACCATAAAAAGCTGCTTCACCATGAACAATTTCAGCATTTATCTTTCTTTCCTTGACAGCTTCAATCAAATCATTCTCAGCTCTATCCCATGAGGAGGACTCTCCAATATATTTTGAGAAATCATCTTTATCTCTAAGTGATATTTGAACCTTATAATTATCAAATGAAAGTGATTTAAATACTTTAAGTATTAAATCCATTACACCCAATACCTCATCACGAACTTGATCAACCGTACAGAATATATGTGCATCATCCTGGGTAAATCCCCTTACTCTAGTCATTCCATGAAGTTCCCCACTCTGCTCATACCTGTATACAGTTCCAAATTCTGCAATTCTAACTGGTAAGTCTTTATATGAATGAGGTTTAAATTTAAAAACTTCACAATGATGTGGACAATTCATTGGTTTCAGTAAGTACTCTTCATTTTCAGATGGAACCTTAATCGGTTGAAATGATGAGTCACCATATTTTTCATAGTGACCTGATGTTACATATAATTTTTTTGATCCAATATGCGGAGAGGTTACGTGCATATATCCTTGCTTAACCTGCTCATTCTTCATGAAGTCAATTAAGTTCTCTCTAACAATGTGTCCATTAGGTAACCAAATTGGAAGACCAGAACCTACACTCTCACTGAAAAAAAACAACTCAAGTTCCTTACCTATTTTTCGATGATCTCTTTTTTTAGCCTCCTCTAGTTTAAAAAGATAATCTTCTAATTGTTTCGAATTTGGAAATGATGTACAATATAACCTTGTAAGTTGTTTATTTTTTTCATCACCTCTCCAGTAAGCACCAGCAACATTTAAAATTTTAAATGATTTTATAAATTTTGATGATGGTATGTGTGGGCCCTTACATAAATCAGTAAAGTTTCCTTGTTTGTAAAAGGTTATATCACCATCATCAAGATCATTTATTAGTTCAAGTTTATATGGATCATCTTTTTTCTTAAAATAGTTTAGAGCATCGGCCTTAGATATTTCTGATCTTTCAAAAGTTAAATTGGATGAACTTAATTCAATAAACTTTTTCTCAATCTTTCTTGTATTCAATTTTGATACATCATAGTCAATAAAATCAATGTCATAATAAAAACCATTTGCTATTGAGGGTCCAATTCCAAATTTTACACCAGGATATAAACTTTCTACAGCTTCAGCCAAAATATGTGCAGATGAATGCCAAAATGTTGATTTACCTTCTTCATCATCCCATGTTAAAAACTTTATCTCTCCATCTTCAGATAATGGAGTAGATATGTCTATAATATCGTTATTAAATGATGCAGCTAAAACCTTTTTAGCTAAGCTGTTACTAATGGACTTAACTATATCATAACATGTAATACCGCTTGGATACTCTTTTGATGATGAATCTGGAAATTTTATTATAATGTTAGACATCTAAACCTCTTTAATAAATAATTTACTGTCGAATCTAAATTGTTTACCATAAATTCCCTTGGGGTCCCTCCTACCAGAACCAATAACCATACATATTTGAGCCTTGCTTGGTATTTTTAATATCTTCTTCAATCTTTTCGAATCAAACCCTTCCATAGGGCATGTGTCAAAACCATAGGCTCTCATAGATAACATAAAATTTTGACAAGCTAATGCAGTAGTCTTTTGAGACCATACCTTCATATCATTGAAAGATGTTGGTTCTCTAGGGATCACTTTATAAATACCTACAAATGAAACATATAATTTTTTTAAAAAACCATAGAAATTTAGAAATCCTTGACTGTAAGCAAATTTTGTTATTTTATTATAATATTTGATTACTGAATGTGGTGGGTTTTCTTTTGAATTTAGGTAATCTAGCATCATTTGATTATTCCTCTTCCAATAATCGGGTCTTGATACGTAAACGAATAATTCTTTAGCAGTTTTAGCAGCAGGTTGAGATAAGCAAGCTTTCACAACCTTTTCTTTGATATCATTAGATCTTATCCAATAAATTTCCCATGTCTGCAGATTTGAGGAAGTTGGTGCCTTCAGAGAATTATCTAATGATTTATGTATGATGTCTTCTGGTATAGATTCTTTAGTAAATATTCTAACACTACGTCTTGACTTTATAACCTTATCGAACTCCTTATGATTGATATCAGGCAGATCTTCTTTAAAAGGTTTATTGTTTTTTATTTCAGATAATATATTGATCTTGGACATGCGCCAAAATTATAAAAAAAAGATCACAACTTTTTCTTAAGGTCATCTAAATTGGCATATAAATTATTTATATGGCTTTTAATATTTGAATATTCATTATTTGGATTTGGAAAATCTAAGCTAAAGAAGGCAATTGCCTCCCAAATTTCTAAAATATCCAAATTAGCAATTTGATAAGGTTCATATTCCTTGTTATCAGATATTAATTTTATTGAATTATCTAAAAGTTCGACTCTTTTATAAACAATACCATCTTCTTTAGTAAGAAGTACATATGTTTTTCCATCTTTAACAAAACCTATGTCTTCAATATATTTTCCAATAACAATACTGCCAGATGTAAGTGGTAACATTGAATCCCCTTTAATTTCAAATGCACGATGTGTTCCACTAAAATTTAAAAATGGTAACTGAAATTTTGGAAGATTTTGAATAAACTCAAAATCAGAATATGAATTTAAATATCCAGCTGATGCTTTTTGATTAATTAATTCTATATTTTCCTCACCTAATTTATCGACTGTTATTGATAAAACTTTGACATCTTGACTATCTGAATTAAGATATTCGCTATCCAATAATTTACTAATGTCATTTTTTAAAATATTATCTAGTGAAATTTGAAACACTTCACACATTTTAAGTAGGTTGTTAAGTCTTGGATCAGATCTTCCCTCTTCATAGGCTCCAACTAGTGATCTTTTAATACCAATCTTTTTGGAAAATTTTTCTTGTGTCCAACCTTTTTTCTTACGAAGAAACCTTATATTTTCATTTACATTGACCATAATTACTATAATTTTTAGTAAAAATAGTCTTTTTTTTTTAATTACTAAAATATTTAGTTTGAATAGTAAAAAAATTTACTTTCATGTTGGATTAGCAAAAACAGGATCAACATTCTTACAAAAAAATTTTTTTCCAAAACTTCAAGGAATTAAGTATATAAGTACACACAAGTATTGGAGATGTATCAAAATCATAAAAAAAACAAATTTTGATTCCTACCTTATTTCAAGAGAGTTTGATAGACAATTTGAATTTGAATTAAAAAAAATTCTAAAAGAATTTCCTCAAACAAAAATCATCATTGTCTTTAGAGAGCACAAAAAGTGGATATCATCTCAATTTAAAAGATTCTCTAAAAATGGATATCATTTCCCATTTGAAAAATTTTATAATAATAATAATTCAGGATTTTGGAAAAAGAATGATATGATTTATGAAGAAAAACTAAAAATTATCAAAAAATATTCAGCAACTACTCCACTTGTGCTAAACTTTGATGAGTTAAAAATTAATCCACATTCATATCTTTCCAATATATCTAATTATACAAATTCTTATTACAATAAATCTGATATTAATTTAAATGTTGTCCATAAATCATATTCCGAAAAACAGCTTATATTTTTAAAAAATTTTTGTAAAAAATTTAAAAATACCCCACCAAAATACTATGCAAATAATAAAATAAAACATTGGCTATTATATAGGCCATGGTGGTTATTATTTCATCTTGTCATGTACTTCGCATTTTTCATACCAAAAAAAATAATAGTTAAAAAACCTCTAATTAATCAAAAATATCTTGATGATTGTATGGATAAGTATAAGGAAGATTGGAAATTAATTCAAGATATAACTAATACGAAATAAACTTAATGTCATTATCATCAATCATATTATTAATCTGCATTGTATATGTATTAAGTACTTTTTTAAAATTCGATATCTCAATATTTAATTCCTCTTTGATCGACTCAAAAAATTGAATAGATTGATTTGTGGGAGGATAATCACCTCTTTGAGAATCAGCAAGTAAAAACGCAATTCTATTATTAATTCTAATTCCATAATTAAGTGGATCCTGTCTACTTTGATTTTTAGTCATATGAATATTATTCTCAATAACATCAAGTTCTTTCTTATATTTTTTAATTAACTGAATAATTTGATCTTTACCCTTAATCTTCTGTAAGAGGAAATCAAGGTCATTTTTAATCTTTCTTATATCAATAATTATTTGATTTGCTTTGGAAACTTCATCCCTTACTCTCAAAAGAAAACTTAATTGTTTTTCGTAATCATCTTGAGTAACTTTTACTCTAGGGTCTTTAACTATTTCAAGCTCTCTTTTAAAGGTCTCATTATTATAAGTTAATACTACATCGTATTTTCCTGGGGTTACCTTTGGACCAGTATTAGGAGAGGAATAAAACACCATTCCATCAAAGGATGTGAATCCTGGGTATCTCATATCCCATATTAATCTATTTCCACCTGATTTTGGCATTATTGTTTTAAGATTTGATGAAGCGAGCGCATAATCAATATCATTAGAATTACTTAGGACTGGATTTTCATCAATTGAATCCATCATTTTTTTTACATTATTTGTAAAGGATCTAATTATAGAACCATCTTTATTTAGTATTTCTATTTTGAGAAAGTCGCTATCCCTATTATAATTTTTTAAGTAATAGTTAATGATAACGCCATTTGGGTGATTTTCTCCTACAAGTAATGTGTTAGGTTTTCTCCATCCTCCTGATTGCGCCATTCTGTAGGATAAATCAGGTTTAAATAAAATAACATTAGATTCATTATTTTTTTCATTTAATTGATGTAAAGGTGTTAAATCATCAATCATCCAAAAACTTCTACCATGAGTAGCTAAAATTAAATCATTTTCTTTTACATGAATGTCTCTTATTGACGTGATGGGTAAATTAAGTTGAAAATCAGACCAATTTTCTCCGTCATCAAAACTTATAAACATCCCCCACTCAGTACCTGAATACAATAACCCTGGTCTTTTTTTATCACTTCTAAGAGCTCTTGTATAATAATTTTCAGGAATACCATTTGTTATTAACTCCCACGTTTTACCGTAATTATCAGTTTTATATAGATAAGGTGTATAATCACCAAATTTATATGATGTTGCTGCAACATAAACTTTTCCTTTTTCAAATGGACTTACGTCTAAACAATTAATCATATTAAGCCTTGGAGAAATATTTGATGGAGGCGTAACATTCTCCCAGGTTTTTCCACCATCCTTAGTTACATGAATTAATCCGTCATCACTACCAGTCCAAATTACTCCTTCTTCAAGCTCTGACTCTGCAATAGCAAAAATATTAGCATAAAACTCAGCACCTGTGTTATCCTGAGTAATAGACCCCCCAGATGATTTTATGGTTTCAGGTATATTTCTTGTTAAATCTCCAGAAATTGTTTGCCATGATTGTCCTCCATTAGTTGATAAATGCAAATAATTTGATCCTGCATATAATTTATTAGGATCATTCGGACTAAATAAAATTGGAAAATTCCAGTTAAATCTATACTTCATAACTTCTGCTCCAGATCCCGCAGGATTATCAGGCCAGATATTTACTGATCGATTCTGACCATTTGAATGATCTTTCATCATCATATACCCCTTGTATGTCCCTCCAAAGACTATATCATTATTCTTTGGATCAGGAGCTAAATGAGCACTTTCACCGCCTGCGGTTGGTTCCCAATCTCTCTCTGTGATTGATGATGATGATGTTCTATGATTAATTCTAATTGTACTATTATCTTGCTGAGCACCATATATTCTGTATGGAAAAGCATTATCTGTAGTAACTCGATAAAATTGTGCAGTTGGCTGATTAAAATAAGTAGTCCAATTCTCACCTCCATCGTTTGATATTTGTCCTCCACCATCGTCTGCAATAGCTAATCTCTTGTTATTGTAAGGGTCAATCCATAAATCATGATGATCACCATGAGGAGCATTTTTTAAAGTAAATGTCTTACCACCGTCAGTTGATACACCATAACTTACATTTAATACATATACCTTATCTTCATTTTGAGTATCTGCATAAATTCTTGTATAATACCATGCTCTTTGTCTAAGGGCCCTATTTGAATTAATTTTTTTCCAATTATTTCCTCCGTCATCAGACCTATAAACGCCACCGTCATCTGCCTCAATCATCATCCATATTCTTTTTGAATTAACAGGAGATATAGCTATTCCTACAATTCCCCATGGAAAAGAAGGAAGTCCATTAAATTCTGATATATCTTCCCATGTCTCTCCTTCATCATAACTTCGAAATACCTTACTATCAGGACCACCGCTATCCATCCTGTATCCATTTCTTTTCATCTCCCATGTGGAAACATAGATAATTCTTGAATTATTTGGATCTAAAATAATATCACCAACACCAGCTTTATCGGATACAAATAATATTTTTGACCAGCTTTTACCCCCGTCAATTGTTTTATATAAACCTCTTTCATTATTAGGTTTCCATAAATTACCAATTACACCAACGTAGACAATGTT
>TARA_B100001057_G_scaffold501290_1_pt1 | contig 15047 bp, 10 predicted proteins | sample TARA_B100001057 | Tara Oceans TARA_B100001057 (sample SAMEA2621839) | marine metagenome | biome: marine biome (ENVO:00000447); feature: surface water layer (ENVO:00002042); material: "saline water (ENVO:00002010), including plankton (ENVO:xxxxxxxx)" | depth 5 m
GAACAGAATACCATACAATCTTTTCTTACTTCAGCAATATTATTAATTGCAGCAGTAGAAGTTGCAGCATCAGCTTTACCCATCATTATGAGTGAAACATCATACAACTCGTCATTAGCAAATATTGCTAGAGCAGTTTGTAGGTTTCCTGCAGTTGGAGCAGTATCAACACCACCTGTTAGTGATGGAGCATAAGCACTTGCAAGATCTTTATATGCAGCTCCTGCAGTTGAGGGAGTACCCCATTCAGCAGTTGAGCCAGTAGTGGTAGGATGATCCATCCACCATACATATCTAGATTGTGAGTTTATAACATCTTTATAGAAGTTATTAGATCCGTCGAATTTTTTTGCGTCGGAAGCAACTGATAGATGTGAGAAAGATTCTAGTACTGTGCCAGCTTGACCAGTAAACAATCCATCCTCGTCTATTACTAGTACATGGATTTCGTCATCTGATGCACCATTAGCTGCAGCAGAAGCAGAAGTTCCAGGAATTCTATCGAAGTTCCCTTTATTACTCCAAGCAGCAAAAGTTGCTGAGTCAGCAATTTCTACTTTGAGTGAGTTTCCGATACTTCCTGCCCACTTAGCAGCAACTGTACCGACATTGTTTGAACCACCCACAAAAGTTGATGTGTAGTTGTCCAAGTTTTTAATCTTGACAGCTGTACCAGTAGCGACTGCATTTTTAGCAGCAGTTGTATCGGCACGAACCACAAGAAGATTATTTGAATATGACAGGAAGTTAGCTGCAGTGAAAAAACTTGCGAAAGTACCATCATTCGGTTTACCGAATCGGGACACCAAGTCATTTTCAGAAACAATTTGTACAGGGTCTTCTATTGGACCCCACTGAAAGTTCCCAGCAAAAGCACCAGATGATGTTGCCACATTAGGTACGATTGAGGTAAAATCTTGTTCTTTGACAACTACTCCAGGACTGAGTTGAAAAGCCATTTGTTTCTCCTTATTACATGAATTCGTTAATTCTAATTAGGAAGTAATCTTTCAATTCTTTCCCAATGTATTTATTTAGTTAATATACGATTTTAGAAGTTTATTAGTTCTTCTTCATCGTCATATTTTTGCCCATCTTGAATAAACCCAAAAGGAGTAAGTTCCTCTTCGATCTGCTTCATTTGGTTTTGATACATCTCTTCCCTTAAATTTACATCGTTCGATTCAGTAAAATATCGGTCTGAGGTAAGCCAACCAAACAATACAAGGCACATAACCAAGTCATCGTGATATCCGTCATCAGCTGCATAAGATCCTTTATGTTCAATAAAGGTACTAATTTCACCAATAATATCTCCATCATATACTTGTAATTTGTTTTCTTCGATAAGAGTCTTAAAATTCATACATCCCTGTCTTTTAATTTTCTTATCAGTTTGAACACCGAACTGGCTTTTACCAGATCCAAAGCCACCAGTAATCTTTTGACCTTGTTGTGTTCTAGATACCATAATCATATTTTCGTATTCTAATTCATTATATAATATGTATGGTACTTGCTCACTCGCATTTATTTCTACTAATACTTGAGCATTATAATATTCTTTTCCAATCTTATCAATTACATTTGGATATAGTAAAGGACTTATTTGATTGTTTCTATACTTTGCTACAACCTTATATGGTGTTTGAGTTGTATCAATTACTACAAAGGCACTAAAATCTCCACCCACACCTTTAGAAGTATCTGCTATTAAAGTATATGAATGTCCAGGAATTGGTTCTTCCTGAATATCTAAACCATCTCTTTGTAGTATAAATGGCTTTGGCTTCATATCTCCTATGGCAGTAGCACTTATTAATGTTGCACTAGATCCAAGGAACTCACATAATACTTCTTGATTAAATTTTAATTCGCCAAGTAATGCTCTTTGTTTGTCTGCCCAAGTTTTAGTTCTTCCTGGGATATCGCTGTATGGTATAAACAATGGAGCAAAATCATTTCGTCCTTCTTTTGCAGCTTCCCAATATCTCCAGAAATGATTATATCCTAGAGGTGTCGAGGACAGTAATACTTTGGTATCTTTACCAGCAGAGATCGTAGGATAAACTGAAGTAAAAAATTCTTCTGCGACAGTATTAGGTATAATTGCAGCTTCATCAATGTATAGCCAGTTTACAGATTTACCACGAATCGCTGAACTAGAAGTTGCAGCAGTAAATATCTTTGAACCATTTTCTAATTCTATATCACCTTTGTTCCAAACAGCAACTCCTTGTTGCATCCAGTTTGGTAGATACTCATACATTAATTGATATCTAGATAAAACTTCTCTTGCAGCAGTAGCTTTGTTTGCCATTATTGCAGCAGTTTTATTATCGTTAAATATAGTGAAGTGTAATATACATGCAGCACTTACGACTGTCTTACCTTGCTGTCTTCCTTCCATGAGAATCGTTTGCCGATTCTTCATTATATGTTTTACTTTTTTTCTTTGACAAGGATATAATTTAAAATCTACTACACCATCATCTAAAGAAACAATCTTACAGTAGTTTTCAATAAAGTATATTGGATTCTTCTTACACTTTATGTACTCCTGTATTTGCTCCTCAGTAAATTCTACTGGGACTCCAACAGCTTTTAAATTTTGATTTGCATTATAATAAGTCGTTGCCATGTATCCTCCTTGCGGAGATTAATTATACAACAGTAATAGTACCAAGCATATTAGATGGGTGTGCTGTACATCTGTATTGGTATGTATTTCCTGTAGACGCATTCATTGGTATAGTGAATGTAATAATGTCATTTGTTGTAGCAAGATTTCTAGTAGCATTAGTAGAACTGATGTAATCTGCAGCAGGTGCAGTACTAGTTCCGAAAGCCACTATCTCAAATGGGTGACCATTCGCAGCAATGGTATTCCTGAAACGATAAGTATGTCCTCTGTAGACATATAGTTGTGGGTCATTTTCACCAGCAGATAATAAACCTGAACCAGTGATTGTATAATTACTTCCATCTCCAGCAGTAATAGTGAATAGATTTAATGATACAGCAGTAATAGTTAATTGAGCAGCACTTGAATTAGAGAGCTCAATACCATTTCCCTGTGTTATAGTAATGTCATCATTTACTGAATTTGATCCAGCTAGTCGTAGTTCTTTTGAACCAGCTGTGACAGATTCGATTGAAGTAGAATAAGTTGTATTTGTGACTGTGTTATTAATAGTGATGTTATCAGCATCAGTTCTATCAACATTAATACCTGTTCCTGAAACTATATTTACATTATCAGTAGAAGCATCAGAACCAGTCAATCTAATTGCTGCATCAGTACCAGAAGTTTCTGCTGATACAGTATAAGTAGTGTTATCGTTCGCATCAGAAGATGGTTCGAATACACTTGTTCCTGAATTGTATTTTAATATTTGTCCTGAAGTTGGAGAACCAATTGCTATCTTAACTGTATTTCCACCAAGAGCAGTATATAACTCATTAAAGTTATCTTGGATTTTATCGCCACCATCTCTTAGAGTATCACCTGTGCCATCATTAGCGATGGATCCAATATTTAAAGTTTGTTTAGCCATTTATTGTATTCTCCTATAAATCTGTTTTCTGGGTTTCGTTCCACCCTAAATCAGTTATCTGTAAAGTATTTAGGTCACCTGTTGATCTATGTTGTTCATCAGGGTTTCCAAGGTCGACAAAGGTACTTGTAATCACCGACCCAGTTTGATCCACTCCACCAAATAATAGTATTTTTAATGTGAAGTTTAAAGTCCATGTGACGAATCTTCTTATCTCAAAAGTTCCGTCGTAATCATCTATGAAGCTGGTACTATTTAGTATTATTGGAACATCTGTTTCAGTTTCTAATGTTGGATCAGTGTTCTTTATTTTCATAGTAAACTCTGGTGTGAAGAATGGTAGTATTTGCTCTATAATTTGTAAACCATCCTCAGTCGTCTTTGTAAGGCAGTTTAAAGTCATGTCTAAGTTAAAAGGTACAGGTGCAAATATCTTATCCCTTTTACCACTTCCACCACTTAGTGATGTTCTATTTACTTTAACAGTTCCCATTCTATTTGTTTTTCTTAATGGGTCGTAAGACATTGCAGCCATTTCAAACGACATACGAGGAAGAGTAGTATATACTTGATTCTCTAATTCAGGATCTTGTTCTAGTCTCTGCATCCATTTTTCTTTTGGACCATATGCGATTGGTACTAATATTTTTTGTTGAACTGTGCCAGCATTATCAAATCTTTCGAACTCTATATCTGAAAACATTTTCCCAAAACCGATAATACAGTTTCTAGTAGTCTGATGATAGAAAGGACTTTTGCCCAGCATTAGAATTCTCCAAATGGATTGTTTTCAGACCAAGCAACTTTTTCATTCGTACTTGGTTGTCTTTCAGTTTCTAGCTCTAAGTTGTCAGCATAGCCACCTTGTCTATCTACATTTAATTTAATGGTAGCAACTGCGACAGCTTGAGTTCCACCTGCTGGTGGAGCAGATACAGCAATTGTAGGAACAGCATTATAACCATTTCCTACATTAGTAATAGTGACACCATTTACTTTACCTGTAGATGCATCAACAGTACAAGTAGCAGTAGCAGTAGTGCTAGGTGTTCCACCACTGAATGTTAATGTAGGAGCAGAAGTATAACCAGCTCCAACATTGCTGAATGTTATAGAATCTACAAACATACCCTCTGTCCTTGTAGGGTCTTCCGAGAAAGTTTTAAGATCTTCAAATACATCAATATCAGCAACACCAGTGTCAATTCTTTCAGAAGCATATTGAAACAATTCTACTTCCATTTTGTAAGTATATAATTTTCCTAATTGATAAAAAGGATCTTGATGTTGAACAAATTTAATTTCAAACAATCCTTTAGTCAATGGAAAATAAATTAAGTCTCCTTCGTTTGGTCTATTAGGAACAAATGTATTTCCATGCTGACCAACTAATTCTGTCCATCTAGATCTTGCTACAACTAGAGTAGCACTTAACTCATTAAACAAACCAAACTTCTGTATGAATGGACCTTGTCCTCCTAAGTTATCTACATTCTCAAAATACATTTCAATAGGAAATGCGTGTTCAAATTTTGAGAGGGGATCTTCGCCTAAGATTTCATCTTTAGCAACTTGAGTTCTTGGAATATAAAAAACATTTTGACCATAAATTGCTAGAGACTCAATAATTAAAGACTCTATTAAATTCTGTTCAGATGCTACTCCTTGAGATATGTAAGTATTTCTTCCAGCCATTTATTTACCCTGTGAAGAACTCTAGTGGTGCACCTTTTCCGATGAGTTCGTCTTCTAGTTGTTGTAGTTCGTTCATGGCTTCGTTATATATACCATCGCCATCCATTGAAACTCCTCCAGGCAAAACTAGTCCCGAAAACTTTTTAAGATTAAGTCCCCACTGTTTCTTGAACAGAGCAGTAGTATATTTTTTTAACCATGGCTCTCCAAATACTTTTGTGTATGTGGTAGGATCTAATGCTTTATAAACATCAGCCATTATGAAATCGCCAATCTGTACATCTCCTCGCCAATCTAGGTCAAGGAATAATTTATTGTGCATTCTATTAAAACGATAAAGAGTTTTACCATTTAACATTAAATCAAGTAAAGATAGATGTCCCATAACAGTAGTATAATAAACTATACTTGTAGAGGTTAAATCATATAAGTCATTTAATCTTAATTGATATTGTAAGTCGAATATATTTCTAGAATCAGTAGTATTAGAAAAAACTGTAAAAACTTTATTTACTCCAAATATTTCATCACCAACAGGAACATATCCATTTTCTGTATCACCTTTTACAACAGTATTAATTATACCAGTAGCACCAGAAGATTCTCCAGTAATAGTTTCTCCATTTGTAAATCCAGTTCTACTTGAAGTTAAGTTATTAATCTTTTGATATATAATACTTGAACCAGCAGAAGAAGTATGTACTGACGCACGACAACCTGATGTACCACCCTCGATAACTTCTCCAGCAGTAAAGTTTCCTGCAACTGCAGCAGTTAAATTAATTGATGTCCCTGTGACTACATGTTGAAAGTAAGCTCGTTCTGTACCATTCCAGTGATTAATATTAAAGTATTCAATCGCTTCATCTAAGCGATCTTCTAGCTGTTCGTCAGCTACATTTATTTCTATCACTGGCGATCCAAGCGATCGTAATGCGTAATCTTTAAGTTGTTCTCTTGTTGATGGATTTGCCATACTACTATTTAGTTCCTTTTTATGCTCCTAATGCGATACTCATTGCTATTGAAAATGGTTCCATAGCGAATTTTTTATCCATTGCAGCATTATATTGTGCTAGAACTGGGGTAATTATTCCTGTTGTCCCACTTGCTAGTTTCGTTAAACTTGATGTTCCTCCCATACCTGAGTGTGTTTCACAGTATGGATATAATGTTGTTGGTGTATTTGCGTCTGTCACTAATACCATTTTGGCACCACTAGTTCCTTGAGTACCAGTGTATGTGACACCTGTTGTATATTTTGTTCCCCCACCATGCGTACCATCTTGAGTACCACTCAATGCAAATAAATGCCCAGAGTGTGTAGTAGAAGATAAATCAAAGGTATATGTTTGACCTTGTATAATATCTATTTCTTGATTTATGCCACCTGATAATGTATAGTAATTATTTCCTGTACTGTAATCATTATATACAAGTATATTAAGTGTGACATCTTTTGCTGGACTTTCTACTGTCACTGTTGGCACAGTAGTATAACCTGAACCAGCTGCAGTTATAACTGCTTCTGTAATCTTACCAGTTGTGACATTAATAACAGTATAACCTGATGCAACTGAACCACCATTTACAGAAGGATTAACAGTTGTTGTTGCGGTAGCTTGAATTGCACCTGCTCCAGCATTAGGAGTTGCAGCAATCGTGACATTTGGTGCAGTCGGATAACCTGATCCACCAGTATCTACAGTGATACTTGCTACTGCGAATGTATTATTTCCAGAGCCATCATCAACCATAGTAGCAGTTGCTGTTGCTTGTACAGCAGGATTAGCAGTTGGTGCATCAATCGTGACTACTGGTGCAGCAGTATATCCTCCACCTGCGTTTGTAATAACAAGAGTGTCAACACCAGTATTATCTGGATTAGGGAAAGTAATTGATGGTTGTTCTAAGTATCCTGCTCCATCATTTGTTATAGTAAGTGAAGCAAGTGAATTTGATACTCCTGGATTCATCATTAATCCAGTTGATTTTTTCATAATCTTAGCATCATCTAAAAATATTGTATCTCCACCAACATATAAGTTTCTCCATTTTTTGCTAGCAGAACCTAAATCATAAAGGTCATCAGTTGCTGGTAATACATGTTCACCTATCGCAGAAAATGATGCAGTAGCTGGAGCGAATGATAAGTTTCCTGCTCCATCAGATTGTAATGCACCTGCAGCATCTGTGACATTTATTTCATTTACACCAACAACATTGTTAGCGATATTAGTAGCAAGGGCAACTGCACCTGAACCATCAAATGAAACTGCTGAAGCAGTGACATCTCCAGTAAGACTAAAATTTTGAGCACTAGCCAAACTTGTAGCAGTACCTGCACTTGCAGCAACTACACTTAAATTATCAACAAAAGTTTTTGTGACTCGTGCATCTATTGCACTATTTGCTAATGTATTGCTAAAATATTTGTTGGTAGATCCTTCTGATAAATTATCAGTATCAAAAGAGGATAAAGAAACTGCTGGAGTAAATGAGTTTGCGTTGTCGTCATATGTCCAAGTAAGACCTGTACCATTTTGAACTAGAGCTGATATTCTATCATCAACTTTTTCATTAGTGTAGTAAAGGTTTGAACTTCCTTCACTAATATTATCTGTATCTAATGTTAAACTACCACCTAGAACTAATGATTGTGAATTTATTGTGACACTATTATTAGCAAGCATGTCATTTGTGACACCTGATGCTTTTACTTGTAATGTGTTGGAAGAAATTTGTATCGAAGAATCGTCGACATCGATTGCTAAGTTTGCTGAACCAGCAGTAGTACCACCTGTTAGACCTGAACCAGTCGGAGTTAATACTTCTGTAATATCTCCTGTAGCAGCACCGATGTTATTAGCAACCTCAACTATACCACCAGAAGAACGAACATAAATCTTTTTGTCTGCAGTGTTTACTGCTATTTCGCCAACTGCTAAATCACTCGTGCTTGGAACACTACTTGAGGTTTCTGATTTCTTTAGTTTTATTACAGTTGGCATGAACCATTCCTAAAATTTAAAATTAAAATACTAAGAATTAATCCTTAGTATGTTCCGCCATCTACACCAGTTATTGCTACTGCTCCACTTGTGACTGTAAAGTTTGCTGAAGCGAAAGATGCTACACCTTTTACAGATGCTGTTGCGTCTAAACCAGCGAACACACCAGTACTATTATTATAAGATAAACCAGTACTAGAAGTGACACTTAATGCAGTTCTAGCTCTAGTATTAGTGAAGTATTCATTAGTAGATCCTTCGCCAATATTATCTGTATCTAAAGTAAGAGTACCACCTAAAGATAGCGATTGTGAATTTAATGTGACACCTGAGTTTGCTAATTTTGCATTGGTAATACTTCCTGCTAACATAGCATTTGTAACACCAAGTGCTTTTACTCTAGCAGTATCTGCATTTATTTCTATAGACGAGTCGTCTACATTTAAAGATAATGCGTTTCCTACTTTTCCTAAACCATCCCCAGCACTAATCTGACCAGCTCCTGAGAATTGTTCAAAGTTAATAGCAGTCGTACCAAGTGTGACAGCTCCATCTGTTGCTAATACATAACCATTATCTGCGTTAGCTGTACCACTTTCCACGAAAGCGAAAGCACCAGCAACTAATTCTGATGCAGCATCTGCATCAGGTGTTCTTGTTAATACGAAAGCAGCAGATCCTGAACCAGTAGCTGTGACTTTATAGAAACCATTTTGAGCAGCAGTAGTTTGGTCTTTAACTAATATTCTGTCATTTACTGACATTGTTACACCATCAACTGATAGTGCAAAGTTAGATCCTGCTGTTATAGTTCCTGCACCATTATTATAAGTTCCAGCAAGGTTTCCAGTAGTAGCAACTTTTACAGGTGCTTTAACTGATAAACCTGAAGTGACAGAATCTACATATGATTTATTTACTAATGATTGACTTGAAAATCCTGCTCTAGCTTCGTATGAAGCTGGAACAACAACAGTACCAGTACCATTTGGTGATAGTTCTAAGTTTCCATTTGTGTCTGTTGTAGTAATAGCATTAGCATCTAATGTCATATTATCTACATCTAAACTTGTTAATCCATTTATATCTGTTCTTGAACCACCTAATGCTACTGCGTCAGATCCTATTGTGACTGAATTATTGGCTAGTGATACAGCACCAGAAGAAACTGAAAAGTCTGCACCGAAAGATGCGACACCTTTATTAGAAGAGGTGGCATCTTCTGCTGAAATAGTTAGAGTATCAGTTGAACCAACTACTGCATCAATACCTTCTCCTGCTGTGACAGTTAGAGTATTACCACCTGCAATAGTTTCTGAGTTAGATCCATCAGTTAGTGTAAATGAAGTTGATATTGAGCCTACACTGGCAGCAGTGACACGACCTTTAGCATCAACAGTAAGAATTGGGATTTCAGTTGTACTACCATAAGATCCTGCGGAGACACCTGTAGAATCCATAGTAGTAGAAATTGTGACATCACCTGAACCATCAATAGAGCCAGAACCATCTACATCGCCATCGATAGTTAATGTTCTAGCAGTAGTCCAAGCTGCAGCAGTAGTTGCTGTTGAAGCATTACCACTTAGTGCAGCAGTAATAGTACCTGCTGAGAAGTTTCCACTTCCATTTCGTTTTACAATCGTACTTGCTGTGTTAGCAGTTGTTGCTGCGTCTATTGTATCTGTAAAAAATTTTCCTCCAATTACGAAGTGATTTGCTGCATTCCCTGCAGTTTCTGTTCCGAAACCAACATACAATCTATCACCACCATTGGAGCCATTATCAGTAAGACCTGAATATGCGAGTTCTCCTGCACCTAGTGTAGCTGGATTTCCCGAAGTCGCAGATCTTTTTATTCTAACAATTGCTGCCATCTTTGTCTCCTATTAAAATTCTCCTGAATCGAGTTGTTGTCCCTCGTTCATTAATTTGGTTGTCTGCCACTTATTCGTAGCAGTTTTGTAAATGAGGATTGAACCATTAGCCAAGCCATCAGTCGTAGTATCTACATTCTGTGCTTGTTCTAAATTAACAGCAGTACCACTTTCTCCAGCAACACCTACAGTAGATACAGTTGCTTGATTTACAGTACCAGTTGTTACACTGCTACTTGTCTGAGTTCCAGTAGTTGGAACTGTAGGATTAGTTCCTTCTTGTGTTGCTATGGTACTTTTTACATCAGGCATTTTATCTCGTGACCTCTGGTCTAATTGTCATTAATCCTTCTACTGCTCTTGTTGTAGTATTAGTTGAATCTAATACATTTACATCATAAACATATCTTCCAGCTTTTATTCCAGCAGTAGTTGCAGCTGACAAAGTTATAGTACATACACCACCAACTGCATTAGTTATAGCAGTAGTAAATGTAGCAGTAGCACTCGAACTAGTATGATCTTTTCTAGCTTGAGCAGTAATAGTTGCACCAGTTAAATTTTTTGCTGTTCCAGCAGTATCTACAACACTTAGTTGTAGAGTAAAATCTGTTCCTTGGTCAACAAATATATCTGTAATGGCAGCCATTAAGTTCTCCTCACCGACTATTTAGTTAATTAGACAGTTCGCCAACCAGCTGTACCACCGATAAAAATGTATTCTTTTGAATCGTATTCAGATGATAAGGTTTGATTGGCAGTATTACTATTAATTTTTCCACCATTGGGATTTACAATACAGTTGTTTGTATCCCAAGTACCATATGCATCAGATAGATAGATTGTATCCCCAAGACTTGGAGATGCAGGAAATGTGACAGTCACACTGCCAAGAGTAGTATCTACAAAATAATGCTGAGTTGCTGCAAGAGTTTGTGCAGTAGTAATTACACTCGTGTTTGTTTTAACTGATTGTCGAATTGGAGTGGTAAGTTTTGCGTGAGTAATACTATTATCAGTGACATTTTGTATTGTCAATTCTTTTCCTAGATATACACAATACAAATCTACAGTGTTTGCTAATGCACCACCTGCTATATTAATAGTAGTGCCACCATTAGATAAGGTATAACCAGTTCCAGGTTTTAGGACAACACCATCTTTAACAACTAATAATGCTTCTTCTCTTGGTGCTGGAAAGTTTAATCCGAAATTAACATCTGCTCCATTTGTAGCAAAGGTTTGTTTTTCGAAACTTCCAAATTGAATTTCTCTACCGAGATATGCCATATTCGAGTCCTCTTATGTTTGTGACTCTTTCCATGATAATTTACCAGACACGATGAATGGCGATGCCGAACTAATATCCGATGTATCTTTCGCCTGTATCGCAAGAGTCATTAAGTCAGGTCCAGCTGGGAATACTGAGTCTCCACCCAGAATACTATTACCCATATCAATCAAGGCAGTTAAGTCAATGTTCAATGAACCAGCAGAAACTGATTGCGAGAACACCACAGTACCTTGTTGAACAATATCACCTGTATCATGTGAAATTAATTGTGAAAGGGCAGGAGTCTGAACATTCGTGTAATCTAATTTAGATGGTAAACCATTCAAGATAAAGAATGCTGTTAAGTCTTTATTTGTTGTCACACCTGCGTTGTTAAGTGATAATATCATTCTGTTGATAATTTCTTTCTGACCAATAGAACCTGTTAAACCTGAGTCAACTGATGGTGCTAATCTAATAGAGATTAGTGGATGCGGTCGAGTCATATCAACTGCTCCTGCTCCATAAGCATTCTCACCAACTGTCATTGTAACACCAGATGTTATGTTTGGATAAGTAGCAGTTTCAGGTGCGTTAGAAGTAGCAGGATAAGAAGTAAATACTTTTGAGTTTGCTCCATCTACAACCACCTGTGTTATATAAGATAGTGCACTAGTTGGTAATCTTCCTTCAGCATCTTTAATCAACTGACCCACTGTCACTGATTGTGCTTCAGCTTGTGAACAAGGTACAGCATAAACATACACCCTCTTATTATCTAGAGTCACTAGATCGAAAGTTGATACTGCATCAGAAGTAAAGGTAGTTGATGCACCAGCTTTAAATACCATTGGTTTACTATTAGCTGAGAACAAGTATGCCTTATCATCATCAAAGGTACCATCCATTATGATAGAAGTACCGAAGTGGAACAAGGTAGGAGCTGAAGATGGTGCGTCACCATTCTCAATCTCATATCGTCCAGGCAAGTTTCCTGATCTAAAGTATGATTCGTTTAATCTGTTGTTATGGATAAATTCATGGTTATAATGAACATGACCATCTCTATCTTTGAAACCAAATCTAATTTTACCAGCACCATACCAAGAGTAATCCGCATAACCCATTTGGATTTTGTGAACATTCAAGTTAAAACCAGTATCGCCTAATCCATCACATGGATCAACATTCCAGTCTTCTTGTGCTACTTTAACATCGATAGTTTTTGTAATTTTAACATTGGTAGCAGAAACACCTTTATAAGCAGGTTGTACAATCATCCTTTGGTCGGAGTCAACAGCAACAACCTGATAAGATTGTCCCCTGATTGATACTTTATTTCCTGCAGCCAACTGAGTAGTGAACGAAGTAGTCGTACCTGTCACAACTTGAGAGTTAGCAGTAGTGTTAATTTTACCAGAAATCTGTAGAGTAGAAGATCGTCTTACACAATATAGTTTCTGACCATCGTACTCATAGAAGAATCCATTTTGGTCATCAAACATACCAGCTCTAACAAACGAGTCATTCCAAGATTCTCTATAATATTCTGGGAATCCTGCAGCTTTAGTTTGCGTAATAGTACCAGCAGCAACATAAGTATAAGTTGTTGCGTTAGGAACACTTGCTACTTGGAATGTACCAAGATATAAGTTTTCTCCTAGTGTCACTTCAGCACCCTCGATTGTAATTCTATCTCCTACAACTAAGTTATGTGGCTCTTGTGTAATAGCTGTGACAGTATTACCAGTTGAAGCATAAGTTAGTGAAGATAAAACTTTAGCAGGTGAGAAGTTAATAGCGAATGAGTTTTGAATACCTTTACCAGACTGATATCTAAAGTATTTACGAGACTGTCTAACAATCTTACTGTTAGGTGAAGTTCCCGCAGTAATATCTACACCACCATCAAACGATTTGTGTAGTGCGAATCCATCAGGTCGTAGTGATAGCTGAGTAATTTTAAAGTATTCAACATCTGTACCAGCTCCTGGGAATGTTTCTTGAATTCTCATTTTCTCATCAGTCATAACTGCGTCAACAGTAAATGCTCTGATTAAATCATTTACAACAATATAGATATTATCAAATCTCTTATAATCTTTTAAGAATGTTGTTGTTACACCTGTGACCATATTGCCACCATTGTCTATTGATACAGTACCATCTGCTTTTGTCATTTTAACTAATGAAGCAGTTGTAAATGTATGAGTACCACTCGTAGCAGTTAAGTTAAGTGCAGTTCCTGCAATCGCTGATGCGTAAGAGGAAGCCAACTGAATATCTTGTGAATTGTTTGCTATAACATAAAGTTGAGATACATCAGTAAATACTCCAATGTCAGCATTACCACCATTGTTATATGTTATTTGCTCTCCAGGATATAAGTTATGTGGAACATATGGAGTTGAAGTACCCAGTGTCACTTTATCTGTGGAACTATTTACTTTCGTACTTCCATTAAATGTTATTGTTCTACTTGGAATCTGGAACTCTGAACTTAGTGTAAAGGTCGTAGCAGTTGGAACTGAAGCAATACCATACACACCATCGTATGCACCTTCGTTTGCAGCCAATTCAAATAATTGTTCACCAGCACCAGCAGAAGATAATATTACATCACCAGATGCAGCAGTCACTGAGAATCTTATTTCCCACCAGTTAGACATACCTTGTACAGAGAAGTTTACCTGAGAGGATGGACTTACTGTCACTGATATTGATTTTGGAGAACCAGTTAATAGGTTTGAAATATTTTTAGAACCAAACGAATCATCAATTAAGAATTGGTTTGTATCCTGACCACCAGTAGCACCAATTCTATATACATCTCCATCAGAGAATGTTAAGTCAACATACTCGTTGGTGTTTCTGAAGTCACCTCTATACTGTACCTGAGTAATAGTAGCAGTTGAAGGAGTAATTCCTAGAGGTGTTTGGATGTCCACAGTAAACGACTGGGACGCATTATTCGAAGTAGACCCAAAGGCACTAGTTGTAGCAGAACCACTTCCAGAGGACAAGTTTGGATCTTTAATGATGAGTCTAGAATCGTTTAAGTATTGTAGAGTATAGTTAGAACCACCTGTTAAGCCACCGATAACTGTACCTGAAGTAGAGTAAGTGGATAAATTACCACCTGTTAATTTGTGGTTTGAAATATAAATCGAGTTATAAGTTGTATTTGGTGTTGCTGTAGCAACTGTAAATGTCTCAGGGAATGCTGATATATCATCAGTATTCGGTGATTGAGAAATCTGTAATCTGAAATAGTCAGCTGATATAACTGTTATGTTTGCATTAAACTGCGAAGAAGTAATAGGAACATTGTTTCCTGAAGAATCAACAAACTCAAATCTGTTAGTAGAAGAATAAGAGTTTACAGTAATAACAGCAGAATTACCATCAATAAAGTTATGCGATTGAGCATAGATAGTATTTCTATATGAAGTTAATTCGTTTGCAAAACCATAATAAACATGGGTACTATTAGAAGAATAGTTTTCTGCATTAGAATCATTTTGGTTTACAGTAAGAATACCAGAAACAGCAGATGCAGTAGCTGCACCAGTTTGTCTTAGAATACCTGTACCGAATCTAGCTGGGTCATTACTATTTGCATAGTTATCAGCAG
>TARA_B100001057_G_scaffold231301_1_pt1 | contig 15044 bp, 12 predicted proteins | sample TARA_B100001057 | Tara Oceans TARA_B100001057 (sample SAMEA2621839) | marine metagenome | biome: marine biome (ENVO:00000447); feature: surface water layer (ENVO:00002042); material: "saline water (ENVO:00002010), including plankton (ENVO:xxxxxxxx)" | depth 5 m
GCATATTTAGCAAAGTTTCTTTGTGATAAAGAATATAAGGTTTACGGCACCTCAAGAAATCTAGACAAATCAAATCTCAAAAATCTAATTTTTCTAAATCTACAAGAAAAGGTGAAACTCTATAAAGTAACTTTAAAAAATTTTAATCAGATTAAAAACTTAATTAAAGAAATTCAACCAGACGAGATTTATAATTTAGCTGGCCAATCTTCAGTATATAAGTCTTTTTTGTATCCATTTGATACTTATAATAGTAATACTTTTCCTGTAATTTCAATTTTAGAAAGCATTAAAAGACTTAAAATTCCATCTAAATTCTATAACTCTTCTTCAGGAGAAATCTTTGGCAATTCAGAACAAGTTGTTGATGAAGAAGTTAGTCATAATCCTTTAAGTCCTTACGGATTTTCTAAATCTGCGTCTATGAATATAATTTCCTCTTACAGAGCAACTTCAGACATCTTTGCATGTTCGGGTATTGCATTTAATCATGAATCAGTTTTAAGAAAAGAAACATTTGTTACAAAAAAAATTATAAGCAGAGCGCTTGAAATCTCACTTAATAAAGAAAAGATTCTAAAATTAGGTAATATTAATATTTATAGAGATTGGGGATGGGCCCCAGAGTATGTTGAGCCTATGTGGCTACTATTGCAAAAAGATTTTCCACATGACGTTATAATAGCTACTGGAAAAACAATTTCTTTGAAATATTTTTTAAAAGAGGTTTTTTTAAGATTTAATCTAAATTGGAAAGAATATGTTCAATTTGATGCTGAACTTAAAAGACCTTCTGAGTTAATGAAAATAAAAACAAATCCCAAAAAAGCAAAAAAAATATTAGGATGGGAAGCTAAAACCTATTCTAAAAAACTTATAGATAAGTTAGTAGAGGAGGAAGTTAAAATTAAATGTTAGATAATAAATCAATCTTGGTAACCGGAGGGACTGGATCTTTCGGGCATGAATTTGTTTCACTTACCTTAAATAAATTTAATCCGAAAAAGATAGTTATATATTCTAGAGACGAGATGAAGCAATGGGAAATGGGAAAAATTTACCAAGATGATGAAAGAGTGAGATTTTTTATTGGAGACATTAGAGATAAAGATAGACTCTATAGAGCCTTGGATGGAATTGATTATGTCGTTCATGCTGCTGCAACCAAAATAGTAACTACCGCTGAATATAATCCTTTTGAATGTGTGAAAACAAATATTTTAGGTGCTATGAACCTAATCGATGCTTGCATAGACAACAACATAAAAAAAGTTATTGCGTTATCAACAGATAAAGCAAGCAGTCCAATTAACATTTATGGAGCCTCTAAGCTCGTTTCTGATAAAGTTTTTGTAGCAGGAAATTCCTATACTGGCGACAAAGAAACTTCTTTTTCTGTAGTGAGATATGGGAATGTAATGGGTTCGAGAGGCTCAGTAATTCCTTTTTTTAAATCTATCAAAGATAATAAATTCCCAATTACTGACAAAAGAATGACAAGGTTTATGATTACTTTAGAACAAGGAGTTAATTTAGTTTGGACTGCACTAAACGAAATGAAAGGAGGAGAAATATTTGTTAAAAAGATTCCTTCAATGAAAGTTACTGATATTGCTAAGGCAATAAACAATAATGCTAAGTTTATTGATATAGGAATAAGACCAGGTGAAAAATTACATGAACAAATGATAGGGATAGAAGACGCACCAAATACTTATGAATATGATGATTATTATAAAATTTTACCTTCTATTCATAATTGGTCTGCAGACATTCAAAGAATAGGAAATGGAAAAAAAGTTGAAGAAAACTTTTCTTACAACTCTAAAGACAATTCTGAATGGATGACACAACAATACTTAAAAGATTGGCTTAAAATAAATTAGAATAATGATTCCATATGGCAAACAAAATATTTCTAAGTCGGATATTATTGCAGTCGAAAAAGTTTTAAAATCAGACTTTATTACTCAAGGCCCGATTGTTCCTAAATTCGAAAAAAAAATTTCTGAAATTGTAGGATCAAAATTTGCCTTTGCTTCTAATTCAGCCACAAGTTCATTGCATACAGCCTGCTTGGCCTTAGGACTTGGAAAAGGAGATTATTTATGGACTTCCCCAAATAGCTTTGTTGCCTCATCAAATTGCGCCCTTTATTGTGGCGCAAAAGTTGATTTTGTAGATATTGAAGCAAAAAGTTTCAATATGGATATGGGTTTATTAAAAAAAAAATTAGAGGTAGCAAAAAAAAATAAAACTCTTCCAAAAATTATTGTACCAGTACATATGGCTGGCCAATCTTGTGATATGAAAACTCTTAAAGAGCTTAGTAATAAATACAATTTTAAAATAATTGAAGATGCATCCCATTGCATTGGTGCCAAGTACAAAGGTAAAAACGTTGGAAGTTGCTTATATAGCGATATCGCAGTCTTCAGTTTTCACCCTGTAAAAATTATTACAACTGGTGAGGGAGGAGTTGCAACGACTAATGATGCAGGTATTGCAAAAAAACTAAATATCCTTAGAACGCACGGAGTTACAAAAAATCACAATGAAATGGTTTCCGTTTCTCATGGCCAATGGTACTTTGAGCAAATTGATCTTGGATATAACTACCGAATGACAGATTTACATGCTGCGTTAGGTTTAAACCAACTTAAAAGATTAAAAAGCTTTGTTTCTAAAAGAAATAAAATAGCAAAGAAATATGATTTTCTTCTTAAAGATCTACCTTTGAGAACTCCAAAATGTTTTAAAGATAGCTATTCCTCTTTTCATTTATATATCATTAGAATTAATTTAGATGATTTAAATATTTCGAAGAATATAATTTTTAATTATCTAAGAAAGAAAGGTATAGGTGTGAATGTTCACTATATCCCAATTCACTATCATCCTTTTTATCAAAATTTAAATTTTAAAAAAGGAGATTTTCCTCAGACTGAACTTTATTACAAAGAAGCAATGAGCTTACCTATTTTTCCTGATTTAAAATCTGAAGATCAAAAATATGTAGTTAATAGTTTAAAAGAAATTTTACTGAAATGAATAAGATTGCTCTGGGAACTGCTCAGCTGGGCAGTGATTATGGGATTACGAATAAAGATCCTGATTTAGGTATAGAAAATTCTAAAAGAATAATAGAGTATGCAAAAAAAAGAGGGGTAGATACTCTTGATACAGCCATGGATTATGCTTTTGAATCCCAGTCAAATTCTTTCAAACTTTCGGATTTTAAAATTAATACTAAATTACCAAAAGTTCCAGAAAATATAAAAAATATTCCTTATTGGATAGAACAAAAAGTTGAGCAATCTTTAGAAAATTTATCTATTAAAGAAATTAATTCTTTACTTTTACACAATCCTGAACAACTTTTCAAAAATAAGGGGGAGCAAATATGGAAAACTTTAAATTATTTAAAGCAAAAGAAACTTGTTAAAAAGATTGGTATATCAATATATGATCCAAAAAAAGTAGAAAAAATATTCTTATCATTTCAGCCCGATGTAATTCAAACGCCTTTTAACATAATAGATAGAAGAATCATAAAATCTAGCTGGCTTAAAAAAGCAAAAAAAAATGGGATAGAAATACAAGTTAGATCTATTTTTTTACAAGGCTTACTTTTGCTAGATGAAAATGATCTACCCATTGAGTTCAAAAAATGGAAATATCTATGGAGAGAAATGAATGTATTTTTAGAAAGGAAAAATTACACAAAGCTACAGTTATTGATAAGTTTTGTCCTCTCTTTTAAGGATATTGATACCGTCATTGTTGGAGTAGATAATTTGAGTCAGCTAAAAGAGATTCTCAACTCTGAGTTTCAAAACATAAAACTTTTTCCTGATGTATCATCTAATGACAAAAAATTAATTAACCCTCTAAATTGGTCCCTTTACAGAAAAAATAAAAAAGAGTTTTTTGAAATATGAAAGTTGTTGCAATCGTTCAGGCTAGGATGAACTCTACAAGATTACCCAAAAAGGTAATGTTGAAGGTAAATGGGATTTCTATGATTGAGCTTATTGCAAAAAGACTTAAGTTTTCTAAAGAAATTGATGAAATAATCATTGCAACCACTAAAAATAAATCAGATAAAATTTTAATTAAACATTTAGAAAATCTTGATGTAAAAATTTATAAAGGAAGCGAAGCTAATGTTCTAGAAAGATTTTATAAAGCAGCAAAAGAAACAAAAGCCGAGATAATTATTAGAATTACTGGAGATTGTCCTTTTATAGATCCTTTTATCATCGATGAAATGCTTCAAAATTTTTACAAAAGTGGATTAGATTATTTATCTAATTGTTTCCCTCCATCTTTTCCTGATGGATTAGATGCAGAAATTTTTACTTTTGATGCTTTGGAGAAATCGTGGAAAGAAGCCAGTTCCCCTCACGAATTAGAGCATGTCACTCCTTATATGTATGAAACATCTAAATTTAAAATACAAACTTTTAAGTCAAGTACTGATTACAGCGAACATAGATGGACTTTAGATGAGAAAGAAGACTACGAACTAATAAAAAGCATTATGAGTAAGCTTCTCCCAAAAATAGACTTTTCTTGGAAAGATATATTAAAAGTAATTAAAAAAAATCCCGAGATAAAAAAAATAAATGAACATATTTCTAGAAACTCAGGATCTAAACTTAGCTCGGGAGAAAAATTATGGTCAAGGGCAAAAAGAGTAATACCAGGAGGAAATATGTTGTTTTCGAAGAGACCAGACTTATTCTTACAAAATGGATGGCCAAGTTATTTTTCTAAAGCAAAAGGTATAAATGTTTGGGATCTCGATGGGAAAAAGTATAGAGATTTTTCTTTAATGGGAGTTGGAACTAATATTTTAGGATATGCAAATGAAAATGTTGATGAAGCAGTTAAGAAAAATATTCTTAACGGAAACATGTCAACTTTAAATTGTCCAGAGGAAGTAATTCTTGCTGAAAAGCTCATTGAAATTAATCCATGGGCAGATATGGTTAGATTCGCTCGCTCTGGAGGAGAAGCGAATGCTATAGCAATTAGGATTGCAAGAGCAGCTTCATCTAAAGATAAAGTTGCTGTATGTGGTTATCATGGATGGCACGATTGGTATTTATCTGCCAATTTAGACAGTAAGGGAAACTTGTCGGAGCATCTCTTGCCGGGGTTAATACCAGCTGGAGTGCCCAAGGCTTTAGAAGGAACAACTATTCCATTTTTATATAATGATTATGATTCTCTAGAAGAGATTGTCCTTACTCAAGATGTAGGAGTTGTAAAGATGGAGGTTTTTAGAACTCAAGAACCAAAACAAAATTTTCTTAAAAAAGTTAGAAAGCTATGTGATGAAAATCAAGTAATTTTAATTTTTGACGAATGTACTTCTGGCTTTAGAAAAACCTTTGGAGGACTGCATTCAGATTATGGAGTTGAGCCAGATATAGCTATGTATGGAAAGGCTTTAGGAAATGGTTATGCAATTACTGCCGTAGTTGGAAGAAAAGAAATTATGAATCACGCTCAATCTACCTTTATAAGTAGCACCTTTTGGACAGAAAGAATAGGGCCAACAGCTGCTTTGACCTGTCTTGAAGAGATGGAAAAAATTCAATCTTGGAATAAAATAACTAAGGTTGGTTCAGAAATTAAAAATAAGTGGATAGATTTGTCAAGAAAATACGATCTTAAAATAGAAACTTTTGGTTTAGATGCTCTTGCTGGATTTTCATTTCTTCATAAAGATCACTTAAAGTATAAAACTCTAATTACTCAGGAAATGCTCAAGAAAGGTTTTTTAGCAAACAATCTTGTATATTGCTCTATTTGTCACTCGAAAAGAGACATCGATGATTATTTTGAGTCTATTGAGCAAATTTTTGAAGTCATAAGAAAGTGTCAAGATGGACTTGATATTGATAAAATCCTGGATTCAGGACCAAGCACTTCTGATTTTAAGCGATTAAATTAGCATGAGAAAGGTAGTTATAAGAGCTGATTCTTCCATAGATATTGGCTCAGGTCATATTGTCAGATGCATAAATTTAGCTAATGAATTAAATAATATCGGCTGGGAAGTTCATTTTTTAACAAATTCTTTGAAAGGGAACTTGAACTATTTAATAAAAAAAAATGGTTTTAATTTACATCAGTTACCTTTTTTAAAAAGTGATTTAAATGATTATGAATTAAAAGATGCGAAGAATTCGAAAAAGTTAATAGATAGTATAAAACCAAGTTTGATTATTATAGATCATTATTCTTTAGGAGAACTTTGGGAAAATTTTATTAAGTCGGATTCATATAAAATTGCCGTAATCGATGACTTTACAAATAGAAAGCATATTTGTGATTTTTTCATAAATCAGAATTTCTTTACCAACACAAACGAATTAGAAGAAAAGTTACAAAAAAGAAATATTAAACCTCTAATAGGACCTAAATTTTCTTTGCTTGATGGGAATTTTTCAAAAACAAAAAAACTTTGCAAAAATAAAACAGAATCAGTAAAAAATATATTTATATTTTTTGGAGGAATTGACCCCGATGATGTAACTTCCAAAGTTTTAAAATCGCTTGATGACGAAATCTTTAATATTTATCATTTTGAAGTAGTTATAGGCTCGAATAATCCTAATAAAGATAAACTATTTAAAATTCTAAAGGAAAAACGTAATTTTACTCTTCATATTCAACTTGAAAATTTAGCTAATGTGATGGCGAGAAGTGATATTGCTATTTGTGCAGGAGGATCAAATACTTGGGAAAGAGCATGTTTAGGCCTCCCTTCGTTAGTGATAACCCTTGCTGAAAATCAAGTCTCTTATTCTAAAAATTTACATGAATCTGGCTATATAGATTGGCTTGGAAATTTCAGAGATTTACATAAAAAAGATATTTATTCCAAAACTCTATCTTTGATTAAAAATTTCAAAAAAAGGAAGCAAATGAGCGAACTTTTGATGGGAATGGTTGATGGGTTTGGTGCAAAAAGAGTTGCAGCAGTGTTAACGGACAATCTCTTGGATAAAGATAATTCTTTAAATAAATTGTCTAACTTAAAAAATAAAAAACTAAACGTTACATTTCTTTCTGATCAAAACTCATGGCTCAATACTAAAATATCATCCTTTATATATGAATTAAATTCTAGAGGTATAGTCACAAATTGGTGTCATGATTTAAAAGATATTAATCCTTCAGATATTTGTTTTATTTTGAGTTTTTCTAAAATAATTCCGAAAGATATATTGTCAAAAAGTAAAAATAATTTAGTAGTTCATGAAAGTGATTTGCCTAAAGGGAAAGGCATGTCTCCAATGACTTGGCAGATATTGGAAGGACAAGATAAAATTTCTGTGTCTCTTATAGAGGCTAGTGAAGAAGTGGATAAGGGACAAATTTATTCAAAGAGAATAATAGAACTTGAAGGACATGAGTTGGTTCAAGAATGGCGAGATTTGCAAGCTCAAACCACTTTTCAATTATGCTTAGATTTTTTAATAAATTATCCAAAAATTCTTAATGAAAGAAAACTGCAAGTCGGCGAAGAAACTTTTTATAAAAAAAGAAACCCAAAAGACAGTGAATTGGACCTATCTAAATCCCTTGACGATTTATTTCCTAAATTAAGAGTTGTAGATAATAATAAATATCCCGCTTTCTTCAAAAAGGGCAATTATACTTATTATTTAAAAATAAAAAAAATGGAGTAAAAGAATGAAATATTTAGTGGTTGCTGCTCACCCCGATGATGAAATTTTAGGTTGTGGAGGTAGTTTATCTCGATGGGCTAATGAGGGGCATGAAGTTCATATTCTTATTATGTCTGAGGGAGCCACTTCAAGAGATAAAAAAAGAGATGTTTCTTTGAGAAAAAAAGAATTAAGTAATTTAAAAAAAGCAGGAATTAAAGCTTCTAAAGTGGTTGGCGCAATTAGCATTGAATTTCTTGATTTTCCAGACAACAGAATGGACTCTATAGATTTATTGGAAGTTGTGAAGGCAGTAGAAAAAAAAATTGCAGACATTAAGCCTTCTATAGTTTTAACTCATCATATAGGCGATCTTAATATTGATCATTCAATAATTCATAGGGCTGTCTTAACTGCTTGTAGACCTGAAACCGGCAATCCTGTTAAGAAAATTCTTTCCTTTGAAGTTAATTCAAGTACAGAGTGGAATAATCCTGGAAATTTATTTTTTAAACCAAACCTTTTTATTGATATATCTAAATTTATTAAGAAAAAATATAAAGCTCTAAATTTTTATGAATCCGAAATGAAAGATAAACCTCATCCAAGATCTATTGAAGGGATAAATACTCTTGCTAGACTCAGAGGGCAAACTATAGGATGTGAATTTGCAGAATCCTTCATGATAATCAGAGAAATAAATTGAAAAAAATAATGTTTACCGGCGGGGGAGGTGCTGGAAATGAGTTAATATTTAGATTACTCAAAGATAAATATAATTTATCTTTTTGTGACGCAAATATAAATAGCATAGATCCCTCAATTCCAGATAATAGAAAAGAACACATTCCGTTAGCAAATTCTCCAGATTTTGTAGAAGAAATAAAAAAAATATGTAAAGAAAGATCAGTAGATTTGTTGGTGCCTTCGGTTGATGAAGAACTTTTGCAACTAAAAAAAATTAAAATAAATACTCTTCTTCCAGATAATAATTATATAGAGATGATGATTGATAAATTCGATATGATAAAGGCTTTTGAAACTAAAGGCCTTAACGTTCCTAGAGTTTGGAAGTCAAATGAAATTGAAAAAATAGACTCAACAAATTTCCCTCTTATTGTTAAACCAAGGCACGGTAGAGGGTCTAAACATGTAGAACTATTAAATTCTAAAAAACATTTTGAAAGTTACTTATCTTTCAATAATCTAGACAAAAATGAAGTTTTCTTAGAACAATTTATAGACGGGATTGAATACACCATCTTAATGGCGGCTAATAAAGAAAATGAGCTTAAAGCTATAGTGCCCGTAAAAGTCTTATCAAAAAAAGGTATAACAATTAGTGCAATCACAGAAAAAGAAACAAAGGTTATAGAATTTTGTGAAAAAATGCATAGTCTTCGCCCTACAAAAGGTTGTTATAATATACAGCTTAAACTTAGTAGTAATGGAAATCCCTACCCATTTGAAATAAATCCAAGAATTTCGACAACATTTGGCCTCGGTCTTGCTTCAGGCGTTGATCCGATCTCCATTTATTTGGAAGGTGAGGATAAGACTTATAATTCTAAAGGAATAGGAGATTTCAAAGAAGGAGTAACTATCAATAGACATTGGCATAACTATGTAAATTAAAATGGAAAAATTTTTAAATATTGGCGATAAAAAAGTAGGAGAAGGGCATCCTTGTTTTTTCATAGCAGAAATTGGTTCTAATCACGACCATGATTATGAAAAGGCGATTAAACTTATAGATTTAGCTGCGGAAGCGAAAGTGGATGCTGTAAAGTTTCAAACTTTTAAAGCAGACGAGCATTATTCAAAACTTGCTCCTAAATTCGAATATCTCAAAGGAAAAGATACCTATAGCTTAATTGAATCTCTAGAAATTAATAGAGATTGGCATGCTCCGTTAAAAGAATATTGTGAGTCAGTAGGGTTGATATTTATTTCCTCACCTTGCGACTACGAAGCTGTTGATCAGTTAGCAGAAATAGACATGCAAGCTTATAAAGTCGCATCATTTGATTTGCCAGATACTTTGTTAATTAAAAAAATTGCACAAAAATCAAAACCTATAATTCTTTCAACAGGGATGGCAAACATGGAGGATATTAGATTAGCAGTGAATACTTCCTTAGAAGCAGGCAACTCGGATATAGCTTTACTTCAGTGTACCTCTATATATCCTGCTCCATCAAAATTGAGTAATCTAAATGCTATCAAAAATATGAAAGATGAATTTAACCTTGTAACCGGCTATTCAGATCATACTATGGGAAATCATATATGTTTATCCGCAGTTTCAATGGGTGCTTCTATAATAGAGAAACATTACACTTTAAGCAGAAATTCCGAAGGACCTGATCATGGGTTTGCAATTGAGCCTGATGAATTAAAATTATTAATGATTCAATTAAGAGAAGTAGAAGAGGCAATGGGAGATGGAATTAAAGATGGGCCTAGAGAAGAAGAACTTGATATGTTTAAAAAGGGGAGAAGAAGCATTCACGCTGCTAAATTTATAAAAAATGGTGAAAAAATTTATAAAGAAATGTTAGTGATTAAGAGACCTGGCTTGGGACTTCATCCAAAGCATTTAGATGAAATCATTGGCAAAAAAACTAAAAGAGACATAAAAGAGGATGAGTGGATTACGCTTGATGCGCTGGATTTATGATTCTTTTAACTGGAGCCGATGGTTTTCTCGGATCTAAATTAAAAAAAGTTTTAAATTTAAATTCAAATAATGCCTACTTACTATCCTCTAAAAAGAAAGATGGATATCTTAAATGTGACCTTGCTAGTTTAAGCGAAACCCAATCCATAGCTGAACAAATAAATCCTAAAATCATAATACATTGTGCAGCATTAGTTCCTCGAAATCAGAGTGAATACGAAGAAAGCTTAATTAATAATAAATCATTTTTAATAAATCAAAACGTTGAGAAATGTTTTAAAACCAAAATGATTTTTATATCATCAATGACCGTTTATAAAAACCATATTGTTTCTGAAAAATCTTATTCAGAAAATTTGACTGATATTTCATTGCTTAATGGCTATGCAAAAGTAAAACTTGAATCCGAATATCTTTTTAATAATTCTAAAAATATTGATGTTATCAATCTTAGGTTGCCTGGTTTATTTTCTGAAGAAAGAAGAAATGGATTAATCTATAATTTAGTCAAGGCTTTCATAAATAATGAGAATTTTGAACCTAACAAAACTCTACCTTTCTGGTCCACCATGCATTTGAATGACGCTGCGAGAGTAATAAAATATTTTGTAGATAATTTTTCTAAAATCTCACATAAAACTATTAACGTAGGATATCCAGGAAAATCAAGCATTCCTTTAATGATAAAAATGATTTCAAGTCTTTTTGACAAAAGCTTTGATATTGAAAAGTACGAAACACCTGAATTCGAAATGGATTTAAAATTATTAAATAAATATTTAAAATTTCATGAGGGAATACTAGAAGAAAGAATTTTAAATTTTGTTAACCATCATAAAAAAATTAATTATGAAAGATGAAATAATTAGAATTCTTAAAACGCTTGGGTTAAAAATTAAAACTGAAAAGCTTTCATTAACAAAAAACAGCACTAAAGAAGGAGCTCAATTAAAAACTTATGCAGATAAATTAGCTCATGATTTTTTAATTAAAGAATTAAAAAAAATTAAAGATATACCGATAGTTAGTGAGGAAGATAAGGCTTCTCACCAAACTAATAAAAATTTGTTTTGGCTGATTGACCCAATTGATGGCACTTCCAGTTTAGCCGAAGGATATCCGGGATGGGTAATACAAGTAGCTTTAATAGAAAATAATAATATTTGTTTTTCAGCAGTCCATTCTCCAGAGCTTGATTTAACTTATTATGCAATCCTGAATGAAGGCTCATTTTTAAACGAAAAAAGGATATTTGTTTCCGAGTCTTTAAATGAGAGAATTCTTATTGATAATTATCCAAGTCCTAGAGGAATTGCCAAAGAAATATATAGTTCTCTCGAATGTACAAAATATATTGAGTCAGGAAGTATCGGCTTAAAAATATGTAGAGTAGCCGAAGGAGTTGCTAATTTATTTATTAAAGATGTAGCGGTAAGAGATTGGGATGTTTTGCCACCACTATTGATTCTAAAAGAAGCAGGAGGGTCATTAACAAAGCTAGACGGCTCTCCATATAATTTATCTGGAAACATTGAAAAAAATGGAATTATCGCTGCATCAAACTATAATTATATTAAAGAGATTATTAATCTTCGATCAATCAATTAGTTAAAATAGTAACTATATGAAAATAAATTTTCATTTTCAATATGAACTCAAAAGATAAAAATAGCTTTGATAAAAAAGGTTTTTTGGTGGTTAAGAACATTTTTTCTGAAGAAGAAATATCATCTTTAAGACAAGCTTATAAAAATATGAAAGATTTTTGCATAGAGAGAAACCTTTGTAATTCTCTTGAAAATTCACCAGAACTTTTCTTACTTAAAGGAGACTTATGTTCTTATCCTCAATTAAAACCTTTTAAATACTTAGTATTTGATGAAAGAATAATTAACGTTGTTAAAAAACTTATAGGCGATGAAATTACTTACTTTGGAGAAAGTAATTGTCAATCTGGTCCCACGCCTGGTGGATATCACAAAGACAATAGATTGGAAGACAGAGAAAATTTAAATGGATTGGATTATGTTGGAAATTATCCTTTGGTTAGAGTAGCCATTTATCTTCAGGATTCTGATCTTTATAGTGGTGGTATAAAGATTATGCCTGAATCCCATAAAATCCCCTCTTCAAAATTTAAATCAGGCGGGCTAAATGTAAAAGCTAAAGCCGGAGATTTAGTTATATGGAAATTAACAACATCTCATAGTGGCCATGCTAAAAGAATAAAGTATTTTAAAAATATTTCTTTCCATCCAAGAATAGAACATTTTATCCCATCAAAATTAGAAAATAAAAAAAACATAGAAAGGAGGGCAATGTTTATAGTTTATGGAGCTAAAAGTGATCATTTAGATCGATATATCAAATATTTTAGGGGCAGAGATGATTATAAAGATTACCTCAAATATGCTGGAACTTCTAAAGAGATTAATCAACTAGCCCTAAGTGCTAAGGTTAAACTTATAAAACCAACTAAAGACTATGGAATAAACCAGGAACTATTTAGCAAACCTAATGTTTAAATAAATGAATAACGATTTCTTTAAGTTATTTAAGGAATTCTTTGAGCTAAGATTAACTGATCTTGTCCTTGAATATACAGATGAAAAAATAAATCTAATGAACACTCATTCTTCTAATCTCTCAAAGAGAGGCTTGTTTATAAGATTATTATCCTTCATAAAAAAAGCAATTTTTAACTCGTCTTTTTATTTTCCAAGCTCTAAAGAAGAAAAAATATTGGTAGCCTGTAATAGTTTAAATGAATATGAAGCTTCTTCATTTCTTAAGGAAAGTGAAGAAATAGATACAGTTTTTATAGGTTCCTACCCAAATAAACATAATTTTATTTCTTATTTAGTTGGGTTTTTATTATTGCCTGTATTATTAATTAAAATATTAAAAGAAAAAAATAAAACTTTAAATCTATCGCTTCCTTATACCTTGGATCAGCTAATGATTTCTTCGGGTATATATTTTACTTATAGAAGTCTATTTCATAAAAAGGTCAAAGCTTTAGTAATTTCTAATCATCTTTCTCCAGAAACAATAGTTTCAATGCAATTGGCCAAAAGAAATGGAATAGAAATCGTCTACTTGCAGCATAGTCAATTAGTTTCAAAATATCCCCCGATTGAAAGTGATTATTTTTTGCTTTCAGGAAAAGACTCTTTAAGGAAATTGAAGAATATAAATAAAAATATTGATGAGTCTAAAATTTGCTTAACTGGATGTCCTAAACTAGATAAATTAGAAATTAAAAACAAAAACTCCTTAAAAAATATTTCAATTTGTATTAATCCAGGAGCTAACTTTGAAAAAGTAAAAGGACTAATTCTTCTTTTAAAAAAAAATTTTAATGCTAGTTTAATTTCTATTAGGCCTCATCCGTCAATTAGAAAAAAATATTTGAAATCTTATAAAGATTTAAACATAGAGAATTTGTTTCTTATTTCTCCTAAAGAAGAAAGTCTAAAGAAATTTTTGGAGCGTAGCGATATCGTAATTTCTGATGATTCTGGAATATATTACGAAGCAGGTTACGTAGGAAATATTTCTTTAAGCTTTAGAATGTCGGAAAGGTCTAGTGATTGGTATGATTTAAAAGGGGCCGAGAATCACAAGATCTTAAATAGTCCTAATGAGTTAATTGAAGAAATAAAAATGACTGTTGATAATAAATTAAATAAAAGAAGTGGATTTAAAATATTTTTTGAAAACATAGGTACAGATAAAGAAGGAAAATCTAGTGATTTAGCAATTGATTTCCTTTCTGAAGAGAATTTAATTTAGATGAATAAAATTACAGACAAAGAAACTCTGTTTTATTCTATTCTTCATTATTTAGTTTTAGGTTTGCATATTTTTAGAGGATTATTTCTCGCAAAATACTTAGGAGCTGTAGTTTTTGGCGTATATGGATTTATAATACTTGCACAACAGCAAATATCTGCATCTGCTTTAGGTATGCGCGAGGCCACACTTATAGAATTATCTGGTTTAGACGAGAACAAACCATCGTTTAATAAAATTTTTACTTCAGCCTTATTTTTCACCTCAATTATAGGAGCACTTTTATTTATCTTAGGAGTAGTTGCTTTTTTCAATAAAGAAAATTTAAAAGCGTTTCATCCAGTTGGAGAATATCTATACTTAATTTCTTTCCACGGTGTTCTATCTATTTCAAATGAAGTCATGATGAATGTTCTTAGGGTAAAAGGGAAAATTTTATATTTAGGTTTCATTGAAGTATTTTACGGACTCTCGATAATTTTTTGGGCTTTATTCATTATTTTTTTCGACAAGTCTTTATCAGTTTTTTTTCAACTTTCTCTGCTAACAAACTTTATTGTATTTATCATTTATTTATTTTTGCTAAGAGGAAATCTAAATAAAAAAATAGAATTACTTAAAATTTTTGAATTAATAAAATTGGGAGTACCTTTATTGATTCTAAACGTTGCAACTATATTAATGATATCTTCAGGTCAGTGGATTGTAGGGTTTAAAGATTCTCTTCTTCAACTTGGAATATTTACTTTTGCTGTTTCGCTAGCAACAGTTGTTAATTATGGAATTGGATCGTTGACCTGGATATATCTTTCTCCACTTATAGCGGAATATAAAGAATCTGCACCACCAAGGATATCCAAATTAGCGTTAACTATAAGAGA
>TARA_B100001057_G_scaffold501215_1_pt1 | contig 15041 bp, 18 predicted proteins | sample TARA_B100001057 | Tara Oceans TARA_B100001057 (sample SAMEA2621839) | marine metagenome | biome: marine biome (ENVO:00000447); feature: surface water layer (ENVO:00002042); material: "saline water (ENVO:00002010), including plankton (ENVO:xxxxxxxx)" | depth 5 m
TCATTTTATATTAACATTATTTCATTTTTAATACTTTATTAACGAAATTATTATTTTTACTTAAATATTAAATTAAAATAATAAACATGCATAATACATTTTTAAAAAAATATAAACCTCAAAATTATAAAGATTTTACAATAGATAAAGAATTTATAGATATTCTTAAAACTTTAATAAGTATAGATACTTTAAATATACTCTTTGTCGGTGATAAAAGTTCGGGAAAAAGTTCTTTACTCGATGCAACAATTAGAGAATATTATAATTTAAATAGTATACCAAATAATAATGTTTTATATATAAATAATCTACACGAACAAGGAATATCATATTATAGAAATGAAGTTAAAACTTTTTGTCAAACACCAAGTTTCATAAATGGTAAAAAAAAAATTATTGTTATAGACGATATAGATAATATAAATGAACAAAGTCAACAAGTTTTTAGAAATTGTATAGATAAATATAGTCATATAGTATCATTTATAGCATCTTGTAATAATACTCAAAAAGTAGTTGAGAGTATCCAATCTAGATGCACTATTTTAAAAATTAAGCCTATAGAAATATCTCTTTTAAAAACAATATTTAAAAAAATTATAAATATTGAAAATATTGAAATTACAAATGACGCAGAAGATTTCATTTTAAAAATTTCTAACTACTCAATTAGAATACTTATAAACTATCTTGAAAAACTCAAACTTTATCAAAGTAAAATAACATTGGATATTGCAAAAAATATATGCACCAATATTAATTTTAATGAATTAGAGATATATACAAAATATTTAATTGATAACAATATTCATGCGGCTATTACAATAATTAAAAAATTATTTAACACAGGTTACTCTGTAATTGATATTATAGATTGTTACTATACGTTTATTAAATATACTAATATCATAGATGAAGATAAAAAATATCAATGTATTATATTGATATCATTATATATATCTAGATTTTATACAATACATGAAGATACAATAGAATTATATTTTTTTACATGGGATCTCAAAAATAAATTATCAAATAAATAAATAATATAATAATATTATTATATATTATATTAATGTCTACGCAAATTTTTAAAAATGTTATTTCAAAAGATATACTTTTTAATTTTCTTGAAAAAACAGCTAAAAAAAAAGGAAATTCTTACGTATTTTCAAAAGTAGAATTTAAAACAGCACAGTTTAATAATTTAATTATGCCTTTTTGCGAATCCTTAAAAGAATATTATCATAAATCTAAATTAATATACATTGAAAGAAAAATGAATTATAAAAATTTTATAACCATTATAAGACAATTATGTAAATCATTACATTTGCCATTTAGTTCTAAAATTATTTATGACAAATCTAACTATGAAATAATATATACTATTTTTACTGAGTTTGGGAAAACACAATAAATTTAGCTATAGCACTATTACATTCAAATATCTCTTTCTTTGATAGTTTTAAAAACCATCCATATTGTCTTCTCTTAACCAAGTCTTCTTTTGATATGATTATACATACTGTTTTAGATGAATAATCTATATTTTTATCACTCATTAACTCATCAACCGTAATTGCTTTTCCATTAGCACTTTTACTTCCAAATACTTGTGAACAAATACTATTTATTTTTTTATTAACAATTTGATTAGATAAATATTTCTCTATATTTTTTGTAAAATCACTTTCACTAGTATAATCTTTTGATACTAAAATTTCTAAAAATTTTATATAATTATTTATTTCATTATTATTTTTGGTAGCACCAATAACAAGCTTATTAGGATAACAAGTCTTATCATCAATTAAATTACTATTATTTTTAATATTTCCTATAAAAATTCCCGTTTCCTTTATACCATTATTATAAGTTGTTAATAAATCTTTTAAAACAATTGTTGTTTCTGGTAGTGCCATTCCACCATATTTATATATTACTTTTGATATTGCCAATAATCTAATTTTTTCTTTCAAAGGTGATGCTAAATCTTTAATTTCAATATTCCATTCGGGTATTAATTTTTTAAAAGAAGTATCATCTATTAAACAAATGTTGAAACTTTCACCACAATGCTTAATAATTGTCTCTTTACAACATTCAATATAGTCTCCATTCATTGAACTTCTTGAACTTAATTCATCATCAGAATGAATCCATAAAATTGGCCTTTGTATATTATAACCGTTGTTTCCCAATAAATGCCTATTTACCATATCTATTTGCGCTAATTCTTCGTCTGGTAAATATTTAGATTTATATTTATCATATAATATCCCAACAGATACTATAATAATAAAGGTACTAACATATTTTATTAATTTCATCATTATATATATATATACTTAAATTTTATAATTTTTTATTATTCTAATTGTTTCAAATATCCCCACCACTTTTTTGTTTTTTTTTTATATTCCTCATCCTGCTTTAAAATATTAAAAACACGTCCTGCGTCATCTTCATTATATTTATTTTGTTTATTTTTTAAATACTCTTTACTTTGTTCTAATGATAGTGCCTTCGTATTTTGTGAATTTCTATAGATTTTATACTGTTCGATGTTATTAAATTTCTCTCTTTTATCGAATTCTTCTTTGGATACAGGAACAACTGTTTCCGTATGTGCTTTTTTTAAATCTTCATAATTTAGCTTACTAAATATACCAGATGTATAACTGTCGGGTGCTGTATTGTCTAAAGAACTTCCTGCATCATGTGTTATGTCATTTATTTCATTTTTTACTATTAAATCCATTGAACTTTTTTTCTTGTCAAATTCACTTTGAAATTGCCCCATTGATACACGGCTTACTTCTTTATCTTCATAGTTTTTGAACCACTCACCATAACCGTTTTCATTTTCATTTTCATTTATACCTGCTTTTTCAAACATTTTATTAAACCAATTATTAAAATCTTTAACGCTTTTTCCATTTAATTTATTTAATAAAATGGCGTGCTCTTCATTTATTTTAATATCTTTGTAATTTTGAGAATCTGTTTTTTGCCTATTTCTAAAATTATATATTTTTTTTAAAATATTAAAGGCTTTTCCAAAAAAATAAAAAAATTTTGGATCTAAATTTGATTTATCAGGGTGGGTCATTAAATACATTTTTTGAGCTTTTTTTAATTCCACTTCGTCAAAATTATGCGAAACCTTAAATAGATTTAAAATATCTTCTAAATTATAATTTTGTATATCTAAATCCAAACTTTCCATTATATACAAAATTATAATTTTTTTTTAGTCTGATTTTAACATATCATATTTTTCTTCAGTTTTATTAATAAATTTTCGTATCATATCTCTATTTGATGTATTTATTATATCCATTACTTCCGAATTAAAAAAGTTTGCCATGTAAGGAACTGCTTGTATTCTTAATTTTCTTTTTATTTCTGTTGCTTTATCTAAATCTATTTTAATTATACAAATATCATTATCTAAAGAATTTATTAACTCATTAAAAAAAGGTTCAATAAGTTTACAAGGTTTACACCATACTGCACTAGCCTTTAAAATTGCACATTTATTATTTTTAATTAAATAGTCTAATTCTTTTAATGTTGTTATTTCATGAATATTTTCTTTTAAAGGATTCATTATATTAAAATATTATTTAAATTAATACCTTTTCAAACTCATTAATATCTATTTCTGTAAAATCAACGTGTGCTTCCCAAAAATATTTACAAAATGCCCATTTTATTTTAAAATTATCTTTATAAAATTCCGGTATTTTATTTGATATTTTTGTTACTATCTTTTTTGGTATTAAATCTAAACTTTGCATTGGGATAACATATGATAACTGTGTTAATGGTTCTAATGGTTTATTATCATTTTTATCAATCATTGTTGTTTCCCAATTAGGAATATACTCCACTAAATCTTTAAAAAGAGGTGGGTAATGATATTTATATTTCCATCTCCAATCACAACAATCTTTTGTATAATATTTAAATACCCATTCCAACCCTTCTAAATAGTTAATACAAACCTTTTTAACAAAATCATTTGTTGGATCACTTTCAAATAATAATTTATAATATCTATAATCCCATCCCCGACTAGTAGGTTCAATATATTTTTCTATCTCTCTGTTTTTTATTGGAAATATATTAAGTTTATCTTCTATCGTTTTATTACTATAGTTTTTTTTTTCAAATTTATCTCTTAATTCATACTCTATTAATAAATTGTTTTTTTCGTTTTCTTTTATCCAATTTATTAATAATTTAAAATTCCCCCATTTAATTGTTCCATCATTAATTATATATTTTTTTTTAACTCCCAAAGTATTATAGTAGGCCGACATCAGTATATTTATACCATGTGTTCTAATATTCAGTGATGGAAAATGTGGTAAAAAATCATTTCCAAGTAGAAAACAAATAAAAATATAATCGTATAAAATATTTTTACTAGAAAAAGTTGGACGTTTATTTGTCATTTCATAAATTATAGAATTTGAAAGTTCTTTTATGTCTAAACAGTATAATTCATTTGGATTGAAATTATAATCGATTGATTTTATAAATTCCGGTGTTTCTCTATAAATATATATATTTTTGCAAAAATTACTATTGCATAAGGAAAGCATTATTAAATCAGCATCTAAACCATAAATCAATGTTGTTTCATTTTTATGTTTTTCTGGATTATTCCTTATATAATTAAAAATTTTGTGTTCTCCCTCACCAACTTCGTCCGATCCAGAAACAACAATATTATTATTTTTTAAATATTTCTTATTCAACTTTTTACATAAATTTTCCATAAATTTGGTCCCAGGTGTTATGGATGACCTATCCCAAGGTGAGTTTTTATCTAATAATTGCTCAACAAATTTAGATTTATATCTTCTAGTACGCTGTTGTTCTAATTTTGCTACTGGCGCAACACCATCAAATGCAATGAATACAGTTTGTAATGGTTTAACTATTTCTACATAATTATTTATTTTTTCTATTACTAAATTAATAATATTTTTTTCATATTCTTTAATCGTTGTGAAATTTATATTCGCAAGTGCATCATAAATTATTGAATTGCTATCTAAATATAAATTATCAATTATTTTAATTTTTTCTTGATTTTGTATTATCTTACTATGGTTCTTAATTATATACGAAAAATAGCTTGGTATTCCCATAACTAATAAATGATAGTGATTTTTTAAATGTATTAACTATTATATTTAGCAATAAATTATCATATATTTTTTTAAAAATCTATATGTTTAATTAAATTTAAATAAAAAATAATAAAAAATCGTTATATTATATATTTAAAATGGGAAAAAATATTAAAATATCAAATGATAAAAATAAAAAAAGGGAAGAAAATATTATAATTTGTAAAAATAAAATAGATTTTTACAAAAATATAATAACCAATACCATATTAGCTGTTCAAAAATATAAATCAATTGATGCTATAACAGCTAGTGATATGAATAATTGCATTAGTAATCTTGAGATGATACATAAACAGTTAAATTCTATACAAGATAGTTTAAATTTAAAAAAGAAAGTAGATAATTTTGAAAATATAATAGCCACGTTACAAAAAATAAATAATGAACTTTCTTGTATTTTTAGGTCTTGTGGAACAAACAATATTAAAGACCTACTTTTAATTTCAATAGGTAAGGAATTCTGTAATGAATTAGAAACTAGTGACACGACTTCCATTTTTAAAACTATTAAACAATTTGTTCACCCTATTTCATATATAATTATTCCATGGAAAGAAGAAAAAAATAAAACAAAAACTGGTCGTACAACAATATCTAAAAATAAAATAGTGGAAGATTATACAATTGTTGATACATGTAAAAATTTTGATTGTTTTGATTTGTGTAGAACATCTAGAGAGTTTCAGAAAAAAATATTTGGCATAAAGGTTGCGTTTCACGATATTAAAAATAAAAAAACCATTATAATTTCGGGAATTGTGGATGATATTTTAATAGAATGTACAAATGATGTATTTATAATTAATAAAAAAAAATCTATTTTAAAAAATAAACCTTCTGAATCAGACTTTCAAGGTGAAGAGTTTGAAACATTTATTGATATTTTAACCATTAAAGAGTTATTAATATATAGCAATCAAGAATTATATCAAAGATTTATAGGATATATTAATCAATTAAATCTTATTAAATTAAAACCTGTTTCACAAAATATTAAAGAATTTGTGGGCGGAACATTATTCGATCAAAGAAAAACATTAATACAACTTTTAATTAAAAAGAATGACCCTGAATTTCAATATTTCGCATACCTCTTGTATGATTTATTATCAAATGACAATAATAATACAGTAGATACAGTTGAACAGACAGTATTATTTGACAGTTTACCTTGGAATATTAAAAAACTTTTCAGAGAAGCTATGAAAACAACAATAAATTACACAAAAATGTTATCTAATTACGATTACAGTAAAATACCATTAGAACAACAAATTTGTTTAATGAAAGTTGATGATTCGGTTAAAGAAAAAGCTATGACTAAATTAAAAGAAGTTAAAGCTAAAGCTGAAGATTCAGGTTCAAAAGCAAGACAATATTTAGATGGTTTACTTAAAATACCATTTGGTGTTTATAAAAATGAACCCATTCTAAATTATATTGACGATATTAAAAGTGATTTTGAAAAAATACTTCAATTAATAAAAAATGAAGACATTGAAAAAATATTACCAATAAATAATATTCTAGAAAAAGGGGCAACTAGTGTAGAAATTATCAAATATTTGCAGATAATAAAAGATAATGTAGTAAAATTAATCCATAATAAAAATATTAATAAACTATTAGATTGTTTTATAAACGTTAAAAGATATAATCTAGTTACTAACATTTGTTTAATTAATAAAATCATAAAACAAAATAACCTAACCTATAATCGCCTATGTCATTCTGGTAAAAAAGCAGATTATATGAAAAATAATATTAAAGCTTTTATTCATCATTATAAAAATAATCCAAAGGTAATATCAATATTAATTAATTGTTTTAAAAATAAATTTAATTGTTCTAATATTAATAAAGTTAAGGGTCATATAGCTGACATAGAAAATAAGCTTTCTCAAATACAAAACAATCTTAAATCTATAAGACAAAAATTAGATAATTCTGTCCATGGACATAATAATGCAAAACGACAATTAGAGAGAATAATTGGCCAATGGATAAATGGTGAAAATACAGGTTATTGTCTTGGTTTTGAAGGACCACCTGGTGTTGGTAAAACTTCTATTGCCAAAAAAGGTCTAGTAGATTGTTTATTGGACGAAAATAATGTCGGTCGTCCATTTTCACTAATACAATGTGGTGGAGGAAGCAACGCGAGTACATTAGCTGGACATGGGTTTACTTACGTTGGTTCACAATGGGGTAGAATTGTTGACATATTAATTGAAACAAAATGTATGAATCCTATAATATTAATTGATGAAGTAGATAAACTTTCACAATCAGAAAATGGAAAAGAAATAACAGGTATTTTAACTCATTTAGTAGACGACACACAAAATGATAGTTTTCAAGATAAATTTTTTAGCGGTATAGATATTGATCTAAGTAAGGCTCTTTTTATTTTTTCCTATAATGACCCTGAAAAAGTAGATAGAATTTTATTAAATAGAATACACCGAATAAAATTTGATAATCTCTCCAATGAAGATAAATTAACGATTCTTAAAAACTATATAATACCCGAAATATACAATAAATTCGCTATTAGTGAATGTGTTATTTTTACAGATGAAATACTTGAATATATTATTGAAACTTACACTTATGAACCAGGAGTTAGAAAACTAAAAGAAATTATATATGAAATTATCGGTGAAGTAAATTTGGAATTATTACACGAGACAATTACTACTATACCTATTAATATGACTAGGGAACTTTTAACTACAAAGTATTTGAAAGATAAAGTAGAAGTTACATTTACTAAAATTAACGAAAAATCTACAATTGGATTAATAAATGGACTCTGGGCTAATTCATTAGGAAAGGGTGGTATTATTCAAATAGAAACCTTATTTTATCCTTCACAGCATCCATTAACAATGAAGTTAACCGGCTCTCTAGGCGATGTAATGAAGGAATCCAGTGATGTTGCAAAAGATGTAGCTTGGAATTTAACATCTCAAAAAATACAGAATAAATTTTTTGATGCATCAAAAAATATACAAAAAGGTATTAGAATTCATTTCCCAGAAGGAGCAACGCCTAAAAACGGACCATCCGCCGGAACTGCTATAACTGTAGCAATTTACAGTTTATTGAATGATAAAAAAATTAAAAATACACTGGCTATTACTGGAGAAATTAATTTACAAGGCAATGTAACTGCAATTGGTGGATTAGATATTAAAATATTAGGAGGTATAAGGGCAGGTATAACCGAATTTATTTACCCAAAAGAAAATAATAAAGATTTTGAAAAATTTATGAAAAAATATAAAGATTCGGATTATATTAAAAATATTACTTTTCACGAAGTTTCGCATATTAAGGATGTATTAAAACTTGTGTTTGTAAAATAATTATTCTAAAATGTAAATAATATATTAGGTATTCTTTAAAATTAATATATTATTAACTTTATATATAATGTCTGAACGTAAAAGTAATGAACCAGCCTTACCAATAAATGTTTTAGGTGGTAAAGGAACTTTAGGTAATAACCGTAATAATTTAATTTCGAATGTCAAAGACTATTTTTACTTTTTTGTAACATTTATTCCAATACTAATTCCTGCTTGTGCTATTTTATCTTCGGCATTTGAAGGTTCATTTAAAGGTTTTATATTCGTGTTGGGTCTTTTAATAGCTGTTTCCATAGGGAGATTTATAGCGATTACTTTAGATGTTAAGTATTCTAGGGGAAAAGGCAATAACTCTTCTGCAAATGCTATTTGTAGTATTTATCCCGGAAATAATACATGGGGTAAATTAAAAACTCTACCTGACCCACACGCTATTATGCTTGCTTTTACATTTTGCTATATTGTAATTCCTATATTTTTAAATAATAGAGTTGATTGGGGTTCAATGCTTTTTGCATTTGCACCATTATTGTTAATTTTAATTTTAAGTGGTTGGGCAAGAGTAAAACGTCTATGCTGTAGTCGAAACAGAGACATTATTATTGGTTGGTTATTAGGAGCTTTGTTTGGAACTGCATGGTATTTTATAGTTATAGCATCATTTGACTATAACTCTGGCTTAACATATTTTGAAAATAGAGATAGTAAAAAACCCTGTAGTTTAAAAGATAATGTTTATGCTTGTAGAAAACCATAATTTATTCTATATGTTCTCTGTTTTTATTTATCCAATTTACTGTTTTATTCACAATATTATTTCTAGTAAGTTGACTTGATTCTAAATTAAGTTTTAAATTATCACCGTAACTTTTACCATAAAATAATTTAAAATTTTTTATAACTATTCCTAAATTATACTTTTTATACATGCCAAGTTTATTAATGTCAAATTTTGGTTTTCCTAGTTGAATATTCAATAAGTTATGAAAATTAAAAAAGAAATGTCTAAACTTAATCCTCGTATTTATTAATTTTTCATCTACTTTTTTTAAGTATCTTTTTGCATGTTCCGAACAAGTAGGGCATGGTAAATTATAACAAATATTTTTTACTATTTTAAATATTTCTTTTTTCTCGTTAATGTAAAATTCATCCTTCATATTTTCACCCAAATAATGTATTAAATGCCATGTTGATACGGCCCATTCTAAACCCTTCATTTTATGTATAAAGTATATAAAGGAAAATATGTATTTTTATTTAATGAATCAAACTGATGCATTTAATAAAATACTCTATGAAGAATTATTTAAAGAGGAAAAAGATGATGATAACCAATGTTTAATAAGTCTTGAAAAATTAGATGAAGATAGTGTAAAACTAAAATGCAATCATAGTTTTAATTATATACCCTTATTTAGAGATTTAGTTAATCAAAAAAAAAGGAATGGGTCTGAAATATCAAGATTGTCTTTAAATCAAATAAGATGCCCATATTGTAGAACAATACAAAATGGTCTTATACCATATAATGATAAATATAAGGAACTGAAATTAAAGGGTGTTAATTATCCTCCATCTAAAGTTTTGAAAAATAATAAGTGTTGTATGCTATTAAAATCAGGTAAAAGAAAGGGTGAAATGTGTAATATTAATTGTTTTGGTAAATTTTGTAAAAGACACACTAAAACAAATGAAAATATTAACCAAAATAAATGTAATGCGGTTCTTAAAACAGGGAAAAAAAAGGGCGAAAAGTGTTTAAAAAAATGCGGAACCACAAATACAAAATGTGGAATTCATAATAAAATATAAAGATATTTTTATATCTAATAATTAATGAATAAAGAAGAATTATTAGATAGTGTTAAAAAATGGATATCTTTAGATGATAAAATTAAAAATTTAGGAAAAGAAATTAAAGAAACGAGAGAAGAAAAAAAAGATTTAACCAACGTGTTATTGGATACAATGAAAAATAATGAAATAGATTGTTTTGATTTAGCTGGTGGTAATAAATTAATATATCAAAAAACAAAAACAAAAAAAACACTTTCAAAAAAACATTTGTTAGATGCTTTAATAAGCTTTACAAAAAATGAACAACAAGCTAAAAATATGAGTGAATTTATACTTAATTCAAGAGAAGATCAAGTTAAAGAAAATATTAGACGTAAAATACCAAAATAAAATAAACTAAAATAATATATTATGATTACCGAATCTAAATATAAAAATTTATCAACACATGTAATTTCTAATAACGTATCTGCAGGAAATAAAAAGAAAAATACATCAAAAGATAATATTTTAAATAATAATATTAGCATTAATACTAATAATTTCGCAAATAAAACTAGCAATAATGATAATAATTACATATATAATATTAATAGTTTATTGAATAAAAATATTAACAATGTTAGTTCCGATACTAATAATTTAGTTTTTTGTTTTTACAGAATACTGGATAATAAAAATACTACAGATAATGAAAAACCGTTTTTACAATATTTACTTTATAAATATCCTGAATCTAACAAAGATGTAGCTAATCTAATGGTTTTCCCATTTATTAAATATAATTCAAATAAAAAAATAAAACAACAGTGTGATGATTTTACAAAAAAAATTTTTGGTTCTTCTTTAGAGACAGATGGATATATAGAACAATATAAGGATATATATATTTTTTTTAATATTAATAAAATCTTTAAAGGCATTAATCGTTACTTATTTTTAGATAACAATACAGAATATTGGTGGGCAATAATTGATGAAATATGCAATCATAAAAGAATTTTATATAATTCAATACATTCGTCTGTTTATTCCTTTTTTTATAAACATCCAAATTTTATTTATTTAAAAAACGAGAATGATAATACAAATATAGAAATACCGCGAGTTGCTTTCAGAGGATATAATAGTAAAGATGTAAACAACGTTATTTTATTTCAAGATAAAAATAATAACTATGATAATAGTGATACGGTTTTTAATCTAAACCACTTTTACTCATTAGATTATTCTTTTAAAGGTGCTATTCAAAATTACTACAATAATCCTTCGCAGGAGAATAGTGAAGGAAGTATTATTAGATATGCATTATTTTTAGGAGAACTTGGAAAAACAAAGGTATTTATAAATAAAGAAATAGAAAATATTATAAAATTTATAAACAATAATTTTAAAAATGATAATGCAAACTCTATAATACTAACACACGCATTGTTTAAAAAAGAATATATAAATACATATATAGAATATTTCATACAGGGTAGTAAATTTACTTGTCTAAGCTATCATAATGTTGATATTAAAAATAAATTCCCTATATGGGATAAAAATGAAAAATATAATTTAGTTTAATATTGTATAGTATGAATTCTGGTATTATTATACTACTTCTTGTTTTTATTGTAAATATTGTATTTTATATAATACCCAAAACCTTTCCTAGGTTATCATTTTTAGATGTTCTTATGTTTCAAATTTTCATAAATTGTTTATTTTTATTTTATTTTATATTACCTCAATCTCACAGCACTATAAATTTATCTGAATAAGATTTATTTAAATAGAAATTTAAATAAATTGAACAAATGCTATAAAGTTAAAACTATAGTACTACTTAAATGGAAAAACAACTCAATCACAAAGTTTCAAATTTTGTAAATAAATTCAAAGAAGATGTTGTAAATAAGATTAAAAGTTTTGATAATAGCCAATGTTCTCTCGCAGAACTAATTGCCTTTGTTTATAATAAAGAAACCATAACCATTGAAAAACAAGATTTAAATAAAAGAAAGCGTATTAAAAATAATGTTCCTTTTCATGAAAGATGTAACGCTATCCGTGCCAACAATGAACAATGCACTCGTAGAAAAAAAGACGGCGAAAAATTTTGCGGAACCCACATTAAGGGGCGTCCTCATGGTGAAATAAATGAAGAAAAAAATGATAACCAAGAAACGTGTGTTAAAATTCAAATATGGGCAGAAGAAATATCGGGTATTATTCACCATTTAGATGATAAAAACAATGTATATGATCCTCAAGACATATTTCAGAATAAAAAAAATCCCAAGGTAATCGCACATTATACAAAAGAAGGTGGAGTTTATAAACTATTACCTAGTTAAAAAATATACTTCTATAAAAAAAACAGGTAACAAATATACTAATGCATTTATATTAATCATCGACAATAATAATGTTACAGTTAATATTATTTTTGTTATGTGTTTTGGTATCATAATAAAATGTCGGGCTATAAAAAATAAAAACAACAATAATATCATATATCTACCAAATAAACAAACCTTTACACTTTTTCCATCATAATGATTAAGATATATTTTTCTATTTTCGATAATACTATCTGTAAAATTTGTTTTTTGTTGTTCTATTAAATTAAAAAACATATTAAAAAAATATGATAGTGGACTAACTCTATTAAAATCAATATCTGTTTTAAAATAATAAAACATGTAAAATAAATATACAATTTCTATTAAAGATACTAACATCAAATTCATTAATATATATATATATAAAGATTTCAAGCTAATAACTATTAAATGATTATAGAGCATTCATTGCTTCAAAAAAAATATAATATTGATTGTGTTAAATATGAAATTAAAAAAATAATAGACCTTAAAAGTTATTTATTAAATTATCTCAATGGTGTAACAATCGAAAATATCAAGTTTATAAAGGATGGAAACGAAATTAAAAATGATGAAATAATAACAGAAAATCTAGAAAAAATTTATATGGCCATAATTCCAATTACTTGCTGTGAACATTTATAATTATATTTTTTTTTTATTCGTAGGTTGATTTCCTAATCCTATTATGTCTTCTGCTGTTGAATCTTCTTTATCCGGTTGATAATTTACATATAATGTTAGCCTAGGTATTTGATTGCATCCGCTATTTCCGTGAGGAACTCCACAATTCCATATTATCGCTTTTCCTATTTTTGATTTAAAATCGTGTCTTTTTAAATCAAATTTATCCATTATATCAGGAGAGATTTTCTGAATTGTTTTTGTTTTTCCAGGCCATTCTAATTCATCTCCAATTTCTTTATATTTTTTATGAGCCCCGGAATATCCATACCATCCCGAATCACTATCATTTAATGATATTATCATTTGGTATCTCTGAGCTTGTCCTGTATCTGAAAATGGGTGGTATGAAACTGGGTCATCTGCATCTCGTTGTTTTGGTGGTCTTTCACGATTTTCTTTAATATAACTCATATCAGTGTGCAATTGCATATCTTTAGACGGAGGCAATTTTAATCCAAATCTTGATAAATGTCTTTTTACTGGTCCTAAATATAACATATTCATAAATGGTCTTAATCTCTCTCTAAATTCATTTAATCTTTCATTGTAATATGTTGAAATTTGACTTGTTGCTAATCCCATTCCACAATTTGTCGCGTTTGCTGGTTTTCTTGTATTAATATATTCTCTCCCGTCTGCAGTCGAATGCCCATACATCGCTTTGAACATTTTTGAATCTTTCGGTTGTTTAAAATATTTATTTGTATCTAATTTCTTTGTCAAATCTAGTTTAAGATCATCCATATCTAATCCTCTTTCTGTGAAATATTTATAATATTCTAACATACAAATTTTTTGCATTTCTAAGATTTCTTTTTCTGTAAAAATTTCCATTTTTACTAAATCAATCTCTATAAATCCTGCTTCATCTAATTCTAACATTTTTTTGAAAAGATAGTGTCTGTTTTCACTCATTTTTTGTCACCGTTTTATGGCGTATCTAATTTATAAAAATATAAACAAATAAATTTCAATTTTTTATTGTTATATTTTATAATGTCAGTAAATAAAATCTTTTGGTTTGGTTGTATTTTAACTAGATTACTAATTGTATATTTAGCTTATATTTTGCCACCACATTTATTACAGTATATGGGATATATTACATTAATCCCTGCTTTTAGCTTCATTTATATGTATATATTCTCTCTTAAGGAATCCAAAAACTCTAAAGGTTTTTTTAAAGGTAATATCTGGTGGAAAGATTTGAGACCACTTCATGGAGTTCTTTATTTATTATTTTCCATATACGCTATAAGAAAAAAAACATTCGCATATAAAGTATTATTACTCGATACTAGTATCGGAGGTTTAAGTTGGATTTTAAATTATTATAACAAATTGTAATAATAATTAGAATGCGACACCGGCAGGATTCGAACCTGCGCGTGCATAGCACAACGGCTTAGCAGGCCGTCGCCTTAACCACTCGGCCACGATGTCTTCAAGATAATTAATCACCTATTTTTTTCATAAACCACAAATGTTATTTCTTTAAAAATATTACTACGACATCGGCAGGACTCGAACCTGCGCGGGCATAGCCCAATGGATTTCAAGTCCATCTCCTTAACCACTCGGACACGATG
>TARA_B100001057_G_scaffold271544_1_pt1 | contig 15039 bp, 18 predicted proteins | sample TARA_B100001057 | Tara Oceans TARA_B100001057 (sample SAMEA2621839) | marine metagenome | biome: marine biome (ENVO:00000447); feature: surface water layer (ENVO:00002042); material: "saline water (ENVO:00002010), including plankton (ENVO:xxxxxxxx)" | depth 5 m
TAGAGAAAATATGATATTTAAAGGGTTCGAGTCCAGGTGGGACCACCAACAAACCCTCTAAGTCGTTGACTATGAGGGTTTATGTTTTTTAGACCACTGATTCCGAACCAAAATCATTCAAAAATATCTTCTTTGTTGATTCCTTTTATATTGTTCCTTTTAAATTTTTGGTAAAAACTTGAACAGCCTCAACTTCTTCAGGTGTGGCCTTAATTTCTTTTCCGGATATATAATCTATAATATAACCATCCCTAATCCTTGGGTTAGCTTCCATAATTAAATTTTAAAAAGCTTTGATGTTTTGTGTTCAACCTTTAAATTCTTTTTTAAGTTCTTCATAAAAACCCGCATACGCAATAGAGTACCTCGGAAGAAGCCATACCCACCAAATAAATAAAGTAAAAATTCCAGCAATAAAATACAAAAATGCTTCCAGGTTAAGCATGAAGAGTTGCCATTTATGATTTCTCATCATTTTTTCACTTAAGTTAAAAGCTTCAATTACACCAATATCTGGATCGTCTGCAAGTATGAAAAAAACCTGCGAGTACATCAACGCTAATATTATTCCGGGTATAACTAAAAGAATAACTCCAAGAATAATAGCGATAGAAAGAACAATAATAAAAACAATAGGTTTAATACCATTAAAACGACTAAAGATTGTTGTAAACTCTCCTTCACCCTTATTAAAAACATCAAGACAATAAACAGCAATACCTAATTGAAGATATCCTGACAGACAAACCACCACAATATTTAAAAGCACATTTTGAGGCGAAACAGATGATATTATCTGGGGTAATGCTGATGCCAAGGCAATACAAATGAAAACTTGAAAATAAGTGTCTTTTAAAATTGGTTTTGTTTTTTCTACTAAATCACGGTTAGTTATCATAAATTAATTTTTGGTTCTTATAAATGTAAGAAAAACCTGAATCATTAACGAAGATGTGATTTTGTATATTGTGACAGAAGAGTAATAAAATGAAAGAAAAATTCCACATAAAGATTCTTGAAAACGAAATTGTAAAACTTAGACAAACCAAAAAAGAAGATTTTGATGAGCTTTTTAAACTAGCAAGTAAAAAAGAAATTTGGGAGCAACATTCTGATAAAGACAGATATAAAAAAAGTGTTTTTTTAGAATATTTTGATCAAGGATTAAAAAATGAATTTGGAAGCTTAACGATTATTTCAAGATTGGACAACAAAATTGTTGGATGGACTAGGCTATATGATTTTGATGAAAATAAACCAACAGTTAAAATAGGATACACCTTTTTGGGTAAGTCTTATTGGGGATCAAACATAAATTACAATGTCAAAAAACTTATTTTAAATTACCTGTTTAGCTTCATTGACTTGGTTTGTTTTGATATATTCGAAAAAAATATTCGTTCACAAAAAGCTGTAAAAAAATTGGGAGGTGTGCTTAATGAAAAGAGAGAAGATAAGCACCACTACATATTGAATAATAAATCTTGGACAAGACAAGAAGTAGTGAAAAATAAGAATTTATGATGGGGTTACATTGGTTAACATATAATCAAAAAACACACTTTTTAAAAAACTAACCAATTCCTCATCCTTTATAACCACATTATCTTTAAAAACACCAAAGTCAATATCATTTTCAAAATAAGTTACAACCATTTCATATTCATTAATAGACGAGTCATGTTCAATTTTAGTCTTTTTATAAAGCATAGTATTTCCATTAAGCTCTTTTTGCCTTTGTTCTTTTTCAGTTTCAATAATTTTATATCTCATTTTTTTTAAAAAACTTAATATACATCCAATATAATAGGATAAATATGTAGCCAATTATAAAATAATACCTCATATATAAATTTAAAAAAAATCAAAATACTTTAAATATTAAAATCTAGTTTATAAATTGCTTAATTAAACAATAAATCAACAAATAAAAGGCCTATAAAAAATTTTGGGCTTTTTTAAACTATAATTTTTATATTTAACGACTTAAAAAATTAACTATGAAAAAAAACACATTTAAATTTGTACTAATCGCACTCTTATTCTCTTCAATTTATTTGAATTCACAAGAATTTACTGTGGAATCAAACCTTGACAACCTGTCAATTGAAGTTGGTGAGATTTTTGAGCCCATTACAAATATTTTTGATAAGAAAGGAAATAAGGTAGAGTGTCCTAACATAATTTATTATAATAAAAACGGGGCATTAAATTGGGACGATGGAATTAGTATTAATAGAAGGAGAGGAACAATTAAAGGAGAAGTTCCAGGTCAACACAAAGTTATTGCTCTTTGTATTGGTCTCTCTGAAGGTAGGTTAAGTAGAGATTTTGATGTGACAGTTAGTTATGCTAAGCCTAAAGAACTAGAGGTTAACCTAAGTAGAGAAACAGTTTACACTGGAACATACGTGCCTCTTCAGTATAAAGTAGTTGATGCTTTTGGTTTTACAAGGTTTGATGCAGACGTTCAAATAAGCTCAGACAATGATTTAGTTGAAATAGACAACTTTAATAATGTAAAAGCTGTTAAGCCGGGGAATGCTAAATTAAAAATTGAGCTTGATGGAGTATCTACGTCTTTAAGCTTTAAAATTAAAGAAACACCAATTTCTAAACTTTTAATTAATGCTAGCCTTGATGTGGCTAGAACAGGAGATGTAGTTAAGTTTTCTACAACTGCCTATGATAATAAAGGAAAGGTGGTTTCTGATGCCCCTCTTAGTTATTCTTTCTCTGGAGATTCTTTTGATAAGAGTTCAACTGCTGCAGGTTTAATAAAAGATGATGGAAGATTTGTAGCTGAAACAGCAGGGAAGTATTTAATTACCGTAACAGCAGGAGAAAAGTCAATTTCAAAGCCATTAGTTGTTTACGATAGAGGTGTTCAAAGAGAGGTTATTACTGTTGGAACGGGCACAGTGCAAGATAAGCACACTTCAGATTTCTGGGTGTTTGAGGGACAGGATGGAAACGATTATGCAGTATCTGGAACTTGGGGTGCAGATGGAACTACTTATTTCTGGGACGTTACAGACCCAGGAAATTTGAAAAAAATTGATAGTGTTCAAGTAGACGCAAGAACTGTTAATGATGTGAAGGTTTCAGCTGACGGTAAAATTTCTATTCTAAGCAGAGAGGGTGCTTCAAGTAGGAGAAACGGAATAGTAATTCTAGATACAACAAACCCATACGATGTTAAAACTCTGTCAGAGTATACAACAAACCTCACGGGAGGTGTTCACAATTTATTTATTTATGAGGACCATGTTTATGCTCTTAGCAATGGAGAAAGGTTTTATGTTATAAATATTGAGGATCCTACAAATCCGTATGAAGTTGGTATGTTTGAGATAGGTGAAAAAGGACAAGCGATTCATGATGTGTGGATAGAGGACGGGATTGCCTATTCTTCTAACTGGAAACACGGTGTTTACATGATTGATGTAGGAAATGGTGTTGCTGGCGGATCACCTTCAAAACCTGTTGCAATGGCAAATTATAGCTATGAATCAGGAGCTCATCACGCAACATTCCCCTTTAAGAGTAAATCAACTGATAAGTTTTATACTATATTGGGTGATGAAATTTTTCCTCAAGGAATCGATGTATACACTACTAATGAGACGGCAGGTTTCCTTCACTTTGTTGATTTTACTGATATAAATAATCCAGTTGAAGTAGCACGATATGAACTTCCTGGACATGGGTCTCATAACTACTGGATTGAGGATGATGTACTATATGTTGCAATGTATACAGGCGGTGTTAGGATAGTTGATATTAGCGGAGAGCTTATGGGGGACCTTTTTAGGCAGGGACGTGAAATCGGTCACATTAACACTGCGAATCCCAATGGATTTATTCCTAATGCTGCAATGACTTGGGGTGCTCAACTTTACAAGGGCCATGTTTTTTATTCAGATCATAATGGAGGAATTGGGTCTTCAAAAGTGTTACCAACAAAACCAGATAATTCTAGAATTAATGAATATTTGGACAGGCCAAGACTAATTGATTAAGCTATGAAGAGACTAAATTTAATTCTATTCCTTTTAATTTTTAATACAGTTCTTTCACAAGACTATTATGTCTATGTTGCAGCTGAGTCTGATGACCAAGTTTCAGTATTAAAATTTGATGGAAAAGAAATCACAGAAACAGACAGACTCTCAGTTGGAGTAATGCCTACTGAAAATGAAGGTCCACATGGAATAACAATTGACCCTAACGGTAAATACTGGTATTTGTCACTTGCACATGGAAGTCCGAACGGATCAGTTGTTAAATACTCTACAGAAAACAATGAGCCATTATCAAAGGTTGAGTTAGGTCTTTTTCCTGCTACCATGCAAATATCAAAAACAACAGGTCTTCTTTACGTAGTTAATTTTAATTTACATGGTTTAATGAAAACAAGTACAGTATCTGTTGTTGATCCAGAGTACATGGTGGAGATAACAAAAATAAAAACAGGTATTATGCCTCATGGCTCACGAATGTCTCCGGATGGAAACCTTCACTATTCTGTTGCTATGATGTCAGGAGAACTATTTGAAATAGATGCAATTGATTTGAGTGTTAAGCGTATTTTGAGTCTTGATAGTAACAAACACCATAGAAATGCGATGCATCACTCAAAAAACAAACCAACATGGGTAGCTCCCTCCCCTTCTGGAAAAGAGTTATACATAGCTGGTAACGGGTCGAATAAAATCTTTATCGTTGATGTTGAAGAATGGAAAGTTAAGCAAACAATTGAGACAGGAGAGGGCCCCTATAATATAGCAGCATCTCCTAACGGAAAACATATTGTAACTACGCTGAAAAACGAGGGGGCGGTTTCTGTTTGGTCCTTAGATAAAGGCAAGCAAATTTCTAAGATAAAAACATCTACAAATATTCCGCATGGAGTGGTAATTTCGCCAGACAACAAATATGCCTTTGTTTCTGTTGAAGGTGTTGGAGGTGAAGCAGGTAAAGTTGACGTAATTAGTCTTGAAAAACTAGAGTTAGTTGATTCTGCTGAGGTTGGAAAACAAGCAGGTGGAATTGCTTTTTGGAAAATTGCAGATTAGATTTAATGGAACGCTTTTCAGAAAAAATTAGAGAACACTTCCCTTCATTGAACAGAGTAAATGGTTCCAATCAGCAAATTATATTTCTAGACGGTCCTGGAGGAACTCAGGTCCCTATTCAAGTAATTGAGGCAGTTTCTCAATACTATCTTAGATCAAATGCAAATACTCATGGAGAGTTTATAACAAGTAAAGAGACAGATTTAGTTATGGATGACCTGCGATTTAAAGTTTCTGTCTTGCTTGGGGCAGAAACACCAAACTCTATTTCAATTGGTCAAAACATGACAACATTAAACTACAGTTTAGCAAGGGCTTTATCAAGAAAATTTAATGAAGGTGATGAGGTGATTGTAACTGAGCTTGATCATGAGGCAAATAGAGGGCCATGGATGATTTTGAAAGAAGTGGGTGTAAAGATTATTGAAGTTAATTTAATGCAGAATGGAACTCTTGATTATTTAGATTTTAAAAGCAAGATAAGTGATAAAACAGTAATGGTATGCATGGGAATGTCCTCCAATGCATTGGGTACACTTAATAATTTCAAAAAGGTTAAAGAATATTTAAAAGACAGAAAATGTCTTTTTTTACTAGATGCTGTTCATTACGCACCTCATTTCTCAATTGATGTTAAAGATTTAGATTGTGATTTTATGTTATGTTCAGCTTATAAGTTTTATGGACCACATATAAGTTTTCTTTATTCGAAGCCAGGTGTTTTAAACAACCTTGATCCAGATAGATTAGTTGTTCAAGAACAGGAAGCGCCATATATTATTGAAACAGGGACGTTGAACCATGCTTCGTGCTCAGGAGTTTCATCAGCTATTGATTTCATTTCATCTCTAGGTCGAGGAAGCACATACAGAGAAAAATTGGAGAGTGCATATTTACAAATAAGTGATCATGAATTTAAACTAGCAAAATATCTCTATGAGTCACTAGAAGATTTTGATAAAACAACTGTTATAGGTCCTGATTTTTCTTCAAGAGAAAGAACTCCCACAGTATCATTTGTTCATTCAGAACATACTCCTCAAGATGTTTGTGCTAGTTTGGCTACACAAAATATTTGTGCTTGGGATGGACATTTCTACGCACTCAAGGCAATCCAGCAATTAGGTCTAGAAAGTAGAGGTGGTGTAACAAGGCTTGGAATTTCACTTTACAATACAAAAAACGAGATAGATCGAGTAATTGAAGTTATAAAATCTATTTAGTTTAGCTGCTCAACTTTTTTATAAACCAGTTTTGAAAAACTTTCTGTGTTTCTTTCGAGGCTAAATTTAGGTCTTGTATGTTTAGAAACTTAACCTCGGCTTTCGAATCAAGTTTACTCAGCAAATCTTTTAGTTTTTTTTCCGAAAAGTTTCTGGATTTAGTTATTTCTATAAGTCTGTCTGTGGAAGACTCAACATAGAGATTCATTTTAATTAGTAAATGCCAACAAAGACTGTAAGGCATATACTGTCTACCATCTCTAAATTTATGTCTTATTTGGTTTGTAAGTCTTTCAGGGTTCTTATCATAAAAATCCTTAATAACTGATTTTATCTGTGGTCTTCCACAATGAGATGATTTAAAATATTTTTCATGAAATCCCGCAATATTTGCTGCTTTTGATTGAGCAGCATTGAAGCTTGGCCTAATTTTTAAGAAGTTTTTTACTTTATGTGATATGGTTTTAACTACCTGTTTATTGTATGATTTAGCCCATTTTCCTGTTAAAACAGCTTTTTTATCTACAAACCAATCTTTTTCAAATGTCTCTTTGATAAGGAACATGTCATCATTAAAATATATGAACCTTTCTGAGAGATTTTTAATTTTGAAGAGTAAGGCGTCAATTGCTCTAATATTAAATGTTGGTAAACACTCTTTATTATCGCGAAAAATTTCCTCATGATCAATAACTTCAACCTTATTTAAGGAGACCAGGTTCTTAATTATACTTAAGCTTGGCCTTTGTTTATCAGTAACAATAAATATTTTTCTTATAAATGGTGCAAATTTAATAATAGACGCTATACAGAAATCAATTTCATTTGCTTGAAGATATTGTCTTTTTAGAGCTTTGTTATTTTTGAGATTTTTCTCAAGTTTTAATTGGTAATTAGGCTCCGCGCCATCTACCCAAGTTATTACAGCATCAATTTTTTCCATTTAAACAAAATAAAAAAGTTTATTAATAGGAGTTTTTAGAGAATCTGAAATTTTTATAGCTATGTCTAGGCCAGGTATAAATTTATTTTTCTCAATTGATATTATAGTTTGTCTACTTACGCCAGTAAGTACTGCTAAATCCTCTTGGGTTAGACCTGCGCCTTTTCTGTAGTCTCTAACTCTGTTTATTAGCATATGTAAAGTTAACTTTACAAATATAGTAAAATTTTCTGTAAAATTAACTTTACATTATTAGTCAATAATTAATTTTGTAAAGCTTGCTTTACATTGTAAATGTATAGTTTACTTTACATTATCTCTTAAGATGTTAAATAATAATTAAAACTAGATCAAATAGAATTCTGGATAATTGATTTTTCTAGTTTTACGAAAATTTTAAACATGAAGAAAATAATCACTTTATTAATGTTTGTTTCACTGATTTCTTGTAATATGAGTTCAAATAAACCAAACGAAACTAATAATAATACAATTAATGCTTCTGACGCTATCTACAATATTAATCTAGAAGCAAGCAGTCTTGTTTGGACAGGTAGAGAAGTCTCAACAAGTTCTCATTACGGCACAATTAACTTCATTTCTGGACAATTTGAGGTTTCAGATGGTATAATTTCACAAGGGGAGTTTTTCGTTGACATGACTTCTATTAATGTGCAAGATTTAGAGGGTGGCAGTAAAGAAAGGCTGGAAGGTCATTTAAGATCGGATGATTTCTTTTCAGTTGATTCCTTTCCCTCAGCTCATTTGTATATTTCAAGCTCTGAGTTAATAGAAAATGGAAAATGGACGGTAAATGGTTTTTTAACTATTAAGGATATTTCACACCCTATTTTGTTTGAAATGGCTAATACCCAGGATGGATGGACTGCTAACCTTGTTTTTGATAGATCTAAGTATAATGTAAAATTTAGATCAGGAACATTTTTTGAAAATCTTGGTGATAAACTTATTTACGATGATATTGAACTAGCAATTAATTTAAAAACTTCATAATATGAATCCTAATAGACCAAGATGTGGATGTGGAAACACGCAAGACTCTGAGGGATATTCTGATGGTTCTCACAGCAGTCAATAATGAATAAGTTACTTGCATTTGGAGCTTCCTCCTCTAGAAAATCAAGGAATAAAAAACTAGCCTCTTATGTTGCCAGTAGAATGGCCCCTAAGGAGGCTATTCTTATTGACTTAAATGAATTTGAAATGCCTATTTACAGTGAAGATAGAGAACAAGAGATAGGTATACCAGATAAAGCATATGAATTTAAAAAATTGGTTAATGAAAGTATAGGAATTATAATTTCACTTGCTGAGCACAATGGTTCTTACACTTCGGCATTTAAAAACATATATGACTGGATTTCTGTAATTGAAAAAACAGTTTGGAGTAATAAGCCTTTAATCCTATTATCAACTAGTGATGGACAAAATGCTGGTAAAACTGTTTTACAATCAGCTTTATCTCGATTTTCTAGGCAAAGTCATCAGGAAATTCCGCATTTCGCACTTCCAAAATTTAATGAAAACTTCTCTGATTCAGATGGAATTACTGATAAAAAACTAAGTGAGGAGTTAGATAAACAGATAAGTATTTTTTCTCGTCAAGTTGAGAACTTACTTGACTCCAGTCATAATTAGTGTCCCATTCCACTTACCTTTTTTCCCGTAATACCAATATTCTAGATTATTAAAACCTGCAGACTTATAAAAGTCTAACCATGTATTTTTAGAGAATAATTGCATAACACTTATTGACGTCTCTTCCTTCCAACTATGGGAAGGCTTATTTTCTATATAATGGTCAATACCCATAATTAAACGACCCTCTTTATTTAACCAATTATCATAAATATGTTTTATGAGAATTTCAGGTTTTTTAAAATAATAGAATACTTCCATTGAATGAACAATATTTACCTTTTCTTTAGGCCTCCAATTTAACAGGTCAGAGCAGAAATATTCATTTTTACTATCTAATTTTTTTGCCTTTTCAATCATATGTATAGATCCATCCACACCCGTTGCACTGCTACACTTTGGATCACCAGAAACTTTTCGAACTACCCAACCATTTCCACAACCAGCATCTATAAAACTATATTTATCAATTCCTTTAGTTGAATATTCAATCATGTTTTCAACAGATTTAGAGTGGTTTATCTCCATACCTTCATCTTTTCCACTTAAAACCCAATTACTAAATACTTTAACAGGCGATTCCATCTAATCTACAGTTATTAATTTGTGAGTTAAACCGTTATTACATAGAGAAACAATATAAAGATTAGAATTATTTAAGTCATCTATTTGATCATAATAATCTTCACCAATAAGATTATTTACAAAATCCGGAATTGTATTACTATGGCCAACAACAAGGGTATTTTCTCCAATACTTGATTTTAAAAAAGCTTCATACACAATATCCTCGGAAGAGTATATAATTACTTCCAAATTATTATTTTCTGCAAGAGGAGTGGCTGTTTTTATTGTTCTTTTATAATTCGTAGAGTAAATTTTAGAAATGTCTTTACCAATAAAATAATTTTTCCAATTTTCAGCTCTTGATATACCTCTATTATTAAGATCCGGATCACGATTTGATTTATCAATTCTTACTTTCTCAGCATGTCTAATTAGGTAAATGTTTGAGCACTCGTCACTTGGTTTATCAAATGAAATAAATACCAGAAGAACTAATATTTTTAAAATATTCAAAGTATTATTTTTCTTCTACTTATAGCATAAATTAAATATGCAATTATCATTACAAGGGGCTCCCATATAAGTAGATAGTATGGCCACTCTCCGATTACAAGAGGGTTGCTTACATCAGGGGCGGCGTTAACATACATATAATTGGAGTCCAACAAAAAATTAATTGGCATTATGATTGCCATTAATATATTAAGGTGAATCCAAATCTTAAACCAGGAAAACCTTGGTAGTTTGAGGTCTAAATGTAGGAACATAAAAATTGGTAGAACTATAATTAAACTATGAGAAACATAGTAGTTTAAATAGTACCTTAAAGATCCATCAAAATAGTTCATCTGCGGTGTCAAAATTGCCATTATACCACCGATAACACCTGTATAATAAACAAATTGAAAGAGTTTGTCTTTTCTCTTCACAAACGGAAGCACACAACATATAACTGAGGATATTCCACACAATTGAATAGGTAAATTATATTGAACATCCCATGTATCACTCATAATATATCCACCATTTTCAGTGATAAAATCAAGAATCATTATGATCCCAATAAGATATGTAACCTGTATCTTCTGTTTTCTATTTAAAAACCTGGCAATAATTAGAGGAACAGAAATAAATATTAATGAAAAAAGAGTCCAAGTTTTCCATTCGTCAGTCATAAATTCAATAACATAAATTGGGATTGGATTTTCTTCCATATTAAAGTGGTTTTTTCAAATGTATAAAAACTATTTAACTAAGATTATAGTAGAATGAGTTTCTCAATAATTCAAGACTTTTTGGTACAGCAATATTTGTATCCTCATTTCCTTCAAACTCAAGCGATACATATCCTTTATAATTATTTTTTCTCATTAACTCACCTATAGCCTTATAATCAATATTAATTTGATTAAATGCTGGCCATTTTGCCCCTCCAAAGTATGTTTTTGCCTGAATCAAGCATGTATGAGGAGCTAACTCAGCTAGCTGCTCTTCTCTATTTTCAAAGAAATTACCTGTGTCTAGTGTAACACTTAACCAAGGAGAGTTTAAAGCATTTACAATTTTCATAACTCCTTTAGATGTTAGGCCTAAGCCCCAATGGTTCTCAAGACCAAGAACCACACCACATTTTTCTGCTGTTGGAATACATTGTTCGATTGAATCAATAACCCATTTAAATCCTTCTTCCTCTGTATATCCCTCAATAACTGATTCTACTCCCTTATTATCCATTAAAACATCAAATTCTGATTTATTTCCAATAGGTTTTGTGGTTCCCCACCTACCAGTATTAATTCTAATTGTAGGAATTCCAAGAGAATAAGCAACCTCTATCTGATGCTTTGTTAATTCAATATTTTCTTTTCTTTTTGATGGGTCCGGACTAACAAAACTTTGATGGGTTGAGAGCCCCATAATATCAAGCCCTGAGTCAAATGCTCTTTTTTTAAGTTTTTGTAAATAACTATTTTCTTCGGATTCCATTTGAATAAGTAGTAGTTCTATCCCGTCGAATCCAAACTCAGAGGCTTTATCAATACAATATTCTATGGGGGTCTCACGCCCATTAAATTGCCAGAAGGAGTATGTAGACACACCTATGGGGTTATGTTTGATATTTTTAAGAGTTACCTTTTTATTAGTATTAAATTTCGAAGAGCCAATTAATGGTGCTCCTAAAGATACGGTTGCAAGTGATTTTATTAAAGATCTTCTTTCCATAGTAATAAATTATAATTTGGAATTATTTTTTGCTTAAATTTAAACAATTCAAATTCAAAAAATTATTAATCAAAATCAAAATAAATCATGAAAAAATTATTTTTATTACTTACTTTTTCAGCTCTATGTATCTCATGTTCAGATAATCTAGCTATTCAACAAGATTCAAGTGGATATATCTTTGAGGGCCAAAAGGTTATGATAGGTTCAGATGAAACTATTGAAATTTTTAAACAAATTGATAAAGCGTGGTTGGAAAGAGATTATGATGTTCTTCGTTCTCTTGTTGCAGAAGACGCTAGATTAATTTTTGCAAGTGGTGATGTTGGACAAGGACCGGAGGATCTAATTTCACTTATAGAAGCTGAGTATCAGCAGTCAGTTGATAATAATGAAAACTGGGGATGGGATTCTTATGCATTTTCAGTCAAAGTTACACCAACTGAGGCCAATAGAGCAAATGAAACAGGAGAGTGGGTCCTTGCAGAATTTTGGACAGAAGAGTCTAACGTAATAGAATGGTACCAAATTAGCGAGGGCAAATTAATAAGCTGGAATCAGTTTAGAAGAAATCGACAGTAAATCCAAAAAATAACTTTTAAAAAACCCCTCATAGTAGGGGTTTTTTTATTTTTGATAATATGAGAAATATTTTTTTATTATTTATATCTCTATTTGTTTTGCAGGGCTGTTATTTTAGTTCTGACCCTATTAAATCGGCAATTAAAGAAGACGAGTTTGTAAGAAAGATTATTAAATACAAGGACAATTATGAAATACAAATTCTTTACACAGAAGTTTCAATAAACAATCTTGGTCAAACTCAATTTAAAGATTTTAAATTTCAATTAAATGATGAGCAATATTTTTATCCAGCAAGTACAATAAAGCTTCCTATTGCAATCATGACTCTATCAAAAATTAATGAGTTGAGGGCTGAAGGGTCAAATATTTCTCTTAAATCTAAACTCAAACTTTCATTAATTAATAATAAAAAAGAGATTATTGTAAAGGACTCTATTTCGTCTTTTCAAAATTTAATTGCAGATGTATTTTTAGTTAGTGATAACTCAGCTTCTAATGTATTAATTGACTTTATAGGTTATAATTATTTTAACTCATCGATGATTAATGCAGGATATGAAAACACTTATTTAAATCACAAGTTTAACCCTGATCCCTTTGTTGATTCATCATGGATAATTAGTACTCTTAATAATGACATAATATCATCTAAAGAAAATAAAAGTACTATTATGGCCGGAAGTAATATTTCAAATTTAAAAAAAGGCGAAAGAAGTTTAGTTAATGGAGAAATAATAAATGAATCCTTGGACTTTTCATTAAAGAACAGGTCATCATTGACAGACATGCATAACATTATGAAGAATTTAATTTATCCCGAGATTACACTCTCAAAATTTAATTTAAATGTAGAAGACTATGATTTCTTAAGATATTGGATGAGTAGATTTACCTATGAGGATCTTGGTAATAAATATATTGCAGATGATAGATTCTTTAACTCATATAATAAGTTTTTTATTCATGGAATGGATACTATTTTGAAAAGTACTGATATTAGGGTATACAATAAGATTGGACAGGCATATGGAACATCAACCGACAGTGCATATATTAAAAATTATAAAGAAGGTGTTGAGTTTTTCCTTACCGCAACTATTTATACCAATAAAAACGAAATAATTAATGATAGTATATACGAGTATGGCAATACAGCTATTCCTTTTTTATCAAGATTATCTAAAACTCTTTATAAAAAATTGATGGATTAGTCTTTAACCAACCCTAGATCAACTAATCTCTGATAGAGAAAGTCTCCTGCTGTTATATCCTCAAATCCTTTTGGATTATTTTCATCAACACATGAATCAATACAGTTTAGAGGCATTTCAAGCCTAGGATGAAGGAAAAAAGGGATGGAATATCTAGAGCTGTTCCAAAGAGTCTTTGGAGGATTTACAACTCTATGGATTGTAGATTTAAGTTTATTATTTGTATGTCTTGACAGCATATCACCAATATTGACAATTATTTCATCATCTTCAGCTATTGCGTCAACCCATTCTCCTTTATTATTTAGAACTTGCAGACCCCTACCTTGTGCACCCATTAGAAGTGTAATCAAATTAATATCACCATGAGCAGCAGCCCTTTCTGCTTTTTTAGGCTCTTCAGTAATAGGGGGATAATGAATTGCTCTAAGAATCGAATTGCCATTAAATATGTGCTTATCAAAATATGTTTCTTCTAAGTTCAAATAACAAGCAATTGCTCTTAAAATATGTCTTCCAGTATCCTCAAGTAGCTCATAGGTTTTTTGACCAATCTTATTAAAATCCTTAAGTTCTTCTACAATAATATTTTCAGGATATTTATTCTCAAGTTCAGGTTCATTTTTAACATACTGCCCAAAATGCCAAAATTCCTTTAAATCTCCTACATTTTTTCCTTTTGCATGTTCTTTACCAAATGGTGTAAAACCTCTTTGGCTTGCAAGACCTTTGATAATATATTTAGATTTAATACTATCTGGAAGATTGAAAAATTGTCTAACCTCTTTGTATAAAGAGTTTTTTATTTCATCATTAAGTAAGTGACCCTTAACTGCTACAAATCCAATTTCACTAAAACCTTTTCCAAGGTCTTTAATAAATTTTTCTTTACTGCTAGCATCCCCTGATAAATAATCGTTCAAATTTACTTGTGGAATTCTACTCATTTTTTAGTCTTTTTTAGCAATCATTTTTGCAATATACTTACCCAATATGTCAAATTCTAGATTAACAAAACTCCCAGGTTTAATAGTTTTAAAATTTGTATTTTCATAAGTGTAAGGAATAATTGCGACAGAGAAAGAATCAGATGATGAATCAACAACAGTTAGGCTTACACCGTTAATAGTTATTGACCCTTTCTCTACTGTGATATTTTTCTTATTATGTTTAAAAACGTATTTCCAACTACCATTAGTCTCTTGAACTTCGGAACATATTGCAACTTCATCAACATGGCCTTGAACAATATGCCCATCAAATCTTGAATTCACTGACATTGACCTTTCAATATTAATAATATCACCAGGAATTGTTTTACCAAGATTGCTTCTATTTAAGCTTTCTTCAATAACTGTTACCGTATATATATCATCCTCAACACCAATTACAGTTAAACATACTCCATTATGACAAAGACTCTGGTCAATTTTTAATTCTTTGGTTATGGATGATTCTAAAGATATATTTAGATTACTCTTTTCTTTTTCAATTTTTTTAACTGTTGCTAAACATTCTATAATTCCAGTGAACATTATTATCTTTATTTT
>TARA_B100001057_G_scaffold386963_1_pt1 | contig 15033 bp, 36 predicted proteins | sample TARA_B100001057 | Tara Oceans TARA_B100001057 (sample SAMEA2621839) | marine metagenome | biome: marine biome (ENVO:00000447); feature: surface water layer (ENVO:00002042); material: "saline water (ENVO:00002010), including plankton (ENVO:xxxxxxxx)" | depth 5 m
AGTATCCATAACAGTTCTCGAGGTGCTTTATAACTGCCGTAGTATAGTCCTCGAAATATATGAATATAGGTTACAATGAAAAAGAAACTAGCACCATTCATGTGTATATAACGTATAAGCCATCCGTGATTAACATCTCGCATGATACGTTCTACACTTTCAAATGCATAATCAACGTGAGCAGTATAGTTCATGCTCAAAACAATACCGGTGATAATCATTGTTACCAGTGCTATACCACTAAGACTTCCAAAGTTCCACATATAGTTTAGGTTCTTAGGAGTAGGATACTCGTTAAGTTCATGATTCATAAAAGTGAATATACCAAGTCGATGGTCGATCCAATTCACTACTGGATTTTTAAATTTTTTGTTTGCCATATTCCTATTTATATAATTTAAATAAATGTAAAAAGTTTATAGTGATCATCTAAGTTCATATCTGTGTTGACCGGATGTCCATCATGTGTTTTAAACACACTATCAAAACAATAACTATAACGTAACCAAAAATTATAAGCATCTGGTGTGTTGTTAGCCCATCCTTTTTCCCGTAGTAGATTGTCTGACTCTTTGCTTAATCTACAAGTAGGCACATTTAATGCTTGTTCAACAGACATCTTGCCTGCTATTAAACAGTCACGTACTGTACTGGCAGGAATCATATGTTCAAATATACCATTGCCCTCCAAGCCCACTTCAACATAGTGGGCTCCGATGTTTTCTTTTATTGCATAGTTGTGATAACGTCTTAGGTAATAGTCTATCTCATTACGTATTTCACGCAGTGCCTGTGCATTATGTTCAATAGTTCTGTACTCTTCTACAAGTTCAGTTATCTTTGCAGTACAACGTTTTTTAAGACTGTCATATGTATCAAAACTTCTTCTGGTTTTTGAATACACAGGTTGTATAAAACTGTCTAAGTTTTCTTTTAACATCTATACCTCTGTGAACAAATACGGAGATGGATTAGTATCTAACTGCATTAGACTGCCACTCTTACTTGGAAGGTTAAGTGTGCCACCATTGTAGATGTACAGTTCACGTACAAAGTCAGCAAGTATGCCTTTGGTCCAATCGTGTCCAGGCATGGTATGTTGCTTTTGTAATCTGCCTTTTTCGCGATACATACTTAGACCTGTTACAGTTTTACTTGTTGGATAACTCATTGCACATTTTTCAACCACATCAATCATCCAACCTTGTGGCAGTGCATTCATATAGTCTAACATATGAATGCCAGCCAAGCCAATAAACAAATCCTGTGATATTTCTTCATCGTGTGGATAAACTTGGGTAATAGCTTCTAGTATGTTGTTGAGAAGTTTACCGCTGCCATCAGCTTTCATAACTTCGTCGGCATATTTAAAGTGTGAAAAGAAATGTTTTCCACTGCCTTTGTTTTTACTATTCCGTGTGCCTTTGTCTTCAAGGTCAACATTGTTTGCAATAAACTTCTGTTCACATACGTATGCTAGTACAACCTCTGCACTTTTATCGTTAAGTGAATAACGTGTAAGTCTGTTACGATAAAAGTCTTTTGGCTCTAATGCTTTTACATTAGTATTACATTCTTCAAATGCATAACTTGCAAAACTTGGACGGTCATCTTCGACAATAGTGATGGGAACTTCGTCATAACCTAAAATGGCAGTTGCAACAATTCTATGTTGGCCATCATATACACTAGGCAATGCAGTACTGTTCATCAAGTCATCTAAATCCAGTTGTTCGAGATCATCAATCACTGCACTAGCAGGAGCACAAAGTTGTGGATTGTATCTTTTCATAATTTTGATAACGTGTTTTACAATAATGTCACGTTGCACTGTATAATCAAGTCTTAGATTCTTAATTGGAAACATGAAACTTCCAAATGCAAACTGTTTTCCTGTACCAGCAATTCTTGTTCTTTGTGCTTGAATTTGATCTGGACCAAAATTATGTTCTGTTGCTAGAATATATTTGGTTTCTTCAACAATGTCTGTTAAAAGACGTATTTCTCTTGTAGCTCTCATTATGCTGCCTCTTTATAATACTGTTGTGCTTTTTCAGCATTTTCTTTATTGCCAAAAACCCATTCTAAATTACTTGGATGATAATTTATTTTGTTGTGATCGATGTGATTAACAATCCATAATCCTCTACATGCTTTCTTAACACTTTGCGGTGTAGTAATCCAATCCTTTTGGGATACTCCTCTTGGTGCTGGCAAAGGATTGAGTGTTTCTTGTACAAGTATGTGGATGTTTACAGTAAGTCCGCCTTTATACTGTGTGGAGAAAACTTCATTATCAACTAGCCGTATACAAGGATAACTTGTTTTTAAATTTTTTGGATTGCGATGACTCCAAGCCATCTTATAAGGAAATCCTCTTTTAAAACTATATAGGTTTCCTGTCTTACGATCGATTCCGTAATCTTGTAATTTTTGGCCGTTGTAGATTGCTGGCCTTATAATATCTGGTTGCATTTTGTTACTCCGTATGTTTAACAATTAAACTAGATTAGGTACAATACCTTTTCTAGAAGTTAACTAATAATAACATCTTTTAGGTAGATGTCAACCTATCTTTTATCGCCTAGTCTTTTCCACAATTTACGTACACCATAGTTCTGTTTCTTAACGTACATCAGTTGTGGTTGATGGCATGCTATGTATAGTGGACTGTCCTTTTTTAGATCTTCTGTTATACTTGGTTGGTGTTTTAGTATTCGCATTGCTTAACCATCCTTTGCTTGGTGTAAAAGCAAAGCCTTTATAGTTTGCACCTACTGGTACCCATAGTTTTGGATCTGCTTTAAGCATATTTACTCCAATACTCGTTCCAAGCATCGTCACAAGTTTCTCTGACTATGTCATCAAACATACCAAAGATAACATTGCTTTCGCCTGCCATGCTTTCTTCTACTTTAGCATATAATTCTGATATATCTTCGCACTCGCTAACCATATCTTCTGTGAGATGCTCGTAAACTTTCTCTTCTACTTGCATTATAAATCTTTTCATATTTGACATATATGTCTCCTTTTTCTAACTGTTAATTACAGTATAGACTAAAATAGCAATAAGTCAACCAAATTTTAATAAAAAAGCAAAAAAATCGCTATCAGCATTGAAAAAGAATGCATAAGCACCTGGTGTAGTAGGAGATGAGGATGTTAATATTTGCCACTTCCATCCAGGGCTAAGTTCTTGTTTACACCAGTCTACTACTGCATCAATCTCGCCAGTGGGCAAGTAAAGTGTTTTTGCATGTGGATAACCTTCTTCAACTTTAATTACCCTGGTGTATTCTTCAACTAATTCCATGATACAATGCTTCGTCTAAGTATTCAACAGGTAAGTTCCAGTCTGCATAGCCTTGTTGTAATGTGTCTACATAGCTTGGTGCTGGTGGATAATAGGTTAATGGTGGATTCATATCATATGCCATAAAAGTGTCGCCATCTTGTTCCAACCACATTTTTGTATAGTAGTGCGGAAAGCCTTCAAATTGATCCAGTGCCTGTTCACACTTGCTTGTTATATTCCACAAGCAACCTGGTACTGCATGACCTGGTGCTGGTTCTATTGTTGCATGGTGACAGAACACCAGTCGCCAATCACGAAGCATAATAGTACCAATGGGCACTGCATCTGGACATCTCCATTGCATAAGTTCTACAGGCATGTTAGCACCGTAGGCAAAATACAATCTAGTCTGCACGTTTAATCTGCTTAACTTCAATATCTGTTCCTTGTAAACTTGCTACTGCTAATGCTTCATTTTCAGCCAGCACAGTCTTTTCATTTATCTGTCTGTAACTGCTAGGCGGACAACATTGGTCTTTGCGTTCACTGTATGTAATTAGATAGGCGTGCATTGATTTGTTTTCTTTCTTCATTTGACATGGAGGTCCAGTGTGCAATTTCTTCTAGTGTGCGACCGCAACCTATACAAACGTTATCCTCTACCTTGCATACGTTTACACAAGGACTTTCTAATTCAATCACGTGTCTTAAGTCTCCAACGACCATACATATCAAATATAGTCATTGATATCCATACTCCAAGTAAAGCACTTAGCATAAAAGAACTACCGCTTACCAACAGTTGTTTTACATGAATGTACAAAAAAATTGCAGTAATGAATACCATTACATTGTCAGTCGTTGTTAACTTCACTTGTTCGTTCTGCACGTAATGCGTCCTCTAGTTCTGTTATTCTTTTTTCTAATGCCACTATACGTCTGGCTGCATCCATGGGACTCATAAACATGTCCTTCAGTTTGCATTCTTCTTGTCTTGTTTTCCACAACATCCAATCATAGTACCTTTCTGGTTCTTGTTCTTCCATTATATTTTATTTCCTAGTATTTGCCAATTTGCTCCAAAACCTAAAATACACATACTGTTATAAGTTTTGTGATATTCGGCTATTGTCCATTCGTTTGTAGTAGTATTGATGTACAGTCTCATTGGTAACACTGCTGGTATATCACTGTATCCTTCTTTATCTCTAACAGTCGCTAACAGGTCACCCGATCCTAACAGTATCTTTTTCTGTTCAACCATTACTTTTTCAAAAACTTCTTTTTGTTCACACATGATTGGCTTTTCGTTCCATTCACCTGCTAATGCAATTGCAGTATTTAAAAAGAAGCATACAATAATAATTAGCCAATATTTACTTGCTGAAATCATCTTTTATCTTTCTATTCATTATCTCATGTTCATCAGGATTGTTACGACGCCATTCTCTTTCTTTGTACCAACTATGCACGAAGTGATATAATACTCCACAAAAGCAGAGAGTGCCAACCAATAAAAGAACACCTTGTGTTACTTGATCAAACATGTTGTTGATTGTTTCTTTCTGTTATATGAACCTTTGCCTTTTTTGCTCGTAACAATGGATGGCTTGATTAATTTAACCACCTTTGCTACTGGGTTCTTTGGTTTCAACTGCTTTTGTTTCATTGCCTTTTTTCTTCAATGCTCTTGCTAACGCCGCGGCGGGTATATCTTCTGTCAACTGTATAAGCATTTTTGGATTTTGTTCCTGTAAATCTTTAACTATTTTTTCTGCTTTTTCTTTACGAGTGTAAACATGCACTATGTTATCCGCAAAGTCTCGCATTAGATAATAGTTTCTTAGTAGGGCACTTTCCATAAAGTAACCGTCTTTGGTTGCTAATCCTGATTTTTTTGGTCTACTTAGGTAGACTTTAATTGCATACACTCTAACTCTTCTTTAATTTCTCTGTGTCCATCTTCAGCCAAATAAAACTTGCCGTTATCCTTTGGCAAATTGTCTTGTACTTCTTGAGGAGTCTTTCCTTGTGCTATAAATTTTTTACTAATCTCTTCATATAGATAGAACTGGCCATCTCTTTGTTCAACTTTACAAATAATAATCCTTGATAAAAAGTCACCAATGGCCGCTTGAATTTTGACATCTCGTTTGTATGCAATATATTGCCATACAAAGAAACCAACAAATATCACAATAAAAAGTAGAAAAAACTCCATGATAAACTCCTAGTATTAATATTTATAATGATTATAAACTAGAAACTTACACTTGTATACCGTTTAGGACAAATAGTAGTATGCCATTCCAATTAAACCAACAGCGGTCATTACACTGTTAGTAACAATCAAACTCCATTCACGCCACATACAACTTACTATCAACCATACAACACCGCCGACTGATAACAGTATAGGACCTACAGGATACCAGTCTGGAAATGCTGAATTAATGAAACAACCAACAATTAATATGCTGGTTGCAGTCCATTTTAAATAAAAATCAATCTTCATCGAATGTTTTTTCAAATGCATGTACTTGTGCTTTTTTACGATCTATCTGCACGTCTATTATTCTTATAGCATTTATTACTTCTGCGGTATGATTGCCTTTTGATAGTTCTTTTACTGCACTTTCGAGATCATCAATCTCATGTAGTATTTCGTTCATCATATTAAACACCTCCTGATATTATTATTGCTAATACCATATAGGCAAAGCCAACGATTAATATATCCATATCTTCCATTATAATATACCTCCCTGTGCTTTATAAACTTTGTATGCCAACAGTGTTTTGTTTGGCATACTCATTGGATACAGTTTAATATGATGCAACAGTTCTCCCATGGACATTCCTAAGAATGCACATTCCTTTTTAAGCACTGTGGTTGCACCTTTTAGACCCATGTTATACATTATGCTGCCACCTGTACATACGGCTTGTTCCATTTACCAACATTAATATCTGTATAATGACTAACATGAAAATAATCGCTTTGGATATCCGACTTATCAAACCAGTCTGGACCTTTCATAGCGGCTACCAATTCTGTTAAGAATGCTTTAGCAACACCTGTATAGTGTCTATCGATATGATAAACATTTACACTGGTAAAATCATTATGATCAAAATCAATTGGACCACTTTGTAGTGTAACCTTTAGTACCATATGATTTCTAATACTAATTGTACCTTTCATCTTATACTTCTTTAGTACTGCTTTGATTGCTGGGCTTAACTTTGCTTTATCTTTTTGACTTACATATGCCATTTACTTCTCCTATTTTCTAACTGTACATACAGTATAACACACTATTACTCTTTGTCAACCTTTTTATTACTTTAGGTAAGAACTAGTTTATGCAACTAGTTCAAAATTAGGCTTTGGATTGTAAGGTACAGGTTGAAATCCAAAAACTTTATTTGAATTTGCAATATTTGTTAATGGCTTGTTAAGTACATGCTCCTCAGCATAACTTATTGCAGATTCTTTTGTTGCAAAAGACATTGGAAGTGTATTGTTGGGATAACGTACAACGTCACGTACAACACAACTTTTAAGCGATACTAAACATTTTAACATAAACATAAGCAGTTCTCCTATTTTCTAACTGTATATACAGCTTAACACAGTCTACAATAATGTCAACCTTTTTGTACAAAAAGAATAGGAAAAACTTGCATAAAATTAGATTCTTGCTATAATGTTAACAATAAAGTAAGAACAAAACTTATTGTTGCTATTTTAGCACGACTGTTTTTACAAAACACAGGCCAAAAAACTTGGTTTTGCAAAAATGTCGTGTATAAATAGAAATGTAGCAGGAAACTGTTACATGGCACCTGGGAAAGACCAAGTGGCGGCGGGAACCAGACCGCGGTATTGCTCCCCTCAAGCATATAACATTAATAAGGAGAAAAAAATGGCTAAAAAGCTATCTAAAAATCTTGTGGCAATGTTTCGTAACATGTTTGATTCACGAAGTGCCCACGAGAAATATCTAGCACAGGCCGCAGACCTATGCGATTTAGAATACAGAATGAAAAAATTACACACAACATACGGAAGGTTTGGATATTAAGATGACTGCTTTAGTAATAGGAACACAAACAATGGGTAGAAGTTTACTAGTAGGCTGGGCAATGGCTACAGGAAAAATAAAAGATTCATATAAGAAAGTATCGCACATTGCAGAAAGAATTGGTACACAAAGAGCAGCTCAAACATTACAGTGTTATGGACACTATGATATTGCAGAAGCCTTAAGACAGTCACAGGGAAAATAATATGAAAAATTTATTAATATTAGTTATTACAGTAAATTTATTTTTAGTGGTATTTACAGGTTTTGCATACAGTAAAGATGTACAAGTTGATATGCTGAACAAAAGAGCAGACGGTCAAAAGATGGTCTACTCACAAGACATAATCAACGTCAAAGCAGGCGACACAGTAACATGGTTACCTGCTACAAAAGGTCACAATGTAGAGTTTATCAGTATACCAAAAGGCGTAAAGAAAATTAAAAAAAGTAAATTCAACAAAAAAGTTTCTTACAAGTTTGAGACACCAGGCATATATCTTTATCAATGTACACCACATAAGGCAATGGGCATGATTGGGCTAGTTGTTGTTGATGGTGATGTTTCAAACAAAGACAAAATTGCAAAAGCCAAAGTGTTAGGCAAAAGCAAAAAGAAACTTAAAAAACTACTAGGGGAAATATAATGTGGCCTTATACAGATGAAGAGAATGACTTTTTAAGTTAAGTAATATTATGAAAACAATTTTAATAGTACTAGTAATGATGGCTACTGCAAACGGAAATGAAGACTTGTTTATAATAAGCGAACCTACATTTTCAAACGATAAACAGTGCATTGCTTTTGTGCAACAAAATTCTAACGAACTTGTTGGTAGAGCACAATTTGAATATGAAGGACGCCCTGTCCAGGATATATTCTGTGTTGATCAAAAAAAGTTAGCAACCATGCTAACCGGAGTTTAAAAGTAGGCAACAAGTCAGAAGACGAGTTTGCCTACTAATAAGAGTGTGTGCTATATTATATTTGATTTATTTTGATTTATATATATGATATAGTACCCATATAGCAACAAGGCCTACTAGTCCTTGTGCTGAAAAGCCTGCTATAATGTTTTGTACATTTGCAATGATTGCAATATCAGGCCAGAATGGAACACCTTTTCCGTTCACAAGAACTTCAAGTACAATGCCTAATGCGAGGAGCGAAACTGCTACCTCCGTTAGTGCATTTGCCCATCCTTTTATTTTTGCTAAGATATCCATGATACCTCCTTTTCTACCGGCGTTTAAATGCCAGTATAGTATTTAGGTATAGATTCTATTATGTTATAATAGCTGTTATCTACTATAAATACAGTCATAAGAAACTAGGATTTCCACATGCTCATTAAACAAATTGTAAACGAAGATGTACAAAGTGATAGAATTAACTTTATAGTTGATCAAATTAAAACCAATCCTGAAGTTACCAAAAAAGTCTACAGACTTGTGCAAAATGAAATAGATTCTATTTCTGGCAAATCGCCTAAGGACTTGTTAGCACCTGCACTGACCAAACCAGAACAAGACCATACAGTAAAAGGTTTACTTGGAACCTTCATACGTGCTTTAAACGACACACCCGGTGACTATGATGATTTTAGTACGTTCTTAACAACATATGGTCAAGTAAGTTACATCAACGAAGCAGAACTTATAAAACCAGGATTCTCAGGTTGGGGTGCTTGGCTTCAAGGTAATGGTAAAGTATCAGAGGGTTTTATTACACAATTGTATAAAAATTTGTTTGACACCAAACTAAACATACAAGGGTCAAACAGAGGACCGGGAGAAGTTGGGTTAGCATTATTAAGTCCGAACATAAAGTTTGCATCAATAGGTGATTTATCAATTAACGGCACAGAAGTAGAAGTAAAAGGCGAAATAAGTTCAGGTGGCGGCAGATTAAAAAATAATCTCAAGGACTTTGGTAAACCAAACTTAGACGCAATTTATGCTAAAGCAGAATTAGAACCTGACGAAATTCCCGTTGGATTCCCCACTGGAAACGCAGGAGCAAAAGGTAGAGCTCATTTTCAAGACATAGCCAAGATGTTAGATACTAAAGCAAATATGCTAGGTCAAGAATACATGAAAGAATTATTCAATGGTTTTTTTATAAATGGAGATCCAACCCTTATTGACAATATTGTTGCTAACTATGATAGGCTGGACAGAGCTACAATATCACGTGATGCAATGATAATTGCATACAGTAGTTACGCCAATATACTTAAGGATAAAGGCTTTAGCATGTTCTTGTTATTAAAGTTACAGGGTGAAAAGTCAGTTGCATTTGACCTTAATGATTACCAGGATTACTTAGATTACTTTAAACTTGGTAGTTTAGATTTCAATGATACACAAAACGGACCAGCAGTACAAATCAGTATGTTGTAAGGATAGCCGACCCTTCTATCATTTAAGTATGTAAGGGCCGACTCTAGGGGATTCTATCTACACTGACTTTGGTTAACTACAAATATTCTTACGTTACCAATATCATCATCAGGTGTAATTTCAAACTGTATTGAAGTTGTAAACTCTAACCAACCATTTATAATAGTGCCGTTGCCATTTGGTTGTACCATTTTGTGTTTGGCCATTCTGCCTTGTGTGAGCCCACTTAGCTCAGGAACATTGTAACAACCTAAACTTCTATTGCCCACACGTACCAACAGTTGCGGTCCGGCTCTGTACAAACCTCTCATAAGTTTATTACTAGCAGTCATATCTAATTGCACATCGTATCCAGGTGTGGTCCAATGCTTTTTGTTTATAAACTTTGCAAAGCCTGCACCTTGTCTTGTGTTCATTGATGCAACCGTTGTGTATAACTTGTTCAAGTAACCATCATTCCAACCCACAGTAAAGTCCAACTTCATGTAAGTACGTCTGTTCTTATTAGGATATGTAGGCGATTTAATATACACATCAAATGCATTGTGAGGAAACTGTGAAAGCACTGCGTCTAGTTTAGCATCCTGTTTTGTATGATTAAAAAACACAGGTTGATTGTTTACCGGAGCAACATATGGCTTTTCCTTCATAAAATGCAGTATGCCCATAATAGCAGTACGTTCATTAAATATTTTTGTATAGTCAATTGGATTCTGTTGTGTAAAAATACTTGCATCAGCTAGTGCTCTATTGCTTGTACCACAACCTATTAAGGCAGTCGTCAATCCAATTACGGCTAGTTTCTTAAGCATAATTGACACTCCATATCCAATCGCTCATATAAACACTTACTGCTAGTGCAATCATCAACAATGCAATTACAATAACACTTAACTTAAATACTGCACTTAGTATTGCTGGAAAAAACTTAAACAATACGTATGCTATGGCAACAAAACCAATTATCTGTAATACAATATCCATACTAGTTGCCTCCTAAATTAAACACATGATTGATATCTTTGTAAAGTTTATCCATTATGTAATTACATTGACCAGCAGTTTTTGCATTCAATAAAATAGTTTTACTTCTTTTAAGATTTGCAAGACATTCTTGGTGTATCTCGTTGTAAGGATCTCTTCTTACTCTTTGTGCTACTTTGGCTATTTCATTTGGAAGATAGTAATAAGCATAAGTTGCCTTGTATTTTGCAGTTGAATAATCTAAACCTTCTTTAACAAACTTGTCTCTTGAAGCACTTGAACAAATCATCTATTTCCCCTTGTTTCTAACTATACATATATAATAACATATTATATGTATCTGTCAACCTTTTTCTTTGTTTTGGTACAATAAATACACTACAAGGAGCAGATTACATGGGACAATTTAATAATAAAATTATGGCTGAGTTCAATCCACCTCGCAAGTGGACACTTGGTAGACATCTATCATATACTACATCAGAGCTAACAGTGGCTGATATTGATGCACTCAAAGGCGTAGGCGTAAAAGTTATAAGAGATACAGACAGAACAGAAACAATTACAGTACCAACTGGATTTGTAACTGATCTTGCCAGTGTACCAAGGGCTATGTGGTGGTTAATTGCGCCATTTGACGTTGCTAGAGCGGCCATTATACATGACTTACTGTATAAGACTATTAGACAATACCGCTGGAAAAAGAAGGACAAAGAAGATAAAGATCTTATTGCGGCTGCCAAAAAAGCATCAGACAAAGTGTTTTTGTTGGGTATGGAAGATGCAGACCCAATGATTCCTCAATATAAGATCTACCTAAGTTGGAAAGCAGTTGATCTGTTTGGTAACGGTAGTATTGTACCGAACAAAGACAATATTTAATTAAGCCTGATTGGTCATTACCAATATACTAAGTTTTGTTTTTATATTACGTGCAAGAAAGTTGTCTGCACAGTGTAATTGATCGGCATCCCATATGACCGCACTACCTGGCTTCCATTTGTATATCTTGTCTATTTCTAAACCTTCAAGATGTTCATAAGGCACATGACTTAGATACTTTTGCCATGTAGATTTGTCAATAGCATAGCCGTCAATACATCCTTCTGTATTTGGATTGTCAATTGCTCTTGCCCAATTTTTTTGATCTGTGTTGCCTTTTTTGCCAACATCACTGTTGGGATTATTACGCAGATAGTTTCTTTGATTGAATGTAAGACTGTAGGTATCAGCCCAGTCTGCTTGATCACTGATAACGTCTAAGGGTATTAATATTACTTTGTGTGGAACCTTGTCTGCATACCACCTAAGATCGGCATGTATCTTCCAGGGTTGTATTGCTTCCTGCCAAGCAAAGAAATCCAGCTGATATTCGCCAATGTGTTCTAATAGTTTTTCGTGTAACAGTTGTTTCAGGCGAGGTCCATGCGGAGGATGTTCATATGAACTTCCGGCATACTTACTGGTTTTGCCATGCTCGGGATACTCAACGGAGTCAATATAATTTCTAAGTTCTGATAGTTCATCACTGTTTATAAAGTTATCTACTATAATAGTATCTGTATCAGTTTTCTGCATTTGTGCAATTTGAGATTCGGTATAAGCATTATGTAGATAAACATGAGCCATGTTAGTTTCTGACCAAGCCTGCTTTCAATGCTTTTTTAGCCATTCTATAACTAAGTCTAGCAGTGTTGCGTCTTTCACTTCTATATTCTTGACTAGGTCTACCGCCTGCAATGGCTCCTTCAGGCTTGTATCTATGCATAAAATCACTTACGCAGTTGAATCTTCCTTGATGTATGTGTCCGTTGCCTTGATACATGTTATCTCCTTTTACAATAGCATGGTTTAATTAATAAATGAACAACACCCATTGCTATCCACATGTAGGTCATTTCACTAAGTCCTAGAAACTTTGCTCCGTGACTGTAGTCGTGCATTAGGTCATGTGCTAAAAAGAAAGCACCTAAGCCAAAAAATATTAAACTGCCTATATAACGTCTTACCATAATCTAAATCTCTCAAACTTTGTTAATAGTTCTTTAATTGGTTTATACACTGTCCATATTTCAGCAATATGTCGATCTAACTTGCGATCAACTGCATCTATTTTATTTTCTATTCTGTCTAGTTGTTCTTTTATTTCTGCGTTCTTCATATTACTCTACATAGTTATTGTAAAACGGATGACTTGCAAGATTTTTACACTTGCTTTCGCATTGTATATCCCAATGTTTGCTGAAAGTAGCCGCCCATTCATTTACTGCATGATTCCAGTAGAAGTCACTGTGGGCACGTAGTTTTTGTTTCTTGTAGCCTTGTTCAAGTAAGGTGTTCATATCAGGACGTACATTGGGATCGTGTCCAATCAGTATGTCTTCACGTGAAACACTGTAGTGCAATGCAGGACGCACACCACGCCATGAATCTATTATGCGAGAACATCGATCGTCGGTTGGTTCAATGTATTCACCTGAATTAACCCAGTGGTGGTGTATATCGAGAACGAGTGCAACGTCTTTGGCAAGTTCAAGCGAGGCTTCAAGCCCCCATTTGTTTTCGTCATTTTCGATTGTAATAGTATTTCTCGCCTCCGGAGATAGTCTTGGGAGGACTGCTTTGATACCGGCAGGACCTTGTCTACCGGATATATGGACGTTGACCTTGAAGTCTTGGAAGGTACGGCCGAATCCCATCCACCTAACCATATCGACATGATATTCAAACTCCTCTATTGATCTTTCTACTATATCTGTATTATCACTAGCAAGTACACAAAACTGCCCAGGGTGAAAACTAAGACGTACTCCAAGTTGCCGTGCTAGTTTGCCTACTTTAGCATAACCATGTGCTAATTCACGACGTATGTCTGCTTGTTGCCAAAAGTAACGCCAATCTGGTTGTGTATACATCGGTAACTGATTACTGCCAATTCTGCACATACGTAAACCAGGCTTGAGATTACCTACATACTCAACTAGGTTGTATGCACTTTGCATATTATGCGTCATAATATCATACAAACGTTGTTCAGCCTCGTTCACAGTTTGCCTGTTTAGCCATGCGACTGTGGTACACTTTTCTGTAAGTGGTCGTTGTATTTCTTCTAATAGTTTAGGTTTTTGTGTTTGATCTGGATGTAGATACTTGCAACAAAAGCCAACTCGTCCTACCATATTAATCTCCGTTGTTAAGTATTAGTGTACAATAGATTGCCACAAATGTCAAGGTAAATCATTTACTGAATTGGCCAAGTCTATATCAAAAGGCAATATAGTAAATATGCAAGTGTCTTTGGGAATAAAAGTACCTTTTTTGATAGCTACTACTACTTCTAATTGGAAATAATTGAACTTTGGGTCAATAGTTGATGAGAAATGATTTTGTCGATTTGGTTCTTCTGCTACATTAGGTGGCATTACTCCACTAAAACAAAACCAGTTATCCTGCCATGTTAGTCCATGATTTGTTATCATAATACCAATGTTTTTGCTGGTTTTAATACGCCATGGCCAAATAAGTAATTTTAGATTCCATTCGTAACTCATGAGGTGTTCATCCGCTTCGCATCCATCAGCAATTTTGTCCCACATTGTGCCATGCATTGCATAAGGATGGAAGTTTAATCCTCCCCACGGAATCATATCATAATTATGTGCTTCTACATCCACAGGTAGTGGACAGGTTAAACCCATTTGTGATAGCTCTTGTAATCCTCTACAATGCCGTGCTGTATGATCCTGCCCAAATCCTGCTGGAAAATATTCTTTAATGTTGCCTTTTAGATTTTTCATCCAAGAAGGAAAATTGTATTTGACTGGACTAGGTTTTTCACAAGTTAGATTGTCCCATGCAGGATTTAAATCTGCATATTCAAATTCTATCATTATTCGCACCAGCTATCAATAACACGTGCTACCATAATAGTCCCCTTAGTCTGTTTACCCATTGAGTTTGGCACCATTCACTGTGATGCGAGTTGTCTAAAGCTCCGCTATCAAAATGCCATGTTTCGCCGGGTATTTTACAATCATAGTGCATGACAATTCCTACTTGTTCGAGTAACGGTTGTTCTAATCCTGGCACATCTAAATATACATTTATCACAGGAATATTCTTTTGTTTGCATATACTGTCTAGGTATACAACATTTTTTACAAATGTCAATAAAAAATGTTCATCACCTTGTAAAATTTTTTGTTTAAAAAGTTCATCAGCACACGTGCCATATACAAAACGTGCTTGAGAGTTTTTCCA
>TARA_B100001057_G_scaffold121304_1_pt1 | contig 15032 bp, 12 predicted proteins | sample TARA_B100001057 | Tara Oceans TARA_B100001057 (sample SAMEA2621839) | marine metagenome | biome: marine biome (ENVO:00000447); feature: surface water layer (ENVO:00002042); material: "saline water (ENVO:00002010), including plankton (ENVO:xxxxxxxx)" | depth 5 m
CGCCCGTTGGTGGTGGTTGCCGAGGATATCGAGGGCGAAGCGTTAGCAACATTGGTGGTTAACAACATGCGCGGCATTGTCAAAGTGGCTGCGGCGAAAGCGCCTGGCTTTGGTGACCGTCGTAAAGCCATGTTGCAGGACATCGCCATTTTGACCGGTGCAACGGTAATCTCAGAAGAGGTTGGTCTTACTCTGGAAGGAGCTACCTTGGAAGATCTTGGAACCGCCAAGCGCGTTTCTTCTACTAAAGAAAACACCACTATCGTTGACGGAGCGGGCGACAAGGATGACATTTCTGGTCGCATCAAACAGATTCGTGCAGAGATCGAAGAGACCTCCTCTGACTATGATCGTGAAAAACTGCAAGAGCGTTTGGCTAAATTGGCTGGGGGCGTTGCAGTAATTAAAGTGGGTGCCCCCACCGAAGTCGAAATGAAAGAGAAGAAGGCGCGGGTAGAAGACGCGTTGCACTCAACTCGCGCGGCGGTAGAAGAAGGTGTAGTGCCTGGCGGCGGGGTTACCTTAGTGCGAGCAATCGACGCCGCACAATCTGCCCAAGGCGACAACGAAGATCAAAACGTAGGTATTGCTCTTGCGGTTCGTGCTATGAGTGCTCCATTGCGTCAGATCGCGGTGAACGCCGGTGTTGAAGGCGCTGTTGTGCTGGACAAGGTTGCCGCGCTCGACGGCAACGAAGGTTACAACGCTGCGACCGGCGAGTACGGTGACATGTTGGCGATGGGCATTCTCGACCCAGCTAAAGTGACGCGCACTGCGCTGCAAGCTGCTTCGTCTGTTGCTGGTTTGATGATCACCACCGAGGCGATGATCAGCGAGCAGCCCGACGAGGGCGGCGCTGCTGGCGGTATGCCAGGCGGCGGCATGCCAGACATGGGTGGCATGATGTAAATCGATCTTGGATCGCAAAAAAACCCGGCGAAAGCCGGGTTTTTTTTGCCATAGGTTAAGACCATGGGTCCTAAACGCAGGCCATTAGATTCGGAATTCGGTAACAAGTTCTGGGGCGCCCGTGACGGCACTTAATCGGAGTCCGACTCTGGTACCCGCGCCGGGCTTTAGCTATTCTTGGCAAGGGTTGGGCGGGCTGACGCGAGGGTTACGGCGCAGCCGTTGGCGGACTAGACTGGGCGTTTCAGCCACATCCGGACCGGTGTTGTTTGAATAGGTATGCTTCGTTACGTCAACGCTGGAAAACAGAGTGTGTTAAAAAGCAAAGGGTTTCGCGTGAGTCGATGCTTTCTTGAAAATAGTGCTGCAGGTTCTGTGGCTGTTTCACTGGGGCGCGATGCTGTCCGTGGCAACGGTTTTATTTGCAACCGACAACACGCGTTTTTGTCGGCACGTTCGAGTTTCTGTGATACTGAATTGGTAACTTATGAATAGCGACGCTGATCAGCCCTTGTCGACTGAACCCGGTGGTTACCGACCAAGCGGCAGTGGCCGCCGTCCACAACGCGGCCGCCAATCAGAAGGCGGGCGTGGTGTGTTCCTCAGTGGGGTCTTGGTGGTGTTGGTAGGCGGCCTTGCTGCGGCCGGATGGTTTATCGCCAATCAGCAGCAAACATTGATTGCTGAAAAAGCACGACTTGCCGATGCCAACAATCGCTTAGAGCGGTTAGAAATGCGCCTATCGGCAACGGATACTGCTCTTTCTCAGGGCGGCGCAGACACTCAAGAACAACTGACCCTCTGGGAATCTGAAATTCGTAAGTTGTGGGCGGTTGCTAACGAGCGCAACAGAGGTTGGATTAAAGATAATCAAAAGGCCCTCAAGGGGCTCGACAAATCTGTGACCGGGCTGCAGTCGACTGCACGAGACCTCAAAGCGGCAACCGCTCGCCACGAGGACGCGTTTACCCAGCAAGCGGCCCTGATCGATCAGTTGACCAGTGTTGAGATCCAGCTGCAGCAGCTTGTGCGCGCGCAACAGGATTTAGTCGATAAGGTGAATACGACGAGTCAGGCGGTGGCAAAACTGCGTGCGGGTTTGAACAGTCAGGTGGAAGATAACACGGAAGCGATAGCGGCGATTGATGCTTACAGAATTGCGACGAATTCGCGCTTTCGTGATCTCGAACAACGCTTGGACGAGGTGCGCCGGGCGCTTAATCCGGTGGCAGCTGCGAATTAGCGGTGAGCTGAAGCCGCATTATTGTCGACTTAGACATCTAAAAGCTCGGTAATCAATTGATCTTTGGCTGACCAAATTTGCCTCGTCCATTGCGCGAGCTTGGCTTTACGTTGCGCGTCGTCCTCGAGGCCTGTCAACTCTGGTAGCGAGTGCTGTCGGATATCGATGTGAACCTCTTTACACTTGCCCTGCAAGAAGTCCCAGAAAGTCGGCGCGCCGCCAGGATAAACAATGGTGACATCCACTACGGTCTTTAACCGCCCCGCCATACCTTGCAGCACATAGTCAACGCCGCCGGCCTTCGGGCGCAGCAGGTGTTGGTAATCGCTGCTCTGGCGCCGATGCTTTTCGGCAGTGAAGCGTGTGCCCTCTAAAAAGTTAAGGACACAGGTCGGGTGATTGTTGAAGCCCTCGCAGGCTTTGAACACGTTGTCGCGGTCGACGTGTCGTAATGCAGGATTGGCACGAATTTGGTCGCGGCTGACCCTTTTTACATAGGGAAAACCCAGGGCATACATGGCGATGCCTACAAAAGGGATCCAAATGAGTTGCGATTTTGTGAAGAACTTGAGCGGCGGAATCGTATCTAGCAGAAAGGTTTGTAATATCAGAATATCGGCCCAGCTTTGATGGTTGCATATCACCAGATACCATTCGTTTGGGCTAACCTCCGCACGGTTATGCCACTGCACATTGGCAGTGGTTAAGCCCAAAAATTTGATCATCAGTCGATTGGCGCTAGTCCACCAAATGATTATGTCATCCATCCTCTGCTTAAGCTCGGACCGCGCTTCATTCTTGGTAAAGTTCAGCTTGAATGCCCACCAAGTCAGCACGATACACACGCTGACCGTGGCCGCTAACAATGCAGCGCAAGCTAGAAAGCCTTTGAGAAGATGCATAATACTCCTGAGAAAAATTGTTATCACAATGGTGGCACTGTGCGGTGGTCGCGGCAACTTGTGAAGACCAAAAAATTTGCCGTTGGGGTCTTACTGTGTTGCTTAATCAGTGGCTGCGAGTCGTTGCGTTTCTACCATCAGGCCGCGCTGGGTCAATGGGCTTTATTACAACGCAGCGAGTCAATAGATGCCGTGCTGAAAGACCCTGCAACATCCGCGCAACTGCGTGCCCGACTTGAAACTGTTCGATCGATGCTTCAGTTCGCCGAACAGGAACTGCAGTTGGTGGTTGCGGATCGATACCAACGGTATGTGCCGCTCGAACGCGACCATGTGGTGTGGAATGTTTTTGCCGCCCCGCCTTTGGTGATGCGCAGCGAACAATGGTGTTATCCGCTGGTGGGGTGCGCGCCTTATCGAGGATACTTCAACCAAGCTGATGCACAAACTTTTGCTGCTCGTTACGCCCGCAAGGGCTTTGATACCTATATAGGCGGTGTTTCCGCGTATTCTACGCTGGGCTGGTTCGACGATCCGTTGCTCAGCAGCTTCGTGTTTTACAGCGAACCTGCGTTAGCAAATCTGCTGTTCCATGAATTAGCGCACAGCAAAGTTTGGCTCAAAGACGATGTGGCGTTTAACGAGAGTTTTGCCAGTTTTGTCGGTAGTCAAGGCGTGCGCGTGTGGCTGTCGGCCCACGAGGACAAGGCCGTTCAGCCGCGCTTTGTCCGTTGGCAACAGCGCCAAGCGGCGTGGCAGCGTTTCAAGGCCTTTGCGTTAGCCGCAAAGGACGACCTAACCAACCTGTATCGACTGCAATCTGGTTCAGTCAGCGAGCGCCTGCGGCAGCGCGATATGCTGCGTTCCCACTGGCAAGGTTGTTATGCCCGAAACCGCGGGCAACTTGGCGACGGGCGCTTTGATGGCCTGATGGGCGAGCGCTTTAATAATGCGTGGTTGTTATCGCTGGGCACCTATGAAGATTGGATTGGCGCATTCGCGCAGATGTTTGCCGATGTAGACAGCGACTGGCAAAACTTTTATCAGCAGGTCTGGGCACTTACCGAGCTGTCGGCGAGGGATCGCGCGGAGCAAATGCAGAGCCTACGGCAACGGCGGTTAGCGCAGCAGCAAAACGCAGACCGAGCTGATCACCAAGACACCGATCAGATTCAGTGCCAAGCCTTCGCGGACCATGTCCTGAATTGAGAAGCGGCCGGTAGAAAAGGTCACAACATTGGGCGGCGTCGCCACTGGCAACATGAACGCGCAAGACGCGCTCATAGCCGCAGGTATCATCAATAAAATAGGGTCTAGGCCCGCGCCGATGGCGGCGGCGGCAAGGATAGGCATGAGCAGAACGGTGGTGGCCATATTGCTCGTCACTTCAGTGAGGAAGGTAACAGCCAGGCAGATCGTCGCGATCATCAGCAAGATCGGTAAGCTCGACAGCGCCTCTAGGGCGGAGCCGATCAGATTGCTTAGCCCTGAATTGGTGAAGGCGGTCGCGATGGTAATACCTGCGCCGAACAGCAATAGCATGCCCCAGGGAATGCGCTCGGCGGTTTGCCAGTCGAGCAAACGGGAGGATTCACCGGTATCGGTATCGCGTTCGCCGTTGGGGATGACGAACAACGCGATGACCGCAAGAAAAGCCACCATAGCGTCGTTGGTGTAGGGCAACTGGAATAACTGTGACCAACCGCCAAAGGGGCCGGTTCGAGTGACCCATAATAGTGCGGTAATGGCGAAGACGATGAGCACGCGTCGCTCGCTTGTTCGCCAAACGCCTGTCTCCGGCAGCGCAATCTCCGCGCCTGCGGAAAGATTGCGGGTAACCCAGAAGCCAGCAATGGGCAGCAGTACAAGCACCACTGGCAGCGCCCATAACATCCATTGCCCAAAAGAGATGGCGTTGTTACTGACCTCGTTATACACGCCCATAAAAACCATGTTCGGCGGTGTGCCGATAGGGGTACCAATGCCGCCAATACTTGCCGCATAGGCGATGCCTAAAAGCAACGGTGTAGCAAGGCGTTTGTCGTCGGTACTTTCCAGAGCTGCCAAGGCGACGGGCAATAACATCAGTGTGGTGGATGTATTAGAGATCCACATGCTCAAGGCTGCGCTCGCGAACATAAAGCCCAGCACCAAGCGGCGGGGACTGCTACCACCGAACATGCGCACCATAAACACCGCAAGACGACGATGAGCGCCGCTGCGTTCGAGCGCTGTCGCGATTAGAAATCCTCCCAGCATCAGCAAAACCAGCGGATTGCCATAGGCCGCCCCCAGTTCCTTGGCGCTGATAATGCCGAACATGGGTAGTAAGGCCATGGGCAGTAACGAGGTTACTGGTATTGGTATGGGCTCGAAAATCCACCATACGACCACCCACAGGGTTATGCCCAGAGTAAGTGATGCAGCGATGTTCTGAGTTGTGAAATAGAATACCACGCTGCAAAACACCGCCAGAGTGGGTCCAAGCAACAGGGCTAAGGTTTTTATATTCGGGTATGGTTGTTTCACGCGTTAAAGGTTAAAGGACATGACGAGCTCTTTCTATTGGTACGACTTAGAAACCTCTGGTACCGACCCTAAATGGGACCGTATGGTGCAAGTGGCAGGGCTGCGTACCGACGAGGATTTGAACGTTATCGGAGACGAGTTGTGTACCTACGTGCGTTTGGGGGAAGACGTGTTGCCGAATCCAGAGGCGTGTTTAGTCACAGGGATTATGCCCGAGACATTACAGCGCGAAGGAATTCCCGAGGTGCAAGCTTGGGAAGAGATCACGCGCCGGTTCACCGTCCCTGAGACCTGCGTAGTGGGGTACAACAGTCTGCGTTTTGACGACGAATTCGTGCGTTACGGGTTGTACCGACATTTGTTTGATCCTTACGCAAGAGAGTGGCAAAACGGCTGCTCGCGGTGGGATATTTTGGATCTCGTGAGAGCAGCGGGAGGCTTGCGCCGCGACGGTATTCACTGGCCACAAAACGAGGACGGGCTGCCCGTCTATAAGTTAGAAGAGCTCACCAAAGCGAATGGCATTGGCCATAGCAATGCGCACGATGCCCTAGCAGATGTCCATGCCACAATCGCGATGGCGCGTTTGATCAAGCAGCAGCAACCCAAGCTATTCGACTACTATTTCGCGCTCCGCAACAAGCGGGCTGTGCGTGAGGTGCTGGAACCTTACGGTTCGCAGTTGCTTGTGCATGTGAGTGGCATTTACCCGCGCGAGCGTTTTGGGGTTGCGCCGGTAGTGTCATTGACTCGGCATCCGACCAATACCAATTCCGTAATTGTCGTCGATCTGGCGCAGGACATAACTTCTTTGCTTGAGCAATCCGAGCACGAGATCCGTAACCAATTGTTCACCTCTGGTCAGCGCGACCGGCCGCCCCTGAAAGAGATCAAAATCAATCGCTGCCCATTTATCGCTCCGATTGATGTACTCGATGACGAGAATATTCAGCGGTTACAGCTGAATATGCGCGATATAAAAGAGCGTGCGCGACGATTAAAACAACCAGGGCTGATGCAGAAAATCAGGCGCGTCTATACGCAGCCGAAACAGCAGCCCGCCGATGACGTAGATGCCGCTCTTTATCAGGGATTTTTGCAAGATGAGGATCGCTCGCGTTGCCTGCACTTCCATGCAAGTCGGCGGCAGGGCGACTGGCCGGAGATGGACTTCAGTGACCCGCGCCTGATGCCGCTGGTGCAGCGCATGAAGGCGCGCAGTCACCCGGATTTACTGGACTCCAAAGAGCAGGGGCAATGGGAAGAATTCGTCGCGCGCAAACTCCATGGCGAGGGCGATTGGCTGAACCTGCAGCAGTTCCACGCCCGGCTCGATGAACTTAGCGCAACATTGGAAGCTGCGGGCGAAACGTTAAAACTTGGGCATATGCAACAATTGCGTGAGTACGGGCGCGCGTTGAGTGAGCGTTACCCTGAGTCATCAGGCGCGTAAAGGTGAGCGTAATGACATCGCCTTCTGACGCATGCGTGAGCTTTCATGGAGTGAGTAAAAAATTTGGTGAGTTGGTGGTTTTCAACGAGTTGTCGCTTGCTTTACCCAGTGGACAAACCACGGCAATCGTCGGAGCTAGCGGCAGCGGTAAGACAACGTTATTACAGATGGTGAATGCCCTGGAACGTCCGGATAGTGGCTCACTGCAGGTCTTTGGTGAGCCCATTCCGCAGCATCAGTTGCAGCAGTTTCGTCATCGTATTGGCTATGCAGTGCAGGGTGCGGGGTTATTTCCGCATTTGTCAGCGCGCGACAACGTTACTTTGGTGGCGCGCTTGCTTGGGTGGTCGGAACAACGAATCCAACAACGTTTTGCCGAATTGCTGCAGGCTATGGCGCTACCGGCGAATGTCGCAGATCGACCGCCTCGAGAGTTGTCCGGGGGTCAACAACAGCGCCTTGGGCTGTGTCGGGCCTTGATGCTGAGTCCAGATATGTTGCTGTTGGATGAGCCGTTTTCCGCGGTGGATCCGGTAACCCGACTTGGGCTTTACGAGCGTTTCGAGGAAGTGCAACAGATGCATGCGGTTAGTACCCTACTGGTCACTCACGACATCAGAGAGGCGCGACGTCTAGCAGACGTTTTGGTGGTGTTGGATCAGGGCCGGATTGTTCAAAGCGGATCGCCGGATGATGTCTTTGCAGATCCAGCGAGCCCCTATGTCGAGCGGTTGATCGCCAGTGTTGCGTAGAGTGCGCAGCGCAGTTTTGATCGCCTTTTTGGTTTTGGCGCCGGCGCTCCCGGCCGCTGAGGTTGAACCTGTCCGGGTAGCGAGCAAAAACTTTGCTGAAAATTACCTGCTGGCAGAGATCGTCGCGCAGTTGCTGGAGGGTCAAGGCATCGCTGTTGAGCGGGCCTTTGGATTGGGCGGTACCTTGATTTGCTATCAAGCGTTGTTGAATAACGAAATTGATTTGTACGTCGAGTACACCGGAACGCTGTCTCAAGCGATTTTGCAGCGGCCCGAGGTGACCGATCGCGACGATCTTAATGCGGTGATAGCCGAGCGGGGATTGCATCTAATGCCGCAGCTTGGATTTAACAATACTTACGCCATAGCAGTACGGCGCCAGCTCGCCGAGTCGTTGGAGTTGCGCAACATCGGTGATTTGGCCAAATACCCAAAGCTGCGTCTAGTGTTTAGTCATGAGTTTCTTGAGCGCGGGGATGGATGGCCAGGATTGTCCAAACGCTATGCGCTGCCACACAGGGTTGAGGGAATTGAGCACGCTTTGGCGTATCAGGCGATTGCCGATGGCGCCATCGATGCGACCGATGCCTACAGCACGGATGGTGAATTGAGCCGCTATCCGCTGCGCGTGCTAGAAGATGACTTGGCGTATTTTCCCGCCTATATGGCGGCGCCGTTGGTGCGCTCGGCATGGCTCCGGGATGCGCCCTTGGCCGCAGAATCGGTGCGGCGGCTGGCCGGCTTGATGGACGCCTCAACCATGCAGCAGTTGAATGCTGAGGTTGCCGTCGCGGGTAAAAGTTATGCGGAGGTGGCCAGCGAATTTATTGATACCCATCGCGAGACACTGGGCGTAAATGACCTCGCCCGACAGTCGGCGACTGCAACGCTATGGACGGATATGGCCGGGCATGTGATCCGACATCTGCAATTGACCGGTTTGGCCCTGGTGGCCGCAATTGTTATTGGGCTCGCTGTTAGCCTCGCGGTTTTTGCCAATAGGCGGCTGGCGGACGCGGTGGTGTACTTTTGTGGACTACTACAAACTGTGCCCTCTCTGGCGCTGCTGGCGCTGATGATTCCGATTTTTGGTATTGGCTTTACGCCAGCGGTTGTCGCGTTGTTTCTGTATTCGCTGCTGCCCATTGTGCGTAATGCGGTGACTGCCCTAGCCACTGTAGATCCAACACTTGTTCGTGTCTCTGAGGCCCTTGGCCTGACTCGCTGGCAACAGTTGCGGCATTTGCGCTTGCCGCTGTCATTGCCGATGATCTTTGCCGGGATACGCACAGCGGCGGTTATCAGTATTGGTACCGCGACGTTAGCGGCATTTATCGGTGCAGGGGGATTGGGCGAACCGATTGTTGTTGGGTTGTCGCTCAACGACACCGATATGATACTGCGTGGCGCCATACCGGCAGCAATGCTCGCAATTTTGGCCGAGTTCTTGTTCGCGGCGTTGCAAAAGCGGGTGTCTCGTGGCTATCAATAGCGAATTAAAACAAACACTTTTGGGCAAGAATTTTAGTCGGGGAACCAAGGAGCGTTAGGGTGCAACCACTGCAGCGAGAAAATATTCGACTGGCAGCTACCGTCATGTTGGTACGAGACAACCCGTCAGGGTTGCAGGTTTATATGGTGAAGCGTCCGGGGCGCGGCGATTTTCCTGATCTGCATGTATTTCCGGGTGGCAAGGTCGATGAAGACGATTGGCAGCCGGATTTATGCCCGATGTTAAGTGACCAGGATGCAAGTGCGCGGCTGGGCGTGAATGCAGGCGGCCTACGGTATTGGGTAGCCGTGGCTCGGGAGTGTTTTGAAGAGTGCGGGGTGTTGTTGGCGAATGACGCCGCAGGTCCGATACAGTTGGACTCGGGGCAACACGACAGTGTCGCAGCGTCTCGCCAAAGTCTTCTCAAGGGCGACATTACATGGGCTGCTGTGCTGCAACAGCAGCACGTGACCATCGCATCGGATCGGTTGGTTTATTTCAGCCACTGGATCACCCCACCGTCGGTGCCTCGTCGCTTTGATACGCGGTTTTTCCTGGCGGCCATGCCGGTGGACCAAAATGCGTTTGCGGATACGGATGAAACAGCGGACGACGGTCATTGGGTGAATCCCAGTCAGGCGTTGGCCAATGCCCGTCAAGGCGCGTGGCAAATGATCGAGCCGACCAAGCGGTCGCTGGAAACTCTGAGTCAGTATTCGAACGTCGAACTCGCGCTGCAGGAAGTAGGCGCTGAGCGCCACGTGAAACCTTGGACTGAGGCGGCCGGACAACAGGGTATGCAGCCGTTTCGCGCAGATTGGAGCAATGGTGGTTCGGTATGAGTGAGATATCGAAGCCGCACGAACTGGATTGGCAGCGCCTTGGGTCGCGGTATGAAGACGCTGGACTGATGCTGTTTGAAAAGCGCATTGATAAATTGCGTAACCCGCGTAACGACAAAGTATTTGAACGTCTGGTGCTGGAATCGGTGGACTGGGTGAATGTGGTCGCTCTGGATGCGGACGGACGAAGCCTGATGATCAGACAGTATAGATTCGGTGTCGGCTACACTACGTTGGAGACGCCGGGTGGCATGGTGGACCCGGGTGAAGATTCAAAAATCGCTGCAGCGCGGGAGCTTTTAGAGGAAACCGGTTATGTCAGCGATAAGTGGCGTTATCTGGGTGCGGTCGAACCCAATCCGGCTTTTCATAATCACCTGTGTCATCACTGGTTGGCAGAAGATGTCTATCGCGCACAGTCTCAAGATTTAGGCGAGGGTGAATCAATCGCGCTGGAATTCATGACCCAAGAGCAGGTGCGCGGTGCGGTGGGCAGTGGTGAGTTGAAACACGCCTTGGCGCTGTCCGCGCTTGCGCGGGTCTTTCCGATCTGGCCAATGCCCTTTGTGCAGGCGGAACCTATAGCCTAAGGCGGAAGCTGTTTAGCCGATTGGGGGAATGGTTTAAGCCTACAATATAGAGGCGTTGCCATGCCGGTTGGCTGGGTCCTATGGTGAGCTAGCAAATGAGCCGATGATGGTAAAGGGTGGCGTACCGAGACGGTTAGCTTCGTTGTGGATGCTGATACACTAAGTCCTTTGGGGATCAGCCTTGGAAATTACGTGGGCTGATCGCACTGCAAGGCATAGGAAAATTGTGAAAGGCTTTACTAGCAAAATTGTGCACAGCGACCGTCTGGGGGGTGTAGAACACGGGGCCGTGCACAAACCCGTTCACGATTCCGTGGCCTTTAGTTTTGATGATGCCCAGGAGTTGGCCGCGGTTTTTCAGGGAGTAAAGCCTGGATATACCTACGGCCGGCAGGTTAACCCGACCGTTGACGCGCTCGAGAAGAAAATCACCGCGATGGAAGGTGGGCTAGGCTCAGTGTGTTTCGGTACCGGCATGGCGGCCATAGGTACGACCATGTTTGCGTTGCTGCGTGCTGGCGACCATGTGGTCTCGAGCGCATTTCTGTTTGGCAACACCACCAGTTTGTTTAATAGCTTCGGACGCCAAGGCCTAGACGTCAGTTTTGTCGATGCAACCGATGTTGCAAACGTGGCGAATGCGATCACCGCTCAAACTAAAATGGTGTTTGTTGAAACCATAGCCAACCCGCGTACGCAGATTGCGGACCTCAAGGCAATTGGCGAACTTTGCCAACAACGGGGGTTGATCTACGTTGTCGATAACACGATGACATCGCCGTTCTTATTCCAGCCGCGTCAGGTTGGTGCGAGTTTGGCTATCAACAGTCTCACGAAGTACATCAGCGGTCACGGCAACGTGCTGGGAGGCGTGGTTACCGAGCTGGGAAACTTTGATTGGAACACGTTTGCTAACATTTATGATGATTACCAAAACGGTGATAGCGCCCTTTGGGGGATCGTGCAGATACGTAAAAAAGGCCTGCGGGATTTCGGCGCGGCGCTGAGCGCCCAATCTGCTCATGACATAAGTAAGGGCGCGGAGACTTTGGCTCTGCGCCTGGATCGGCAGTGTTCGAACGCTCAGGTCTTGGCGGAGTTTTTGGCGGGCCAACCAGCGAGCTGTATTAACGCAGTGTACTATCCGGGGCTGTCACATCATCCTCAGCACCAGCGGTGTCGGGCGCTGTTCGGGCGGTGTGGCGCGATCCTCAGTTTCGAATTGGCACCAGAGCGTGATCTCTGGCAATTCCTGAACGCGTTGCAAGTGGCCATTAAATCCACCAATTTAGGCGACAACCGTACGCTCGTCATTCCGGTCTCGCAAAGCATCTACCACGAGGTGGGTGCCAAGGTGCGCAAAGAAATGGGCATTGCAGATACGCTAGTGCGCGTGTCGGTGGGTATAGAAGACATAGAGGATGTGCTGGAGGACTTTGGTCTGGCGTTCGCCGGCAGTTAACTCGCTTAATCGAACAACTTAGGGGGCTTGCGATGCGATTAGAAGAAAAAGTGGCAATTATTACCGGCGGTGCAGGTGGCATTGGCGCTGCCGCGGCTGAACGTTTCCTGCAAGAAGGTGCCTATGTGCTGCTGGTCGACCTCGATGAAGATGCATTGGCCGAGACTTGCACGCGGCTCGGCAGTAACCGTGTCAGTTACCTTGTCGGCGATGTTACCCAGGCGGCAGATAACCAAGCCATGGTTGATACCGCGACCCAGCGCTACGGTGGCTTGGACGTGTTTCTGGCTAATGCCGGTATCGAGGGCGATGTTGCGAGCTTGCTGGATTATCCGGAGCAACGCTTTGACGAACTGATGGCGATAAATGTCAAAGGCCCGTTCCTAGGTTTGCGTGCAGCGATCCCGGCCATGCGTCGGCGCGGCGGTGGCAGTGTCATTATAACGTCTAGCATTGCTGGTCTCACTGGTGCGCCCCGATTAGCCCCTTACGCCACCAGCAAACACGCGGTAATTGGTTTGATGCGATCGGCCGCTAAGGAATTTGCGCCAGAGGGCATCCGCGTCAATACGGTTAATCCGTCGCCTGTAAAAACGCGCATGATGCGCTCGATCGAACAAGGCTTGAGTCCGGATGAGCCGGAACAAGCCGTGCAAGTACTGACAGCGGGCATCCCAATGCAGCGCTACGCTGAGCCCCAAGACATTGCCAACTTAATGTTGTTTTTGGCCAGTGACGAAAGCGCCTTTATCACTGGATCCGTCTACTCTGCAGACGGAGGCAGCGCCGCTTAAAACCCGCCTGAGCGGCGATAAAATAGTTGAGGAAATAAGCAACTGGGCTTAAGTTGTCTCGTTTCGGCGCAGGCTTTTCGTCAACATGTCGCGCCAAGGTAATGCTAGACGCATAGCGTCATAACGTTCCACCTCAGGTAAAACAAAGTACCCAGGTATGAGCGCTTCGATACAAACGATAAGGAGTAACAGTGGTTACAGCAGTACTCAGCACAGATCTAAATCTGCCCAACAAACGTTCGGGTAAAGTGCGCGACCTATATGATGTCGAATTGACGTCGGGCGAGGGTGCGCTTCTCATTATTGCCACAGATCGGATCAGCGCGTTTGATGTTGTCATGGGTAACGGCCTGCCAGGTAAGGGCGTGGTGTTGACGCAGATTTCTAAGTTCTGGTTTGACCATTTTGCCAGCACGGTACCGCATCACTTAATCAGTACTGATGTAGCGGATGTGCCTGGCCTAACGACTGCTGAACAGGAGCAGTTGCGTGGCCGCATTATGTTGTGTCGCCGCACCGAAGTTGTGCCCATCGAGTGTATCGCTCGAGGCTATATCACAGGCAGTGGATGGAAGGATTACCAACGGTCTGGATCTGTCTGCGGCATCGCTTTGCCGCAGGGTCTGCGAAACAGCGACCGGCTGGAAGAGCCATTATTTACGCCGTCCACTAAGGCCACCGACGGTCATGACGAAAACATTAGTTTTGACGAAGGTGCTGAAGTGGTCGGTGCCGAGCTCATGGAGTGGTTACAGGACAAAACGTTGTCGCTGTACTCCGCCGCTCGCGACTTTGCGGCAGAGCGCGGCATTATCCTTGCGGACACGAAGTTCGAGTTTGGCCAGATCGATGGCCAGGCGGAGCCGCTTTTGATCGATGAAATTTTTACTCCGGACAGTTCACGCTTTTGGCCCGCAGATGACTGGGAACCCGGCCGCGAGCAGAACAGTTTTGATAAACAGATTGTGCGTAATTATCTCGAAACCGTCGTAAGCGCAGGTGACTGGGACAAGACCCCTCCTGGGCCAGAGCTACCCGAGGAAGTAGTCGAACAAAGTATTGCCCGTTATCTGGAAGCGTATAACCGGTTAACCGGCGAACAGTTGACCCTGTAACAGGGTCAGACACATCGAGGCGTAGGATGCTCAGCAAAGTATTGGTCGCGAATCGCGGGGCCATTGCTCGACGTATTATTCGTGCCTGTCAGACGCTCAACATCGCCAGCGTGGCTGTGTATTCCGAAGCAGACAGCGAAGCACCATACCTGTCGGAGGCCACCGAAGCATGGCCTTTGCGCGGTAATACTGCAGCAGAATCCTACCTAGACCAGCAGCAACTATTGGCGGCAGCAGCAGCGGCGGGGGCAGATGCGGTACACCCGGGCTACGGTTTTCTCGCAGAAAATGCTGGCTTTGCGACGGCGGTAATTGGTCAAGGTATGACATTTATTGGGCCTGAGCCGCGTTGGATCGAACAAATGGGCGACAAGGTCAATGGCCGGCGCATGCTCGGGGATGCCGGTATGCCCGTATTCGCCGGCAGCGGCTTGATTGAGGATATGGCCGCCGCCGAGGCCTTTGTTGCCGAGGTCGGGTTGCCGGTGGTTGTCAAACCCTCTGGGGGTGGCGGTGGTATTGGTATGCATGTGGTACAGACTCGGCAAGAACTGTCCGGCGCGATTAGTGCAGCGGTAGAGACCGCCCAGCGCGCGTTCGCATCCGCAGGGGTTTTTCTAGAGCGCTGGATTGACAGGCCGCGCCACGTCGAGTTCCAGATCTTGGCCGATTTGCACGGCAACGCCATGCACCTATACGAGCGCGATTGCTCGGTGCAGCGACGGCACCAAAAGCTGATAGAAGAAAGCCCAGCGCCCGGGTATGAGCGGGAGCCCATGGAGCAACGTGCTGAGGAGCTCAGCAGCATATGTCGGCGCCTTGGGTATAACAATTTGGGGACCGTAGAGACCTTGTTTACGCCGGATGGTGAGGTTGGGTTTTTAGAGATGAATACCCGCATCCAGGTTGAGCATGGGGTTACTGAAGAAGTCACCGGTGTTGATTTGGT
>TARA_B100001057_G_scaffold364698_2_pt1 | contig 15025 bp, 14 predicted proteins | sample TARA_B100001057 | Tara Oceans TARA_B100001057 (sample SAMEA2621839) | marine metagenome | biome: marine biome (ENVO:00000447); feature: surface water layer (ENVO:00002042); material: "saline water (ENVO:00002010), including plankton (ENVO:xxxxxxxx)" | depth 5 m
TCTCAGATATTTCTTTCCATATCTTTGCTTTATTTTGAGCCATAATGATACCTTAGTACTGCTCTGTCGGTTTTAGTTGGTTTTGCACCTCTATGAAAACCGTTTTCATCAAATATAATAGCATCACCAGCTTTCATTTTATAATCGAATATATTTGTATCTTTATTTTTTTCACAAAACTTTGTGTCTTCTAAAAACTTAAATATTTCATCCTCATTTTCGCTTTCTTTTAAAATTTTTTTTAAATTTTCTGGTTGAGAAATAAAATCTCTACATTCTTTTAAATGTTTAAATGGACTTTGTTCGATTTTTTTTTCAAAAACCATTTTTTTGACAAGATAAACAATTTTATGTGAATTGGGAATATATGCTAGGCATCCATTATCGGTATCCACATCTGTAAGATAAATAAAAAACTTTAAACTTCTTTTATCGTGTCTATTTAAACTTATTTTTTCTTTGTAATATGGTTGATCACAATGCCAATCTACGATGTTGATATTTGATTTTTTAGAGACATATCCATCAATCATATGAATATTCTCTTTTTTATTGAAAAATTTTGAAGAAATTTGATCAAAATTTTTTTTTTGGGATAAATTTATTAATTCTAAACTATCGGTAAACTTTTTAAAATCTAATTTGAAGAGTTTAATTAATAGACTTTTAAAATTGGTTGCGAAAATAGTTTCTTTATTGTGAAAACTTTGATTAATACCAAGAATTATTTTTTTAATTTGAATTAATTCTTCTTCATTGAGAATATTTTCTAATTTTACAGAACCATATACTTTTAAGTTTTCTATTATATTATCTATTTGTTGCATATTATATTTTCAAAATATATTTAAGTAAATTTTTATCATGATTTTTTTTAATATTAAAGAATTGTTTCAAAAATTCCTGTCTAGCCTCCTGGAGCTTATTATTTGACCACCAATCTTCAAGATTATTCTTTTTTAGAAAATTTTTGATTGAATTGACATTATAATGAAGCAACCCCACTTTTTCAAAAAGTTTAAAATATTTCTTAGCAATATTAGAAATTTCATAAAATTTTTTATCTAAAAATAAAATTAATGGTTTATTCAAACTAAGCGACTCCAGAAATGCAGTGGACAAATGACAAATTATAATTAATTTTGAATTATAAGCTAGATCTAACAAATTATTTTTTTTATCGATATCAAAATTTTTTAATTTTTTAAATTCTATTAATTCATCATACCAATTATTTACTTCATGAGGCTTGTAAATTAACTTATAATTTTTTGAAATTTCTTTAATAAGTTGGATTTTGTTATTTATGTAATTTGAATTATTAAAGATTAATGAAGAATTAGGTTCTGATGAAAATCGATAATCATATTTACAGAAATTTGATCCGATTAATAAAGCTTTATCATGCATGAAGGCCATTTTTTTATTATTAATTTTTAAATTGCTTGTAGAAAAAGGTTGATCTTTTTTACTTTTTTTCCACCCCCAAGTAAGCAATTTATTAGAGATATTTTTTTCATAGTTCTCAAGATAAAAATTATTTAAGTATCCATATCCTCCTCCATGTTGAGCTGAAAAAATTCTCAAGTTTTTAATATTTTCTCCTAAAAAGTTTCTAAATTTAACGTTAGCAGGGTCTGAAAGTCTTTTGGAAATTAATACCGAGCCTTTTTTAACCTTATAAGAATGTATTTTATTTATCATTTCTAAATCATAAGCTTCTGGCAAGTATTTTGGTAACAGATCACTGCATATTTTTTCAAAAGAATTGTTCTTTTTTTTTTCTTTAATCAATGTTTTAGTAAAAGAATCAAAATTAAAATATGAAAAGTTATTTACATAGAGATAGCTGACTTTAAATTTGCTCATAATCAAAATTTTTAAAATTTCATTAAATTTTAAAATATCATCATGAATTAAAATTTTTTTTCTATAGAAAATTGATGATAGCCCGATTGAAAAAAAGGAAACAATAGATTTAAAACAGCTAGTGATAAAAAAAAGAAAACTAAATGAATTTTTTTTTCTAAATACATAATGATTGCTTGAAAAGCTATCTATACCAATTTTATTTGAAATATCTGAAATCATAGCATTATTTAAATTTTTTGATGTTCTCAAAAGTTTAGAGAATCTTATAATATCAATTTTTTTAATATTGGAGATATCACATTTTTCAATAGAAAATTTTTTTTTATCAATTTTTTTTAAAAAAACATATTTAAAATATAAAGACTCAACTAGATGAGTTACGATTGGCTTATAAAATATAGTAAAAAAATTTAAATTTTTTTTTTTTTGAAAATTTTTATTATAATCTTTAAAGTAATTTCCAATAATTTTTATGACAATTTTTTTACAAAACCTTGAATGTTTTTTTTGTTCTTTCAAAGAATTAACAGTGCTTAATTTAATCAGATTTTTTTTATTTTTGTTCTTATTTAAAGGATCTAAAAATAATTTACCTTTTTCTATTTTACTGAGATAAATTTTTTTTTTTAACATTTTTGGGGTTTACTAAATTTAATTTTTTTATTGTTGATTGATTTAGTATTACTTTTAGTGTTTCTAAATCTCGTTTACTATCTATTTCAATAAGTGTTAATGGGTCCATTATATAGGAAGTGACTTTTCCCCCTACTCTACTTCTAGATTTTTTAAAAATTTCTTTTTTAGTCACATAAATTGAACCATTAGCAATTAAGGTTTCAGGTAGCTTCTGTCTATCAATTACATGAACTGGATTATTAAATTGTTTGTTAAATATAGGCTTGGTGTATTTTTCTTTCCACTTCCACATCGCTGGATGTAATGAAACGGAGGTAAAAATGCTGTCAGCTTTAGTTTTAAGCAGTTTATTTATAACTTCATCGATTTCATTTTTTTTTCTAAGAGGTGATGTTGGTTGCAATAAAATTATGTAATCAGGGTCATAGTTTTCATCTTTTAATTTTTTGAGAGTATGCATAACTGCATCCTCAATTGATGCTTTATCAGTAGTCAAGTGTCTTGGTCTAACTACAATTTCTGCTCCAAATTTTTTCGAAATACTCATAATTTTTTTATTATCCGTAGAAACTACAACCTTGTTGACATATTTGGAATTCTTCGCTGCTTCTATTGAATAGCTCACTAATGGTTTATTATTTATTTTTATTAAGTTTTTGTTTTTAATTTCTTTTGATCCACCTCTAGCTGGAATTATTGCTAAAAAATTTAATTTCATAATTTAAAAATGTTTTTATTTTTTATTTCAAAAATATTGTCACAAATAGATAAGCTATTACTATTGTGTGATATATTTATTAACGTGATATTATTTTTTTTTAATTTTAAAATATCATTTAAAATTTCTTTCTCAGTTTTTTCATCAAGTGAGTTTGTAGACTCATCCAAAATTAAAATTTGAGGTATCTTATATAAAGCTCTAGCGATACCTATTCTTTGCCTCTGTCCGCCCGAAATTTGTGCTCCAAATTCACCAATCTTGGTATCAATTCCCTCTCTTAAGTTGGAAATAAAGTTATTTAATTGAGTTAAGGAAATAGTTTCTTTAACTCTTTTGTCATTGATTGAACCTATATCTTCTCCAAATGCGATATTCTCCCTTATTGTTAAATCACTTAAAGATACATTTTGTGGAACATAACCAATCTTACTTTGCCACGATTTTAAATTTTTAAATATGTTTAAATTATCAGCTAATATCTCACCTGAAGTAGGCTTTATCAAGCCCGATAAAATATTTATTAATGTACTTTTACCAACTCCGCTCTTTCCAATTATTCCATTAAAAGAACCGGGCACTAACTCAAGATCAAGGTTTTCAAAAATCTTAGTTTGATCAGAATTAAATGAAAAGTTTATATTTTTAAGAACAAGTTTTTTTTCAAACCCAATATTAGTATCGCTAATTTGCTGGCTAGAGATCTCTTTTTGATCTAAATTTTCTTTCAATTTTAATATTGCAGGGCTGCCATACCTCATAGCTTGTATCGCATTCATAATACGTGTTATTGCAGGCACAATTCTATAAGCTGCAATTGCATATATTCCGATTTGCGGTAAGATTGTATTCAATTCTAAACCTAATTTAATCAAAAAAAATATAAAAGAAATAATTACAAGTAATGTTAACCATTCTAACCAATATTTTGGCAAGGACATTACAAAAAAATTTTTGAAGTTTGCTTTTACGTTATGAGAATGACTTACTGAAAATATTTCGTTAAAGTGCTTTTCTTTATTTGATAGTTTGATATTTTTGATTTCATTAAAACCTAATTGTAAGTAAAAAAATCTTTTTTCTTCAAATTTTTGTCTGATTTCACCCCATTTTTTTGCTTTTGATTGTATAGTTTTATAGAAAATAAATCCCATTAAACCAATTGATGAAGAAATAATAATAGTAGATATCGGATTATAGATCATTACTAAAGCTATAATGCCAATTAAAATTAAAATTTCTGAAACAAGATGTGTTATTCCTTTGTAAAAATCTATTCCAAATTTTACATCGTTAATATCTCTTATTAAAACTGAAGAGTTATTTTTTATGTGAAAATTAAAATTTTTTTTAAGATAAATATAATGAAGTTTCTTTGACAAGAAATTACTCAATTGAAATGCAAATTTTTCTTTTTCATAAGAGCTATATGTAAGAAAAATTGTTTTAACCGTAAAAATTAATCCAAGTAACAAAAATAAATAAATAATATTATTTTTTTGACTATCTGGGAGTATAAAATCAGGAATGTATTGAGTAAAATTTGAGTCAACTCCAGAAAAATTATTTAAAATAGGTATAAACATTCCAACGCTTAAACTTTCAAATATCATTGAAACAAAAAAGATAAAGTATAAAATATTAAGTTTGGTTTTAAATTTATTTTCTAGAATTGAATATGCAGATTTTAAAATATTAAACACGCTAGTTCTTATTTTGTTTTAATTTCTTCTTTTAGTTCATCGTACTCTTTCATTTTTCTTTTCATGAAACGTAGAGTAATCTTTGTTTTTTCTAATATACCTCGCGGGGTTAAGAGGTAAAAATAGCCCGATTTATTCTTGTTTTTTTTAAAATTATCAATTTTAACTAACCCTTTTTTTTTAAGTTGTTGTAAACAATAATTAAGTTTACCTAAGCTGAGACCTAGGTTTTTTGCAATTTCTCTTTGATTTGTGTTTGGTTTTTTATCTATAAATCTTAAAACGTTAAACTCATTTTCAAGATCTTTGTCATCTTTGTTCATTTAATGAACATACTACTTACTTAATAATAATCAAGATCTTAGTTGCCTATAATTCGGTTAAATTTTGAATTATCTGAATCTTTTTTCATTAGAGAATTAGATATTTGAGCAACTTTTTCAGTCCATTCGCTAAAGCTTAACTTTTCGACTTTATTAATAATATTTAACACCGAATTTTCATCAAATTTATTTGTCCAGAACAAACCTTCACTGCCATAATCATAAGGCCAGCCAAATTTTGTATATTTTGCTTTTCCAACTTTAGGCAATATATCGAAAAATATTACCTTTTTTCCATTTGAAAGAGCTTCGTAACCCAAGGTGGAATTAATGGTAATAATAATATTAGCGTTGTCGATTATCTCTAAAGAATTTAATCTGTCATTTTTTAAATAAGTAAATTTATTAGTCAAATAATCTCTGAAATACTCTTCTTCATTAATTATTTCACTTGGTTCTTCTTTTTTTCCATAAACAAATAGTTTTTTATCATTTTTAGTTGCATACGAATTTATTGCTTTAAGTAAATCAGGCTGATTTTTATGAAAAGTAGCTATATTCATATCAAGATAATTAATTTGTTTATTTTTATCATTGTAACTGGAAATGAATAATAAGTCGTATTTAAAATTTTTATCTTTTTTTTTTAAGCTATAATTAGATTTAAACGAACCAATCGGTATAACTTTAGAGTCAATAATATCTAAATACTTTTTTCCAATCTCCTCGTTAAACGCAAAAAGATAATCACAATATAATTTTTTATTTGACTCTTTTTCAATGTTAAGAATTGTATCATCTAGAGGATTACGCCATGTATTTTGAATAGAAATTTTTTTTATTTTTTTTTTTAATTCTAGTTCATAAAAAATTCTACTATTGTCTGCGAAAGTAATACAAAATTCAGGCTCGATACAATTTATATAATTCTCAAAATACTTTTTTGATGAAAATCCTGAAAATAAAGTTTTAATAAGTATATAAATATTTATTTTTTCGCCTCTTATATATACAACTTCAATATCGTTCTTGTTTATATATTTATAGAGAAATCTTAAATTCACGAAATCAAAAACTACGAATTTTTTTTTAGGAGTAAAAAACTGGAATTTTGAGAAAAAAAAAAACTTAAAAAAATTTTTTAATTTCACTTATTTTCCTTTAATTAATATATCTTCGACTTTCTCAAAAATATAATGACCTAGAAAAATATGGCATTCTTGAATACGTGCTGTGTTACTTGACTGAACAATTAATTCAATATCAGCTAAGCCCTTACATTTTCCTCCTTTTTTTCCTAAAAAGGCAATCGAATTAATATTCATTTTCTTGGATTTTCTTAGAACTTTTAAAATATTTTTTGATTGTCCAGACGTAGAAATAACTAATAATGTATCACCAAAATTTGCGAGGGCCTCTAGATTTCTTGAAAAAATATTATCATAACCTAGGTCATTCCCACAGGCAGTAATTGTTGATGTATCTTGTGCTAATGAAATTACAGGAAATGGTTTTCTATTAACGTTCGGTCTTAGTCTAATTAAAAATTCAGCGGCTAAATGTTGGGCGTCTGCAGCAGATCCACCGTTACCGCAAATCAGAATTTTTTTACCTTTCTTTAATGTAGAAGAAATCAGACCTATGCTATCTAAAATTTTTTTTTCAAGTTTAATTAATTTTTTTTTATCATTGATAGACTGGTTGATAATTTTTCTAAGTGTCATTTATTTAATATTTATATGAGCCCTAAGTTTCTTTGCTACAGCTACTTCTTCAGGTATAATTTTTTTATCTTTTGGTCCTATAATAGCCTTCTCGATTACTCTTACTCCTGAAATTAAATGTTTAAAACCTTGTGGAGTAATTGAGGCCGCCTGATCACTACCGTACATAGTTCGGTCTAAAGTAAAATGTCTTTCTAGTGAGGATATGCCCATTGCAGTTGCAGCAAAACTTATAGCTTGGCCACCTTTTTCATGTCCACTATAGCCAACATTACAATTATATCTTTTCTTTAAAATATTTATCATGTTCAAATTAGCCTTAGTATCATCAAATGGGTACGCAGAAATGCAATGCATTAACTCAAACGAACAATTATTTTTTTTAAACACATTTACAGCATTATCTATATCTGTAAATGTACTCATTCCAGTACTTATAAAAGTGTGTTTTTTCTCTTTTGCAACAGCATCTAAAAAAGCTAAGTCAACTATCATTGCGGAGGCAATTTTATTGTATTTTTTGTTATAAAATTTTAAAAAGTCTAAACTATTTAAATCCCACGCTGATGCAAACCAATCTATGCCTATTTCTTTGCAGTATATATCTATCTCGTCATACTCTTTTTTTTCAAATTCAAGACCAAATTTTTGATCTCTTGTAGTTTTTCCCCAAGGGCTATCTCTTTTAGAGTCCAGTATTATTTTGTCATAAACTAGATTAATATCTCTTTTTTGAAATTTTACTAAGTCTGCTCCACATTCTTTAGACTCTAAGATCATTTTCTTTGCTAATCCTAAATCACCGTTGTGATTTATTCCAATTTCCGAAATTATTATTATATCATCCATATTTATCTTTTCTGTCTTATTAGCATAATTTCATTAATCATTTCAAATTATAGATCTACCTCCATCTATAATCAAATTTTGACCAGTCATATAACTTGATGCATCTGAACACAAAAATTGAATAGCTTCTTTATACTCCTCAACATTCGCCATTCTATTCATTGGAATAAGTTTTTTAACTTTTTTAACAAATGTCTTATTTTGATTATTGAATACACCCCCGGGTGAAATGGCATTAACTCTAATTTTTTTTGACGACCAATAACTTGCAAGATATTTTGTTAATCCAATCAAACTATGTTTAATTACTGAATAGGTGACAGGTTTAAAAGATTTCAAATGAGAATATAATCTTTGATCGGGTGCTATAACTGATAGATCCGATGCGACATTCAAGATTACACCATTTTTTTTTTTTGCCATTTCTGATCCAAATATTTGTGAGCATATGAATGCTCCCTTTAAACCGATATCTAGCTCTTCATCCCATTTTTTTATTGGATAATTCTCAAATAAATTTTCAAATTTAGCTGATTTTTTTTTAGGAATATGGTCTCTTTGAGCATTGTTAATTAAAATATCGATTTTTTTATACTTCTTAAGTATTTTTCTCTTAATTTCATTTATCTGTTTATCATTTGTAACGTCACCATAAAAAACATCAATTTTAAACCTTTTTTTTAAAAATTCTTTTTTAAGTTTAGAGACTCTAATTTTGTCAATATCTATTATAACTGCAGAACCGCCATTTTCTAGTATTGCTAAAGTGTGCTGTCTTCCTAAAAGGCCTGCACCACCAGTAACTACTGCTATCTTGTCATGAAGACTATATCTATTCATCTTAATTTAAAAAATACTTGTATTTTGAAATAATTTATACCATATAATGTTCAAGATTTGAACATAAAAGTAAAAATTAAACTTATTTATAAAAAACATGTATTTTAAAAATGAATTTTGGGCGCTGATACCTGCAAGATCTAAATCTAAAGGACTGAAACACAAAAATATCCAAAAAATCGCTGGAAAACATTTAATTGGACATAGTCTTATTACAGCTGGAAAATGTAAACAAATTAAAAAAGTAATTTTTTCTTCAGACTCTAAAAAGTATATTCAGATTGCAAAAAAATATAAATGCGATGAATTTCATTTGAGGTCTAAAAAAAATTCAACAGACAATGCAAGCGAATACTCTGTATTTAGAGAATACATTAATCAAAAATTAAAAAAAAAATTACCTCTTCCTTTATATTTTGTCCACTTTAGGCCAACTGCTCCAATTCGTAATATGAAAACTATAAATAAAGCAATTAATTATTTCAAAAAAAATCAAAAAAAAGCAACTTGTTTAAGAACAGCTTCAGTGGTTAATGATCCTCCGTATAGAACCAGTAGAATCATAAACGGAAAACTTTGCGCTTTGACAAAGAAAGATTTCGACTTAGATAAATGGTTTAGGCCCAGGCATTTTTTTCCAAGAACTTATAAATGTAATTGTATTATAGATATTTATAAAACAAAAAATATTTTAAAAGGATTTCTTTTTGGAAATAAAGTAATTCCCTTTATAACCAATGATTTCAAAATTGATATTGATGATGAAAAAGATTTCAAAATAGCAGAAAATTATTTAAAATTTAATTAAAATTTCAAAAACCTAAAATAAATTTTTTATAAACTTTAAATTTTTTTTTGCGTTTTTTTCAGGATTAGAGCCTTTGTTATTTTCAAAAACAATAGCAAAATCTTTACTTTTAATTTTTTTTATTGCTTTAATAACTCCAGGAAAATCTACATTTCCTTTACGTAATATAACGTTGCTACCTTTATCGTTTTTATCTTTAATATGAATTTGTTTAATATTACTCCCAAATTTTATAATATCTGTATAGACATCCGGGAAATACTTTGCTCGATTTCCAGTATCGTAAAGAAAAAAAAAATTTTTTGAATTAACTCCCTTTTTAATTTTTTTAAAAACAGAGAATTCACAATTACTCTCTATAAGCAAATAAGGTATTTTTTTTTTGTAGCAAATTTGGGAAATCTTGTTTAGGTAAATGATTATTTTATTCAAATTTTTTTTTGTAACTTTTGATTTATTTTCCAGTGGAATAATTACTCTATTAATTTTAATTTTACTCAATCTATCAAACAGATAGTCAATATATTTTAAATAGTGTCTATTAAATCCATTTGAAATCAGAAAATTATCACATGCAGAAAAAATTAATAAATTATTATCTAAAGTGTATTTTTTATAAAGATTTAATTTTTCAGACCAAATTGGATTATCTTTATTAATCTTAGTCTCTGCGATTAACTCAATAAAATCATAGCCAAGTTTTTTTGCGGTTATAAATTCTTTGAAAGGATTTTTTGGAAACTTTTGAATTGCTTTTGATTTCGTTAATCTTCCTTGAATAATGCCAAAATTAATATCTTTAAGTTTCATTAACTCTAATTATTTTTGTTCAATTATTGAACAATATAGGAAATTATGCTTAAATCAATCTTAAAATGAATATTCTAATTTTAGGACTCGGTTCAATAGGTCAAAGACACTTAAGAAATTTATCAACTTTAAATAAAAAGTTTAATTTTTTCGCAATTAGAAAAAAATTTACAACTCCATCTCTAAATAATCAAAATTTAGCTATAAATCAGGATATTAAAAAAAAATATAACTTGAAATATTTTACAAGTTTAGACCAAATTAAAAAAAGCAAAATAAAAATTAATGCCGCTTTTGTTTGCACTCCATCTAAATACCATATTAGCGAAGCTATCTGGTTAATTAAAAATAATATTAACGTTTTTGTTGAAAAACCCTTAGGCTCAAGTTTAAAAAATATTGATAAGCTCCGGAAATTAATTTTAAAAAAAAAGAAAATTTTACACATGATGGGTTATCAATTAAAATTTAATCCAATAATTAGTAAAATAAAATCTTGCTTAGATAGAAATTTAATTGGTAAAATATATAATATTTTTATTCATAACGGCGAACATATTGAGGATTTTCATCCTTACGAGGATTACAGAATTTCTTATGCAGCTCGAAAAAGTTTGGGCGGGGGTGTTATTTTAAGTCAAATACATGAGTTAGATTATATCTTATATCTGTTTTCTAATTATAAATTTAAAGTCATAAATTCAATAAGTACAAAAATTACAGATCTTGATATAGACGTCGAGGACACATTGGTTGCTAATTTAAGTATGAAAAAACAAAAACAACTTGCTTTATGCTCGATCCATCTAAATTTTTTTGAAAGACCAAAAAATAGAAAAATATTAATTATTGGTAAAAAGGGGAAAATTTATGCTAATTTTAATAGTAAGATTATTCAAATATTTAATAGAAATAAAAAAAAAATATATAAATTTAAATTTCAAAGAAATGAAATATTTAAAAAACAAATTAAATATTTTATTGACCAAATTAATAAAAATAAAAAAATTGAAAGTAAATTTGATTTACTAAATGGTATAAAATCTTTAAAAATTGCTATAAAACTAAAAAAAGTTAAAGTTTCTTAAGTAATAATTTTAAAAGAATTTATTTAACAAATATTTTTTTTATTATTAATTCTTGACAAACGACCTAGTACAATTCCAAACATAATTTAAATTTTTTTATTTTTTGAAGTATAAATTATAAAAAATATCAATAATATTAAGGATAAAAACGATACAGATCTTAAAATTTTCCTAATATTATCATCATAGTACAATTCATATACAGTGTTGGGTGATAATTCTAAATACATTAAATGATTATTTAAAGATCTTGGTGATAACATCCTTTCTTTTAATTTCCAATTTTTATCATATAAAAATGGAAGAATATAATTAACTTTGAATGTATTTAAATTTTTTATTAAATATTTTTCATCAGTAATTTTTTGAAATTCTACTTTTGAGTTATATTTAAAGTACTCATCGTTATCAATTATGCATCTAATATATTTATCGCTATTTAAACACGGTTCTTTGTTACTTTTGACAACAAAAAGTGGGAGCTGTTTATCTTTAATTTCATAAACTAATATAATTTTATCTTCGTGAATAATTTTTTGCTTTATTTTAAGAAATTCATGATCTATTTTAACTTTTTCTGTTTCATAAATTAATAAATATCTAATATTAAATAAATTAAAAAAATTTTGATTTATCTCACTATAATCAGGTAGTAATTCTGAGTACATTCTTAGTTTAGACTTTTTTAATTCACTTTTATGAGAGTTTTTAAAATTGTAATTAAAAATATAAATTTCATGATCTAAAAAATCAACAATATCGTAAACTTGATTTTTGAAAAAAAAATTTTCTTTATCTTTTTTTTTATGATGAGAAAAATATTGATAGATTTTTGGACTCAAGTAAACTTTGTCTAACTGATTAGTATTAGAATTTGATAGAATATTTACTAACGATGTAAAATCTGAAGAATACTTTTTATCCACATATAATTCACTTTCTGCTTTGTAAAGCTTTTGATTCGTGTAGTAAAAAATCACTAAAGAAAATATCATTAAAAATTTGATTGAAAAAATTAATAAGTTTTTTTTTTTATATAATTGAAAAAAAAAAGCACATAATATTAAGGCTAATATACTATACAAATCTCTGAAAAATGCCGGGGTGTCTAAAATTAAATAATTTATTTTAATAAATGAAAGAGAAAATGAAATTATAAAGATCCAATCAAAATAAAGAATTTTTTGTGAATATTTTTTAATAATTGAAAATATTGCAGCATATAAGGCTAGATAAATATGAAAACCATAAAAAGGTAAAAAAAAATTATCTATCAGGTCGAATTTTCTATCAATAATCTCTAAATCGAAAATTTCCTGCAAATTAATAATGAAAATATACATACCGGATAAGATATGCTTAATATCATAAACATGTCTAATTTCTCTATTTCCATCTGATGTCATTAAAAATGTTTGTAGCAAGTAATAAATATTTTCACCATTTATTAATATAAAAATTGCAAGACTGATCAGGATAACTTTAAATTTTATAATTTTATTCAATTTTTTAAAATTAAATATGTAAAAAATAAAAATAAAAGCAAAAATTATAAAACTATGTGCTAAATGAAAAATTAAAACATTTAATGAAATTAATAATAAAAATTTATAGAAAGATATATTACTTTTTTTTTTTATAGTTTTAGTGAGATAAAATATTACACCAAAATATAAACTAAATTGAAGAAATATTTCTACATAATCATATAAATAAATACACCAATAAAATGTAATACTTGAAATACATAAAAAAATTAATGTTAAGTTAATCTCAAAATCTAAAATTGAAATAATCCTTCTTAAAAAATAAAGTTGTAAAATAAAAGAAAGGATAATATTTAATATAGCATAACTCTTGTAACTAGAACTAAAAATTGATGTTGGAAAAATATAAGTATTTTGCCCTAATGGTAATGTTGTTCCAGGACCCAATTCATATAGAAAAAAATTAAAAATATTATAATTTTTTTCCACAAATATTTTGGATGTAAAAAATGAATTAGAATAAAATTCAAAATGAATAGGAAAGTGTTTAGAAATTGGAATAATTAAAAAAATTATAAATATTAAAATTAATAATCTATCAATGTTTTTTTTTACAATAGACATATATTTTATTAAAAAACCAAAATTATTACCTAACAATGCATTAGCTTAGTTTATCCTGATATTGAAAAACCCCAATTTTGTAAAGACATCTTTAGCGCAAAATGATTCATCCCATAATTCTCAAAGTCACTTTTTTTTATAAAAAGCTAAGTTTTAAATGGATAAATGTTAGAAATATACAAGAAAATAAGCAACTAAAACTAGTTATTTATAGAATTTAAGATTGATGATCTTTAATAAAAAATTAAAAAAAGATAAATAAGGTAAGAGAAACAGGTTGTGATTAAAATTTTATCATTTGTAAACAATTTTATCTGATCACTTGTAACAATATTTTTCCTAATTAAAAATAAATATCTTATTGTACCCAAAATGACAAAGAAAATTGAGTACTTGAATTCGTTTCCATATTTCATTATTGCATATTCTGTATTAACAAAAATTATATAAATTACTAATTGGGAAATAGTAATTAAATTTAGCAAGTTTAATAATACTTTTTTATTATAGTTTTCTTTATAAGAATAATCATAATCAGAAATTTTTTTACCTATTATTAATATTCCAGAGGAAGTTAAAATAAAAATTGTTAGCCAATTTGATAATTGAATTTCATTGTCAATTGTTCCAGCAATTAATCTAATATAAAAAAAACTTAATAATACGAAGTAATTTAATATAAAAATTTTCTTCAGAACTAGACTGTATACGATATTAATTAGCAGATAAGAACAAATTAAAAAAATTACAAATCTACTAGTTTGAAATACAAATGCTAAAAATAGCAATATTATAAATAATAATAACGCAATTAAAATTGCATTCTTTTTTGAAAATAAATCAGATGCTATTGGTCTATTTTTCTTCCATGGATTTTTTTTATCCAACTTATAATCGATAAGATCATTTATTATGTATATAATACTTGCTGAAAAACAAAATAATAAAAATATTTTAAATAAATGTATTAAATTTAACAAACTTAAATCTTTGTTAAAAAAAATTGGAATAAAAATATATAAATTCTTTAACCAATGGTTGACTCTTAAAAGATCAAAGTATTTTTTCACTATTCTAAATTATATATTTTAATTAACAAATTATTTATATTATTTATCCTTTTACCTTTGGATAAAATAAAAAACTTGCTGTTTTTTAAAATAATATTTCCTGAGTCGAGCTGTTCATTAATTCTTCTATTGACCTCTTTATTTTTTATGAAAAATTCCTCAATAACACTATCTTCAAGCTCATTTTTTGAAATACCATTTGTATCGACACTATCAATTTTCATTAGCATAAACAAAGAAATTGACCTTTTAGACAATGTGGGGAATGTAATCAAAATTGCATAGCTTAGTAAAAATGAAGTAACCAAGATATAAATATATTCCATTTTGAAATAAGAATTTTTTTTTACAATTAATATTAAAAAAAAGAAAATAGATAAAATAAATAATAGGCTTATGGACTCATAAAAAAAAATTTCCGAAGGAAGAATCTGCCTTTTTAAAAATAATAAAGAAAAATAAAAAATTTGAAA
>TARA_B100001057_G_scaffold500917_1_pt1 | contig 15008 bp, 14 predicted proteins | sample TARA_B100001057 | Tara Oceans TARA_B100001057 (sample SAMEA2621839) | marine metagenome | biome: marine biome (ENVO:00000447); feature: surface water layer (ENVO:00002042); material: "saline water (ENVO:00002010), including plankton (ENVO:xxxxxxxx)" | depth 5 m
TTAAGGTAAAGTACCATCGGCGCTGAAAGGCTTGACTTCCGAGTTCGGGATGGAATCGGGTATAACACTTTCGCAATAATCACCGGCGGTAGAGTTATACCTAAAAGTAATTAAATGTAAACTGTAATTTGCGAGTAAAATTTTACTTTTTTGGATTATTTTCAAGGAAATTTTTAATGTAATTTCTAAGACTTTTCTTACCAAATCTTTTATTAACTTTATTAGGTAAACTTAAATTAGTTAGAGCTGATGCAAATCTTTCTCCCTTTCTCCTCGGTAAAAGTTTAATTTTTGTTTTAAATAAGTTGGCAACATTCAAAATAGAAAAACTTTCCTTGTTTGATATGCTATAATATTTATATCTATTTCCTCGCCAGGCTTTATAACATACCTCAATTGTATCTTGAATATGGGTAAAACGTCTTGTTTGACTTCCAGGCTTTACTACTGGCAAAGCTTTATTATTTAAATAACAATCTTCAAAAATTCCAATAACAGTTGCCATTCTTCCTCGACAAATTTGTTTCGGACCATAAACATTATAAAAAAAAATTACATCATATTTAAAATTAAACCATTTTTTTAAATTTTCCAAAAATTCAATATTTTTTGATTTTGTAAAAGCATAAGGAGATAAATTTTTATCTTTTCCTTTATTACCTAAAGATGCTGACGTGGCAGAATAAATTAATCTTATTTTATTTTTTAGACAAAAATTAAAAACTGCATTTGTACCTATTGTGTTAGATTGTATGCATTTATTCATTTCAAGAAAACTTTGATAAATTCTAGAAAATTCTCCAAAATGAAAAATTGTTTTTATTTTAGTTCTATATTTATTGAGGACTTTATTAATATCTTTTGTATGACATTTTATGTAAGATATTCTATCACTTTTTATGTGATTTTTTTTTGATCCTGAAGAATAGTCATCTAGGCTTATTATTTTAAATGAAGTTTTTTTGATAAGATATTCAATTAAATTAGATCCAACAAAACCTGCCCCACCTGTAATAACTAAAATTTTTTCCATTTAATCAATTATTTAAATCGCGTATAACCATAATTAAAAAAATACTAATTTAATTTAAACTTTTTTTTTAATAAAATGGTTTATACAAAGTTTTAATACTTGTAAATGTTTCAATGAACGAAATAACTCTTATTATTCCTGCTAAGAACGAACCTAATGCACTTCCTTTGGTTCTCGAAGAAATTAAAGAAATGAAGTTACCTGTTAAAATTTTAATAATAATTAGTAAAAACGATCTAGAAACTTTTAATGCTGTAAAAAAATATGAGTGTGATGTGTTATTTCAATCTAGACAAGGATATGGGAACGCCATTATTGATGGTATTAATTCTGTAAAAACAAAATATTCATGTATTTTTTATGCCGATGGATCTACAGACCCTAAATATCTTAGATTAATGCTTGAAAAACTCAATAATCAAAATTTAGATTTAATTTTTGGTTCCAGGTATGAAAAAAATGCATACAGTTATGATGATAATTTTATTACAAAATTGGGAAATTTTTGCTTTACGTTTCTTGGCAATTTTTTTATGAAATTCAAAATTTCTGACATTCTTTTCACCTACATATTTGCTAAATCCAACGTGCTCAAAGATATGAAGCTAAGTTGTGATGATTATTGCTTATGTATTGAAATACCCTTTAAAGCTAAATTAACTAAACTTAATTATTCAACTATTCCATGTATTGAGAGAAAAAGATTGGCAGATAAAAAAAAAGTTAAAGCTTTCGGAGACGGTTTAAAAATTCTTATTTATTTCTTTTCGAAATATCTAGATACTATCAATAGAAAGTAAATTTTTTGTTAAAAAATTAATTTCTTTTTTTGTAATTTTTCTGGTGTGTAGTCCTATAACAAAACCAAGCTTTTGAACCTGATTACTGCCCTTAAATTTATTTCTATCTAAATTCAATTTAAATAATTTTGATGCAGGTTGGTTTGCAAAGTTCCCACTAATAATGGGCCTAGTTTGAACCCCTTTAGTTTCAATAAAATTTATAAATTCAATTTTTTTTTTTTCATATCTTGGATGTAGCATAATTGGAAAAACCATATAACTTGGTGATATTTCTTTTGGAACTTCAATAAATTGAAATTGATTATTCCATTTTGAATTATTTTTTAAATTTTTGATTATTTTCATCATATTTTCTATTCTTATTTTTTTGAATTTTTCCAATCTATTGAATTGACTCATTCCTATTGCCGCTTGAATATCTGTAGGTCTTAAATTAAATCCACTATTTATAAAAATATATCTAGGGTCTAGATTAGGATATTTATCAGCTACTTTTTTGTCTCTTGACCAACCATGAGATCTTAATGATTTTAAAATATCATAATCTTTTTTGTTTTTACAAACTATCATACCACCTTCACCACATGTGATTTGATGAGAATAAAAGAAAGAAAAAGTAGAGAAATCACCAAAAGTTCCTAAATATTTTTTACTAAATTTTGCTCCTAAAGCTTCACAGTTATCTTCAATTAAAATAATTTTTTTTTGCTTACAAAAATTTCTAATCTTTTTAATGTCAGCAGATATTCCCAAAACATTTATTATTAAAATCACTTTTGTATTTTTTGTAACTTTTTTGATTAATTCATCTACTTTAACATTTAAAGTTTTTGGATCCACATCAACAAATTTTATTTCTAGTCCCGTTTGAACTAATGGCCAAAGTGAAGTGGGCCAACATAGAGATTGAATAATTGCATGATCACCTATATTAAATCTATTTTTTCGCATAGGATTGCATGAAGCAAATGCAGCCAACAAATTTGCAGAAGAACCAGAGTTAACCATTAATGCATATTTTGCCTTTAATTTTTTTTTAAATCTATTTTCAAACAATTGAGTTTTTTCCCCCATAGTAATTTTATGAGAATTTAAAACTTTTATTCCTGCATCCAAATCTTCCCTACTTAAATTATTATCTGATAAGGAATAAGAATATTTTTCTTTTTTGGGTAATAAAGTTTTATAAACAAATTTTTTTTTTGACATCAGCTTAAGATTTTCGTAATTAAAATGTTATATGTATTTCTTGAGTAACTCAAATAAAATTACAGTTTTTTTAATTTTATATCTTTCTCTATTAGTTGGTTTCTATTTTGGCGAGAACAGCTCAGGAGGTGCTTATCCTGACTTTATTATGAGAAAAAGTATAATTGAAAATTTTAATAATGAATTTTTAATAACATTTTTAAATTACGATAATTTGCCTGATCGTCATAGCCCTATTTTACTTATTATCATTTCTCTTATAAATCAATTGGGAATTAAATTAGATATTATAAGATTTATACACCTCAATCTTCTGCCTTTATTAATATTTATATCTTATAAATGTCTTAGCATTAAATATTTTAATATTAATAATAAAATCCTCTTTTTAATTTGTTGTGTTTTCTTTTTATCACCTATTTTACGATCAATTGCTATATGGCCAGATAGTAGATTACTTGGTTTAGTGTTATTCTTATTTTCAGTTTATTTTTTTTTAAAATATCAAAAAAATTTAAAATTTAAGGACTGCATCCTAAATAATGTTTTTTTAATTTTTTCTGCTTATATAAGTCCCAATTTTTCTGTTTTTTTCTTATATTTTTTTTTTTACTACATCCAAGATTTTAAATTCTCTAAGAGATTAATGATAGTAATTTTTTCAAATTTAATAATGTCGCTTCCTATGTTTTATTACTTATTTGTTTTAGATGTAAATTTTTTAAAGACAACTGCAATCGATGAAGTAAGTACTCTAACTAGAATAAATCCATTTAATAAAATTCTTATAGTTTTTTCATTAATTTTCTTTTACATAATACCGTTAATATTTAGACAACTTAGACTATATATTTTAATTAAAGATTTAAAACTTAGTCATACATTTTATTCATCAATATTTTTTTTGTGTTGTTTTTACTTCTTCGACTATTCAATTAATTATACTGGTGGGGGTATTTTTTATAAATTATCGTATCTTCTTTTTGATAATTCTAATCTTTTTTTTATTGTTTCTTTTTTATCAATATTATTAATAATAAGTATTTTTAAATTTAATCTAAATAATCTTTTATTAATAATAATTCTTATATTATCCAACCCTCAACTAACTATTTACCATAAGTATTTTGATCCGCTTCTTATACTTTTATTTTTGTTATTTTTTGAATTTAAATTTTCAAAGGAAAAAATGATCAATAAAATTTTCGTATTAAATATTTATTTTTTTTATTCTATTTTTCTTATTTTAAACTTTGGCAGATTTTTTTTTTGATTTATAATTTAAAAAGTGATTATAAGTTTCTAAAAATCCTTTGATATAATCTGGATTTGGTTTCCAGCCATATTTCTTAGCTAAAGTAATATCTAAGCATTTATTTGGCATTCCATCTGGTTTTGATCTATCATATTTAATCTTTAATTTTACATCTAATTGTTTCATTATAAATTTTGCAAACCATTTGATTGAATATTCTCTTCCATTTCCGATGTTTAGAAAAGGTTCTTTGAAACCTTTCTGCATAAAGAAAACTGCTGCAGCTGAAAAATCATCTACGTACATAAGTTCTCTTTTAGCTCTTCCAGATCCCCATACTACAAGCGTTTTCTTTTTTTTAATTTTTGAATAATGGATTTTTTTAATTAGAGCTGGATAAAAATGTGACTGAGATAAATTAAAATTATCATTAGGGCCATATAAATTTGGTGGCATTAAACTTTTATAATTAACTCTATAATTACTGCTATAGTACTGACACATTTTAATACCCGCAATTTTAGCAATTGAATAAGCTTCATTACTTTCTTCTAAAGGTCCATTTAACAAGTATTTCTCTTTCATTGGTTGTTTACAATGTTTAGGATAAATACAACTGGAGCCTAATAAAAATAAATTTTTTACATTTGCTAGATACGATCCATGAATTAAATTATTTTGAATTTGTAAATTTTCGTAAATAAATTTATTTTTAAATGTTAAGTTGTCTAATATACCTCCAACTTTTGCTGCAGCTACAATTACTACATCTGGTTTATTTCTTTTTAAATAAGCAAAAGTTTTTTTTTGATCCAATAAATCTAATCTTTTTCTAGATGCGACTATAATTTTATTATAACCAAGATATTTAAGTCTTCTGTAGATTGAAGAACCTACCATTCCTTTATGACCAGTTAAAAAAATTTTGCTTTTCTTATTCATCATCTTGTAAATGAAAATATTCAAATTTAATCATTTCGTCTATTAAAGAGTCTATATTCGATTCAGGCTTCCATTTTAAATTTCTTCTCGCTTTTTTTGAATTTCCAAGAAGTGTATTGACATCTAGGGGTCTAAAATAATTTTTATCACACTGAATAATAGGATGGCCTTTTTCATTAAATCCTTTTTCATTTAATCCCTTACCTTTCCATGTTATTTTCATTTTTAATTTTTTAGATGTGATATTTATAAATTGTTTTATCGAATATTGTACTCCAGTTGCAATAACGTAATCATCTGGTTTTTTTTGTTGTAATATTTTCCACATTGCAAAACAATAATCTCTAGCATGACCCCAATCTCTTTTAGCGTTTAGATTTCCTAAAAATAATTTTTTTTGTTTTCCTTCTTTTATTTTACATAATGCAGAAACAATTTTTTTTGTCACAAATGTTTCTCCTCTCCTTGGACTTTCATGATTGAACAAGATTCCATTACAGGCAAATATTTTATATGCTTCTCTATAATTTTTAGTTATCCAATGAGCATATAACTTTGCTACTCCATACGGGCTTAAGGGATAAAATGAAGTTTCTTCATCTTGTGGAACTTTTTGAACTTTTCCATACATTTCTGAAGTTCCTGCTTGATAAAATTTTGTTTTTTTTTCCAACTTATGAAATTTAATTGCCTCTAAAATTCTAAGTGCTCCTAGGGCATCTGCGTTAGCAGTATATTCAGGAACTTCAAAAGAGACAGCTACGTGAGATTGTGCAGCTAAATTGTAAATTTCATTTGGTTTAGTTTTTTCAATTATTGATGATACCGATGATGAATCTGTAATATCACCGTAATGTAATCTAAAATTATAATTATTATCATGGGGATCTTGATAAATATGATCTACTCTAGAAGTATTCATACTTGAAGATCTTCGTTTTACTCCATGAACAATATATTTTTTTTTTAATAAAATTTCTGCGAGATATGATCCATCTTGTCCAGTAATACCAAAAATTAATGCCGTTTTTTTCATTTATAAAATATCAATTATAATCCTAATGAAATTATTTATTACATCTTTTTTCATAAAATTTACAACTTTTTAGTAAGTTATTTCGCTATTCTTATACTAATTTTTTTTTTTCACAAAATTTAAATATTGGAATAAAAAATATCATTGAAAATTGTAAAAATACTCGCCCAACAGATCCAACCATATGAAAGGGGAAGTCATACTTAGTAACAAAGTAAACAGAAAAAATCCCTAAAGATATTGTGATGTAAGCTAATACGAAATAAGAATACTCCTTATAAATGTTTGAATTTTTTAATAAAATTAGAAAAAATATCAATGAAAGAAGTAAAACAGGGTTTCTTAGTAAACCAACTAAATACCAAATTAAAACTTGAGTAAAACGGTAAATAAAATCTAAACTTTTGATGTGTTGAAAGATGTCAGTTTCGAATGTGTCTAAATTAGGATTATATGAAAGTTCATAAATTTTAGTAAAAACTAACTTAACTAAAAAAATTGAAATAATACCAAAAATTAAAATAAATTTCTCTTTGTCTTTTATATAGATAGTAGTTAGTAAAAGATATGTAATCAAATAAAGATATGACTCATTTTTTGTCCACAAAAGTAAATTTAATGAAAGAATAAACCCAATAATATGAATTTTTTTTTTAGAATTATTTGAAATTAATTCATACATAAATCCAAAGATAAAAGTATTGAATGCAAAAACTAATATATCTTGCCTTCCATCAAACCATTTTATTTTAAAAGTAAGAAGAATTAAAAAAAAGAATAAAATGTATTTAATAAAAATTGATTTGAAATTGATCTTATTTAAAATATAAAAAATTGAGAATACATAAATTATGATGTATGGAATTCTTCCAAAGTATTCCAAATTAAGAAAACTAAATTTCCAAAAAAACCCCCATAAATAAGTTCCAAAGTGAGGGTACTCTGGCTTTATTGTTAAATCTTTGTCTATGAATAAATCGTTATAAAATAAAATAGCTTTTTCAAACCAATATAACCTTACGTCGTGACTAAAAAATAAATCGTGGGCAATTATAATTGATAGAGATATTATAGTAACCATCAAAACTAAAAATTCTAAATTGTTTTTGATATTGACTTCGCTTCTTCCCAAAATATTTTTTAAAAGATTTATGATTAAAATGACTAAAATTAAAGAAACTACGATGTGTTTATTTAAATCTAAAATAGATGAGACCCAAATTATATTAAGTGTAAATAGTAAATTGAAAACAGAGTATTCATTAATATCATTCTTAATCAGTTTTTTGTTATTAAAAAGTATATTATTTTTTCCAAATGAAATCAAAAAAACAACAAAAAAAACAAAAAAAATAATATTTATGATTTCAATCATTTAATTTGACTAAATAACAATTATTAATTTTCTCAGTTATTTTAAAATTATTTATATCGATAGTATGTTCTACCTTAATATTTATCTTGCTAATAAAATCATTCTTAAATTCAAAAATTAAGTCTTTTTCATTTTTTTGATTTTCCTGAAGGATCTTATTTAGATCATTGTTAATGTCTATTTTAATAACTCCAACATTGGTATTTTTTTTATTTTGAGATGAGTCCAAATTATATAAAACCTTATCATTATTATAAATTTTAAAATCAGAAATTGTAAAGTTTTTATTACTATGTATCTCAAAAAATTTGTACTCTCTATGATTGTACATATGATTAAAATTGTATTTAAATTTATTTTTGTTAATTTTCTCTAAGAATATCTCATTATCATTATTGTAGTTGATTAATACATAAAGGTTTTGATTTTGTTCATTACTTCTATCAAAAAAAATCCATTTAGGATTTCTTACACCGGTATATTTTATGAAATTAACAGGTTTTGTAATATTGTATTTTTTTTTTATATGATTTAAAAATCCAACTGCACGCTCCGAACAATAGTCATAATTTTTATCTAGTCTTTTTTCGTAACTTAATTTTACAATATTATATGTTTTTCTCGGGACTTCTAAAATGAATATTAAAACTGATAAAAGAAGTAGAACTAAAAATATTTGGTTTTTTTTATTTTGTTTTTTTCTATTCATTTAGAATTTAATTAAGTTTAATTATTACTCTTTTAGACTTTACTCTATTTTTGATTTCGATAAATATATTCAAATGCCCTCCTAAAAGGCATTTTAGCCTTAAAAACAAGTTTAAATTTTTTTGAAATCAATAAATTATTGATATCAGAAAATGTATAACTTTTTTTAATCATATTATCATAATGATGCTCAAAAAAAATAAGTTTGAATTTTTGTAAATCTCTCTCTACTCCTTTTAAGATCTGAAATTCATAACCTTCTGTATCAATTTTTAATAAATCTATTTCATTTAGATTATTTTGCTGCAAATAGCTACTTAGTGGTATTATCCTTATTTGAGAAACATTAAATAAATCTTTGTCTTCTTTAATTCCTAAAAAAAATTTTTTCTTTTTTAGATAGTTAGAATTAAAATTTATACTTGCGAAAGTTGAGGATGAACTTTCTTTCATTTGCTTAAATTCTTTTAATTCACTCACACTACCAAGAGCTTTATTCTCTACGTATAATTCTGTATTTGGATATTTATTTTTATAAGCAGAAATTTTTTGATTTAATATTTTAAAATTTTTTTTACTCGCTTCAAATGAAAAAATTTTTTTTGGATTAAAATTTTTTAAAAATAGATTAATTGTTTCTCCTTTATGAGCTCCAACATCAATAATTACATTTATTTCAAATTTTTGATTTTTTAAAAAATTAATTATCTTTTTTTGATATATAAAATCAAAAAAAGAAAGTATCAAAATCGTAATTTTGTTAATCATTATCTCGCCTAGAAATAAAATATTTCTTACTTGTTAGTAAATTAATTTTATACTCTTTATCTTTACAATTTTTTTTCTTTTTACAATTAATATCACTTTTCAAAAGTTCTATTTTTTTCATGACTCTAAAATCATGAGAATTAAAGGTATAATTATGATTTTGGATAGGATTATACTTATATTTGTCATATTCTTGAATTATTCTATCTATATTTCTTAATAAAAAAATACTCAAAGAGATTGCTATAAAGTATTTTATTTTTCTTTGAAATATAATGTTTATAATTGGCTTTTTAAATTTAAGAGTTGATAAAATTAAAAAAAACATTCCAGAAATTAAACTATAACCCCCGTATCTTAATGCTGGATGATTATAAAACCACTCAATAAGTAAGATTAAGATAAAAAATAATATCATTTTAAATCTATAATTTGAAAAACTTAATTTAAGCTTAAAAGTAAAAAAAATTATAAAATAAAGAAATATTATTCCTAAGAGGAAGTCGCTTACCTTGTTAAAAAAATATATATTTACCCAATTCGAAACCCAATTAAAAGATGTTAAATACTCCTCTTGATTTAGAACCCTCATATTTGGTGTTGCTCCACCCTTAGACCACAACTCATACCAATTATTCATTTTACTTGTTTCTATTGATCCCAATGACCAAGATAAACCATCCAAGCATGTAAAGGAAACTGGATAAAGAAAACAACCAGTATTAATTAAACTTACTGCAATTACACATAAAATATTTATTAAAAAAAGTAAAAAAATAAAATTAAAAAAAACTTTATCTAATATTTTTTTTATATCTTTTTTTTCTTTTAAATATAAATGATGTAAAACAATAAAACTAAATATCAAAAAAAGAATATAAAAAGCTTTGAGCGATACAACTAGCCCTAATAGGATAATTAATATTTTAATTCTATTTTCGATATTATTTTTAAAATTAATAAAAATAAAAATTTCAAATAAAAATAATAAAGATAAAATTTGTGCAGATCTATCAGTGCCATGTTCTCCTATTCGGTAAAAAAAAATATTAATAAAAATAAAAATACAAATAGCAAAAATTGAAATATTATTTTTTTTTTCTTTATTTAAAAAAGTTATTTTTTCATATAAATAAATGTTTGCAAAAAACATATATAAAGCTGCACCAAAATGAAAAGTTCCATATCCTACTAATGGATTGAAAAAAAATGCATTTATGTAAAAAATCGAAGATGAAGTTCTAAAACCATGATTTAAATGACCTACCCCATAAATAAAGTCAGAATTAATTAGATAATGTATATAGGGAAAATGATAATAATGAAAATCATCATGGGGTTTTCCAATTAAAATACCAACATAAACTAAAATAAAAATTATTATGTAAAGATAATTTTTTTTAAACGAAATTTTATAAAAATAAAAAAAGAAAAAGAAAATTCCAATAACTAAAAATAATAGATTTAATAATGGATTAATTTTATCTATAAAGCTTAATGAATATGTAATGATATTTAATAGAAAAATACCAGTTATTCCAAAAGCTCCTAAATTGTTAAATTCTTTAGATTTAATATTTGTTTTATTTTGTATGAAAGCCCCATAGCCTACACAAGATAAACTAATAAATAAAAAATATAAAAAATTGATAAGCATTTAAAGAATTATAAAAAAAGATTAAGATCTTTCACTCAACTTATACAATCTTAAATATATAAAACAATAAAAAATCACATTAACAATAATTAAAAAAATTTGAAATTGTGTGTTTTCAATATACAAAAAACCAAATGATAAAATTATCAAATTATAAAGATTGATTAACAAGCTTGATAAATTATTTGAATTTTTAATCTTAAGATTGTTTTTTAAAAATTTTAATAATAAATGATGAAAGTGAAAAACATCAGGTTTTATAGGAGAAAGACCTACATTATATTTTCTGATTATTGAAAATAAATTTTCAAAACATGGGTACCACAAAATCAAAACTATTAAAAAGGGGGAAATTAATTGATTTAACAAATAAAAATTAATTAAGAAAATGCAAGAAAAAAAACTTATTAGATAGCTTCCATTGTCTCCTATAAAAAGTTTTGAATTAAAATTTAAAATAATCAGTATAATTAAAAGAAGAATTAAATTCTTTATAACAGACTTATCGAGTACTAAATTATATTCGTTGTTAAAAAAAATAATTAAAGAAAATACTAATAAATAATAAATTAATACATTTGAATTAACACCATCAATAAAATTTGTGCCATTCATAGCAACAATTATACAAAAAGTTAAAAAAAGATAATTCAATAAATCATATTGTAAAATTTGTTCTAAAAAATTAATTCTTAAATTTTCTATCTTGAGGTCTGTTAAAAGTAAAAAAGTAAAAGTAAAAATAATTTGTAAAATTATTCTTTTTTTAGGAGACTTCAGAAAATTTAAATCTGAAAGAAAACCTGTCAAAAATATTAGTAAAGAAAAAATTTTTAAATAAAAATTTATATCAATAATAAGAATAAAAAGAAGAATAAAAAAACCACCAATCAAAGGAACCTTTTTTTTAGATGAAAACTTTTGATGATTATTACCTGTATAATTTAATAATATTTTTTTTTTTATCAAAAAATTATTTAAAATTATTGTGATTGGGATAATTGCAAAAATAGCCAAATAGATCATGAAAAAATTTTTTTAAATATAAAATTAATTGATAGGATAAATAAGCATTTAAGAGAAAGTAAAAAATTATAGTTTAAATGATATTTGTAAACCTTATATCCGTCTGTTATTTTTTGATAAAAATTATCTGATAAAGAATTTTTTGTTTTTCTCCATTTCATTAGTATTTGAGGTAAAGAATAAATCCTTATTCCAGATCTAGCTAGCAATAGCCATAAAACAAAGTCCTCTTTAGTTTTCAATGAAGGAAATCTAAAATTTTTCAAAATACTTTTTTCTAAAACAACTGATGATAAACCAATATCACAAGATTTAACTAGTTGATTATAATCTAACTTGAGGGGGGCTATACGATTGGAAATTTTTTTTTCAAATATATCGATAATTTCATAAGATGTGTGTGAAAATTCAAAATTGTTTTTTTCCATAAAATTTATCTGACTAGATAATTTATCCTTATACCAAATATCGTCAGCATCCAAAAAGGCAATATATTTTCCTGAAGACATATCTATTCCTATATTTCTACTTAGTCCTGCACCAATATTTTTTTTATTTTTTAAAATCAATATTCTCTGATCCATTTTTTTTATTTTTTCTATCAATTCAAAATTACTATCCTCTGGATCATCATGTACAATTATTATTTCAAAATGTTGGTATGTTTGATTTAATACTGATTCTATTGCTCTTTTCAAAAATTGGTGTTTTTTGTAAAAAGGGATAATTACACTTACTAAGTTCATTTTATCTTAATTTATAGCTCTTTTTAAAATTTTTTGTTATGTAAAATATTTAATGATAAGCAAAAAAATCATCATTTTTATACCATCTATTGAAGGTGGTGGTGTTGAAAAAAATTTGTTTTCTATAACTAATTATTTATCAAAGCACTTTAAAGAAGTTGTGTTATTAACCTCAGGAGAAAAATACAAAGGAAAATTTTTTAATACCAAAATAATTTCCCCTTTTTTGAATGTAGAAAATTTAAGATATAGAAACATCAAATATGTTCTGTGTTTAATAAAATTATTTTTTTTTTTAATATTCAATAGATCGAATTGCCTTGTATTTTCTTTTCAAGCAAATATTTATGCAATAATTATAGCAAAACTGTTAAATAAAAAAATTATAGTAAGGGCTAATTCATCACCCTCTGGTTGGAACTTTAGTAAAATAAAAATCAAAATTTTCAAAAAAATTATTCAAATGTCTGATGGTGTAATTGTAAATAGTGATGATTTTAAAAAAGAATTTGATAAAAAATTTCAAACTAATTGTAAACGCATTTATAACCCAATTGATATAAAACATATCAACAAACTATCGAAAAAAAAAGTACAAATCATTTTTAAAAAAAAAAGTAATCTCAGACTAATTAATATTGGTAGACTTGTTGATCAAAAAGACCAAATAACAATTTTAAAAGCAATTAAGTTAATCAAGGAAAAGTACAAATTTAAAAATTTTAAATTAGTACTAATTGGACAAGGATTTTTAAATAATAATCTCAAGGAATTTATAAACAATAATTCTTTAAATGAATATGTCAAAATACTTCCGTTTAAAAAAAATCCATACCCATATTTAAAACAATCAGATATTTTTATACTCTCCTCAAAATTTGAAGGCCTGCCAAATGTTTTATTAGAAGCAGCAGCTCTAAAAATATTTATAATTTCGACTAAATGTCCAACAGGTCCAAAAGAAATATTAAATAATGGAAAATTTGGTGAACTATATAAAGTTGGCGATTATAAAAATCTTGCCAAGCTTATTTTAAAAAATAAAAAAAAAGATTACAGATTTAAAACAATACAATGTTTTAATAATCTTAAAAAATTCGGTTATCAAAAAAATCTAGATGAATATCTAAAATATATTCAAAGTTTTTTCTAATTTAAAATTTTTTCAAGCCTAATAAAATGATTAAAAATAGTAAACTGTCTACAGTATTTTTTGGCTAAAATTTTTTTTTTAAAATTATCTTTATAATCAAAGTTTTTTGATAGAATATGTTTTAAATTTTTTTTAAAGTCATCCAAATTTCCATTTGTAAACCCGTACCCTCTTTTATTCTCATCTAGAAATTCTCTTGGACCATTAGGGCAATTGCTGGTTAAAATTGTTAGGTTAAACATTGCAGCTTCTAAAATGGTAAAACCAGGATCTTCCCAAAGAGCTGTAGAAATAAAAATTTCAGATTTAAGATAAAATTCATAGATATTTAACGAAAAGGGTTTAATCTTTATTTGATTAGAAATTGAAAGATCATTTAATAATTTTTTTAATTCATGCTGTTTTTCACCTGATCCCACAATCGTAAGTCTATAATCTGGATAATAATTTTCTATACTAGAAAATCCTTTAATCATTAATTCAAAGTTTTTTTGGTAAGTAAGACGACCGACAGAAATTAAGCTATTTTTTTCTTTTTTAGAATAAAAATTTTTTTTTGCTTGGCGTATTTCACTCATTTTAAAAATAGGATCTTCGAGTAAAAAAATTTTATTCTTATCAAAAATCTTTGAATTAGATAAAAGTTCTTTCGTAGCTTTAGTGGGACAAGTAATTGAATAAAGTTTTTTTCCAAAAAATTTCCAAATATTTTTTCTCCATAAATTTAACTTAGGTAAACCAGAAATTCTTAATATGAACTTGGTGTTATTTTTATAAAAAAAATGACTAATAATTAATATTGGTGTTACAATTAGATGTCCAATAACATAATCTGGCTGCGATCTCTTCAAAATAAAGAATAATTTTGGAAAAGCAATAATGCTTATTAAAAGGTAAAAAAGTCTACTTTTAAAAATTCCGCTAATTGGTAATTTTACGTTTAGGTCTATTAGATTAATGTACTTAATATTCATTTTTTTAAAATTTTCTTTATGTTCATTCCACTCTCCAAACACATTTATAATAGTAGGTTCATATTTAGATTTACCAAATTTTTTAATACTATAAATTGAGTTCTTTACTGCTTTAACAGTCGCTATGTGATTATTGATATGTGGAGACCAATAAAAAATTTTTTTACTTTTAATCAAAATCTATTTTTTTTCAATTTATAGTAATCCTTATACCATCTACACAAATTTCTAACTCCAATTTGTAAACTTGTAAATTTGTATTTTCCTGTAATATCTAGTAATTTTTTATTGGATCCATATGTATTTAAAACATCTGCACTATC
>TARA_B100001057_G_scaffold372831_1_pt1 | contig 15007 bp, 16 predicted proteins | sample TARA_B100001057 | Tara Oceans TARA_B100001057 (sample SAMEA2621839) | marine metagenome | biome: marine biome (ENVO:00000447); feature: surface water layer (ENVO:00002042); material: "saline water (ENVO:00002010), including plankton (ENVO:xxxxxxxx)" | depth 5 m
CTGATGGTAGAAATAATCAGGGCAGGAGAAGAGAAATCAAGAGGCACAAGCACCATGCTACTGTCGATAAAACAGTCGGAATTTACAGCCCCGGCGCCAAGCGGTATCAATGTGTTTCGGTTTTCCGAAGTTTTTTTATAGGAATGTGCCCCAACCTATTAGGTTGCAACTCAAATAAACCATCAGAGGGAATCTTGATGACACAGATTATCGAACAGTTTCTCGAAGTTTCGAGCACTTACCTGCTATCACCCTGCGACAGTGACTGCTGCCACAAATCCGCTGCCTGATCTGGTTGCCCCTGAAACCACAGGGTAATGCCAGGCAACGGCCAGAGTGCTGCCCCCCTCGCTTAAAAAAGCTTATCCCCTTGTGTAACGAGTGGGTTCCCCGTAAAAAGGCACAGGAATCACAGCGGCCAACCCTCAGACAAGGCCATCATCCATCCCAGGAGTGTTAACCGTGATTGTTCGCGAGCGCCCCGGCCCACTCCGGCTGTTGCTGGCCTGGAAAGGGTCTGTTGTCCCCCACATTCTGCCGCACATTCTGCTTACGGGAATGTTTGCAGCCGCCGTTACCTGGGTTTCGCGCCACCACTACCTCGACGGCATGGTCGACTACACACTTCTGCCGTTCACGATCATGGGCATCGCCCTGTCCATCTTTTTAAGCGTGCGCAACACCGCCACCTACGACCGCTGGTGGGAAGCCAGAAAACACTGGGGGCATATGGTGTACGAATTTCGCAGCCTGGCCCGGACTGGCACCATTTACCTGAGCCCGGAGCGACGGCGGGAGCTTCTGACCCGATGCCTCGCTCACGCTCACCTGCTGCGCGGCCAGTTGCGGGGAGAAGATGTACGGTCTGATCTGCCGGGGTCACTGGCACCCGAACTCATTGACCAGGCCCTGAGCACCCGCAACCCCGCCGCCTTCATGCTGCACCGGGCCGGAGATGTACTCGCCGAAGCCCACAAGGCGGGCGACCTGGATTCTGTAGCAACCGCGGCCGTAGACCAGCACCTTCATGGCCTCGCGGGCATTCAGGCGGCCTCGGAACGCATTGCCCTCACCCCGTTGCCCTTTGCCTACACCCTGCTGGCTCACCGCACGGCGTATGTGTTCTGCTACCTGCTCCCGTTCGGGCTGGTAGGCGTCGCAGGCTGGTTTACGCCGGTGTTCACCGCCATCGTGGCCTACACGTTTTTCGGGCTGGATCGCCTGTCTGAACAGCTTGAGTTTCCCTTTGGCCGACACACCAACGACCTGCCGCTGGATGCCATCTGCCGCATTCATGAAATCAGTGTTGCCGAAGCCCTGGGCGACCCGGCACCCGAACCGCTGCAGCCGGTCAAATACCAGTTGCAGTAAGGGCCCGGCAGTTACAACGGCCTGCGCCCGGTTCTCTCCAGCCGCTCGCTCACCCATTTGTGATACAGCTTTGCCAGCGCAGGCCGAATTACCGGCAAACCAATCAGCCAGGCAAGCGGTTTCAGCAGCCAGACCCGCGACATCAACAGGATATAGGCATCCAGTTCCCGGTGGATGTTGCCCTGGCCATCCTCCACATGGAGCTCCTGAAGCGCGGCTTGCGGGTCTATACCACGTTCCTCCAACTCCTCATCACGGCCGGTGATATCCACCCACTCCACCGATTCGCCGGTCCTGCCTGCGAGTCGTTCATAGAGCCTGCGATCCTTGACACAGCTCGGGCAGGCGCCATCGTAGAACACACGAAGCTGATCGCCTGGTGCCGTCATCGCTATCCCCCCTGTTTGCATCACATTCATCTGACTACACGATAAAGCACTGCGTGGCTCCCGTTAACCCTTCCGATCTCAGACATAACCCGCCAGAGGCTGTACCATCGCCCTGAAATGCCAGGCGCGTTTCGATCATTGTCTGGCTCGCAGGCTTTTTGTTCGTGAGTCTCAGATAGCTTATTGCTCATGGATGACGCCGCTATTCAGCCAGCAAACATCAGCACCACACCAAGCCCGTAGAGCACCATGATTGCCAGGCTCTCCGCACCGATTCTTCCGACGCCGTAGCGTTCCCGACGTATCAGCCCCATGATCAGGATGGCCGACATCAACAGGGTCAGTGCGACCCAACGTTCCGAATCGAGGGTCATTGCATGGTAGAGCGAGCCTTGCCGGTAAGCGATGTCCGAGGCGGCCATAAACAGCGTATCGAAGGCATTCCCGCCGATGATGCCGGCCACCGCAAGTGTGAGCGCACCCCGCCTTACCGCGGCAACCGACGTGACCAGCTCAGGAATAGACGTACTGATTGCAGTCAGAAGAACACCAACGATTGTCTGGCTCAACCCGGCTTCCGCGCTGATGGTGGTGGCGGCGGGCTCCAACACCAGGCCAGCCACGCCAAGCGTGGCCATAAGCACCAGAAATTCGGTCCAGAGACGGCTCAATGATGGCAAGCTGCTCTCGCTCTCCGGCTCGTCCTGCCGGGTATCGCTGGTAACGGAGGGGTACCACATGGGGTTGTCGCCGGCACCCTGTATGAGCCGGGTGCCATAGAAATAGAAGCCCAGCAGTATCGGGGTAACTGGATGGATGTTCCAGACGGTCACATCCGGCAAGGTCGGCGCCAGAAGGAGCAATGCCAGGAGCGCGATCAGCAGTCCGTTCTGCATCATGTTTGGGGCCGAGGCCGCCGCGTGTTCCAGGTTTGCACGACGATAGACCATATCGGCAATTGCCAGGAAAAAGGTCTGTACCGCGATGCCCCCGAGGGCGTTACTGACAGCCAACTCCGGGTGCCCGCGGTAGGCTGCTGTTACCGAGAGCACCGAACCACTGAGGGAGGTCGCTGCCCCCAGGAGCACGGCGCCAGCGGTTGCCTCACCCAGCCCGGTCCGATCGGCGAGCTGGTCGACCACCCGTGTGATGCGTGTGCCCGCAATCGCAATGACCAGCGCACAGACGCTGAAAACCACGATGCTCTGTGACAGCGTCCAGCTGTCCAGATCCATGATCGGCAAAGTCATCCTCCCGTTGCCTCTGAAGCCTACCGCGCAGCCAACTCGAAACGCGCGACAGCGGCCCGCGCGCGTAGCCGGGCAGATAAGCGCTGCTTTAGTGAAACAAGCCCGCTTCACGCCCATAGTGGCGAGATCCAGTGCCACCTTACAGCCCTTGGCTGAGGTTTCCCAACGGTATCACCGTTATCCCATCCCTAGACAACAAACCCATGCACTAGCCTATGATGCCAATGCAACGCTGACAGGATGACTTTCATGGCGACGAGAAACATAGTGCTCACGGACCATCAATCCCAGGTATTCGATCACCTGGTTGCCTCGGGCCGTTACCAAAATGCGAGTGCGGTACTTCGAGCTGTCCTGAGAATGGTCGAAGAAGCCGAGTTCTTATACGTCACGAAAATGAATGACCTCAGAGCCGCCATCGATGTATGCGAGGAAGACCTCGAGGCTGGCAAAACCAGAACCTTTACGGGTGACGAGTTCGCTACGTACCTTTCTGAACGCGCAGAGCAAACCATAAGGAAAAATCGGGATACCTGATTACGATGAAACCATGGAAGGTTATTCATACAGACGCTGCTCTAGCCGATCTCTACGCTATTATCGAGACCACCCTTGAATAATTGTAAGCGTCTGGCCATCACACCTTGTCAGGTGTAGCCGGCGTCCAGTTGTGGGGCAATAGCTCATCGATGGCACTGTTTTTCTGCGTCGGCAGGCGGGTCAGCACATCTTTGAGGTAGGCATACGGATCATGCCCATTCAGCTTCGCCGACTGCATCAGTGTCATCACAGCCGCAGCACGTTGGCCACTACGCAGTGACCCTGCGAACAGCCAGTTGCTGCGCCCCAGCGCCCAGGGCCGGATCTGGTTTTCCACCCAGTTGTTATCGATGGGCACAGCACCATCGCCCAGGTAGCGCGTCAGCGCCTCCCACCGTTTGAGACTGTAATCCAACGCTTTGGCCGTGCCGGAGCCATCCGGCACTTTCTGGCGATGCACCAGCATCCATTGATGCAGCGTATCGGCAAGTGGTTTGGCTTTGGTTTGTCGGATCTCCCGGCGCTTATCCGGTGGCAGGTCTTTGGTATCCCGCTCGATCTCGTAGAGGGTACCGATGTATTCCAGTGCCTTGGCCGCCAGTTCACTCTTGTTGGCCTCGTGCAGATCGTAGAACTTGCGCCGGGCGTGGGCCATGCAGCCGATTTCGGTAATGCCGTTGCCGAACCCGGCCTTGTAGCCGGCGTAATCGTCACAGACCAGCTTGCCCTGCCAGTCACCCAGGAAGGTGCGGGCATGTTCACCCGCCCGGCTTGGGGCGAAGTCATAAACAGTGGCTTTCAGGTCCGAGAACGGCGTGGTGCAGTAGGCCCAGACGTAGGCCTTGTGGGTTTTCTTCTTGCCCGGGGCCAGCATGCTGACCGGGGTTTCATCCGCGTGCAGTACGCTGTGCTCCAGCAAGGCGTTTCTCAGAGCATCCGCCAGGGGTTGCAACTGCACACCGCAGGCACCGACCCATTCGGCCAGAGTGGAGCGAGGGATTTCCAGGCCGGCGCGACCGAAGATGCGCTCCTGACGGTACAGTGGCAGATGGTCCGCGTACTTGGCCACCAGCACCTGAGCCAGCAGGCCGGCAGTGGGGATGCCCTTGTCGATCACTTGCGGTGGTACCGGTGCCTGGATCAAGGTCTCGCACTTGTCGCAGGCCCACTTGCCCCGGATGTGGCGCTCCACCGTGAACTCGCCCGGGACGTAATCCAGCTTCTCGCTGATGTCCTCGCCAATACGCTTGAGTTGGCAGCCGCAACGGCATTGGGTGTTCTCAGGCTCGTGGTGGATCAGGGTGCGGGGAAGTTCCGGCGGTAGCGGTGTACGCTTGGGTTGCTGCTTTGGCCGAGCGGCTTTTTGTTCCTCGGTCATTGCCTGTTCAAGCTCGGCTTCGATAGCAGCAAGGTCACTGTCGATCAGTTCGTCCAGCAGTTTCCCCTGAACCGCATCGAGTTGTTCACTGCGACGGGCGTACTTGTGACGCTTGAGGATGGCGACTTCGTGGGTCAGCTTCTCGATGATGGCGTTGCTGCGCACCAACGCCCGCTCCTTCCGGCCCAAGACTTGATCCTTGGCGTCCAGAGAGTCCATCAGTTCCGTCGCCAGGGCACGGAGCTGATCGGCAGAGAGTTGGTTGATGTCGGGGCGCTGAGTCATGCCGCCTAGTATGCCAAGCCCTTGTGCTGCAAGCGATTCGCAGTTTTGGCTATGGCGATATCACTCAGCTTGTGGTTACAGAATGGAGATAACGCCATCGGCCCCAAGACGTTGCCAGGGCAGGCCCTGAACCAGCGCTGATAGCTGTTCCTCAGTCAGGCGCAGTTGGTCACCGCGCCAGGTTTCGCCCCAGTGGAATTTGCCCCGGTTCAGCCGGCGGGCACACAGCCAGATACCCAGACCATCGTGGATCAGCGCCTTCATCCGGTTGCCCCGTTTGTTGGCGAACAGATAGGCGCAATGCGGCCTGGCTGAGCCAAAGACCTGAATCACCCGGGCCAAGGCCTTGTCCGGCCCCGCCCGCATATCCAGCGGTTCGGTGGCCAGCCAGATCTCGTCGATACGGATCATCCCAACAGGTCCCGGAGCAAAGCAGCACATTGAGTGGCCTGCTCCGCAGGCCACTCAACCACAACCGCACCGCCGGCGCGGGGAATCTCGATGCGGATGGTGCTACGCTTGTCTGAGACTGATTGGTTGCTCGGTGCAGAGGGTGCCGCAGGCAAATTAACCGGAACAAATCCCGGTGTTGCTGATGTTTTATCCGCTCGCTGCGCTTCACTTATCCAGCGCCGGACCATGTTGGCGTTGAGACCGTTATCCAGCGAGATTCGGGAAACGGAGGCACCGGGCTCCAGACACTGGGCAACAATCTGGGCTTTGAATTCCCGGGAAAACCGGCGACGGCGTTGGTAGGGCTTGGTTACGCTTAATTCGTTCATGTTAAGTGTCCACTAGAAAATAAGTGGACACTATCCTGACGGCGACAGCGCCAGGCTCAAGATGGGATTACCGGACGCTTACGAATAATTCGGGATACTGCAGCTGAAACGTATACCTAGCAAATCGAGATGACGATCAGGGAGCGTGAAGAAGCAGGAAACCTTGCGCCAGTCCTGAAACACAGATCAGACATTTGGACGGGATCTCGACCTATCCGCTTGCAGGAGAGGGCAAAATAGGTAAACCATAGCGAGCCGTTTTTTAAGCGTAGATAGCCCGCTCCCTCGCATCTCGTTCTCGGTCAGGGTCTTCCTGGCTTGGCGTGGCTGAAATGGCATCTAGGTAGTCGGCGGGAACGCCGGTTTCTTTCGCACCAACGATAACGTGATTCAAATACCACGAGTGAGGCAGCAAAGAGGGATCCGTTGACGTTGCACAGTAGGTGAAAGCGTCAACGGAATTCCCAAGGGCATCCGTAACAGTGACACGCTTTTCATCGTAACCGAAGCCCAAGCCCTCAGCTTTATCCAGCGGGCCCTTCTCGCTGCGCGGTATCTCAAACAGCGCGCCAATGACAAAGTCCTCCGGATTTCCGGTAAACAGTGCGTCGCATTTTGCGGATTGGTCCATCCTGCTCCACTTATGAAACCGAAGGACGTGCTCAAAGAGTGTGAACGTACCGATGCGCTCCGCGCTTGGAACCCTCGCTCTTAATCTGAGGAGTGACATATTCGAGCCGTAAGCGAAATACTTCATGCTTCCTCTTTTTTTTGCCCTGTTCACTCAGGAACCTGGAGTAATAATCTTAACGAAACCGGGACGGGGCTATTTTTCCATCTTCAACCAGGAACTTACTACCTCCGGCCTGGTCCGGGAAAAATGAATCTGTGCCAGTTTCTCTCTTCTAACTCAAGCCACCAGTTTTTATTGTTTTACATTTCACGCTTTTCCTCGATGACCTCAATCGCTATCCTGCGACTCTTTTTCGAAGGGAGAGATTTATTGTGTCGGACAACACATCTACAGCGAATGCCACCGGATGGACCAAAAAGTTGGCGACGAAGACCCTAACCGGCATCACTGCTCTCATTGCCGTCCTTTGGGCCATCCTCGAATACATGTTCCCGGATCCACTCATATACTTCTACAGCATCTGGAAACCTGAGTACGTAATTGTCCTCTTCACTATTTTCGTTTCCCTCATCTATTTTTCTATATTTATTTGGACGTACCTAAAAAGCAAAGTTCTATTCTTTATTTCCGCTTTTCTTCTTTACTTTTTAACATCGTTTGCTTTCTTTATCCTGGGAAAAGAATATCAAGATCCAACGTTCAGTGATGGAATGCCCACCGTTACCGCCGAGAGTGGTAGCGTTTACTATCGCGGCATAGAGTTTGAGCACAACAACTGTAGCCGGGAAGGTGAGAGCATCGCCTGCACTATCGAAGTTTTTAATGCTAGATCTCAAAAGCGAGTTAGCGTCAACTCCTGGCGGCTCGTTATGAAGGATGGGGCAGTGTTTAACGATGTTGAATTGTTCAGAGGAGGCCAGAAACAACGTTGGAGCTCTGCTAGCCTTGACCTCCCACAAGGAGCAGAAGCGAAGCTCGAGGTCGTCTTCTATGGAGTCGCTCAAAAATACTCTGATATCTTAAAGCTAGGATTTGAAGTTCAAAATCAGGAGTTTGGATTCAAATCTATTTCAATTCTGTAGATCATATTTGAGTTTTCAGGGGCGTAACGCCCCTGCTTTAAAAGGGTTTCGAAACCGGGCGCGAGATAACGCATCATCGGGAAATAAATCTATACCCGTTTTCTTAGTTGAGATTATTGAAAATAATTACCAAAACCAAAGGCGCTATTACCCATAATAAAATATGGAAAAGAGGGCTCCATGCTTGGCCTTTTGCGTCGGCTATCCGTGCAGCCTCCGAATAAGCATCAGCATCTATCTTGCGACCAGAATCAGGAGCGTGACTCAATTCTGATTCATCTTTAAGTGATCTTACTCGGAACTGTATATAAAGCGCTTTGGTCTTTTCTGGATTCCCACTAGATTTTTCTATCGCCTTTGCATATAGGCCATGGCGGACGACACCATTCTCGTACTCTTCGATCACTTTTGCGTAGAATCTCTCTTCCTCCATTCTCGCCTGAGCAGATCGCTTCTTAAGTGAATCGAACATTCCTTTTCCTCCCACCACACCCGCCCGCAGCGTTTGGGTTCATCAATACCATTTGAATATGCTAGCTCTTCGACCCGCCGATAGCATGATCCTAAGAATAGTTGATCGAGCCACTCTATGGCTAGCTATGCCCTGCGACCGCCAAATATTTGAGATCGGGTATCAACATCATTTATTCGTTACTGCGAAGATGACGCCCAAGAGCCTGTCATGGCGCATTGGCGAACCACCACATCTGCATCCACTTGCGCACGAACTATCACCGACAGTTTCTGGCGCTTCGCCTAAAGCCACCCCAGCGAGCACCATGAACGAACTTACTCCTGATGGATCTCCCGGCCTTCTCCGCTCCACTTCTGCTAACATCACTCAACATAAACTACTTTTAACTCTCGTATGGCTTTCGCAATGTCTCATCAAATCAATCGGTTCGTAGTTCTGGCGCTCGGTTTCGTCATGATATCTGGCTGCGCAACGCAAACGATCAACACCAGCTTCAACGCCCTTCCATCAGACGATTCAATGGCATATTTCTCAGAGGGCTGGATCATCCAGAAGCAGGAGTCTGATGACTATGTGGTTCAGATGGCTGTCCGGGATGGAAAACAGGCGTGGGAGGCAATCACTGGCCTTCTCTTCGTTCAAAACAAGTCTGAAAAACCCGTGAACGTCAGTGTGGAAAACATCTCCTTTCAGCAGGACGAGTACTCGATTGACCTTCTTTCTTACAACGAACTGACTCAACAACACATCAGTCGCGCTCAATCCCGAAGAACTGCACTTGCCCTCAGCGCCATGGCCCAGAGCTTCAGTGCTGCCCAGCCTCAGACCACCACAACCTATGGTTCGGGAACTGCATACGGAAGCGGAGGGACTACAAGCTACTATGGCACCACTCAGTCATACACCCATGACCCTGCTGCCTCAGCGGCAGCTCAGGCTCAGATTCAAGCCAACGTCCAGGCCGGCGTTTCAAACATCCAGTCAGACCTGCAGCGCAACCTTAATTCGATGGATGGATATCTCCAGAAGACAACTGTTTTTCCGGGGCAGAATTACAGCGGAAGGTTTCAATCCCAGATGACTCGCTTCGACCAAAGGCCCGAATCGATATATGCTCTGACAGTAGAACTCGACGGCGAAACATTCAGCTTCAAGTTTATCGAAGAAGCAGACATCCAGACGCACCAGCGTAAACTGTTCTGAGCAGGCCTGAACCACCCAACGCGGAATTACCGGCGGCTCCCCCGACAAACCCTAGGACCACCATCAGAGACAAGGACAGCTCGAAGTAAGATGAACAGCAACTACAAAATCGCTCTACTCATCGACTGCGACAACGTCAGTCACCAATCCATCGAAGGAGTACTCCAGGAGCTTGCCAAATACGGGGCCGTGAACGTTCGCCATGCCCACGGAAACTGGAACGGCCCCCAATTGGGGGGCTGGATCGAAAAACTACATGCCAACGCCATCCGGCCGGTTCAGCAGTTTGCCTATACCACCGGCAAGAACGCGACCGATGCGTCAATGATCATTGACGCCATGGACCTGCTCTACAGCGGCAACGTTAATGCCTTCGCCCTCATGACCAGCGATTCCGACTTTACGCCCCTGGTGATGAGAATTCTCGAAGCTGGGCTACCTGTCTTTGGTTTCGGCGAGCGCAAAACTCCCATGCCATTCGTCAACGCCTGTTCGCAGTTCATCTACACTGAAAACCTGCGTGAAGAATCCGAGGAGTCCGATAGTGACAACAACGGAGGCACGCCAAAACCAACCGTTGAAACCAAGTGGGGCCGGAACAAACTGAGGGGCGACACTGTTCTGGTACGAACTCTACGAACTGCAGTGGAGCAGACTGCCGATGACGATGGATGGGCCCATCTGGGCAAGGTCGGGCAGTATATTTCCAATAACAGCTCTTTCTCTCCTGTGAACTACGGATACAAGAAGCTGAGCGATCTGATACGGGCTAGCGAACTCTTCGAAATGAGTGTTCGGGATAAGAGCGTTTTCTATATAAAAAGCCCCGAGAAATAAAGCTCTTCGAGGTTAACAATTACGGGTTGCAAGAAGATTTAATAGATCTGTTTTGGTTTTCTCAGGTACCTGAAGGCCCTTTCAAAAACTCATGCTGAGGTACCGAACAGGTTACAGTGGACGTGTAAGGTGACGGGTGTTGTTAATCACAGAGGAAAAAACGATGAAACTATCACCTGAAAACTCAGCACTTGGGCGATGCGAAGTCATTCTTATGGGCGAGCTTTCCTACAACTTGGAACACAAAATACTCGCTAGTGAAAACACCATTATTAATCGACTCATCATGCGATCCCGGGAACTACAGAGGGCCTATGCCGAACTGGAAGACAGACTCGGTAACGACAATCGCGCAATATCTACGTTTTTGAGGATTTTATTGAGCTCAGCAGCATTCTGGTGTCCGGAGAAGAACGCGGAGGCACGGAAAAATCGGAAGCGGTTGGAAGATGTAAACGAAGAGATAGCCTCGCTAGCGTCGCTGCTTGCGAATCTACTCGATGAACGGTCAGGGCTCCACAATCATACAGGATTCTCCTCTGGCGAAATCTACGATTTATGTTCCGCCACAGAGGCCGCAACCAAAGATCACCATATGTTTCAGTCGTATCCAAGGACGGAATTCCGGAGACTGTTTGCCCAGTACGACGGCAAGTACTGGCCCTCACTATCTCAGGTTATAAGGGCAGTAGGGGAGGACGCGGCGTCTCCCGAGATCTACGCGACTGACCCATTAACTGAGGCCGGAACCACTGGAGCAAGGGCATCTCAGGCGGATTTTTTCCGGGCATGGTTTGCCTCGATCGAAGAAAACAGCTTAAGGTATTCGGGGTTTCTTCCAGTGGGCTTTCGTTTAAGCGATGAGTCCATGGCTGCCCTCGCGGATTGTGCGCTGGACAATGATCCGAACAAGCCTACAGGATCGGAGTACATCAAGCGGTTACGGCAGCGGGCCCGTGAGGCTCAGAAGGGGCTGGAGAGCTAACACAAGTGAACTGGAAACCAAGACAGCTGAATCTGTCCCGATCTTCCGAGAAACGACCAGACAGAAATTATATCGGTTACCCGAGACTCTGAGACAGATGATTGTTGAGGGGAAAGGCGATCTGTGAGAATCTATAAAAGCCTAGCGATTTGGGCGGAAGCTCAACGGGGTACGAGGTCGTACTCTGCTAAGGATTGTCTGTTGGCTTCAGGGTTCCGTTGTTTTGTTGTTCGGGAGCGCCTGTAGTCACAGGCGCTCCCGAACAACAAAACAACGGCGCTATATGTAGGCAATGCGAGCCATAACGGAAAGGGATGTTCTTAGTTCTCTTGGACAAGCAATCAGGAAGCTGAGATGGACTATCTTACATGGGGAAGTCGAAAGAACTGGAGACTCCCCAGTTTTAATCTTCATCTGCGGGGCCAACAAGCCAAACGGTGGAGGTCTATCTGAACGGCGCCAAGCTGTAATTCGCTTTCTTGAGACGAGCATCCAGAATGTATCGATTGTTATCGCAGAGCATTTTTTTGACGCTTTACTCAATGATATTAATCATCAAATAAATCTTCTGGATGCTGAGCACTTTCTTACCAAGATCTCAGATGATGTCATTATTATTCTTGAAAGCCAAAGCGCTTTCTGCGAGCTTGGTGCATTTTCCCATGAGTCCCTCCGAGAAAAGCTACTAATAATAAACGATGAAGAATTTAAAACCTCACCATCATTTATAAACATTGGCCCAATTGCTGCGATCGATAGCTCGAACAAGCGAAAAAATATTTTCCATTATCCGATGCAGCCCGATGGAATAATGAAAACTGATGGAATCGGAGATACATTTTATGACCTTCATCAATCCATCGTCTCAAGCAAAAAAAATAAAACAATAAAATACGAGAAAGAAAATTTAATCCCCGACAAAGGAAACGACTCTTCAAAAGAGGCTCTTATGCTTGCCTCAGACATCATATATTTATGCGCACCAATGACTTACAAAGAGCTTTGCGAACTATACACATCCATTTTCGGAAAAATGAGCTTCAACGGACTCGGGAAAATAATCGCCCTTCTAAAGGGAATGAAGTTTATAAAATACGAAAAAACGCATGGATATATTGAATCACTAACCGACTCTCTTTTCTTTAGTTATGGCAAACACACCGAAGAACTAATTATTTCCTTTAAACTCAACAGAATCAAGGAAGAATGGAGAAGGAAATGAGCATAATCGATGAAATAGCTAAAGAATTAAGAATAAACAAAAAAATTATTGAGTCTCAGCTTTTCGCATCGAGAAAACAGGTTAAAAAAATAAGAGTTCCAAAAAAAAATGGAGCACACCGATCAATTTACGTAGCGCCAAAGTCATACAAAATTTTTCAATACTATATACTCAACAACTACATTAAACATGTAAAAAAAAGTCATGCAGCATCCGCGTTCTGGAAAGGATCATCAATTCTTAAGAATGCCAAAAAACACCGAGAACGAACATACCTCGTAAGAATAGACATAAGTAACTTTTTTCCTTCAATTCACATTAACGACTTTATTTCAGTCCTCGATGACAGTGAAAACAACATTATAGATCTGTTCTCTAACCCAGAGAACGCGGAAGTTATAATGGAAACTTGCCTTTCTGACGAAGGTTATCTGCGAGTAGGGTACCCAATAAGCCCTTTTATCGCAGACATTGCAATGAGAGAAATCGACCAAGAAATAGCCAAATATTTAGAAGAAAAATTCCAAGAAGGAACATTTTCTTACAGCCGGTACGCAGATGACTTAGTCATTGGATTCGATGAAAAATGCGGAAAGGAAATAGAGATCGCAATTTCAGAAATCATTGAAAAACGAGACCACCCAAAGCTATCGATTAACCATTCAAAAACTAGATATTTCAATAGAAACGTGGGGAATGCCATCGTCACAGGCGTACGAATATGTCAAGATGGCAGACTAACACTCCCAAAGCAATTTAAAGATGACTTGAGATTCAGGCTATCACTATTAAATAAAGGAAATTTAGCAAATGAGGAATTATCCTCGCTCGAAGGTTGCCTGAATCATTGCAGAGACATAGATCCTAGCTTTTACACAAAGCTACAAACGCGTTATTTCAAATCTATCGCAGAACTAAAAAACCGAAACAAAAATTAAACAAACAAAAAATCTTCTCCAAATACTAAAACTGGATATTTTTCATATCATAGCATTTCATCGCTTAAAATCACCTTACATATACCAATTTAACTCAATAGCTTTTTTTATAAAAATCGCATCAAATGCATTTGCCAAATTTAGATCAATGTAAAAACCAACTAAAACACGAATTATCATTTCATACTAATTTCTAAACCACCTCTTACCTTCAACTCATAAATATATTTGAGCTTCAAAAATCACACAGAAACCATTCAAAAACAAACCTATTAGCACGCGAATGCAAATCTCTCCGGCAAAGCTCGAAATGCGAAACCTTAAAATGATAGTTGTGCTTACCTAACACGCACTCTATTTTGATCACACCTTTCGGTGCTTCTTAATCAACTCATCAGACAACTCTGAGATATCCCCCTCGTCTACCCGCCACCCTCGACCAAAAATCGCAAACCGATCGAAATACTGCCTCGCAAAGGGCAACTTCTGCTCAACAAGCAGTCCAGTCAGCCCACCCTCTTCAATTAAGCGGCGCCCCCTCCCCCGGCTCATCCAGAATCAGTAGCCCGGGCTGAATCACTAATGCCCGGACAGTGGTCAACTGCTGTTGCTGCCCACCAGAGAGAGCTCCACCTCGGCGGCGTTTCATTTACTTCAACGTCAGAAACAGCGCGCACACCCGCTCGGGAGTTTTCTTGCTTCCGTCTTTGCGCACCCTCAGGCCAGCGAGGAGGTTTTCTTCGACGGCCAGCAAGGGGAACATCTGCTATCCCTCGAATGCGTCCAACACGAGATATCGGCGGCTGAGGCTTTCGCCGTAAATCTGGGGCACTTTTTTTGCAAAGCAATATAGAAAAAGCCGCTCGTTTTCCCGAGCGGCTTTTTCATTTCCGAAAGAACTGCGGTATCAAGCAGCAGCCAGGTAAGCTCCCACCACAGCCAGCACTCCCCCAATCCCCCGACTAAACCGGCTATCCGCCTTCAGCATCAAACTACCCAGCCCACGCCCAACCAGCGTAATGGCCAGGGTGGCGATGGAGAAGCCCGCCAGGTAAGCCGCCAGCATGGCGCCTTCGGGCATTTCTGCCCCATGCGCAAAACCGTGAAACAGCATGAACGCGCCAACCAGAGTACCGCCCACAGCCGTCGGCAATTTCGCCAGGGTGGCGATGAGGATACCGGCCACCAGTACCGAGAAGGTGATGCCGGTTTCCACGCCCGGCAGGCTCAGGCCGCCCCAGGCCAGGGCAGCGCCGAGCACCATGCCGCCGATGACGAAGGCGGGGGTGGCGTTTTTCATGAGTTTGCTCTGGCGCACGCTCCAGAAGCCGATGGCGGCCATAGCCAGCAGGTGGTCCAGGCCCAGCATGGGGTGCAGCAGGCCGCTGGTGAAGCCGCCTTCGGTGTGGCCGGGGTGGGCCATGGCGGTGGCGGAGGCAGTCAGCAGCGCGGTGGCACTGAGCAATTTCGTTACGAGTTTCATATCAATTCTCCCAATTCGTGTATGCGGTATCTCGAAATTCACTATGTTGCACGAGCCTCAGGCGGTCTCAGCAGTCTTGTGTGGGCGTCGCTCGGGCAGCATGCCCCGCTCCAGAATGAAGCTGATGATGGTGTCCAGCCCTACCCCGTCGTA
>TARA_B100001057_G_scaffold453254_1_pt1 | contig 15005 bp, 12 predicted proteins | sample TARA_B100001057 | Tara Oceans TARA_B100001057 (sample SAMEA2621839) | marine metagenome | biome: marine biome (ENVO:00000447); feature: surface water layer (ENVO:00002042); material: "saline water (ENVO:00002010), including plankton (ENVO:xxxxxxxx)" | depth 5 m
AGCTCAAAAAAATGTTTTATGCAGTGATTACAAAATCCCTTATCATCAAATTTAATTTCAGGATCTGACGAGTCCATTAAACAGCGATTACAAACTTTTAATCCCATTTATAAAGTTGTTTTATTTCAGGATATGAAACAAGAACAGCTCGATGAACTCCATAATAAATAAAACAGGCCCCACCTGCCATATTATGTATTTTGTAATTATCAATTGCTGTTTTAAAATCTTCTAAACCTTTTGATCCACCGGCTATAATCAAAGGAATTCCAATTGATTTCTTTAATTCATTAAAATACTCAAAATCGTATCCTGTTAAGTTGCCATCAGCATTTATATTTTGAAGGATAATCTCCCCAACCCCAATTTCCTCAAGTTGTTTAGCCCATAGATAAGGATCCAATAAAGTTTTTTGAGTAGCATTTCGTTTGTAAACTATCCTTTTACCAAAAAAATTCCTCTTATAATCAATACAAACGCATATGGTTGAACTTCCAAATTCAGTCACTGCATCAGAAATAAACTGCAAATTTTCAATTGCTACCGAGTTAATAAAAACTTTTTCAACTCCAGAATGTATAATTTTTTGTATCTGATTTAATGAATTTATCCCCCCCCCATATGAAAGAGGCATAAAACATTCCCCGGCAATTTCTTTTAAAAAATTATAGTTAATTTCTGACCTTAATGTTGCCTCGATATCAAAAAAAACCAACTCATCTACTTCTTTATCATTAAATATCTTAACTATATTAATTGGATCACCTACATATTTGTGATTTTTGAACTCTTTACCTTTGTATAGTCCCTTTCCTTTCAATAAAAGAACAGGAATAACTCGAGGGATAAAGTCAGATTCCATAAAAATATTCTTTAAATAAATTGATGCCAAACGAATGGCTTTTTTCAGGATGAAACTGATAACCAGTTATGTTGCCTTTTCTGTAACCACAAACAAATTCAAATCCATATTTTGAAATCATTGTGATTTCGTTTGAATTTTTTAGGTTAAAATAGTAAGAATGCACAAAGTAAAAACGTTTTTTGTCCTCTGACTCCATATGTTTTTTTTCTTTGACAAATCTCCAACCCATGTTGGGAACTGGAAGCTTAATTTTTCTTTTTAAAAACTCCTTTTTAAAAGATAAAACTTTTCCATCTACGTATCCTAGACCATTAACATTACCTTCTTCACTTGATTTAAGCATTAGTTGAGCCCCTAAACATATTCCAAGGGTCTTTATCTTCTTTTTATTTACAGCTAAATTAAGTGTATCGAGTAGATCCATTTCAGTAATATTTTTCATTCCAACATTATACGATCCAACACCTGGAAGAATTAAATAATCAGAATCTAAAATTTCATTTTTATCTCTTGTAACTGATATATGTAAGTTAATTTTTTTACAAATATTAATAATAGAATTATAATTACCTAATTTATAGTCAATTATAGATATCTTCATGATTAATTTATTTAACTATAAATTTTGATTTTTTTACCCGTTATATTTTTATAAATACTATGAAGTGAAGTTAGAATTTTCCTTCTGTTACTCCAGTTTCTAAAATCTTCATATTTTCGATTTGGAATTTTAAGTAAATCCTCAAAATCATTCTGAGATATTTCTAACTTTTTACATATAAATTCGGTCGTCTCTCTTATTTTCATTGGATTATAAGGTGTCTCTTCAAGCTCTCTCAAAGCTTCCTCACGGGTGATTTGGTTAGACAGAATTAAGCTTGATAAATGGGCTCTACGTTTATCAATTTTAAATTTTTTTGGCAGATAATATTCTTGAAAAAATTTTGTAAAAAGTGATTCTCCATGTTTGCCTTTATAGTTTTTAAAACCAATGATTTCCAACTCATTTTTTGCAATCTCCTTATTGTAGGGCATATAGTTTAGTGGACGTATGGTTGTAAGCTTATTAATAAAAGGATACCAAATATAATATTGAAAAAAGCTAATTGTCTTGTAGTTTTCTAGTGTCCCCTCTCCAAACTTTTTGAAAATATCTTTTAATGAAATAGCATCCATTGCAGGGCCGTGCCAAATATCTGGTAAAATAGACTCAGTAGCTATATTCCCTCCACTTATTGAATAATTAATTTTATGTTTAATTGAATATTTGTAAAGAGTTGAGAAAAAAATATGATCCTGGGGAACATCTTGATTTGAAACACCAGATTTTAAATATGCTAATTGAAGTCTTCGCATAACATCCCAATCAATCACTTCTGTATGAAGGTCAAATCCAGTGTACTTAATAATTTTTTCAATATTGGATACAGCAAGCTCTGAATTCCATCCAGCATCTACATGAACAACTAAAGGTCTCAGATCCCAATCTTTCGCTTTAAGAGTAAGGTAAGAGCTATCTATACCCCCACTCAATCCAATAATGCAGTCATATTCCTTTTTTTTGCCTTCTTCTCTAATTTTATTTAAAATTTTAGATAATTTTTCTTCTCCTATCTTATTGGGAAACCATTCTTTGCTAATTACATCAAAAAAAGTCTTACAATAATTACACAAGCCTGATTCATCAAAATTAATGTCCGGAACACTATCATCATCTAAGACGCAATTATTACATAAAGTCATTGATTATTTCTTTTAGTTTTGATATGTAATTTTTAGCTTGTTTTTCCCAATTAAATTCTTTAAACATTTTCAATGAATTTCCTGAGTAAACTTTATAATCAATTCGATTTAGTTTTTTTAGCATTAATTCGAACTCGTCTAATGAATTATTCTTTAATATAAAACCGGAATTATAATTATCAATTAGCTTTCTCATCTCAAAAAGGTCAGAGCAAATAATTGGTAAAGCTGATGCAGAATACTCAAAAAATTTATTTGGTAAACACAAATTGTATGATAAACACTTATTTTCAATTAAGGCAAGACCAAAATCAGCAGATGAAGTATAAATTGGTAACAATGACAAATCAACTGAAGGGATGAAAATCATATACTTATTATTTTTTGCCGTGTTAACTATTAAACTTTCAAGAGGACCATAACCAAGAAATACAAAATTAAAATTATTTTTTTTCAGATTTTTTATATTCTCAATCATTTTTTCAATACCTCTACCCTTAGCGAAAAACCCTTGATATAAAATTATTGGCTTATTATTAGTAACATATTTTTTTTTTCTAAAAATATTGTGTTTTTTTTGGGTAATCCAATTTTCAGATGGTGAATTATATAATACAACTGAATTTAGATTAAAACTATATTTCTTGTGATACCAGTTTTTTATCGATTCATTAACAAAAACTGATAAATCAGCATGGTAGATTAACTTTTTTTCAATTAGCTTCAAAATGATTTTTTTAAAACCCTTTAAACCCATTGTTTCTGTTTCCAATTCATGGGTATCATAAACTATTTTAGAATTCTTAAATAAAATTTTAATTGGTATCAAATAGATTAAAATTTTTACAGAATGAAAATGAAAAATCAAATAATCATTCTTCTTAAGATTTTTTCTAATAAATAAAAAATATCTAATAAATTCAATTGGTTTGAACTTAAATTTTTTTTCATGTTTATAGATTTTTACTTTCTCATTTAAAAATTTAATTGGTTTATAACTGTTTGAACTAATGCCAAATAGTATAACAGAACTTATATTTTTAATTTTACTAATTGTGTTTGCTTGCTTAAAAATCCTACTCTCAAAATCCAAATTTGTAAGTGCTATATGAATACTCTTTAATTCCATATATTTTATTTGAATTTATATAAATGCCATATTGAGGACTTTGAAACTTCAGGAATATTTGCTGGAAGACAATCATTCCAAATTAACTTATCTGTGAATTCAAATTTCTTAGATTTACAAATTTTAAATTCCTCTACTTTTTTTTCATTTAAGACAACATAATTGAACTTGCCCTTCAATAAAGTTTTTTGAAGTGATTCTAAATCACTAGGCCAAATATTATAATCATTATCAGAATCGTGAATGATGCTAAAATGATAAGGGAAAAAAAGTACCTCTTTTAAAATGCAGTGATAATATATAGGGTCAATAAGTCTATTATGGTTATTAAAAAGTTTATTGTAGTCTTTATTTGGATCATTGAACACAAAAAATAATCTATCACCCTTATTGAGTCTTTTTATAAAATCATTTATATGCGTGGTCATTTCGTCAATTTTCAAAGGTTTTAAATTTCCACTTTTTAATTCATTGATATTCTTATCAATCATAAAATCAATAAAAGGATTAAAAATTAAAAACCAGGAAACTATAATAATTGAAAGTGATAAATTTTCTGAAATTTCATAAAATCCCGTAATAATTAAAAGCATGTCAGTTGACTCAGGATCTGCAAACCTGTTAAATTTATTAAATACAAAAACTAAAATTGCAACAATAAAAAAAACTGGGAAACTCACATTTTCATGATAATAGAATATTGAAAATAATATTAATGATAATGTAATTAAAATATTATAAATGTTTTCAGATCTCGATTTCCTGGGCCTAACAAAAGCATCTTTTCTTTGTTTAAGAAAACCAACAGCATTTAAAATAATTGAAAACGTTTCAAATAGAATATTTTTTTTTATCAGTGGGAAGATCCTGAAAAAAATTAGTATGGTAGAAGGTACTGATGTATATATAATATTTAATGGATTTAAATGTCCAGTTAACATGAAGAAAAACAAGTAAATCAAACCTATAAAAAATACAGTTATTGAGGTTTCAAAAAAAATAACACCAACAATTGAAATAAGCAAATAATCTTGAAAATTAATAGCATATATTAGTAGAGGGAAAAAACTCCATCCAATTATATTATAATTTTGATATTTAATTTGGTGAATGATTTTACTAGAGAAAAAAAATGCAATCATTAAAAAAAAGAAGTTAATAGAAAAATTGAAGAAAAGCAGAAAAAAAAGTGAAAATAGAATCCCAATTGAAAGAAGAATTGAAAATGAATTATTAAAATAAAAAAGGAAAATTGAGGGCTTTGAAATAAAAAACCATTTACCTAAAAAAAATAGTTTATTGGAAACAAAATTTAACTCAACATTCCTTCCAAATTTTCTTAATAGATAAGCATGGCTATCATAATAATAATATAATAATGCATTTTTTTCACTAAACATTTTATATGAATTAGGACTCATAAATGATATAATCACAAATTTTAAACTCCTAATTAAATAGATAAAATTTAGAGGTAATGAGAAAATATTATAATAGAATAAATTAAAAATTCTATTGCGTGTTATTTGTTTTAATTTCATTTATAAATCTTGATTTGAAAAAATTTATTCCCATGCAAATTGAACAAAATGTAAAAAAAAATAAATCATCTATAATTTCCTTTTCTAGAAACAGAATTAACACAATAGATGTAATAGCAATGACTCTATTTGTTGAAAAGCTCAATAAATTCAGATTTGTTCTAAAAAGCTTTTCACTTAAAAATGCATTTAAAATTAACCAAAAAGTTGTTGCTAATAATGTACCGAATGAAGCGCCTATGTTTCCAAAAAAAAGAATTAAAAAATATGACAAAATAACATTTAATAGAAATGACATGATAGTTGTATATAATGTCATTTTTGTTTTTTTAAATTTCCAGATACCTAAACTTACCATTATGTAGGCTGAATAATAATATAAATACAAACTATATGATGATATAATTAAATATGAGTCCTTAAAATCCGCTCCAAAAATCATTGGTATTATTAAACTGCTTGTGCTTGCAATAAATATTACTATCATTTCAGAGTATTTGAAATAATTATCTCTTATATAATTTATAAAATCTAAATCATTTTCTTTAAGTGATTTTAAAATTAATGGAAGAATCGTAAGGGAAAAGGCAGATGTAACTAATAAATTTAAATTTGCAAATTTTGATCCAACTGAATAAATTCCTAGATCTGTTTCACCCAATAAATTTGAAATAAAAACTCGATCAGTATAGTTAAATATCACTGATATTAAAGAGTTTGGAATTAATGGTAAGCCAAACATCAATATAATTTTAATTTTATTTAAGTCATAATAAACCAGTTCTTTAAAATTTAATTTCTTGTAGGCTAAAATTAAAGCAGTTATTAAGATTGAAATCAATCTCCCATACAAAATATAAATGATATTTTTTTCAATAAAAAAAATAAAAATTAAAGACAAGATTACTCCTGATGATTGCTGAAATGTCTGATATATTATATATTTTCTGCTTTCTCCTTCAAGTCGAAAAACATTCAAGAAGTTGGAGGATAAGAATTCAAGAAAAAAAATTGTTATAACTAATATTATGGAGTTAAGCTCAAAATTTTTGTAAAAAAACAAACAAACTAAAATAAAAAATGAACTGGAAATTAAACCCCATGTCACAGTAATTTGAAAAATATTTTTTAGCACATCATCTTTAGAACTAAAACTATCATTTGAGATATAAAAGAAAGAAAGTGAGCTGTCTAATCCAATATTTAAAATCGAATAATAAACAGCTCCAATAATTAATAGAATTTCAAGTTCACCAAATTCATATGGCAAAAAAATTCTTGTGAAAATTGGTATTGAAAGAAAAGAGATGCCTTTGGAAAATATTGTTCCAAGACCATAAATAAAAAAATCTTCTTTTAAATACTTTAATTTACTCAATTGGAAAATTGATTATATTTTTACTATAATTTCTTGCATTAGGAAAATCATCATGATCATTAATATATTTTTTATATGATTCGAAATCTGGAATACAATAATCAACGATTTTTCCTATTTCTTGCTTATTTTTTTTTCTGAAATCACTTATAAATTTATCTCTATTTTCTACCATCCCAACTATATGACTGTAGGTAGAATCACTTTGAAAGGGGTTAACTTTAACAATTTGATTATTTCTATATTTTTTAGAAATTAATTTAGCTTGTTTAATTCTTGAATTAATAATACTATCATATTTTGAAAGTTGAACAAAACCAACTCTACTTTCAATTTTAGTGGGTAAATGATTCCAATCTTTTGGGAAATCAATTTTTGACTCATCATAATATTTAGTAAACCTTTCTAAAAGCCCATTTCTGGCAAGTAAATTCACCCAGAAGTAAACATACTTATTAAAGGCAATAATTGATGCTAAAAAATATAATAAACGAGTAAATTCCTTGATTTGAGGTGGTGTTATGAAATTATTATCTCTAAATTTTAATAATTTTTTGAAAGTATCTTTATTATTAGTTAAAATCATTCCACCAAAAATTGAATTTATTATTTTACTAATATTACAACCAAATATTGAAGCATCTCCATATTCACTTACTAATTTACCATCAAACTTACAACCATATGAATGTGCCATATCTTGAATAACATATATTTTATGATTATAAAGTCTCTCAGCATCATTTATAATCTTAATAGCTAAATCTATTTTTTCTGGAAAACCAAAAAGATGAGTTAAAATTACACACCTTGTTTTGGGGGTAATTTTTCGTTTAAGTTGATCTAAATCCATATTAAAACTTTTTGGAGATGCATCAACAAAAACAGGAATATTATTAGATTTAACTATTGAGTGGGGTACTACTACACAGGTATATGCTGGACATATGATTTCAGCTTGCTTTAACTCCCATACTTTTAATAAACTGTATATACAAGTTCTTCCATATGAAAACATTAATCCATATTTACTATTAAATTTATGACTGAATTTTTTTTCGTACTGTTTTCTTAAATTTGAGTTAAACTTTAAAGCAATTTTTAACTCACTAAATCCATATTTTGGTTTAAATCTTGGGGTTAACTTAGGTAGCATCTAAAAGGTATTTAACTATTTTATTTTTTGATTTATAAAGATCTATATGTTGGGGAAGAAAATATTTAGATGAAGCCATATGAATATTAGTAAATCTTTTTTCAAAACTTAAGTCAACACCTTTCATTTTAAAATTTGGTTTAAAATTAATTTCAATTTTCTCATCCTTAAATTCATACCTAAGTAATCCACAAAATTTTTGCTTTTGCTTCCTAGTGATTAAAATACTAACAACCAATTTTTTAAATAAATCATTAAAAATTTTTAACCTTAATAGAGTAAATGTTAATATTCTTACAATAATGAATGAAAATTTTCCAATTGTATTTTTTTGTTTTTTATAAAAATTAATTTCGTGTGATTTATTATTGAATTTTATTTTTCGATTAAACTTTTGACTTGTGTATTGATTACCTTTAAATGTGATAATTAAGCCCCCATTCTCATGAATAAGAGTTTTCTTTTTAATGTCAAAAACTCTAATAGCACCTCCCTTTTTGTAGTTAATTACTGCAAAATATTTTTTTGTTCTTTTAATTATAATGCCACTTTGATCAAATTGCTTGAATGAAAAATTATTAAAAAATTTGTCTTTAAGATTACTCTGATATTCAAAATTTAAAAAAGCTCTCCATGAGAATGAATTTAATAAAGGTATGTAGTTATCAATATCAATATGGTGTGGTTGTAGTAATAATTTTTCTTTGAGCCCCTTAGAGATCTCTTTATCAATTTTGGCTGCCTCAGAAGAAAATTTTGAAAAATAATTTATTCCTCCTGGATAAATTATCTCAGTATTTCTAGATCCATACAACCCTCCAATTGAATGGTTCGGACCCAAGAAGTGAATTAAGTATTTAAATGACTTTCTAACTGAGTTTAGTAGATTAACGGATGGATTAACATAATGTATCATACTCAAATAGTGTGCAGTTAGAGTTTGATATCCTGGATCAGCTCCCTCATATTCTAAATACCACCCCTCATCAGATTGATATTTAATAATTTTCTCTATAAATGGGTTTGGTAATTCTTTATTTGAAAGTACGTTCCAAATCTCAATTGCTGAGGCGGCAGTAGCGAGATGATTTGAAATAATACCATGACTTTCAATGTTATTATGAATAAAATCAATTAAAGGTTCTAAAATCTCTAAGTATTTAATTTTTTTATTTGATTCGAGAATTCCGTCCAGTAAATAAATTGTCATTAATAAATCATTTGCTACTAATGAGGTTACACAGAATGAGTTTTCATTTGGATAAGCTTCTTCCAAGCCATTTGACTTACTAATAACCTTATCTGATAAGGAATTAAAAATTCCATTAATTAATTGTAAATAGAATTTATCATAAAGACATACACCTAATCTAACTGAAATCGCAATTGATAGGCACCCTCCAATCATTGTATCATTTTCAAAATCAATTGTTTTCCAACCCCAATATTTCCTATCACCTGAGTATTTAGTAGTTGAAAGCTCATCTAAATCATATAGATTGATGAGCTTTAATTGATTCTCTTTAAGTACATCTATAAACATTTATACTTCGATTAAATTTTTTTTTCCAATACACCATAATAAGAAATTTAAATACTCTTTTAATTTTAAGAGTTTGTATCCCTTAGATTTAAAGTCTGAATAATTTTTTTTACTGGGCCAAGTATAATATGACGGATGATATTTTTTTAACTTATCAAGCTGAAAGTTTTGAACCTTTAATCTGAGTAATTCACAAGAAGCAATATTATTGTTTATCATTAGTTTAAAAACGCTTTGAGAATTATCAAGCTTTATTACATTTTGAAATAGAGAGTCTCCTTGATCTAATTTCTGCTCAACTTTAAAAATAGTTGACCCATAAATTTTTTCGTCATTATTTAACGCGTGGAATTCCGCAGCTATCCCTTTGTAAGAGGGCAATAGACTTGAATGAACACAAATTACTTTATTTGCGAGTTCCAAAGTTTTTTTAGATAAAATTTGATTAACTCTAATTATTAAGTAATCCGGATTGTGAGTTTTTAAAAAAGTTTGGAAACTTTCATTATTGAAGTTATGAGACCGAAAAATTCTTAGTCCATTGATTTTTGAGTTGTAAGAAATAGTATTGAAATCTTTTTTTCTGATATTTTTTGTTAAATGAAAAATTAAATTTGTTATTGAGAGATAAATCCAATACTTCTTGCTCATTTTTTTATATAGTTTAAAAATATTTTTTAACCCTTTAAAATTTATGTAATTTAAGTTTTGTGTAACACCTATATAACATATATCAATATTTTTTTCTTCAAACAATTTTGAGAAAATAATATTTGTAGTAATATCATCATTACATAAAATCGCTACTTTTATTTTTTTGAAAGCCATACTGTTATTGAATTGTAATCCGTTTCTTTTGATATCAATTTCAAGTCATTATTTTTTTGCCAATTATTAATATCATCTTGATCAAAAAAAATTAAATTATCAGGTAATAAATTTACTTTGACTATTTCCATACACTGGCTTAAACTTGAATTGAAGAGGTTTATTCCTGAATTTGTTTTTATAAATGGGAGAAAAAGAACAACAAAAAAGCAAATCAGATTCTTAATTGATAGCGGTAATAACTTCACCAATCTTCTTAAAGCAAGAAATGCTTTAAAACTTAACGACTTTTTTCTCTTATAATTCCATAAACCCAAAATACCATTTTTATTAAGTACTCTTGAAAGTTCAGATACTGTTTTGTTAGGAAAATCAGTATAACCTATAACACCATAGGAAAAAACAAAATCAAAAAAATTATTTGGATAAGGTAAATTATCAATTGATGAATTTACCAAAAAGAGTTTTTGATCATTGGTGGTAGTCAATTTATTTAATGCTGAGTAAGATATGTCAACTCCGTGTATCTCAAGTATATATTCACTAAAACTTCTTAAAAGATAATTAATGTGTACTCCGTCTCCACAGCCAGCATCTAAAATTTTTAGAGGTTTATCAAAAAATTTTTCTTTAGATTGAAAAAAATTTTTTGCCACTATATATTTGGAATCGCTTATCTTCTGATCAGATATTTCCCAGTGAGAATAAAAATAATTTTTTTTATTTTTTAGGTCTATAAAAATTCCATTTTTATCCCTCTTGTATCCATACTTTTTAAAATAAGATTTTAACTTCATTTTACTATGTCTATCCTTGAAATTTGTTTAAAATTGTTTTGTAACCCTTAAGCCAGTTATAGTCTTTTGACAAAGTCCTTGAGTGCCATGAAATTGAAAATTGAGTATTTTTTAATTTTTTACATATTTTTATGATATCAATTGACTTATTAATTCTATTATTTTCATCGCCATATCCATAATCATAAATATTTGAATCCATAATAGCTTGTGGAATAATAAAATAATCATAAGGTTTTTTTTCTAAATGATTAAATGGTCGGTACTTTGAAGCAATTGATGCTCTGAATCCAATACAATCATTCCATCCTATTGTAGAATCATCTTCAAATAATTTTTCATGTAGCTTTGGAGTTAAAAATTCGTCATAATTAAGCCAATGCTGTCTGTTTTTATTAATTTCAATTTTTAAGACCTCTTCCAATTGAGTTTTTTCAGACTTTAAAAGATCAAAATTTTTATAAGAACAAAAGCTTCCATGAAGACCTATTTGCCATCCATTAGTGTTTATTTCTTTTAATTTTTCAATCAATTTTTTGTTTTTTGATACATCATAATAGGGATCAAAAATTGATTGTTTTATCCCCCATTTAACTTTTGAGTAAACATAAAAAATTGACTTTAGATTATAATCTTTTTCAATATCCTGCCAGTAATCAAAATTCCAATAATTTGATTTTGTAATAATGAATTTAATGGTTTTATTTAATAATTTAATGCTTGGTCTTTTAATGAAATTAAATCCATTAAATGCAGTTTGTTTTAGAATTAAAATTGGTGTTTTTTCAATATAATCTAGATCATGAGATAATTCTATAATAGCTTTATCTGATTTTTCAAACTGAAGCCTTGGAAACCTATTTTCAAGATATTTTTTAAATTCTTTGAACAAAAAATTAACATGTGGAATCTCCCACCTAAAATTTTCAGGCATTTTAGTTCTAAATGAATAACTTCTTGTGTAATTTCCAGTCTTCCTTATCAGAAATTCATTAAGCCTACTCATATAATAAAAAATATTCCAAAAAAGATCATAATTAATCCGATGATTTAGTCTAGAGTAGGATTTACCAAGTATCTGAAAGTCTTTGTGATTAATTATCTCAATATTATTATTTTTAAAAAATTCTCTTTTTTGAACCTGAAATATATCGCTTTTAACACCTTCTAAATAATAAATAGCATTATCATTTTTTTTTAATTGCCTGTTATAATTCTTTACCTTTATATAAAAATTTGCTTTTTCAATACGACAAAATTCATCAAGTATATATTGCACCCAATGTAAATTTTCGGCTTCGGTATAAATTATAAGTCCAGTAGAATTCAATTCATTCGTTGCCATAACTCTAAATTTAGTAATCCCCACAAGTCTCTTGTAAACTTACCCTCAGAATTCAATTGTTTTTCAATATTATCTACTCTATATATTCCTCTTTGATATGACTGATTACTCAGAAAGATATCCATTATATATTCCTTTAAAGGTCCTTTCATCCATTCATTCAATGGAGTAGGAAATCCCATTTTATCTTTTCTATTGACAATTTTTTTGGGTAAAATATCCTTTGTTGATTTTAATAAAATATGTTTTAATTTACCCCCTGAAAATTTCATTACAGGAGGAATAGATGCTGCCAATTCAGCAATTCTAGTGTCTAATAAGGGCACTCTTGACTCAATTGAAACAGCCATACTGACTCTATCCTCAACTTGTAATAAAGCAGGTAAAAGAGTTTTAAGATCAAAATAAGTCATTTTATTAAAAAGTGAGTTTGTATCGGGTTTATTAAAAATCTTATCAAATTTTGAAAAAATATTTTCCATATCAATCGATTCAACAAACTCTTCATTGTAAAGCTCTTTTAAGGAAAATGAGCGATTAATCAAGTTAAAATATCTTTGGTTCATCTGGTCAAAGAAACCACTAGAAAACTGTCTCTTTAATAGTGGTATATATTGTTTAAGACTTGGAAGATTTTTAATGATTGATTCTAAATTAACAACATACTTTTTATTACTATTTTCTAAAATAGCACCTTTAAGGGATTCTTCCAGATAAGCAATATTATATCTTGCATATCCCCCAAATAATTCATCACCTCCATGACCTCCAAGCATGACTTTAACGTGTTTTGAGGCAAGTTTTGAAACCATAAATTGAGAAAATATTCCAGGCCCACCAGCTGGTTCATCCATGTGATAAATAAGATTTTCAAAGTTTTGAATGAAATCAAGATGAGTTGGGAAAATCTCATGATATTCACTATTTATTTCATCAGAAACTACTTTAGCAAAAATTGTTTCATCATATTCTTTCGATACTTTAAAACCCCCAGTAAAAGTTTTAATTTTACTAGAATAATTTTTTGCTGCCAAAACTGAAACAATACTTGAATCCAAGCCTCCGCTTAAATATGTTCCGATTGGAACATCAGATCTGACTTGAAGTGTAGTAGAGTTTTGTAGAAGTAGTAATAATTCTCTTGAAAATTGTTTCTCTGTTTTAGTTTCATCAATTTTATAACTTAAATCCCAATACTGTTTTTGACTTGAAACGATACCATTTTCAATGGTCATATAATTGCCTGGTTCCAATTTATATATTGATTCATAGAAAGTTTCTCTACCAATTGGAATTTGAAGAACTGTATACTCTCTTATCTTATTCTCATTAACTTTAAAATTTATTTTTGGATGAATCATCAGTGCTTTTATCTCTGAAGCAAATGCGAAAAAGCTATCACTAGAGTAAAAATAGAGTGGTTTTACTCCAAATTGGTCTCTAGCTAAAAAAAGTTGATTAGTAGTCTTATTCAAGATAGCAAATGAGAAAATCCCATTCAAATTGTTTAACATTTTTTGCCCAAATTCGATAAACATATTTAACAAAACCTCAGTATCAGAATATGTCCGAAACTTGTAACCTTTTCCAATAAGCATTTGTCTCAATTCGATGTAGTTGTATAACTCTCCATTGAAAATGATTACAAAATTTTTATCATTGCTAATAAAGGGTTGTTTACCTCCATCAATATCAATAATTGAAAGTCTTTTATGTCCAAAGGCAATTTTATTAGTATGACAAGTATATGAGCCCTCATCATCTGGTCCACGATGAGATAGTTTATTCATCATATCAAATAAGATATTTTTGTTTGAAAATGTATCAGGGCAGTAATAGCCTACTATTCCACACATAAATTACTTTTTAGTTAATCGATAGCAAATCATAAATCCAAAAAATTTTGATAGAAATTGATGAATTATTTTCGGGAATTTGAATGGAAAAATTCTTGAAGGAAAATAATACAAAAACCTTGTTTCTATATTAAAATATTTTGAGAGTTCTGATTCTAATTCAGATTTGGAGTATGCAATCCCTTTAGGATTTTTATCCCCATCATATAACCTTATGATTTCATCAGTGTTTTTTAAAGATAATATAGACTCCCTTCCTCTTCCTTTAAATTTTATACCAAGTTTATAGAAGATTACACCAAATAATCTTAAATAATGCCAGTTTCTAATAAAAAAATTCTTGTAATAAACTGAAATACTAGCCTCTCCCTTTTGAGATAAAATTCTGTAAATTTCTTTTATCATTCTTTTTGGATGTTCAGTATGATGAATTACACCCTGACAATTAATAAAATCAAAGAATCCGTCTTCATAATTAGTCATTTCCCCGTTTTGAATTGTTAAATTTCCTCTAAGATTGTATTGTTTTAATCTGGCGGTTGTGATTTTTATAGCAGTTTTGGTTAAATCACAACCATAAAACTCATTAATAAATAATCGTTTATTTAATTCCACACTCCAAAAACCCACACCGCATCCCAAATCAAGTAATTTGTCAATTTTACTCTTGCTAGGTAAAATATTTAACTTTTCTATATTATTATTGAAAACATCCTCAATGTATATTTTTCTGTGCTCATCAAAGAACTCTTTAGTTCCCTCTTTATAATCACTCTCACCCTTAAAAAGGGGATTTGCCTCCCAAAAAGATTTAATATCGGATA
>TARA_B100001057_G_scaffold357988_2_pt1 | contig 15003 bp, 14 predicted proteins | sample TARA_B100001057 | Tara Oceans TARA_B100001057 (sample SAMEA2621839) | marine metagenome | biome: marine biome (ENVO:00000447); feature: surface water layer (ENVO:00002042); material: "saline water (ENVO:00002010), including plankton (ENVO:xxxxxxxx)" | depth 5 m
TACACATACTATTCCCCCTTTTGATAATTTTGGCCAAATATAATTTATTATAGTTTCGCCACTCTCTAATGTATCACTTGCAAGATAAACAAATGAAAATGGGCCTTTAATTTTATTATATGTTTTTTGTATATTACCAGATATTACATTAACATTTTTTAAATCTGCAAATGAGTTTTTTACCATTTTTTCAGAGTTATCACTGAACGCTCCATCCCAACAATAATCTAAACCATATTTTGATTTTGGAATTCCTTTAAAGCTGTCTAGTAAGTAAAGGTCTTTAATTCCATAAAAATTAATTGCCTCAGCCAAAATAGCACCTGAACCTCCATACAAAGATCCGTACTCTATAACACTGCCTTTTACATTTTTAGTCATCCTTATAAATTGAATTAAATCAAAAAGTTGTTCATTATCAATCATAGATCTTGCTCTTTTATATGCTTTAATACGTATACTGTTATAAGGCTCTTCGTATAAAAAGGGATTATGTTTATATTTTGTGTCATATATTGTATCAATTTTGTTATATTTGCTACCAAACAAATAACTTGAGCATTCTTTGACTAAGCTGATTTCATCAACACATACTACGAACAAGTAATCTTTACTAATATAATTTTTTTTTATTTCTTTAAAAACTTTTATTGTATCTCCGCCACAATCATATGATTTATATTTATTTCTCCAATCAAGTAACAAAGGCTTAATATTTACTTCTTTTAATAATCTATTTAACCATCGTAAATGCTCACTAAAACCTATAAGTGCAATTTTTTTTCTTTTAGATTTTATGATTTTTTCAAATAACCTTTTTGTTATATCGGGAATATATTTGTCTCTTAAGATGGGGGTTAGAATATTTTCGTCCATACAACTATTTTTTAAATCTTTCGTACCATCTAGATTGATATAATTCAATTGCTTTACTAAAATTTTCAGTAAGCATTACTTCAACTTGATTACTATATTTCTTTTTAATTTTAAATAAATCATCATCAATAAGCTGTGGTAGATAAATATTCGTCCATAAATGATCAATATACTCATAATTCTGGCTTATAACTTCATATTTTATCATTTCATTTAATATATTTTTAATATTTTCCTTATTATTACTAACATTTGGTTTTAGAGCTAAAATATATATTTTGTTATCATTTCTTATTTCTTGGTCTAAATAATTTGATACCTCATGAATATACTTTATGAATTTATTATTATCAAATATTAATTCATCATATTTTTTTTTGTTATCATTTATTAACAAATGTATGTGAGGTCGTAATTCATTTAAATGATCAAATTTTATGTTACCTTTATCACCATGAATTTGATCAATTTTCAAGCCATGAGTTAAATTTACTTTTTTAGAATATATGCTTTGTGTTGCTTTACTTTTATCAGCTAAATTTCTTATTTTGATTTCAACATTTGAATTAAAAGTATTTATAAAGATTTTGTCTACATTATAATTATATAAAATATCTATTTTATCTTCTTGTATAACTTTATAACAAAATTTCATTATTTCTTTTGATCCATCTTTCAAATAAAATGATTTATTAAATATATTTATTAAAAAATCTAAATTAAAAACTCCCATAAAACCATCATTTGTGAATCTAGAAAAAAATCTACCAATAGGATTGTCATACTTATAAATTTGTTTATTTAAAATTTTCTTATTTATTACTCTATATTTGGATTTAGTATTAATAATATTCCAACCTAAAACGCTTTTCATAAATTTAATACCTTTGTTACTTGGTAAGAAATAATGAATAGCATTTTCAACATTTTTATAGCCAAAAATATTTATTAATGTCCAAGATCCACCTATAAAAGGCTTATTTTCAATTATTAATATCTTTTTATTATTTGATTTTTGACTTGCTGCATCAATTATAGATATTGGGCTAGATCCAATATAAACTAAATCATAATTTTTTTTTAAATACATACCTATGTAAACTTCCAAACAATTTCAGATAGTGGCAATAGTGGGTTAGATCCAAAAAAATTTTTGCTGATATTTAATATTTTTATTTCTTTATTTTCTTTTTTTTTATTCATGAATGAATACTGATTTATACAATAGCCATTACTAATAATATAATTTTTGCATAATTCACCATATAATGTTTTCGAATTATGTATCTCATATAATGGCTCAAAATTAATTATTATAATAGGTTTTCTTTTTTTTAAATTAGCAAAAAGGTTTCGATCTATTTTATACATGTAATGCATAGAATAGGATGTAAATAATATGGAATTTAACGGAATTTTTGAATAGGTATTTTTATCTAAAAAATTAAATTTAAAAGATTTAATCTTCAAATTATCATTCATTGATAAATGATTTGTAATTCTCCTTCCATTTAAACTTAATTCACCTGCAAAATAATTTATATCATAGTTATTTTTAAGAACGTAATACAGATTTATTATTTTTGAGCCATAACCTGAACCCAATTCAACTAAATTATTTTTTTTATTTTTATCAAGATATTTTTTTATAGTATGAGAATAAAATTTTATGTATTTATTAATAATATATTTATTATTATTTTTATAAAAATTTTTTTTAAAATAAAAATAACTTTGTTTATTTAAATTATTATATTGATTATCAACTTCTTGAATATAATTATAATTTTTTTTAATAATTGTGCTGTATAAATCTCTCCATTCTTCTTTATTAAACTCTCTATTTACTTCTTTAAGATTTTTATGTTTAATTTTGTTTTTTTTTGGTTTTTCTATAAACTTTTTATATTTTTTTTTTAGAAAATCATTTTTGTCTTTAACTAATTTCATTAAGATAAATTAATTATTTTATTCTGTGGCGGTCTTAGAAATTTAGGTTTTTCTTTCCAATCGTATTTTGATTGGAGAATAACAAAAAAAACATCTCTTACTTTACCTTTAGGGAGGTGACCTGCGCGATGTAACAAATCTGCTGTATTTATAATTTTAATTGTTCCAACATTTCCTGGAGAAGGATAAACTTTTTTATTTCTAATTTCATCGGGGAGTTCATCTTTAGGATATCTGCCATATAGTTGATTATCCATGGCGTATTTTGATGCCTCCAAATCAAATAAATGAATAGACTCTTGTTCATCTTGCTCTGTTAAATAAATCATTAACCTGCACCATCTTTTTGACTGCCTTTTAAAATCATAATGCCAATAATTACTGTATAATTCTCCAGTATAATTATCTGGAATATATTTATTTCTTTGCCATAAAAAACTTATTATTGAATATTGACTTTCGAGAATGCTCTCAAGTAGATGACTCATTTCTTTTTTTAAGATAGTTTCGAGACTTGGAAAAAACAACTGATGCTTTATGTACTCATTATTAGTATAAAGGAAATATTTTTTATCAATTATTATATCTTTAAAAATAAATTTGTTTAAAAAAATAATTTTATTAATTATTTTTTTATAAAAAAGTAAATATTTTAAATCTTTTTTTTCAAGCTGTATTGAAGTAAAGCCTTTATTTTTGAACTCCTTAATTAGATTATTATTTTGCTTATTTTGTAGATTATTTATATTTAAAAAATTTTTAAATATCAAAAAGAATAAATAAGGATGATTTAGATATATGAAGAATACTATAACTAAAATTTTAAAATTAATTAATATTTTATTCATTTGCTAAAAGTATTTCATTTATTTTACTTATTGTTGTTAACAATGCTTTGTCTAAATTAACATTTTTTTTCTTCAAAGAAAACTTTTTAGAATTTATATTATTTAAATACTCTAGTAAGATTTTTCTCAGTTTTGATTTTGTATCAACCTTTATTGAGTAGTTAAAGTAATTAGAAATACAAGGATCATATATTTTTTTCCTATTTATACCAATTTGAACACTAAAAGATGGCTTAGAAGCTATACCAGCCTCAAATAAGGCGACTGATCCCATACCAAAAACTAAGTCACTATTAAAAATTAAACTTTCTGAATTTCTATTTAATTCTATATAAAATTTAATATTTTTATCTTTTTTATTAAATTTTTGTGCAATAGGAACTAAGGTATCAACACTTTCTCTGGGGTGTGGCTTTATTATAAATTTTATTTTTTTATTTAACTTTTCGTTAACTTCTATAATTGTCTTGATTATAATATTAAGAATTACATCTGGTGTATAACCAAATATTGATTTTCCATTTTTGTCAAAACAAGTACCATTTCCTTTTATAAAACGTTTATTTGAATCTGTATAGAAAGCATCTGAGAAAAAAGTAATTGTAATTTGCTTAGATTGAATTTTTTTTGATTTTTTTTTCAAAATAAAATTTTTAAATATTGACTCTAAATTTATACTACCAGATATGAATGTTTTATTAATTGGAAATTTTGTTTCATTAATGAAATCTTTTTGACTTTTTTTATCCATTATGAAAACCCAATCTGGGAATGAATATTGTAAAGTATTTTTTACTTTTCTTTTAAAACGAGATGAATATTCACACCAGTAATCAATAATAGATATAGATTTAATTTTATTTTTTTTTGCAATTAATCGTGCATTGTGTTCATGCATATTATATATACCAGCAGCAGTAATCATTAAATCAGGTCTTTTTTCTTTAATTAAATTTTCTAATTTTTTTTTAGAAATATTTTGATTTAAATTTGTATTACCAAAATTCTTTTTATCTAAATATTTTTTTGATGGGCCTGAAAAAAAAGGAAAGACAAAATGTTGCGTATATATTTTTTTTAAAATTATAGCTAAAATTACTCCACCAGCTGGATCATCACTAAAGAAAATAATTCTTTTTTTTTTAATGTAGTTCTTCTTTGTTTTCATAAACTTTTTCAAAAGCATTTACAACATCTTGCATATCAGATAGCGTTGCGGGAGGTCTAATAAAATCATTTATAAATATTTCATTTTCTTCAATAGATTCAGTATTGGGGCATATGCCTTTTGAATAATTAATATTCATAGTTTCTTCACTAAAACTAAAAGGCCAATTATTTTTACCAAATGCAATTTTTTTTTGGAAGATTGGAAGTAAATACAAAGGAGTACAAAACCCATAACTTAATAAATGACCATGTTTTCTATCTTCTGCTGTAGGTAATTCTTTTGTAACTGCATCAATAAATTTGTTTCTATTCACACCTATTTTTTCTGATTTTATTTTAAAAGGTTGAACGTAATAAACATGTTTGCAGTTTTCTTGAACATGAGCAGCTTCTATGCCAGGAATATTAGAAAGATTTTTTGATAGATAATTTGCATTTTCTATCCTATTATCCAGTAAATCAGGAAATTTTTTTAATTGCTCAATAGCAATGACTGCCTGTATTTCTGTAAACCTTAAGTTAAAACCAAAGCTATTAGAAATATCCTCTTGTTTTTTTGTTTCAAGAACAGCCTCTCCATGATTTCTTATAAGTCTTAATTTATTTGCATATTCATCATGGTTTGTTGTAACCATACCACCCTCTCCTGTATGAATATGTTTATGAACATTTAAACTAAATACAGTCATGTGAGCTTTTGAGCCAATAATTTCATTTTTATATACTGCTCCAGGAGCTTGAGCTGCGTCTTCAATAACTACAAGATTATGTTTTTTTGCTAAGTTAATTAAGCCATCCATATGAGAAGGGTGACCAAATATACCTGTAGTCATAATTGCCTTAGTTTTTGAATTAATTTTTTTTTCAACCTCAATTGGATTTAAACAAAAAGACTTTTCATCAATATCTGCAAATACTGGAATGCCCTGATAAGCTAATATTGCAGTAGCAGTAGCTGACATAGAATAAGGTGTGACTATAACTTGATCACCTGGTTCTACACCAGCAGCTCCTATTGCTGCAACTAATCCTGAAGTATTTGAATTAAAAGTAATCGTAAATTTACTTTTTGTGAATTCAGACCACTGTTCTTCAAATTTTCTTACATTCTTTCCACCAAGAAATTTATCATTCCAGCCACCCAAAAAACCTGAAAGATCTTCTTTTGTGTCTAAAAAATTGCAAATTGCATTTTTTTCTTCTTCTCCAATTATATAATGACCAGGAAAAAGAGTATCCCTAACTGGATTTCCACCATTAATTGCTAATTTTTTTTTCATTATAATATTTAAATATATATTTTAATTATGATTTAAACTATGTTTCTTTTAATTTCTTCATTTATTTTTTTGATATCTGTATTTAGAGTTAAAAAATTTACAATTTCATAGGCATTAAAATATTCATTCTTAGATCCAAGATTTTTATAGATTTTTCTCAATAATTTAAGATCTTCCTCAGTATCTAAGCCTAAAAATATATCTCTTCTATCAAGAAATTTTGGTGGATGTATATTTTTGATTTTAAATTTAGATGGATTTTTCCAAATATATGACGTCACATGCTCATAATCTTCTTCATCCTTAATTAGTTTTTCAATATTTTCTAATAGTTCAGTCTTTAGAACTCGTGCATCAAACCCAGGAATGTAAGTTGGTTCCTTTACACAATTTGCTACAAAATCATATTTATTAGTTAGAAATAATTGAATAGCTTCAGATATAATTTCGTGATCAATAAATATACTATCTCCAGTTATTTCAACAATTATATCAACATCAAATTGTTTTGCACTATTTAAAACCCTATTTAAAACATTATCTTCACTACCCCTTGAATAAGAAAAATTATTTTTCTTACAAAGTCTTTCAATTGCATTATCCTTTTTATTTGTTGATGTGGCTACTATAATATTATTAAGCTCTTCAACTTTTTGTAATCTATGAATTAAATGTTCTAAACAAGTTTTATTTCCAATATTTTTTAAAACTTTACCTGGTAAACGAGTAGAGCTCATTCTAGCTTCAATAATTGCAGAAATATTAATTTTCTTATTTGTCATTTTGTTTATTCATAATTTGCCATAATTTTACTTATAGAACTAAGAATATTATCAATATTTTTATCTTTATTATATTTAGTAATTTTAAAATCATTAAATATATCTTTGGCATTTAAATAGTCTCGATTTATTAAACCATCTCCCATTTTAAGCGATAATTTCTCTATATGATCCTTGATATCTTTTAGAGACCATTTCATTTTTATGAAATCAGACAAATTATCCAATTGATCAATATTTTTTACACCTGGGCAAGTTAAATACCAAGGTCTTCCAAATACAAGGACTGGTTTTAATAATCTAATACTCTCCCAGCCTGTGTTACCAGTTACAGTGGAAACAAATTGAGAATTTATTATTAGATCTTCATTACTAAATGTTGTAGTTGGAATTATAGTGACTGATTTAATTAATTTGAGGCGTTCATAAAATAAATTTCCTCTATAAAATGGGTCACTATGAAAAGGATGTTCTTTTACTAATATACTCCAATCATTAGGAATAATTTTATCAATTTTCTCAATAGCTAAAATCTGATCATCATATTCATCACCATATGAAAGTGTTGTGGCTTCTGGTTGGAATGATAAAGCGAAATATACATATTTAGAATTCAAGTTTTTGAAATTTTTATTTAAAACCTTAATTGAATTCATTTTAAATTTTTCTCTTGTAGCTTTCATGTATAATTTTGATGAAGTTTCAAAAAAAGATTTAATTAAAATATCTTTTGAAAACAAAGATATTACAAAAGTCTTTAATAACAATGTAACAATTTCATATATAAATAAAATTCTGTATTTTAAAGCCAGACTACTGCTGTAACTTTTAGCATATTGATTCAAGTAAAATAGCTCTGTAGGATCTTTTTTATAAATAAATACTTCTCTTTTGTTGAAAATTTCTTTGCTTTTATTAAAATACCCCCAATCTTTCCAATCAGTGGTATAAAAGAATTTATGACTATGGAAATTTTCTAAATATATTGTTTTGATATCATGATATTTAGGTATTACTCCAATAAGTAAATCGAAACCTCCTGAATAAGAAGGTGGAATAATAAGCCAATTGATAGAATTTTTTAAAAAAAATTTTTCAATAAATCGATAATGAATATTAAAGTGATGTCTTAATTCAAGTGGATTAGAAATGATATCTCTAGATGTTCTGCGTGTTAACATAGCAATATATGTTGAAAAATATTTTTCAAAAATTTCATTATAAATTTTATAATCTTTAATTTGATAATCTTTAATATAATTCATTACAAATTTATCATTTTTTACTAAAGAGGATATACTAAGATCTTTAAATTGATTACTTTTGTATTCAGACCATGTAGACCAAAAAATTTTATTAAAATTAAATTTTTTATTAAATTGTATTTTTAATTTATTAATTTCTGAGTCTTTAAAATTAAGAAAAATTAATAGCCTACCATCATCTTTATTTTTATTCTTCTTCATTATTTAATTTAAGTAATTAGGATATTTTTTGGTAAAATTAGCAGATAGATTACTCTCTATATTTCCATAAAAATCATATGATTTATATTTATCGTAAATATTTTTTTTGTAAATTTCCCAAAATTTTAAACTATTTATTTGAGAAATTGAAACATTACTAAATTCATTATCTATTAGATAAACCATTTCTTTTACAACATCTAAAATATCTTGATTTGTATTTTCAACAATTTGAATATTCTTATCTTTAAAATTTTTAGATGAATCTGCTCTATCAACATCTAATTTAAAATGCTGACTAGTTGTTAATTTAACATTATTTTTTTCAAATATTAAATGTTTTAAAATAGCTAAATATTTATTACTCCATGTCCATAAACATCCAATTGGTGTAATATTTGTATAAACAATAGGTTTTCTGAAAATAGCGGGCAAAGCATCATAACCTAGGCCAGAGGAAATACAAAAAATACATTTATAAGCTAAATAAACATCCATAAAATCAGATTTTATTTCTGAAAATGGATAATCAATAATATTTTTGTTTGAAAAAGAAATTTTTTTGTTAACTAATTTTCCCATTCGAAATACTTTAAAACCTTTATTTACCAAATATTCACATGCTTCTTTGTAATTTTCAATGTTACAATCTCTATAGTTATGATAGCTCCAATCAAAATTATTTTTGTTTCTACTTAGTTCATTTTTTAAATATGCGTCATCTCTTACAATTAAACAAACAATCTTATCATTATCATTAACATTAATTTTTGATAAGATTTTTTTTGCATTATTTATTTCTAAATTATTTAAATTTATCTGATTAGGATACAATGAAAATAAATTTTTAGTATCTCTATCTTTAGATTGAGTAAGATGTCCATGATTAAAAATTAAATTTTTGTGTCCAAATTTAATTAATTTATTTATTAATGATATAAAAATTATATTTGACTTAACAAAATAATATGGGAAAAAATTGATTTTTCTTTTAATAATTTTCAATAAAAAATCATTACAAACAGGTTTTTCTATTGCAATGAGATGTATAATTTTTTTATTGCTTTTTTTTATTAATTTTTTTTCACACAAATATAACTCACTTACAGCCGCTAAGTTTCCTATTCTTGAGGCATTTAAAATTCCAAATTTAATTATTATTTTAAAAGAAACTAATCTTATTAAAAAAAAAATAATTGGAGTAACGGATAAAAACAATAATAGGATAATTCTATTTATATTTTTGTTTAATAATTTCATTTATACCTTTTTTTAAGTCAGTTACTTTGAAGTTTGGAAATAATTTATTAAATTTTCTTACATCAAATTTTAAATCAAACTGTATATGATTAGTTTTAATATTTGTTAGTTGAGCTTTTTTATTAAATTTTTTCTGAATTATATTTATTATCTCTTTTATTTTATAAGATTTACCAGTGGAAAAATTAAAAGTATCTGATATTTTTTTATCAATGCAAATTTTTATAATTTTTACAATATCATTCACATAAACATAATCTCTTAAAACTTCACCACCATCATATAAATTTATTTTTTTATTATAGAAGATTTGATTAATAAAACTACTTATGACACTTTTATTATTATCATTTACCCCGTAAACGCCAGGAACTCTAATAATGCATAATGGGCAATTAAAGGATAATTTAAGTAACTCTTCACTAAAATATTTAGACATTCCATAGTATCCATTCTGTAATGAAATTTTACTTTCATTTATTGGAATTGAAATTGGTGGTCTGCCATACAAACAAGTAGAACTAAAAAAAATTACTTGCTCAACATTAATATGTTTTACCGATTTAATAAAATTATTAATCATAGCAATATTTTTTTCATATACTGAAAAATCATCAGCTGGAATCCTACCATATGTACTTAAAAAAATTATTGTAATTTTTTTGTTACAAAATTTGCTAAATGTTTTTTTTGTATTATTATAATTTAATAGATCACAATTTTTAGAGTTAAGGCCAATAATATCGTATTTATTTTTTTTAATTAAATCTGCATAAATATAACTTCCTATAAAACCTCTATTACTAAGTATGATTATATTTCTTTTCAACTTAATTAAAATTAATTATTCTTATATGATATACTAGTGGTTCTATTCTTAATTTCATCTGAATCATTTGTATATAAACCCATAAACCATCTACCTTTGCCTTGACTCCAATCATATTTTTTATATTCTTCAGGTGACATCTTTCCATCTATTGCTGTAACACCATGCTTAACAGTAGCACAAAAAAAACCTATATCTCCTACATCAATTTGATCTTCAAGATTAATTTTTTTTCCTTGATTATTTACGCAATAAAATCCTCCTGAAGAAAAGTCACCAGATTTTAAAGAGCTTAGATATCCAGAAACTGCTACAGGTGTTGTATTGACAGGATCAGTATGAGTTTCAAGCTCTCCAAAGCCCGGTGGATATACTGCAATTTGTATTCTATCAACCTTAATGTCTTTTGGTGTATTATTATAAAATTCATCAAATTTTAAACCACATAATTTTTTAATATATCCCCATCTATTAAATATCTCTTCATTAATATTACATGGATCATCATTCCATGGGAAAAAATATGTTGAATGCTTTACTGCACTAACAGAATAGTTTTTTGCTTTTTCAGGTGTTATTATTCTATGAAAATCGGGACAGCCTTCTAACATTTTATAAAACGTGTCAGGATTTTCTTTCCAAAAATTTATAACATTATTTTTTAAATTTTTAACAAAATCTTCAGAGAAAGCAGATTTAATTAAAATAACTTTTCCATTAACTAAATCTTCAATTATATTGTTTGCAAATATTTCACTTTCATTATCAATTTCTTTTTTAAATTCATTAAATTCTATTTGAGTAAAACCAGAATAAATTTTTGGCATTCCTAATTTACCTAATTTTTCATCCCAAATTTTTTTGTAAATATTCATAACTATCTTTTTTTTAAATTTAGACTTTTCGCATTTGTAAAATAAAAATCTCCATTATAATTAACATGTTTTAAAACTTCTATCCATTCTTTTTCTTTAAGTAAAGTAGAACCTAAAAGAGTCCAATGCTTAAAAAGCCAATAATCATTATTATTTGAATATGAACTAAGATTAATAAAACTTTTCCCTTTACTTACTCTTATGATTTCTTTTAAAGAAGATATAGCATCTGTTAAATTTAATGAATAAACAACTCCTATTGCTAAAACAAAATCAAATTTATTATTTTTAAAGTTTAATTTTGTATATGAGTCAAAAGTTATATTTTTTTTAACTGATTTCATGGATTTTGCTATAGCATATTTAGATTGTTCAACACCAAATATTTTAATATTTGGATAAATAGTTTTTATATCATGCAATAAATAACCTTTCTCACAACCTAATTGAAGTATAGTAGATGAATTACTAAGGCTATATCTTTTGCAAATTTTTTTTGCAATTTTTATCCATCTTCCGTCATATTTAAAACCGCCATAACCAAATTTTCTATCGCCATCAAATAAATTTTTATCTCTATATGATGCAATTATTCTTTCATTTATTGTTCTAGTATTTGAATTTGCAATTCTCTTAATCTTTGAATTTGAATAACTACCGAGTAAATTATATTTTTTCATTTTATAAATATTTTTTTAGCTCAATTATATTATTAATAATTATATCAGCATTTAATAAATACTTTCTATCTAGTGTATTTGTAATTGCAATTGTTTTTAAACCAGCTTTTTTAGCAGATATAATTCCAATTGGTGCATTTTCTATGACTAAACAATTTTTTGGTTTTAATTTAAGTTTTTTTAATCCTAACAAATAAGGGTCAGGACTAGGTTTATTATTTTTTGTATCTTCTCCTGAAATTATAGCGTCAAAATTGTTTAAAAAATTTTTTTTTGAACTACTAATTATTTGATCAAGATGACTAGAACTTACAAGAGCAATTTTGATTTTTTTTAATTTTAAATATCTTAAAATTTTTAAAGTGTTTGAATAATAATTAACTTTTTTAAAATTTTTTTTAAAAAATTTTTTTTTTATTACAACAAGTTCTTCAATTTTTTTTTTTGTTATATTTTGTTTAGTAATAAGGGAAGGTAAAAGATATAAGGAAAAACCTTCCAAATTATAATATTCTTCTTTTGAAAAATTTGTATTAAAATCTACTAATGTTTGTTTCCAAGCTTTGTAATGATGATACATTGTTTTAGCAAGTGTACCATCATAATCAAACAATATTCCTTGAATCATTAATACTCTTTTAAAATCGCTTTCATCCAATCTCCTAGATATTTATAATGGGGTGAGGATATAATATTTCCATCTTTTACAAAAGGACCATCAACAAACTCCGCACCTGCATTGTTAATATCATCTTTCAAGCTATAATAACCTGTCAATTTTAGGTTTTTTACTATTTTGGAAGATATTAATAATTGAGCTCCATGACAAATAGAACCAATTAATATTTTTTTTTCATTAAATGCTTTGATGATATCTAATATATGCTGATCTTGGCGCAAATATTCCATTGCTTTTGCGCCGCCTGGTAGTATCAATAAATTATATAGATTAATATCAATATTATTAGTATCTAGAACCTCTTTATCTTTATCAGGCGGTATTCTAGTCCCTAGAATTCCCTGGGTTGGTTGACCACCAAGAAGAGCAACATCTACATCAAAATTCGCCTCTTTTAAACGATAATAGGGATATATAAATTCATGATCTTGGACTAGTGATCCTGAAATAATTAATGCTTTATTCATTTTTTACCTCTCTTTGATATAAAATTTTCATAAGTACTTTCAATAAGTTCTTTTTTTGACAAAAATGGATGCATATCTTCAAATGTTGTAGGAATTGTATTTCCAAGATTGTCTCTTCTATTAATTGCTTTTGGTTTCTGTTCTTGATTAGGATCCATAACTAATTCACAAATCACAGGACCTTTATAATTGATAATTTTTTCTAGATTTGATTTTACACTTTGATTTTTTGAAATTTTTATAAATTTAATTTTATATGATTTTGCTACTTTAGAATAATCTGGGAAACTTAAACCGCTATCTTTATTAGAGCCCATAATTCTACTTTTAAAACCAAGTTCTTGAGTTTGTTTTATTGTTAGATAGCCTTTATTGTTATAAATAAAAATTTTAATTGGTAAGTTGTGATGCATGACAGTAGCTAATTCTTGAATATTCATTTGAAGACCACCATCACCTGTAATGCAAATTGTGTTCTTTTTATTTTTTCCAAGACATGCACCTACTGCTGCTGGTAACCCCCAACCCATAGGAGCATGACCAGAATTAGTGAATAAATTTTGATTTTTTTTTACTAAAAATCCTTGATGAGTTCCCACAAAAGATAAACCCATATCTGTAACAACTGTCTCTTTATTTTTTAGAGAAGTTGAAAGCATATTTATAAAAAAATATGAATTTACATATTTTTTTACAGTGATTTGAGATTGGGTAACAATAGGATACAAATTTCTTATATATTTACAATAGTCAAGCCAAAGATTTTTATTTTGGTATTTAAAATCTTTTAAATAAAAAGATAGTTTATCAATAAAATATTTTGCATCACAATTTATCCTAAAGTTAAATTCTAAAGTATTTTTATTTGTCTCGTTTCTATCAATATCAACTATAACTTTATTTTTAGCATTTCTTGCAAAATCTTTAGAATTATATCCCGTAACCATAAAAGGAAGTCTAGTACCAATTGCAATATAAATGTCACAATTTTGAACTATGAAATTAGACCCTCTCTCTGCGAATGCTCCTGGCCTTCCAATATAAAGGTTATGTTTTGATTCAATTAAATCACTTGCATTCCAAGTTAGAGCAAATGGTAAATTATGTTTATTAACTAAACTTTTAGCTATATCTTTTGCATTTGAAAGTCTGACTCCATGACCAAAGTGAATAAGGGGTTTTTTTGATTTTATTATTAATTCAGATATTTTTTTTATATTTTTATCTAAATTTTTATTTTTATTAGTTTTATCAGTGCTTGGTTTAAATTTTTTAATTAATTTGGGTAATTTTAAATTATAATTTTGAATATTAGCTGGTATATCTAACCAAACTGGTCCAGGTCTACCATTCGTGGCTTCATAAAATGATTTTTCAAGTTCAAATCTTATTGAATATGGGTCTTCAATCATTTTACTATATTTTGTAATAGACTTCACAATATTTATTATATCAATTTCTTGAACACCTAGCTGACGAAGATTATTATATTTAATTGTCTGGTTTAGAAATACTTGACCAGATATGAATATTACAGGTACAGAATCTATCCAACAACTTGCAACACCTGTAACTGCATTTGTCCCACCCGGACCTGTTGTTAAAATAGCTGCTCCAATAGAATTATTGTTTCTTGCATAACCCTCAGCTGCAAATGCCGCTGCTTGTTCATGATGGCAACAAACATAATTTATATTTTTTTGACGATACAAACTATCACAAAGAAAAATTGAACCTCCTCCACTAACAGTAAATACATTTTTAATTTTTTTATTTAATAAAAAATTAATTACATAATCAGAAACTTTCATAATTAACTCTTCATAAGTTTATCAAGTAGT
>TARA_B100001057_G_scaffold500342_1_pt1 | contig 15003 bp, 8 predicted proteins | sample TARA_B100001057 | Tara Oceans TARA_B100001057 (sample SAMEA2621839) | marine metagenome | biome: marine biome (ENVO:00000447); feature: surface water layer (ENVO:00002042); material: "saline water (ENVO:00002010), including plankton (ENVO:xxxxxxxx)" | depth 5 m
GAGTCTTCCAGCTCGGATGTTCTGCAGTAGGCGTAGATGGTCATCGTCGAAAGTCCTCTCACCGGTTGGATCGAAATCCAACTCGGCCCACTTAAAAGAAATGAAGGTCACGTAACGCTTTGATAAGGCAAAGCGGGCTAACATTCTGATTTTCTGTGCTTTTCAGACAAAACACTGAATCGCCACACGCCAAACATTCCTATGGATGAAGCTGAGATTCTAAATCTATCGCGCGCGTGTTGTGTCTGTGTAAAGTCAAAGCCACGACCCTCTATTCAAGCACAGCATTATGTTCGAATCAAGGTATCGTTGCTCAGCTACAAATCTCAGAAAACACTCAACTCTCCTTGAAACACATCCTTACGATATGCGTTTCAAAACACTCCCCATATTATTGTTTTCGATAAATTTTTTACACGACTTATCTGCTCCTTCATTGTGTATTTCATGCAGTTTTGGTAAGATCGGAACGTTAGACAGTTGGATGCGCAGACTGGAAGAAGAAAATAGGCGTAAAATAAGAAGAACTGCCTGTTCGCGCCTGACAAGGCGTTTGAATCGTTGCGTTAAATTCTACTACCCCTTCCGCATCTGAGGGTTGACCAGAACCAGATAGAGACTGAGAGCTAATTAGGTATAGGATCGCGCTAAAAACGAGAGGCGTAACTAGAAGTCACGTTATCGTTCAGCGCAGGATTGAGCAAGTGCAAAGAGCTAAGGTGCTCACCTGATTATAGCAGCCTTCACCACAGGACATAAACTGAACATCGCGATGGGTAACCGTAATTGAGTGACTCGCGCAAAGTGACAGATACCGTAGATCGAGTATTCGTAAAAGCCCGCGCCAGTGATCCGAGAGATCAAGCGCAGGGTGAAGCAGGAAGTTTCAATTTTTACAGTAAGAACATAATCTCAGGGGAATTGGTCAACGTTACCCCCAGCAAGTAAACACCAGCCGCGTTTTTTGTGCGGCTCAAGCTGATTACATGATTACTGTATGCTTTGCCTCTTGCCCGTTGTTATTGTGGCAACCAATCGGCATAGATTTCTGCTCCTTTCTGAATACACTCTTTCGGTTTTCTGTTCCATAAATTAAAGGAACATAAACTCGATGAAACGCATGCTTATCAACGCGTCGCAGGAAGAGGAACTTCGTGTTGCTCTTGTTGACGGACAGCGTCTGTATGATCTGGATATTGAAAATAGAACCAGGATCCAGAAGAAAGCCAACATATATAAAGGTAAAATCACCCGTGTAGAACCCAGTCTCGAAGCCGCATTCGTGGACTTCGGCGCGGAGCGCCATGGGTTTTTGCCTCTAAAAGAAATTTCTCGCCAATACTTCAAGTCTGATGCTCCTCGTCAGGACGAAAAAAGCACTATCAAAGACCTGATCGCTGAGGGTGCAGAAATCATCGTACAGGTCGAAAAGGAAGAGCGAGGCAACAAAGGTGCAGCGCTGACCACTTTTATCAGCTTGGCAGGCCGCTATCTCGTACTGATGCCAAACAACCCAAAAGCTGGCGGTATTTCTCGACGTATTGAGGGAGATGACCGTTCTGAAATCCGAGAGGCCCTCAGGAGCCTGGAAATCCCTGACAGCATGGGCCTGATAGTGAGGACCGCAGGAGTTGGCAAGGAACATGAGGAGTTGCAGTGGGACCTGGATTATTTATTGGCCCTCTGGGATTCTATTCAGGAAGCAGGAGCGCAAGGAACCTCACCTTTTCTGGTTTTCGCCGAGAGCAACGTAATTATCAGGACTATCCGTGATTATCTGAGAAAGGACATCGGAGAGGTACTCATAGACACCGAGGAATCTCACGCAGAAGCATTAAGTTTTATCCAGCAGGTGATGCCTCAATATGAAAGCCGGATCAAGCTTTACGACGATAAGTTGCCTTTATTTAACAGATATCAGATTGAATCACAGATAGAAAGTGCCTTTGGAAGGGAGGTCAGCCTCCCCTCTGGGGGCTCAGTTGTCATTGATCCGACAGAGGCCCTGATTTCGATTGATATCAACTCGTCACGGGCAACACGGGGAGCTGACATTGAGGAAACAGCACTAAATACTAATCTTGAGGCCGCGGATGAGATCGCCAGACAGCTCCGCTTGCGCGATATGGGCGGATTGGTTGTCATCGACTTTATCGATATGAATTCGAACCGAAATCAAAGAGAAGTCGAAAATCGCATGCGCGAAGCACTCGAGAGTGATAGGGCACGGGTCCAGGTCGGACGGATTTCTCGATTCGGATTGTTAGAAATGTCACGGCAGCGCCTGCGTCCGTCTTTAGGAGAAACTCAGGCCATAGTTTGCCCTCGATGCAGCGGACAGGGCACTATTCGTGACATTGAATCACTATCTTTATCAATTTTAAGGATCATTCAAGAGGAAGCTAACAAACAGAAGAGCCTTGAAGTAAAAGCAACCGTTCCCTTGGTCGTCTCTTCCTACCTGCTGAACGAAAAACGTTCCGCACTGTCAGAAATCGAATCGCAAAGCAATACTAGAGTGGTTATTGTCCCTAATCCAGAAATGCAGACTCCGCACTATGAAATAATCGGAGTCAACAAACATGCTGAAACCTATGAGGTTGATGCTTCCTCTGAGCCAGCCATAGCGGCGCAGAAAATTAAGCCAGACACTGAACAGCCCGCAGTACAAAAACCAACTGTCAGCAATGCACCGCCTATCCGCACTCCGCCTCCGAAAAAAGGAATCCTCGAAGCTATCCTCGCAGGTATCGCCAGCTTGTTCTCTGGCTCAGAAAAAGAAGAACAGTCACAGACCGAGGGAAGAGCGGCGAATCTACGCAGCACTCGGAACAAGCGTTCCCGAAATCAAAGAGGGCAGCAGACGCGTCGCTCAGAGAAGCGTGAAGCACGCGACGACGTGACAAAAAACTCAAGAGATCAAAAGCGGAGGAAACCTCAACAAAAAACAGAAAAAGCTTCTGATGGAAGCGTCAGTTCCGGACCAAGCAAGCGCCAGGACCGAGATTCAAAGGCAACAAGAGATGCCCAAGATCAAAGAAATGGCAAAGCGAATCGCAGTCAAAGTCGGCGTCGACGTTCTAATCAAGATGAGCGAGCCCAGGAGAAAAACAGACCTGACCAAAAAGCAGGGCCCGGCGACCATCCGAACATAGAAAAGTCAGATTCGGCCGCGAGGCGCTCTGGTGACAAGCGACCAAGAAATACCAGTCAGAGAAGACGAGGACCGCGTTCACACGACGCTGTAGTCGAGAATACCGCAGCAGACAGCATCGAGTCCGCGGTTTTGATACAAGCGCCGAGTACACAAACAAATTCGCAAAGCGCTGTTACACCCCTTCCAGATTTAGCAGAGACAGAAAGCAAGGCAAGCGGCGGGCGCAAGCCTGCGTCTGATAGACACACAGAAGACGCTAATAACAGCAAGAATGATGTTTCATCTGCGAAGTCAGCTTCTCCCACAGCCAAGCCTCGTAATGACGTCTCTTCTGCACGTCCATCAGCAAACACAAAGCTCATTGTGGAAGAGCCGGTGTCTCAAAAGACTTCGAAGGACACCGCATCCCAGCTTAAGCAAGATAACGCTGATGGAAATTTGCAAGCAAATGCCGTAGATGGATCAGAATCGCCGTTGCCGAAAAGCTATACGCAGGGTGGACCAACGTCCTCGAGAAACAATCACGCAAAAAAGAGTATGTCGTCGCAGTCAGATGCTGTTATAGCTCAGCCGCACCAGAACGAGGGTATTACTGAAGATAATGTTTCTGGAGCATCAGAGAGTTCCAGTCAGAAATCACAGCCAACTACGCCCGCTGGTGGACGAGCACCAAATGACCCGAGGGAAGTTAAGAAAAGACAGCAAAGCTCTTGATATACTAGAACCAAGGTAGAAAACTCGACCGTATAAAAGCCCGGCATAGCCGGGCCTTTTGCCCAATAAAAAGTGAACCTGGTAAGTAACTTAAAGTGCTTTTTCGAGCTCTGGTAAGGCCTCAAATAGATCTGCTACCAAGCCGAAGTCAGCAACCTGAAATATCGGTGCCTCTTCGTCCTTATTTACTGCCACGATAACTTTCGAGTCCTTCATCCCCGCCAGATGTTGAATAGCACCCGATATGCCCACTGCAATATAGAGATCAGGTGCGACAATCTTACCTGTCTGACCAACCTGGTAGTCATTGGGGACAAAACCTGCATCAACGGCCGCACGAGACGCACCGATCGCTGCGCCGAGCTTATCAGCAACCTTCTCAAGCAAGGCAAAGTTGGCACCGTCCTGCATCCCACGGCCACCTGACACAATTATTGACGCCGCGGTCAGCTCAGGTCTTTCCGAGACCGACAATTGTTCACCCAGGAATTGGGCCATGGTCTGATCTGTTACATGATTAGAGACAGAGACGTCCGCACTTCCGCCCTTTGCTGCCTCTGCGAATGCTGTCGTTCGAACCGTTACAACCTTGGTCGGATCAAAGGACTGAACGGTCGCCATGGCATTGCCGGCATAAATAGGTCGGACGAAGGTGTCAGTTGATTTCACCTCAACAATGTCTGATATTTGCCCCACATCGAGTAACGCTGCAACTCGTGGCATCAGATTTTTACCGGCAGTTGTAGCCGCTGCAAATAAATGCGAATAGTCGCCAGACTCCGCCACGACTAAAGGCGCAAGCGCCTCAGGTAACTGATTCAGATAAGCTGGGCTATCTGCCAAAATGACCTTTCGGACTCCCTTCATGGACGCTGCCTCATCCGCAGCGCTTTTACAATCAGCGCCTGCAATCAAAACATCAACAGCATCACCTATTGCAGCTGCTGCGGTAATTGTATTCAGCACGGAGTTTTTGAGTGAGCTATTATCATGCTCAGCAATTACTAAAGTACTCATAATCTTTATATTACCTTTGCTTCGTTTCGCAGTTTTTCAACGAGCTCTGAGACAGAATCCACCTTGATGCCTGCGGACCTTTCATTTGGTGGTGTTACGCTTAAGGTCTGAATGTTAGATACAATTTGCACGCCAAGATCATCCGGAGAAACATGATCTACCGGCTTCTTCTTTGCCTTCATGATGTTCGGCAGAGACGCATAACGAGGTTCATTCAGACGCAAGTCAGTTGTTACTACTGCTGGTAAGGTCAGTAAAACGGTTTGTTCACCTCCGTCTATTTCTCGGGTAATTTCCACAGAGCTGCCTTTTAATTCAGCGTTACAGGCGAACGTTCCCTGTGGCATATCACATAGGGCTGCTAGCATCTGACCGACCTGATTGTTGTCCGTGTCAATTGACTGTTTTCCAAGGATGACAAGATCAACTTCCTCTTTTTTAACGATGGCTTTGAGAACTTTCGCGACCGATAAAGGCTCTGGCGCCTCTGCAGTTTCAACCAGGATTCCCCGATCTGCCCCCAGAGCGAGTGCGGTCCTTATTTGCTCCATACTTGAGGTTGGACCAATAGAAACTGCGATCACCTCTGTCGCATGACCGGCTTCCTTCAACCGAATCGCTTCTTCCACTGCGATTTCGCAAAAAGGATTGATCGCCATCTTGGTGTTAGTGAGATCAACACCAGTGCCATCTGATTTTACGCGAACACGCACATAAGCGTCGGCAACACGCTTCACTCCAACAAGAACCTTCATGGATTCTCCAAAGATTAACAACTAAGAAAAAATGAGGGCAGACCATCTGCAGCTGCGGCGAATAACCCGCCCGCAAGCGCACTGGATTGAGCTGTAGGCGGTTGGCCCCGCTGTAGACACCGCGCCCTCTGGGCCTATCATGATGCCAATTTTGCTGCAGTAGGTCAACTCGAAACCACCCTATTCCATGACTAACTTACTTAAATTTCAGCAAGTTAGCTAACCATGAGGGTGAGCTTTTCGGGTCAATTAGTGTCTGATAAAAATCAATCCAGCGGGAAAAAGATACCGCTACTGAATACGCCCAGCCTGGACGTCTGCTCATAGTGATGTTCCACACTTAACTCGCACAACCGATAAAAAACAGCACGGCTTAGTAGCCCATTAAGGCCATTGCGTACATGAATAACAGGATGCGGGGAGCCAACGCCTTCAGTGTTACCAACTGTGAGGCGATGGAAGCTGTCCGCAGAAATCTGCTCATCGGTGTTAGTAGAAAATGTAAGTACTTGGACGCCACCTGTCCGGCTGACGTCCATTCCTACAACTACAAAAGGACAGTCTTCAACTGTGATGCCAACCTTCTCAACTGGGGTTACCAAATAATAGCGATTATTCTCTTTTTTCAATATTGAAGAGAACAGTTGCACCAACTCTACGCGCCTGATCGGCCGCCCCTCGTGAAACCAGCTACCGTCCCGACGAATCACGATGTCGAGATCACCACAATATGGGGGGTCCCACAAATGAACAGGTGCTGGATCCTGCGGGTTGGTGTTCCGCGCAAATGTGGCGAAATCCATAAGATGCTGACTTGGCATAAATTGTGGTCCGATGATTCGGTTAAAAGCAATATATTGTGAACCTACCAACTAAAAATAGCCATCCTGCAGGTTATGGTTCAACTGGTGAGTTATGCCAGCCATTGGGCGCCGCATGCTATACTCTTCTTGAACTCACGCCACAACTATGAGTATTCAGAGACATGACCAAAATCGTCTCTTCAAAGACTTTTCCCAAGCTATTCCATCGGAGCACGCCCTTTCTTGATGTACGGGCACCCTGCGAATTTTCACGCGGCACATTTCCCAATACCACAAACATTCCTATTCTGCTGGACAGTGAGCGTGAAGCGGTCGGGATCTTGTATAGAAGAGAAGGCAAATCTGCAGCGATTGCACTTGGACATCGCCTAGTGAATCACGAAGCTAAAGATCAATTGCTTTCAAAATGGAAAGACTTTATTGATGCCAATCCCAATGCGGTGCTGTTCTGTCAGCGCGGAGGGCTTCGTTCGCAAACAGCGCAGTCCTGGCTCTCTGAAGCAGGCTATACCATCCCGCGCGTAGAAGGTGGTTACAAGTCCTTACGACGCCATCTAATCGACTCAACAGAGCAACTCGCCAGTAGCGACCGACTACTTCTCGTAGCCGGCAAAACAGGCAGCGGCAAAACGCATTTTATTAACTCGCTGCCAAGCAGTCTCGATCTTGAAGGTCTAGCGAATCATCGAGGCTCCGCATTTGGCCGTCGTGTAAGACCACAGCCAGCTCAAGCGTCCTTCGAGAATGCTTTGGGTGTTTCCATTATCAAAACTACTACCAGCGATTCCTCAGTAGTTGCGGTAGAAGATGAAAGCCACGCTATCGGTTCACTCTTTATTCCCTATAAATTTCATAATGCCATGAAAAAGGCGCCGATAACGCTCATCGAAGAAACACTCGAATCAAGAGTAAAAACGATCCATCTAGATTACATTCAGTCCAATTATCGCGAATTGAAGAAGGAGGATTCTCAACTGGCGGACAGCGTGTTCTCTCATTTTCTACTCGACTCACTAGATCGAATCAAAAGACGATTAGGCGCGGAGAAATACATCACGATTAAAACGCTGATGGAAGACGCGCTGGAGCAGCAATTTAAGACCGGAACGCTTGAGTCACACGAGCTCTGGATAACGGAATTGGTACAGAATTATTACGACCCGATGTATGAGTACCAGCTTAGCAAGAAAGAAGCAAGAATCGTCTTTCAAGGAAGCTCGCATGAAGTACGAAACTGGTTAAACTCTGATAAGCGAACATAAAGCTGATTATTCATGATCAATAGAGTCTCTCTCGAACCTTTGAAACAAGCGTTTTCACTAGATACGACAATCTTAGTGCCGAACAATCGCCTCAGAGAGGCATTGATCAGCTCCTTTGCAGCTGCTCAGAATAAGCACGCTTTTTACACGCCAAATATTATAAGTATCGATGTATGGATTCGGTCAATCTGGGAACATTTTGCTAACCTTGGACTACTACCATTTGCTACTCGGTTGCCAATTTCTTCATCTGAAGAGCTTTTTCTTTGGATAACCATTATAGAAAATACTTCAGCAAAAACCCCACTATTAAATCCGGAAGACACTGCTCGTTCTGTGAGTCACGCATATCAATTATTGCGACAATGGAAGCTCGAAGAAGACCATCTCGATGATATATTGAACTATCGCACCCTTCCCGATATAGCTGCCTTTATCGATTGGAAAGCAGAATTCGAGGCACAATGCGATAAAAATCATTTGGTGAGCCTTGCAGATTGCCTTACGCTGATTAATGCCTATTTTGACACATGCGAGCACTCCAATCTTGAGGGCCGATTTTGCCTATTAGGGTTTTTAGCTCCTCCTCCGCTATACGCCGAATTATTTGATCGCCTAGGTCGACTCCATGATGTTGAAATCATCGAACCAAGTCACTGTAAATCGCCGCAAGTCGGCACCCATTTCACATTTGACTCATGGACAGCTGAGCTGGATACCGTTTGTCAGTGGGCTCGCGACCGGCTGCTTGAATCACCAGAATCGCATATAGGTCTGATTGGTGAATTTAATGAAATGCAACTTCGTGACATTAAGCAAAGAATAAAACGTGAGCTCAATCCGCATGCTCTGCTGAATTTCGAGAGGGAAACCTGGGAAATCAATAGCAGTCAAACCGGATCCAATCTAAGCCAGGAGCCAATTGTCCATGACGCCTTGTTAGCGATTAGCCTGATCAGGGAGCAACAAACAGGCGAAGACTTGTGCCGCGTGATCCACTCTCCTTTCATTGTGATCGAGCAGGAAAACGCCAGATCACGAGTTGAACTGGAACGAGTCATCCGTAATCAACTTACCGCCAGATGTCGGATGAGTGATTTTCTGTATTTCGCTGGCGAAACGCAGAAGGACCACCATTGCCCTCAGCTCTATCGAGCCCTTGGCAATGCGAGGGAACTGCAACGCAGGCACGCCAAACTTACCTCCTCTGCCAACTGGGTGCAGCTTTTTGAGAAGGTCTTGCGAGAACTAGGCTGGCCCGGATTAGACCTGACTAATCATCAGGTGCAAGTTCTGAAGCGATGGCAAGATACTTTGGAACAGTTCTCTGCGTTATCCACTGTGACAGGGAAATTGGACTTGAACGCGGCTCTGAGATGTTTGCGTTTTCTGTGCCGCTCAACACAAGCTCAACGATATTTTTCCTATCGCGCCAATATATCGCTTTACAAGCCTGAGGAGGCGGTGGGCTTAGAGTTTGACCACCTGTGGCTAGTCAATCTCAATGATCAAGCCTGGCCGCTGGACAGCACACCCTCGCCGTTCTTACCTTATAAACTACAATTTGAAAAGAATATGCCAGGTAGTCATGGTTCGGCTCAGTACGCTCGTGCTGCGGCGACTTTCACCGCGTTGAGTCGATCAGTGAGGCAAACCTTGATGAGCAGCCATCACAACCTTGATGATGGTCAGAAAATCAGGCCATCCAGCTTCGTCAAAGATTTTATCCAAGAGTGTCCGAAACCTAGTCCTACCGTATCGCTACAATCTATTTACGGGCATCATTATTATGGCAAGCAGCTCATCGTCAATAACCCCGACGACTCGCAGGTAGCCATCAGTCCTCTCCCACAGGCCGTTGGCGGGCATCAGGTTCTGAGCGACCAGTCCAGTTGCCCATTTAAAGCCTTCGCAAAGCATCGGCTAAATGTCTCCCCATTGACAAAATTTGAACTTGGCCTCAGTGCCGCCGTGCGAGGCAACGCTCTTCATCATGCGCTGGAATATATATTCAGTCAGCTTGGTACGAAAGACTCCTTACATGCGCTTAGTCAGGATGAGCTTAATACGCTTTGTTATCATGCAGCGGATCTTGCTGTTGGATATCTCCGTCGGGTTAAAAAAACGCTGATGACTCCAACATTCCTCCGTATTGAAAAAAATCGCACCGCCACACTGCTGATCAAATTTCTCACTGATTTTAACGGCGAGGCCGGGCGTCTAAATTTTGCGGTCGAGGAGAGAGAGAAAAAGCATCACTGGACCTATGACGAATTGCAGTTTTCTTTCAGGATTGATCGCGTGGACAAACTGGCCAATGAGGAGTTGGCCATCATTGACTACAAGACAGGAAAATCTTTTCCCAGCAGCGGCAGTTGGCTCTCAGATCGACCTGAGGACTTACAAATCCCATTCTACTTCACAGCCATGTCAAGTCTTCAAGATAACCCCGTGGGCGCGATATCTTTGGTCAATATCAATCCTGCCAAAATAGAATACAAAGGATTTTCTTCGCAAGGCAATTTCCATACTCGGATAAAAGCAAGCTCTGAGCACAGCAGAACCAAAAAATCATGGACTGAGCTGTCTGACATTTTTTTGTCGCAAACCGCCCGGTTCGCCAGAGAATTCAAGTTGGGGCTGGTAGCCGTTAATCCCGTAAACACACGGACAACCTGCCGCTACTGTGGGCTACAAGGTCTTTGTCGTATAGATGAATTAACCAAAGCAGAGCACATCGAATCGTCCGACATAATCGCAGATGACCTTTATGACTGATTCCCTGTCAATACAATTACCTGACCAGAGCGCACGCAAAAACGCGCTGGACATTAGACAATCCTTCATCGTTCAAGCGCCCGCTGGCTCGGGAAAAACTGAATTGCTCACTTTGCGCTATCTGAAGCTGCTAGCTACTGCATCACAACCAGAAGAAGTGCTGGCAATAACATTTACCAAAAAAGCAGCTAGCGAAATGCGCGACCGCATAGCCAGTATTTTGTCCTGGTGTCAAAATTTTCTTGACGGAGATACGACTCAGATCAGTGACATTGAAGCATTAAAGCTGGGAATTGGGAAATCAGTCCTAGAGAGAGACCGTCGCGAAGAGTGGCATCTACTTGAGTCGCCAAGCCGTTTGCGCGTACAAACAATTGATAGCTTATCTTTCTACCTGGCAAAACAACTCCCGACCCTTTCGCAAATTGGTGGGAGTCCGACCGTCACTGAGGATATCGAGGTTTGTTGCAGAGAGGCGATCAATGCCACTCTCGCTCAACTGGAGAGCGGTACCGAATTAGCATACCACATAGAGGTTGTGCTAACGCATTTAGACAACGATCTTGTATCTATTGGAAACCAGTTACTTGGGATGCTTGGACAGCGGGATCAGTGGTCAAATTATGTTATTGACCTAACCATCAACAAAACAGGAACCTCTCAGTTTCTCAAATTAGGTTTAATTGAGTTGATAGAAGAAACATTGCTGTCTGTCACAAAATTGCTTAATGAAAGTGAGGACGAACTAATTGAACTGGCTAATTTTGCTGCCGCCAATTTAAATAATGAAAAAGATAAATTATCCATAGCCAGTTTTTTTCCTCTAGAGTCACTCCCAGAAAGCAACATAGAGGCACTGCCTGTCTGGCTTTTTTTATTAAGCTTCCTCCTAAAAAAGCAAAGGGCTGACGACTTGGGTCCACCAGACTGGCTGAGGCAGGCCAATAAAAATCATGGGTTTCCAGCAAGCAGCAACGGCGACAAAGAGGGGCAGTCGATTTGCAAGGAATACAAGACAAAGCGAACTGATCTGATATCAATACTAAAGGAGAAACCAGGCGCCTTACAGGAACTCGCCTTTATCAGGCTTCTGCCGACATCCGAAGAAGATAGCGACCAGTGGGACTTCCTTAATTCCCTATGTAATGTGCTTAGAGCTTTGAACGCAGAGCTTCTCCTCGCCTTCACTCGACATCGTGTAGTCGATCACATCCAGATCAGCGCTGCCGCCAGGATGGCACTGGGCACTGAAGATGAACCAACAGATCTCGCTCTAGCGCTTGATAATAATATCAATCACATCTTGGTTGATGAATTTCAAGACACCTCCCAGCTCCAGCTGAGTTTACTCAAAAAGCTGACGGCAGGATGGCAAACCGATGATTGGCGCACACTTTTCCTGGTCGGTGATGCGATGCAGTCCTGCTACAGCTTTCGCAATGCCAACGTTGGAATCTTCCTTGACGTACAAAAACGCGGGCTCGAGCATATTAAACTTGAAACATTAGTGCTTCAAAGCAATTTCCGTTCTCAGCAACCATTGATTGATTGGGTTAACGGCACTTTTGCCGACGCTTTTCCAGCAAAAGCGGACGTTTCACGAGGGGCTGTGCCTTACAATCGAGCTGAAGTAATTCACAAGAAAAGTGACGGCAAAGGTGTCGAAGTCGACCTGATTGAATATGAAAGTGACCAGCGACAACAGGCTTTGTTCCAGGAGTCTGAGCAACTAGCTGATAAAGTTCTCAAACTACAGGAGCAGTTCCCAGGCGACAGTATTGCGATACTTGTTAGAACTCGAACACAACTGAAAACCGTCATACCATCACTTAGGGCGCGAGCTCTAAGTTGGAGGGCCAACGATATAGATCGGCTGACAGAATTGCCGGTAATAGAAGATTTGTTGAGTTTAGTTAAGGTGATTTTGAGTCCAGGAGACCATTTCAGCTGGCTTTGCTTGTTGCGTGCACCCTGGTGTGGCCTGACTAGTGCTGACCTACTGGAGCTTAACCACCATTCCAGGGAATCAAATATCTGGAGCAGCACCAAGGAATACAGATCTATCACCGGTCTCAGTCTTCACGCAAAGCAGGTCCTCCCGCAATTTATTATTGCTATGCAGTTCGCTATCGCGAGTCGCTATAAACGATCTTTACGTCAATCCGTCGAAGCTACATGGGGGCTTCTTCGTGGCATAAATTGCTGCCGAGACGACAATGAAATTAACTGCGTTCAGCGTTTTTTCACATTACTCAGCGAGGAGGAGAAAGCAGGAGGTCTCGGAGATATTTTTGCATTTGAGGAAAAGGTGAGCTCAACATTTATCCCCAGTCCAGAGACAATGTCACAAGCTTGTGGTCTGCAGCTTCTCACCATGCATAAATCTAAGGGGCTCGAATTTGATCATGTGCTTTTGCCGGGCTTGTCACAAACTGCAAGGCACGACGACAAAGACCTGCTGGTATGGCATGAGCGCTTAAACGCTGCTGGAAACCCTCGGCTTTTTCTCGCAGCTGTTACACCAGCCGGCTCTGACGAATCCAACCTTTACACTTTTATAAGACATGAACAAAAAGTTAGGCAAAAGTTGGAAAGCACTCGACTTCTTTACATTGCAATAACAAGGGCAAAAAAATCTGCCACCCTATTCGCCAGTATAATCAAAGAGAAAGACGGAGGATTTAGAAAACCTCCTGAGGGCTCTTTGCTTTCTTTGATCTGGCCACAACTTTGCAGTCAGGGAGCGCTCTGCTCGCAAAGTTCTAATAGCTCAACTCATGTATTTCAAGAGCGCATGGAAAAACGTCATTCAACGACCGGCCCGACAATGATTACACGTCTTAGACCTATTCTTGAGTTTACAGAATCGGAACAGCAGGCGATACAAGACCTAATCGCTAAATTTGAAAATAATCATCAGACGGCAGACGACCGTGTATTCGAGTGGTCGAATGACCTAAATGCACGCACAAAAGCTGATCGTGTCGCGAGCAAGACCGGAACTTTAATTCACAAAGTATTCGAGACCTATATCAATAGCAATGATAAGTCCAACTATCTCGCGCAGTTAAAGACAATAAAATCGTATTGGAGACTTGGTCTTCGCTCGCTGCAACTCTCCTCGGACGAAATGGACCGAACCCTTAGCCAAATGGAGGAAACTGTGTATCGAACCTTGTCAAGTCCAACTTTGGCTTGGATATTTGACAATCAAAGTAGTGAAAGTGCTTGCGAGCTAAAGATCACACAGCGACAAAAAGGCCATCTGAAACAATTTATCATTGATCGAACGTTTATCGATCAAAGTAACACTCGCTGGATCATCGACTTTAAAACGAGCGTGCGACCAATAGGCGAGAGTGAAAGCGACTTTATTAGTGCTCAAACTGAGAAACACCGCTCCCAGCTCGAAATTTACCGCGATCTGATGATGGCCTCAGAAAATAGACCCATACGTTTGGCACTACTGCTCACCGAGATTCCTGCCCTAGTTGAAATAAAGCCGAACTAATCACAATCGCTTTGATCAACGGCAAAAATGCCTGCCGCATTCCGCAAATAACCGTGATAATCCATTCCATAACCGTAGATGTATCGATCTTCAACATTAAGGCCCACGAAGTCTGCTTTGATCCCCTCCACTTTCCTCTCATGAAGCTTGTCGACCAGGACCGCCGTAAGAACATCAGTTGCGCCGCGCGATCGACAGTGATTCACGACCGCTGAAAGCGTTGCTCCTTCATCCAAAATATCGTCAAGCACCAGCACATCACGGCCATTCATTGATATTTCTGGGAACCGATGCCACTCCAAATCCGAACCGTGAGTTTTATTCCGATACCTAGTGGCATGCAAGTAATCGACCTGTAAAGGAAAATGAAGCTTTGTTAGCAATTTTCCTGAAAATATCAGACCCCCATTCATAAGGCATAGAAGCAACGGGTTCCTAAATTTCAAGACCGCTGAAACCTGATCAGCCAATGCAGCGATAGCAGCTTCAACTTCTGCTTCGGTATGCAGACAGACTGCTCTACGGCTTACCGCAAAGATTTCATCAAGGGTCACTTAAGGCCCTCACTCTGTTGGGATACATGGAGGTCGAGCCCGGAAACTACGGTCTCTATCCCGTCTAATGTCGTTGTCGGAAAGGCAAAATCTGCCTGATGCTCATGGACGATCCGCATAATTTTGAACATGACATCCTGTTTAATTTCATGAAACTTTATCCAATTTGTTGTCTTCGTAAAGGTGTAAACAAAGAAATCCAGGGATGAATCGCCATAGGAATTGAAATTAACAATGAGGGTTTGTCTTTGATCGATCTCCTCGTGCGATTGCAGCATGGCATACACATCTTGCACGATTCGGTCCATCTTCGATGCATCCCGATAACGAATCCCGATTGTTTCGTAGATGCGTCGATTTGTCATACGCGAGGGGTTTTCTAGTGCGAGCTTCGCAAAAACAGAATTCGGCACGTAAAGCGGCCTTTTGTC
>TARA_B100001057_G_scaffold23353_1_pt1 | contig 14999 bp, 13 predicted proteins | sample TARA_B100001057 | Tara Oceans TARA_B100001057 (sample SAMEA2621839) | marine metagenome | biome: marine biome (ENVO:00000447); feature: surface water layer (ENVO:00002042); material: "saline water (ENVO:00002010), including plankton (ENVO:xxxxxxxx)" | depth 5 m
GTTTTTTGCATGATTTTTTGGATAGTTTTTTTAATTTATATTCCATTAAAATATATATTATACCAAGAAAATTTATTCTAAATCTACATGTGTTAACATATGTCTTCTACAACAGATTTTATTTAATTTTAACATATCTAGAACTTCTCCTTCAGGAGTCTTTTTAACATTACTTTCACTTAAATAGATTACCTTCTCTGTTTCTAAATTTTCCTGATATTTAATTCGCCTAACCTCTTGTAAATAGAAACGATATTTATCTCCTAATACTGTTCCGCATGTAAAACATTTTACTGGGATAATCATTCTTTTCTATATTAAAAATAGAATTTTTAAATGTTTTTTTAATTCAATTTTAAATTTAATTCTACTCTACGCACTTTTCTTTTCCTGGAAAACATTTATTTTTCAAGAAATAATACATTATTTCTAAAGGATTATTTTTTTCTGTTTTATAGTAAGGTCCATCTTTATCACCTGCAAAACATCTCTCTCCATTCTTTTCTTTTACCCAGACACAACACCCAGTTGAATTACAAGTATTTTTATCAAAACCTTTGCATAATCTATTAAGTCTATCATGTTCGTCTTTATATTTATTACAAAAATTAACTTCAAAATCATCATTACTTGGTAATTCTTTTACTTGATTTAAGAAAGTTTCTATTTTCATTATATGGTCAGGTAAATATGTACTATTCAAATTTGCAGCAAAATCAAATTTTATATTAAAAATTGAGAAAATTACCAATAGTGTAAAAATTATTATTGATAATGTTATTATATATTCAAAATTATTTTCCAAAAATGATAGAACCATTTTCCTAATATATATTTTTTAATAAAATAAAAAAATCTCAAATTATCAAATTATCAAATTAACAAATCACATAACTTCATAAGTACTTGTTGTTTTTACCTTCTTTAACTTTTTATCTTGTTTATGTATGCTATCATGACACTTACTACATATATTTACTAAATTCGCTAAATGATTTTTATTAATTGTAAAATCATTAACATTTATAAATCCACCGCGAGCATCTTTCTGATACTCTAAATGATGAACCTCTTCGCCCTCCCTCATTTTACATATCTCACATATATCTTTTACTTTTTTACTATTATAACGAGATACTTCCTTATCTAAATCATTTTTATAAATCTTATTATATTTAATCCTCAAACCATGTGCTCGTTTTAAAAACTCATCTGGTAAATTCAGTGATTTGCAAACTTCTAAACCATACATACTATCCCCAGCACCTTCTTTCAGCTTTCTATCATATATTAATTCCTTACTGACATTATCATACAATACTGACATATGATACATTTTTAATCTTTTTAATTCTATGATTTCATCATATTTTACTACCTCATGAAAATGTGTTGCAAAAAGAAAAGTACACTTTCTATCATGCAATGTTTCTAATCCAGATACAAATATACTTAACGCAGAGTCACTCTCTGTACCAGAACATAATTCATCGCCCAATATTAAACTATTTTTATCAGATAATTCAAGAATACTTCGTAATTCAGACATTTCCACCGCAAAAGTAGAGAGACCTTTGAAAATATTATCATTTCCTAATATTCTTGTAAAAATTGTATTATATGGAAAATATCTAAACGTGTCAGCTGGAACATAAAGACCCGCCTGTGCCATTATAACAGAAATACCTATAGATTTTATAATGCTTGTTTTACCAACTGCATTCGTTCCATACAATAATATACCATCCCCATTATCATCGTCTTTACCAAGTGTTAAATCATTTTTTATGTATACTTCTCTCGTATTTAAATGCTCAATTAAACAATGCCGTATACCAGTGAATTCAATAAAAGACTTTTTATAGTTAATTATTTCAGGTTTACAATAATTATATTCATTAGCAATATAACATTTGCATTGCAAAATGTCTAGAATAGAAACAAAACTTACTATATTATCTAGATTATTTTCCAGAAATTTATTTATAAATTTACTATAGTAAAGTTCTAATTTTCCAATTAATTCGCCCTTTGATGTATTTATTTGAGATGTCAAATCTCTTATTTGTTGACTTGTTACTATCAAATTACTACTATTGCTTCCATAAACTGCGAAATCTATTTTTTTAATATTCAATTCAAAAACCTCATTTGTTTTAGTATAATCAGACTTATATTCTATATTTACTATATCTTCTTTTAATTTATCTATTTCACCTTTTAATATTACACTTCTTCTTTTAGTAATCTGTAAAACACAATCTGTCTTCGCCATTTCATGTATTTTTATATAATCACTTCCACATCCTTTCTTAGCATTTTTTTCATATTTACCTACTAAATCAGATAAATAATTTTTTACACAGGACAATTGCTGCTTACAGTCGAGACTTTTTTTATAACTCTTATCTAAGTCTGGATAAATATCTTTTTTAATAAAAAAGAGTTTTTCTGTATCATAATTGCCAAGTCTTTCACAAGAAATATCATCTATAGATTCACATAGTTTTAAATCTAGGAACTCATCTATCTCTTTATTTATTTTAAGAGAATTTTTATGGATATTATTATAATCTTCAACAAATTCTTCTAGATATGTTTTTATTTTTTTATCTTTTGAACATTTTTTATACAAATCTTTAATTATAATTATGTTTTTATACAAGATACTAAAATCCTTAGGAGTTATTTTTTGCATATATATTTTTCTTCTCAATTTCTCAATGTCTCTTACATCATTTAATATATTTCTTACTTCATTCCAAATTTGATTCTCTTCTAAAAGATAAGCAGTAATATTATAAGATTTTTCTAATATATCAACATTTGTAATTGGATTTAATAAATTATACTCAAATTTACGTTTACCCATAGGTGTTATACAATTATTAAGAAGACTACATACACATGAAAATTTACCAGTAAAACGATTATCACTAACTATATTTAATTGTTTAAGTGTGTGATTTGCCAATATTAGTCTCTCAGTATGATTTTCTATAATTGGTTCTGCTATACTATTTACTAAATTTGGATTATGTGTATGGACAAAATCTAGAAGAAAAACGAATGATTGAATAGCAATACAGTACTCTTTTAATCTATCTACTATAATTTCATGATTTTTTTTTGAATAAAAATGTTTTATAGTTTGTTCCTGATAATTTTGCTTCTCTGAATTTTTTGCCCGCTGAACTATAGCATTCTCCGTTTTATCATCTAAATTAATTTTATGGATTTTATTTGAATTAATTGATGTATAATTAATTATATCATTAATTAAATTATCATCTAGATTTGATATAATTATACATTCATTCGGATTATAAATAGAAATATATCTTTCAAGTTCATCATATGTTGTCGGATTGTGTATGTAATCTTGTGTAAATTCAAAAATTGATGTTTTTCCTGTAAATATATCAATGTTCGAAATACCCACATTTATCTTATTATTTCCTTTCAAAACTGCCTTTGAATAATATAACCAAATACAACTTATATTATTTGATAGCTTCTTATTATCATTTGAAAAGTATGTACCTGGAGAGAAAATAGTATTTAAACTGCGTGTTGTGTTTTTTGTTTGCGTATCCTGTGTATAAACTATTATTGTATATCCATTTTCTTGCATCTTTTTTATATATTTTTCTAATTGTGGAAGGCCAAAACCAGCCATAACAACTTTATCGTTTCCAACACATATGTTTTTTCTAGATACCGCCATGTCATTAATATTCGCAAAATTCAATATATCACTACCATATATTTCATTATTTTTATCAACTAATCCATATGCTTCGAAAAATGAACCTACTTGCATTAAAACTAATGTATTTTCACCATATTCTCCTTTCCACTTTTTTGTTAAATCTAAATATTCTTTTACAATTGTCATATTAATTTAATACCATATAATGGTTTTATATTAATTTAAATTATAATAAAAATCTATTCTTCTTCATCATCTGTGGTATATTCATCTATCCACTGCATCCTTATATATGTTGGAGGGTCTCCTGGTTGTCTTGGCATAACTACCCATCTACCAGCTTTTTTATTTCTTGTGGATTTTCTTCTATTTCTTTTGGATTTTCTAGGTTTTCTGGATTTTCTTACTTTTCTAGATTTTTTGGGTTTTCTTTTCTTTTTACCAGCAAAATAATTTTCTTTTAAATTTGCAGTTAATAAATTATTGGGTTTTAACTTATCATTATTGGGTTTTGATTTAATTTCAGTTATATATATAGGCGGCACTTCAATTGCTTCTCCTGGAGGAGCATTTATAGTAGCATTAGAAAAATGAAAATCATATCCTTGATATCCATTTCCATCTTTATTTAAAAAATTACCTAAAATAAAACCTTTTTTCAAGCCACCCCATGGTGTAATTAATTCATAAATAGAATTTTTATTTAAATTTTTATAATCATTCTCTAAATCAATTTTAGACATTATATAATAATATAAGATTATTTTTTAGATTTTCTTGATTTACGTTTTCTTGCTTTTCTTGATTTTCTGGATTTTCTAGGTTTTCTAGATTTTTTTCTATTTTTTCTGGATTTTCGTTTTCTTCCACCTCCATAATCAGATGCATTCATTCCAAATGTTTTTACCTCAGGAAAATCAGGTTGTGGTTCCTCTAGGTCTTCTTTAGACTCTATAGCTTTTTTAATTGTACTTTTTGGTGGAGTTTTATTGCTGGGTTTATCCATTTCAGGACGCTTTACTACTTGTAAATATTTATCTAAAGCTTGTTTAAAATGTTTATCTTGTTCATTGTGCTCAACAAATTTATTTGCGGATTCATCATTTAAATTTTTAACATATTTTTTTATATATTGTACAACTTCTCTTCTTTTATTTTTAGCATCTTCTTCTCTTAATTCTTGTTGTCTAATAGTTTCTAATCTTACTGTTTCCATATATTCAGCTTTTTCTTTATCATGTTGTTCTTTTCTTTTTTTTGCATCATCCTGATCTTTACAAATACTTGTTCCAGATAATTTACTTGGTTCTGGGTCATTAAATGGATCTCTGCAGTTTTTAGATTTTGACGCAGACTTTCTACATTTTTTAAATTTATTATCACGTCTATCTAAATAAAAATATTCATTACAATTTTTACGTAATATAGAAGGATAAGTACAATCATTTGCACGTTCTAAATAATCGATACACTCATTAGATTGAGACATTTATATATTTCCTAAGTATAAAAATCTAAATTATATTATAAATAAAATTAACCACTACACATAAAGCATGCCTCCTCTGTACAAACTAGGTTTTTATTTACTTTTTTATTACTATCATCCTTTTTTTTGGGTTCAATTGTAAACTGTTGTGGTTGATGTCTAGGTTTTCTACGTAAATAATAAATTCCTGTTTTTAATCCCGCTTTCCACGAATAAAAATGCATATTAGTCAATATCTTAGCATCAGGGTCCTCAACCCATAAATTCAAACTTTGCGATTGACAAATGAAAGCACCTCTATCCTTAGACATATCTATTAAATCCTTCATTGTCATCTCCCATACTATCTTATATTTCTCTTTTATCACTTTCGGTATATTCTCGATATATTGAATACTTCCTTTATTCGCAATAATATTATTCTTTACATCCTCACCCCACATATCTAATTCTATTAACTCATTAATTAAATATTTATTCGCTAAAACAAATTCACCAGCCAACGTGCGCCTTGAATAAATATTATTTGTTATTGGTTCAAAACATTCATTGTTACCTAGAATTTGACTTGTACTAGCTGTTGGCATTGGTGCAACTAAAAGACTATTTCTTAACCCATGTTTCTTAATCATCTCTTTTAGTCTATTCCAATCATATCTATCACTTGGTACTACATTCCACATATCATATTGTAAAATACCTCTAGCAGCAGGTGATGTATCAAACGATGAATATGCTCCATATAAATTATAATCTCTCAACATTCTAATTTCTTTTTTTGTTGGACGCAACTTATCAAGTAAAAGCTGAATTCTCCTATCCTTTTCCACTACAGTATCACTTGACGCATCATTAACATTATAAATATTATACTTGGTACAAATATCTTTATCATCAACAAATGTCCAGTTACCTAAACTATATTCTTCTATTAAAAATCTGAAATCTTCACATCTATCTAGCGATATTTCCATACTTTTTTCTAATGCCGCAAAATATATTGTTTCAAATATTTTTTTATTAACTTCCTTGGCATCATCACTACAATATGGCATATCCATTAATATAAATACATCTGCTAATCCTTGCACACCAATACCAATTGGTCTGTGATTAATATTACTTCTCTTAGTCTTTTCTGTTGGATAAAAATTAACATCAATAATTTTATTTAAATTATTAGTTATTACTTTTGTAATAGTATACAACTTATCATAATCAAAACTATTTTGTAATATCTTAAATACATTATTATATCCTCCAATTAGTTTATCTCCATGTAACAACTGTGGTACTGTATCTACCCCTAATGTATCTTTTACATCTGAAAAATTGTCTTCCGTAACAAGTATTTCTTCATAAATAATATTTTTACGTTTTAAAAGTGCTTTCATTAAAAGACACCAACTACAGTCATTTTTTGTATAGATTTTTACATTTTCCGTAAATGGAGATTCAGTTTCAATTACAAATTTAGGCAATGATATAGAAGCCAAATTACAAACAGCAGTCTCATTTTTATCACTATATTCCATAATCTCAGTGCAAAGATTTGATGATTTTATAACCCCCAAATTATTTTGATTACTTTTTTTGTTTGCAGCGTCCTTATATAATATATATGGTGTTCCGGTTTCCATCTGAGAATCCAGAATTTTTATCCATAAATCACGTGCATTTATCTCTTTCACATAGACACCTTTTTCAACATAACTATTATACAAATCTTTATATTCATCGCCATAAGATTCACTTAGTCCAGGCGCCGAATCTGGGCAAAACAAATACCATTTTTCATTATCTCTTACTCTTTCCATAAAAAGGTCGGATATCCAAAGTGCATAGAATAGGTCACGCGCTCTTAATTCTTCATCTCCATGATTTTTCTTCAAGTCAAGGAAATCCTCAATATCAATATGATGAGGCTCCAGATATATGGCAAAACTTCCATTTCGACGACCTCCTCCATTATGAAGAATACCATTATGTATCATGTAGTTATGTACAGTTTTTAATTGCAAATCATATAATACTCCTTTATATTTCTCCTTTTTAATAGATTTTATTGGCGTAAATATTAAATTTTTATATGTCAAAAAATCCAAAAATTTGGATTTAAATTCAATATTTAATAAATCACAAATTTCTTTTGTATGTGGTATTGTTACTAAATATGATTCTTTAACCCCGCTAGAAGGAAATAATACACCATTACTTGGTATACCCATTTTCAATAACAAAAATCTTAATGATTCTACTAAATTATATGACCCTGTACTATAAGTTAAATCACTATCACTATCACTATAAGAACCGCTATCTAGTAATCCTTTAATTATATATTTACTCTTGTTAATTGGTAAATTTAATAAGGAATTATCAAGTCGTTTTTCACCATTAATACTATAGAGTTCCGAATATTTAAATGGAAAATTAATATTTCTATTCCATTTAATTATAGTTTCATTTTTATTAGCAATAATTTCATACGCCACTAATTTTTCATCAAGATAATCTTTACAAAATTTTAATACTTCTACATTAGTATTATTAAAATAATTATCAAACTTTATAAATGCAGATATTTCACTATTATTTAAATTGCCGCTATTTAAAAGAACACCATACATGTAACAGTCCTCCCATGTATAACTATTATCTTCACTATATTCAGGAATTCTATATATAAACATATCATTCTTTGTTAGTTTATTTACATCTTTCCACTGAAATAATTCATTATCCATCTCACTATTTTTCTCAAATATTTCCATTAAATTATTGTGTTTTTCATATTGCTCTAGTCGTTTCTCAAGTAAAGAAAAACAAGAGTTAGCATTTTCATTAACTAATACAAGAACTGGATGTTCACCTGTTATCTTTAGTGGTAAAATACTATGTACAGTTTCAATATTATATATCTCGCCATCATAAGAATGTTCCAAAATATTATCGATTTTCTCTATTTTTCCATAAGAATTATAAATATAGTCATTTTTTGATAAATTTTCCATCTTAATAGGTCCATCTTTAGTGTATATATATGTATCTGGCACAACGCACTGGTCAATATATCTCGCCGTATTATTAAATACCTTTAACATAGGAACTATTCCATTAGAACGTCCATTAGTTCCCCTAATATGACTATTTTTACCTCTTACATTGTGAATATGAAGACCAATACCGCCAGCCCACTTCGAAATATTTGCACATTCTTTTAGTGTATTGTAAATACCATCCACACTATCATCTTCCATAGCAATCAAATAGCAAGAACTTAATTGTGGTCTTGGTGTACCAGCGTTGAATAATGTTGGTGTAGCATGTGTAAAATATTTTTGAGATAGTAAATCATATGTCTCTTTTACCATATCCTTATCTTTACCGTGTATGGATACAGCAACTCTCATCCACATATGTTGTGGTCTCTCTACAATATTATTATTAATCTTCATTAAATATGCTCTTTCTAATGTCTTGAATCCAAAATAATCAATTAGATAGTCTCTTTGATAATGTAGAATACTATTTAAATAATCAGCATTTTCATTAACACTATCTATAAAACTCTTTGATAGTAATGGAGAATGTTCATTATTAACATCACGGAAATTATATATTGAATTCATAACACTAACAAAATCCACATCTGTTTTTTTATGTAAGTTTGAAATTACTAAAGCACTTGCTAATTTTCCATAATCTGGATGTATTGAAGACATTGATGCTAACTGTTGCGCAGTTAATTCATCGATTAATGATGTAGGAATGTCGTCATATAGCTGTTCAATAATTTTCATAACTAGTGTTGTATAATTTATTTTAATTGACTGATTTTCACCAACGCGTTTTACACGTTTTGTAATCTTATCAAATGACACTACTTCTGTATCACCATTTCTTTTAGTAACTTTCATTTCATCACTCATTCTATATTTTATATAGGATTATAATTTTAAGTCTATAACAAAATTTATAAATTAGTATTTTACTAATGTACTTATAATACTTATAATACTTATAAGAATTATAATACTTATAAGAATTATCAGAATTATTTATATTTTTTAGTTTTTCTGGCTTTTCTGGCTTTTCTGGCTTTTCTAAGTTTTTTAGTCTTATTAATTCCTTTTTTTCTTGTTCCTGCAACTTTTTGTCTCTTGCCGCTCTTATCAACATAAGTATCTTCTTGTGGTTTATTAGAATCTGAAATATCTAATAATTCAATTAAATCACTTACCATATCTTTTTCGATTTCTTCTAAATCAATGCTGCTTTCTTCAGCTAAATTATCACTAACTATTGTATTTAGAACTAAATTAAAACCATCAGGAAATCCTTTTTTCGAATAAATAACTTTTTTTAAAGAATTAGAAACATGTTCTTTTAGATAATAATTAAATGCGGTATCTTTTAATTTTTTATTGTAAACTAGTGTTAATTTTATTGGATCTATTTTACATTTTTTTTCTGCAATAAAAACATCTAATAATTCCTCTGAAAAAGATTTTTTAATACCAAATATATCATCGTCTTGATTTAAGAAATTTTCGAAAATACCACTAACTAATCGCAATAAATAACTATAATTATCAGTATATATATTTTCTAAATTTAAAAAAGAATATACAATATCCTGATAATCTAGATTTCTAATATTAGTAAATTTTAATTTTTCATTATTTGTTTTATTTATATGAGTATATCTTGAAAATTTATTATAATCATCACCATTCTCCCATTTACGTATATAATTATTAATTTTAAAAGAACTATAATTTATATAAAAAATTATTGCTTCTAGTTCTAATAGATGAGGTCTTTCTTTTATATTATTATATTCTCCTATATTTTTTAATTTTTCTGAAAAATAATCTTTAACTAAATTAATATTTTCAATTGTACTTCTTTTTATTGCATCTTTTTGTTCTAATAAAAACTGAATATATCGTTTACAGTTAATACTATCTTCATTGTCATTATTTAATGCAGGATGATTCAAATCTTCTTGATTTACACCTTGAGGAAATAACCTTTCATAAATTTTCGAGTGATTTTCTTCTAATATGTTTTTGCATGCGCTTTTTAAGTTTTCTTTACTAGTTTTTATTGTAGTGTCTGCTTTACAATTTACATATGATTTAATTCTAAATAATCCAAATCCTTGATATACTTTGTTGTCATCATATAATAGCGCTTTTAACTTATCAATTAAAATTGGTACTTTTTCTTTTTCAAAAAATGGTTTATAATAGTTTGGTAATAACGAATAATCAAAATCACTAAATTCTGAACTGGATATTTCAGTAATTGAAGAATATAATCCACTACTATTTTTTAATCTTTCTAATAAATTAAAAAAAAATCTATTTTTCGTTATTTTATCTGCTTCATTAGTTTCCATAAAATTTATTATATTCTTATTAGTAGTTGTTAAATTAGCATATATTTCATCAGATTTCTCATTTATTATATTTTTTATAGTAGATAAAGCTATACTAGATAAATCTATGCCACTTATATTTGTAATATTTGTAATATTTGTAATATTTGTAATATTTACAATTAAATCATTTAATAATTTCGCAAAGATTACTATTATATTACCACCAGCCACAGTTGCTATTAATTTTTGTTTATTATACTGTTGATAGTTAAATTTAAAATAATTTATATAATTATTTCCAAATTCATCTATTAAAGGTGGTTTATCGCCTCCACCATTTAACCAACATATCATTATCATAAAATAAACTTCAAGATAATTATCTACTCCTTTAATATCATTAACGCAACTCTCCAAAAATTTTTTTCTTAATTCCCTCTTTTTACTTTTATCATCTTTTGTAGTTGAACTTATCATTTCTAATTCCTGAATATATTTATCTATAGGAGGTTGAATACCGTAATATATAGATTTATTAATTTTTTCAGCACCAAACTTATTGCTATATGAACTTATTGTTAAATCTAAAAATTCTCCAGATTCCATATAATATTATATATTAATAAGACATTTATTTTCACTAGTAATTTTATTTAATTTTCTTTTATTCGGCGCTCTATGTTCATACCCTGTTACCTTTTCATTTTCTATAATTTCAGCAACTTCTTTTATACTATCTACTACATTGTTAAACCATAGTTTATTTCTCAAAACTAAAACATTACTATATTTTTCTAGTTTCCAATAAATATTTTGTATCCATTCTTTGTCTATATTTTTATCCATTATCTCATTTTCCCACTTTTTATATTCTTCCTCACCAATATTAAAAGGCGCATATTCATATATTAGATTTTCATCTTCACAAAATAAAAGTATAATACCTTTATATTTATTATCATTTGTATTATTAAATGAACCGTCTGCAATATAATCATTGTAAGAATCATATTCTATAAATTGCGTCTCCAAAAAATCACATTCATTTAAATCACATGTTTCCATTTGTATTTGCATTTGTATCCAATACTCCATCTTAGGAATACCATCTATAACCCTATTTACTATATTTTTGATTTCTAACATCCTACCATATCTGCTACTTTTTTTATCAATAATAATACCATCTGGCGATGCGCCTATGAAATTATATTTTGGATGCTGTATGCACCCAAAATCACCTACTTTAGTAGTATAAAGATACTCGTATAATTGAACTGAAATAGGTTCATATTTTTGTCCCCAGTGTAAAGATGAACTGGGGCTTATTTTACCAGGAATAGTATATGGTTCACACTTTTCATATATTAACTGATTCCTACTTGAACCGCTTTTAAATATTTTCCATACAGAACTAGCAGTTATTAACTTATGTCTAAATATATACCAGTTTTCACTTCGTTGTTCAGGTTGCGGAATTGAATATAAGTAATCTATTTTTTTATTAATATTTTTAATAAATTTTGCGTCGCGCTTTATGTATCTAAGAAAACTAGTTTTATATGACCTAGGAGGAATATAATCTGAGTAAGCTTTGATTAAATTCTCTTTTATTAGAGATTTAATTTTTATTTCTACAATTGGATATAATTTAGTATTATTCGAGAAAATCTCGCGAATATGCATATCCATTATTTCATAAACAGAAGTAATTATCTCTCTATCAAAAGTGTAATCAATTATATCATGTATATTATCTCTCATGTATTGAATTATTAGTGTATAAATAGTTTTATTCAATTCCTGCAATTCATCATCATTAAAAATTTTATATGTATCCAATACTTTTATTAAACTATTTAATATATTTATGTAATAGTTATATGTCATTAATATTAATAATAAATATCTATTAATATCAATTTTTATTAATAACTAATTAACATTATTACCATTCGTTGTATTAGCCGGTGTATTTACTGTTTTCTTACTTATTCTTACTGTACTATTTTTCTTAGTTGGACCAAGTGATTTACTTGTTGAAACATGCTGTGATGTTTTTTTAAGTGAAAATTTTCTAGTATTACTATTAAAATATAGATTCGGAATAGATTCTAATTTACCTGAATCTTTCTGATAGAGAACATCTTTATTTTTAATTAAATTCTTTTTGTCTAGTAATTCGCTCATATATTTTTTTAATACTATTTTTTCATTATCAGATAAACCATGTTTACTAGTAAGTATAGAATCTATATATATATTTATTTTCTCCATCTTAATTGTTTTATCTAGTTTATTCCATGATTCTTTTTTTGAATTACTACATTCACTATCTAACAAAATATCAATATTATCTATTTGTTTAATAATAGAATTAATAGTTTTTTTATTTTGGTTTTCTTTTAATAGCATTGATTTATAATTAATACTTTTTAATTGATAACATTCATCATTAGACATTCTATATTAATATAAATAATAAATTTTAACTGTTTTTTTATATATATATTAAATGAAAAAAATCGAAATGATAGGAAAACATCAATCAGATGTCATAAAAAAATGTAATGACCCTAATTTTATAGCTGAACGTACATCAATGTTAAAATATCCTGATTTGCTATTCACATCAGAATTTCAGTTGCAATTAATAAATAAATTATATTTAGATGAAATATTCGAGTATAAAAATGAAATGTTGAGAGAAATAGATAAAAAGATTAAGAGCTATATTAAACAAGACATAAATAAGAATAAATTTACAGATGATAATATTAGCAAAGAATTAGCAATTGAGAAATTAGTTTCCTGCAAATTAAAATGCTTTTATTGTAATAATGAAATGAAAATATTTTATAAAAATGTTCGTGAGAAAACACAGTGGACCCTAGATAGAATTGATAATTCTATAAGTCACACATGTGATAATGTTGTTGTTTCATGTTTAAAATGTAACTTAGAAAGAAGGTGTCAAGACAAAAATAAATTTTATTTTTCAAAACACTTGAAAATCGTAAAAAATGACTGATAAACAATAAATTTATCTATTGATAATATAATGGCAAATATAAACTATTCCATCAATCCATATTCAGTATTTAATTCATTTACATCTTTGCAGCGCAACTCATATTTAACATCATCAGTTGGAATTACTTTAGCTACATTTAGCAGGAATTATAAAGGAGATAAAAAAAAAATAAAATTTTTGGCAGTTATTATTATATTATATAGTTCATTTTACGGTGTTAAAAATGCGTATAATTTTTCTCAATATTTAGACTTATTTACAAATAATAAAGATAAATTAGATGATTTCACATTGAAACAAATAGACTCCTGGAAAGTATGGATTTTTTATAGTTATATTTACGTGGCACTTTCATTAATTATGGTATTTTTTCTAAGTGTTAAGTAAATATATTTTTATATATTTTTATATATTTTTATATATTTTTATATATTTTTATATATATGTTAAACCCTCAAAATTATTTTAATAATACAAAAAAACGAGGTAAAACTAGAAAAAAAACAAATAAAGAAAGTGTTATAAAATTGACGGATAGTTTTATTACAGCAGTTACAAAATCGAATAGTGCAAAACAAACACGAAAATTATTTTGTGAAAAAGGAGTATTAATTGGTACTTTTTCAAGAATCACCCGTAGAAATAAAAATAAAGATAATATTGAGAAGTACTTTGAATATTTTACTAGTATTGAAGGTATAAAAGTTATTTCTAAAAAATATGACATACAAAAAATCAAAGATAATATATATCTCAATCAAGCTACGATTAATTGGAAATGGAATGCTATAAAAAAACCTGTAATTGCTAGAATGACTTTTATAATTAAAGGCAATTGCATTTATTTATTACACTCTAGTTCTATGCCTACTGTAAACGATAAAGTCAAATAAACTATATATCAATTCGCATTTGTATAGCAGACTTTTTGAAACTATTTTTTTCATAAAATGGTACTAATTCTTCTGCGCAATCTAAAATTATTTTATAGCACATTCTATCTTTAGCTTTCTGTTTTAAAAAATTTATTAATAAATTAGCAATTCCCTTGTTTCTATGTTCTTTATCAACTACAAGGTCTTCAATGTGTGCTACATTAGCTCCATTATGTATTATTTTTCTCTCTATTAATATAGTTGCCATCCCTATTATTTTATTATCATATAAACAAACGTAAATTTCATGATTTTTATTTAAATTACATATAATATCAAAAAATCGGTTTATTGGAAGCGGTGGACATGAAGTCAATTGTTTTAAAAGTTCTATAATTTGTTCATATTTATCAGCATGTAATTTTATATTTTCAATAGAGTTAAAAATCATTATAATATTTTAATATTTTAATATTTTAATATTTTAATATTTTAATATT
>TARA_B100001057_G_scaffold234464_2_pt1 | contig 14970 bp, 20 predicted proteins | sample TARA_B100001057 | Tara Oceans TARA_B100001057 (sample SAMEA2621839) | marine metagenome | biome: marine biome (ENVO:00000447); feature: surface water layer (ENVO:00002042); material: "saline water (ENVO:00002010), including plankton (ENVO:xxxxxxxx)" | depth 5 m
CACGTCAATTTTGGTGCGTAATTCGTTGATCTTACTGTCTGCCACTGCTTGGATTTCTGATATTTTTTGTTCTACATCTTTGTTTATTGTTGAAATTTCTGTAGATAATTTTGATTGTGTTTGTGTAATCTTTTTATCTATAGCAGTTCGTTCTGGTCCTTGTGATGCTTTTAGTTCAGCAGCCTCTTTCTCTTCGTTGAAGAAGGATTTGTTTGCATTCAAAACATCGCTGACTGCTTTGTCCAGTTTGTTTAGTTTTTCTTGTTGGCCTTGTACTATGGCTTCAGCATCTACTCTCAATTGGCCAATAGCATCTTTGCTATCAGTCCTTTGTATATCTATTTTTTTGTCTGCGTCAATTTGTATATCATCAATTTGTTTTTGCGTATTGGAAATTTTTTGTTGTATAAGTTCAACTTCACCTTTGATTTTGTTGTCAGCGTTGTCAATAATACCTTGTTCTCTTGCTATCTGATCATCAACATTTATTGTGGCTCCTCCCTCTTGTAGTCTTGTAATTTTACTAGAGATATTGTCAATTGTATTCTCTTGTCTTAAGATTTGTTCATCCAGCCTGTCAATTTTTGCTACGGTTTCTGCCGCAGGAGTTGATTGTTCTACATGTGCTTTTGATAAAAAGCCAAATATTCCTAGTGAAGTTATAATCATAAGCACACCCACTGCTGTTGTTAGGTAAGTTTTTAACAGGAAAGGAATGTTGCTCCAGTTTTGATACAACCAAGATGCAGTCACCAGTTTGGCAACTTCCAGCACTCCTCCCATAATATAAATTGGAACTTTGGCAGCCGCGAATATGGCGCCAAGTCCTATCACAGAATAGAAGATTGCAACGCCAGATATGGTCAAGGCACATATTAATGCTAAAATAATTAGAAACATAGTTTAATATTTACTCGTTGTTCTCTACACATAGGCGCCATACTGTTCTATATTGATCCCATGCTTCCTGTAGTGCAGGATGTTTTTTCCGAATTTGTACGGCTTCCCAACCACACATGTGTTCTTCATCTTGTGCCTTTAGGACACTTAGAGCATAATCATCTTCAGAAATCTTAATCTTTTCATCTTTACCAAATTCTTGTTGATATACAGTGTGACCGCCATCTGGTGATGTGTAGATATATTTTGGTTGTTTCTTCGCCACTCAAATGTTTATTGATGTTTATAATGTAAAATAAAGATTATGAATCTTCACCGGATACTAGTTTTGTTGTGGTAATTTGTGCAACAGTTGTTGCCGCAAATATTGTTTCAGTATCCGCTGGAGGACTTACACTTACACTTGAAATCACAGCGTCTGATGTAGCTGGTCTAAAAAGTGTTCTATTTTCAGTGTTACTTCCAGTCAATGTGGAATCGTCTGTGTATGTCGCACTGAAGTTTATTCCTTTTACAATTTGTTCTTTTATAACTTCTTCTGGGGTATTAACAACGGTAGATCCATCAATAGAAGTAAATGATGTTGCATCTTTGTCAAACAGTGAGTCAGTGTCTTCATAAGCCACAGTCCATTGTATCTGTGTTGCCTGAGCATCTCCATTTGCTTCAATAATTTCAATGTCTAATATTTCACAGTTGGATTTTTCATTGAGTGCTCTTACAACAGATTCCCATCTCATTAATCCTCTTTCACGTCTTAGTGCAAGGGCATCTGTTGTTGCTCTTGTGGTTGATTTGCTTCCTGTTAAATTTGTTGAATAAAAATATTTGTCAGTAGTAGGAAAGTTGCCATTAGGTGTAACACCACCACCCTGTGCATCAGCGGATGTATTGAATCCACCCATAACCACAGTGCATCTGAAGTGTTTTAATGATCTGGCATCTATTCCTGAATTTGTAAATCCTATTGGCATCTTAGTGTTCCTTTGTTGTATTTATTTAGTGGATTCGCCAAACTTGTCCACGTCTACAGGCAATGCCACTATGATATTGTGCTGAGTGATCTGCCCTGTAATATGTTATATCAAAGTGTCTGCAGGGGCCTTCATACTTATAGGAAGCATATTTAGGCATCACAGTTCCGCTTTTGCCAGTGTTTTTATCTTGCCAATGTGATATTACACCATCCGCATTGTATTCCATGGCATGTTGGAATGTTCTTTCAATGAGATCTGATTGTGCCTTGTTTCCTGTCAATGAATGGTATGTGCTATTTGAACAGCCTATGAGACCAATTAACAAAATAATATAAACTAGTTTTCCCATCTATAAAATAAATGATCTCCAATTTGTCCAATGAATGTCAGGGTATGCTTCCATGAAGGACTTACCCAGGTTGCGTGATAGTGTGTGGATCCTTCTGTGATATCATCGTATTTGCCGTCAATTATTTGTAAGGCAACTATCTGTGACTCGTACCAGTTTTCTGTAGGCTTGATGTTGTCTGATTTGCCATCACAAAACCAACTGAACTGACAGCGATGCCTTACAGGAAAATATATCCTCTCTTCAGGCTTGAGATTTTGATCTTTTCTTGTTTTCCAGGACTCATACACTGGCCCTTCTTTGATCACTGCACACACTGTGTTTGGATATCTTGAATCGTTGACCCTGTTCAACACCACCAATGCAACAGCAATTTTGCCTGCCAATGGTTCTGTGCTAGATTCAAACAGAATATTTTGTGCCAAACAATAGGCTTCTGGTTCATCTTCTTGTGATATGATATTGTAATCCATTGCTTGTGCAAGGACCATAAAAAATAACCAAAATCCAATACTGGCCAATAGTATCATCAGTATTCTTATCATACTATCAGTGTACTATGGTTTTAGATTATGTCAATCTAATGTTACAGTGCCATTTTCGACAAGTTTTTCGCGATTTTTTAGATGTAGTGCATCTATTTCATCTTTGGATCCGCCTGTGTATGGTACAGCATGTCCTTCGGCTATCATTATTTCTGTAACCAAAGATCCATTTTCATATCCGCCATAACCATCTGCTACGATAAAATCACCTAGTATTCTTCCAAACTTGCCTTTCATGTCTTCACCGTTTTTATTGATTTGAGTTTTGAGAATAGGAGTGCCTTTGAGAAGTTCAGTAAGTTTTTCCTTTGCGGCAAGTCCAAATTTCTTTTCAATTAAATCTCTTGTTCTTGATTCTGGTGTGTCAATGCCCATGATTCTTACACGTTCATCTTTCATCCATACACCAAATCCAAGATCAATATCAACATCTACAGTGTCGCCATCAACGACTTTAACAATATTACATTTGTATTCGTACATGATATGAGTATTTAATGAAAGTGACACACTTCTGTTGCTAGGCAGTGCCCTCCCCGCCAACCTAATTAATTAGGCCGCAAGTGCTAGATTTTCATCTGCGTTTAATTTGCCAACTACTCTGCCAGTCAATTCCACTCGGCCCCGTAAGGAACACTGTTGGTGGAGCCGCTGGGTTTCGAACCCAGGTCCTGTTCAGCATCTAACATCAGCAATATTATTTTAGTATATTTTGTAAAATTTGTCTACTTGGTTTGTAGTGAGGGCACAGATGAAGCAGGCTGTATGCCTGTGGTGCCTTTGATGTAGTTGTCAGTTGCCGCTTTATGCGCCTTACCAATAGTAACAACAGTGGACTTATTAATAACAAAATTTTTAGTAAAATCTGCCATCATAATGTATTGAGTCATACCCAATCCATCTTTGGTCATTGTAAGTGCCAAAGGCTTTGACACAGTGATGCCTGTGTTGTCTTCTTCAATAAACTTGGCAATAACTTCATCGCCGCCAGTGATTCTGATAGCAACAATGTCATTGGTTTTGTATCCAGGATCAATTAACATTATAATTTAAATCCTGCAAGTGTATCTTTATCAACATCCTGTTTTACTCCACCAATGATATAAGATTCAACTTCTGTTTCTTGAGGAGCAACTTGAAGTCCTGCTGAACTCAACCAATGTTGTGTCCATGGTAATGGATTTGCATTAAGTGGACGATCAAACAAGGGATCAAATCCAATTGCTTTGATTCTTTTGTTTGCAACAAATTCAACATAGTCACCTAACAGTTTTTCGTTAAGTCCTATTATAGTACCTTCTTTCATTAAATGCTTTGCCCATGCTTTTTCTTCTTCAACACATAGTTTATACATGTTACGCACAGTGTCTTTACACTCTTCTGTAATTTTTTTCATTTGGGGATCATCACCTTCTTGCCATTTCTTAATAATCTGTGTAGACAAGTTTAAGTGTGTGGCTTCATCTCTTGCAATAAATGATATAATTTTTGCTGATCCTTCCATAAGTTTCAGTTCACCAAAAGCAAATGTACAAGCAAAGGACACATAAAATCTAAGTCCTTCAAGGATGTTCACATTAACCATAGCAAGATACAACTGTTTCTTAACTTCATATAAATCACCTTTGCCTTTTACAAAATAATCTTGAGCAAGTTCTGAAAATCTATCATAGTTTTCTGTGACTGAAATCGCACGTTTTACAATCTCTTCATCATCTAAAATTGTATCAAATACTTCCGAAGGATCTGCATAAACGTTTTTCATTATATAAGTGTATGAACGTGAGTGTATAGTTTCCATGAAGTCCCAAGTAATAATGCATCCTTCTAGTTCAGGTATTGAAACGTAAGGCAAAAAAGACAAACAAGGGCCTCTGCCTTGAACAGAGTCTAACAGTGTTTGATACTTTAAATTTGCAGTAAAGATATGTTTTTGTTCTGGTCTAAATGTTTGATAATCAGCACGATCTTTTTGTAGAGATATTTCTTCTGGTCTCCAAAAATATCCTAGCATTCTTTGATTAAGTTTATCAAATTCAGGATACTTAAATTGGTCATATCTTTGTGTATTTTGATCTTCACCAAAGAACATTGGTTGTTTTGTAAAGTCTACTTGGTTTCTATTGAATACTGTTTTGCTCATTGTTTTTTAATAATACTGTATTGTTTTGGATGTGTCAACTAAATTGCACAGGCATCACACAATTCTTCATCCTGTGCAGATGACAATTCATCTGTTTGTTCAGGCACTGTGTCTTCAATGCCTTGTGGTTGTACAGTTTCCTCCTCTCCTTTGTAGTCATATGTATTTTGATAATAGGATGTTTTCCATCCTAATTTATAAGTTGTCAAAAGATCTTTAATCATTATACTCATTGGTACTTCGTTGTTTTCATAGTGCAATGGATTGTATGACCAATTTCCAGATATTGCCTGATCAAAAAACTTTTGCATCACAGACACTATATTAATGTATCCTTCATTGCTTGGCATATCCCATAGCAAAGTGTAATAGTTTTTAAGTGTTTGGTACTGTGGCACAACTTGTTTTAATGGGCCTTTTTTTGATTTTTTAGTTGATAATAATGCACGTGGTGGTTCAATGCCGTTTGTTGCATTTGAAACCACAGAAGATGATTCAGATGGCATCTGTGCTGATAATGTTGAATGTCGTAGTCCATGTTGTTTTATTTCTTTACGTAACCATTTCCAATCACAAGTGTATGTGAATTTTGCAAGATCATCTACATCTTTTTTATATGTGTCTATTGGCAGTATACCTTCAGCATATTTTGTTTTTTCAAAGTAATCACATGCTCCACGCTCTTTGGCAAGGTTCATTGATGCTTTTAGCAAATAGTATTGAAAACATTCTGTTAGTTCATGCACAAGTGGCAATGCTTCTTTGTCTGAATATTTTACTTTGTTTTTTGCAAGAAAATGAGCAAGTCCAATGTACCCAACGCCAAGTGAACGTCTTGCTTTTGTTGATATTTCTGCAGCCTTTACAGGATAACCTTGGTAATCAATGATTTGATCAAGTGCCCTTACACTTAGGTCACATAAATTTTCCAAGTCCTCGAAGTTTTTTAAAGTGCCCACGTTGATGGCTGACAAAATACAAAGAGCAATCTCTCCCTTATCGTCATCAACGTGTTGCACAGGCACAGTAGGCAGAGTGATTTCTTGACACAAATTTGACATACGCACAGGATCTTTGAATGAAGAATGTGTGTTTGCATGATCAATATTCATAATGTATATTCTGCCTGTCTCTGCTCTTTCTTTTAACAATGCTGAAAACAAATCCATGGCTTTAATTTTTTTCTTTGGTGTTTTTCTGTCTGCTTCATACTTTAGATAAAGTTCATCAAAACGATTGTTGTCATGTCCAAACGCTTCATAAAGATCAGGTGTGTCATGTGGAGAAAAAAGTGTTATGTCTCCATCTTGTAACACTCTCTCATAGAATATTTTTGATATTTGAATCGAATAATCTAATTTGCGAACACGATTATCTTCTGTGCCTTTATTATTTTTTAAAACAAGTATATCTTCAATCTCTTGATGCCAAATAGGAAAATGCACAGTTGCTGATCCACCTCTGATACCATTTTGAGTACATGATCGAACAGTGGATTCAAAAACTTTAAGAAAAGGAATAACTCCCGTGTGTGCAACTTCGCCACCTCTTATTTTTGAGTTGATCCCTCTAATTCTTCCTAAGTTCAATCCAATGCCAGCTCTTTGTGCAATGTAATATCCTACAGCAGAATTAGAAGAAAATATTGAAGGCAATGTGTCATCAACGTCTACTAACACGCAACTTGCAAATTGTTTAATTGGAGTCCTGACTCCACCCATTACAGGAGTTGGAATATTGATTTGGAATGTTGATATAGCATCATAATACTTTTTAATATATGACATCCTGGTGTCCTCTGGATACTCAGCAAATAATGTAGCGGCAATCATCATGTACATGAACTGTGGGGTTTCATACACTTCACCTGTGCTTCTATCTTGTACAAGATATTTGTCTACAACTTGACGCAGTCCAGCAAAAGTAAAATCCAAATCTCTGTCATGTTTGATCCAAGTGTTTAATTTTTTAAGTTCAGTTTTAGAATACTTTTCAATAATTTGTTTGTCATACACACCACGTTTTACATTTTGTATTATAACATTCACAAAATGCTTTGGTTGAAACTGTCCAAACACTTCCTTGTAAACATTCCATAACAATAGTCTTGCCGCCGCATATTGATAGTTTGGTGCTTCTAAACTTATAAGATCATTTGCAGATCTAATCAATATTTCCTGGATGTCTTTTGAAGACATATTGTTTGTGAACTGAATATGTGAATTCATTTCTATTTGAGATGCACTGACTCCTGTCAGTCCTTCTGTTGCTTGTTCAACAACAAAGTGCATTTTATCGAGGTCAAGCGGCTCCTTGGACCCATCACGTTTGAGTATTTGTATATCGTTTGTTTTGTTCATGTATGTTTATTTTTTTAGTATAGAATAATGTTGATACTTAGTATATGACCTAAAGGCTCTTTAGTAAACGATAATATTAGGTAATGTGTGGATAAATTAAACGAATCTAAGTATTCTATACTTTAGTGTTGCTGTTGTATCGTTTGTCGAATCGTATTGCAATATGCCTTGTTCTGTGACTTGAAATACAATGCCACTGTTAGCATTTTCTGAGAAGTCATCACTGAACACCATTGTACCATCAATGCTTATGGCAGTAATGACACCGATACGTTTTTTTGTGCTGGTTCCGGTGCTTCGTGTTATGGTGTAATGAAACTGCACTTGGTTCTCTCTTTGATTATCAAACTGCACAGCTGAGCCAGTGGCATTGTTGAGTACATTAACAAAACCTGAGGTGTTGTTGTTAAGCGTTACTGCCTCTTCAACTGGTCCTTCATGATATATAGAACCTGCAAAATTACTCAGTGTATCTGATCTATGGAAAAAGTTTCCATATGCAAAATTGTTTCCGTGTTCAAAGTTAATAGACGGCCTTTCTGCTGAGTCATCAGAATTTTTTCCCACGTTCCTAAATGAAGTGCCTGCAACTATATTGCCAGCGGGATTCCCTCCAGCATCATGTATGAACACACCTTCAACATCTATGCCATCAAAAATACAATTGGCAATCATGACACCAGTTGGTCCTGTAATTTTGTTTGCTGTTGATCCATCTGACTGTTCAGCGAGATTAACTCCTCTGTGTAGCGTTTTGAATTCACATCCTTGAATAACAACATCTTGTATATCAAAATCGGACATAACTCCTCTTTCACTTTTCTCAAACACACAGTGTTGAAAATGTATGTGTTTACTGGTGTTGGCAGTAGTCCCTCTGATATCTACACATGCTTTGCTATTAGTGGCTCCGCTTTGTGCTGTGAAACTGCCAGAGAACTGAACGTTTAAAAAATGGCTATCTTGACAGGTATCTAAAATAGCAATGTGATTGTCTGACGTTTGTTCAAACTGCATGTTCTCGATAGATATGGCCTGCGGTATGTTGCCTCCATCAGATCCAATGTTAGCTGAAGTATTGCCCTTATCATCACAAGTTCTAATTACACATTCTTCTGTACTGTCATTTTGTTTGATAATTGTTGATCGCATGCCGTCGCCCAGTATATTTGTAAAAGGAAATATAAGGATAGGTCCATTTACTATGTAAGTTCCACCAGGGAAATATAATCTTCGTCTTTGTTTTCCTGTGGACTCAACAGTTTGTATATTTTTAATCGCTCTATTGATAGCATCAGTGTCATCGGTGGATCCATCGCCTTTTGCCCCGAAATCTTTGACATTTGCAAAATCATCTAATTTTTTTTGCAGTGTTCTTACAACAGCATTGTTTGTATCTACTCCAGTTACGATAGGTGAATCTGTATTGCCTTTAAATGTATATGTGTTTGCAATTGTAAGAATGTTGTCGTCTTCAGTAATAATTTTGGTGTTGCCAGTTTCAGGTGCACCATCTGTAATAGATCCATTGCCTATAAACAGTTCCTGTGTGTCTACTGCAAATCCTAGTTCACCAGCTGCCAGTTGTGGCAATGATTCTTTCAGACCACGTCTATGTTGTATTCTTGAAATCTGCGTGATGGCCATTTGTGTGTATTTATAGACTTATAACTTATAGTATTGTTCTACTCTTGCTAGCCATTTATCAAGCCAGTATGTGTAATGACTAGGTTCTAGATCAAACTGCTGATAATTAAGATCTCGTGAACACATGAATATGTGTCCTTCCCTTATTTGTGTGCCGTAAACTTCATTATGTGCTTCTGCGTAGGCTACAAGTTGCAGATAATAATCTTCTACCCACTCTTTCTTCTTAGGCTTATTTGTTTGTTTGAAATCCATTATGGCAGGATTGTTGGCATAGACACCAACCAAATCTGTGGTTCCTGAATAAAGTCCTGGAAAGTATAACGCTTGTTCGATGCCCCACACTTCATCCACATCAACCAAAGCATTTTGTATTATTTGATCTGCCATGCTATTTGCTTGTTGGTGCACCAAATTGGTTCCTGGAATCCTCTCTTCACCGCATAAAAATTTTTCTAAATTGTTGTGCATTGCTGATCCTACGCCAGATGCTTCACGAACAATGCGTTGTGCTTGTTCTTCTCCAACACGTTGTTTCCACTCAATGAGATGTGTCATGTCTTTTGTTTTGGATAAAATTGTTGTAACAGACGGAATCCGATCGCCCTGTGGAGTCTCATAGACCCTTTTGCCATTTTCATTGATTTGTTTTAGGGTGTGATATTTAAATTTTTCAACAAAGGGCGGAGCTTGTATTTTATCTATATTCAAAGTTCTGATACTCCTCAAACTTGTTTAGCAACTTAGCGCCATTTTTTAAATGGAATTTTGTTGCCATTTCAGTGCATGGAGAAAGAGTAACAAATCTTTCAACATAGGGTTTTGTTTGCGTAATAAGATCTTTAACTGCAAAAATAATGCCTGTGCCTGCACCTTTTTTATAACTCCATACTGTGTAAAATGTTGCGACATTTCCTTTGTCAATACAACATCCATCATGTAATTCTTCCTCATTAGCAACCACCTTATCTAAATATGATACACATATGATCGAGTCAATATCGATATTGTTGGTCGAAAACACATATGTTTCATTAGGAGGAGTTACTCTAAAAAATGCAGGAATGTGTGGACGCACAGGATCTTTTTCAAAATGATGCTCTTCTTCTGGCAATATCTTCCTTATCATTAAAATATTATATAGTATTATGAACGTTTCTTCAATGCTCTTTTTGCCATCTTAGATACTTCGTCGTTGCCATTGATGTCCATCATGTTGTCATCTGTTGGTTCGACAACTGTGTCTATTGTAATTTTTGTGCCATCGAAAGACTTGACTAAGTTTTTTATAATAGGATCATTCATTAAAGACTTTATTATATCAGGATTAATGTCTATGCCGCGATCATCCATGAAGTCAGACAAAGCATCAATAGGAATAGATGCGCCTACTTTGCGAGCATCTGCTTCTTGTTTAAAGTATTGTAGGATAGTTGCTAACTGTTGTGCGTAGTTCTCAACTTCTTGGATTAACATTATCTTTCAGCACGACCGGCTATCTCATCACCGCCAGCTGCAGGCTCGGATGCACCAAAGTCATCTCCACCTTCAATGTCTGCATCACCACCAGCATCCATATCCATGTCCATGCTTGTGTCGATGTCTGTGTCTCCTGCCATTGGTGCTACTGATTCGCCTTTAACAATGGATACAGAATCTTGTGCACCTTGCCTTGCAGTGCCAAGTGCTTCTTCTAATGCTTCCAGCGTTGGATTTATTTTATCCTGATAAGACTGTGCTTGTTGTTGTCCAAGTTCATTAGACATCCTATCCACAAGTTCTAAGACTTGTGAAGATTTTATTTCTGCAATCTTTTCATACATGTCTGTAATGGTGTCCACAATGTCTTGTGATGCAAGTAATATTTCTGAAGTCTCCATTTCGTTTTCAAGTAAAGATCTCAATGAAGATGCATAGTCATTGGATTCATTGCGTCCAACGATTTTTTGTAAGTTATTAAATCTAGTCACGGCTGACGCTCCTCCTTTTATAAAAGTGTCTAGTTTGTCTATGATTGGCATAAAGCCTTTCATTAATGGTGCAGGCACAGAACGTCCTGACTTTGCTAATTCTAAAGCTCTTTTTGCCTCGGAAAAATTTTGGTTACCAACCAGCAATCTTAAGGCAGCCATTTCTTTTGCTCCTAGTCTCACCTGTTGCTCAGCAACTTGTCCTGTTACTGTTTGCTTAATTGCTTCAACTACTTTTGCAAGATCTTTTTCAAGTTGTGCAATTGAATCTTTTTGTTTTGGATATTTTTTCTCAAGTTCTTTTTTACTCATGCCCTTCTGCATGTCGTGGACTAATTTTTTAAATTCAGGCGCAACAACATCTTCAAGGTCACCAGCATCTTCTCTGGTTACTTTACCGTCCTTAAAATCCACGTTATGTGTGTCGCCATCTCTGGTTGTGTATTGAATAGATATGCCTTTAACTCCAGCACCCATGCTGTCAATTTTGTAGCCTTGATCTTGAATGTAGTCCACAAAGTTTCTAGCTTCATCGTCCAAGTCCTCCATGGTTACTTTTTGGCCGACCTTAACATTTTGTTTTACATTATTGTTTGAATCTTTTTTAGATTTTATTTCAACATTCCCAGCATTATCTGTGTCAACATCTACTTCTTTTGTATCAACTTTTGTTGTGACACCTGGTTTAGCAGGATCTTCAATTTCAATTTCATCACCTTGGACTTTTTTGATTCTCATCTCTTGTTCTTTTACAATAGCATCAAACAACAATTTATTTTCCATGTATTTTGGATTTGTTGCTTGTGTGTTGAAAGCCATTGCTGACTCAAAGGATTTTATCGAGTCACGTACGGATTCTTTAAAAGTTTGTAGGGTGTTATCTTCAAGTTCGCCTAGGTTAACTGAACATCCAAATCTTTCTGCAATAATTTGGCTCAATTTAGAACTAGAAAAGTAATCAATGTTATCTATTTTCATGGTGTCAAGATTATTTATAAAGATATCACAAGGATTTTACAGTGTCATGGATCTATAAAATTGTTCAATTTTTTCATCGATCAAGTTTAATCTATCAAATAGATAATCAATAACGTCTGGATCAGCAGTATTTTTGTTTTTATTGCGAATATATTCTGAATGGGCAACAGCATGTTGTTTATCTAGTAATAGTAATTGGTCAAGTGAACTTTTATGTTGGCCGGAATATTGATTCATTAAGGTTGCAACACAAATTGCCACCTTGCGATTGGTGATATCTCGTCTAATTGGTTGCCTGCTTTTTGAGAACACATCAAACGTGTGATGTTTGGTGGCAATAACAGCACAATCGCCTATCACCACGCCATTTTTGATAGATTTTGGCACATATTTTATTATATTACTGGATCTTGTTAATCGCCAGATTGCTCGCTTGATAAAGCTCTCAATACGTTTGATCGACACCATGGTTGCACCTCAGGTTTTTTTGTTCTCATTTTATCATATACTATAAGATGTTTACGCCAAAGTAAATCGATTACTGTCCAATCATCTAATAAAATTTGTTCCAGTAAAAAATTTTCATCTATAATATTATGCAACATATTAGCCTCCTTCGTATCCAATGATATTGAATAATATTTGAATTGAATTTTCAATTTATCTTTTTCTATTTAGAATTCTTAGTCTTCGTGATGCTGGATTTGATCTTTTTGTACGTTTGGCTTTCCTTACCATGACAGAGCCTTTGCGTGCTCTGAGTTGTTTCATTCTTACTCTTGCTTTAATATTGATTGGTTTGAAACATTGGTCAGGTTTGGCAACTATTCTGCCTTTTCTTGCACCAGATGTGCAACGATATTTTCTGACTACTGAAGTGCCTTTGCGGCCCCAAATCTGTTTCTCGTCTAAAACTTCTTCTGCGCCAAAAATTTCTAAAATTTTCATTTTTAATTGATCATAATTACGGCAATCAAGGTTGATAGTGTTCCACCAATTACTGTTGCCGCGGAACCAATAATGATTTTGGATGTTCGTTTTGATTCATCCAACATTGTGGATTTAAGTCCATGCACTGCTGTTTCAACGCCTTCTATTCTTTGTTCTAATCTGTAGTATCTCTCAGCACACAAGTCGACATGTGCTTCAAGGCTTTTTTTCTCGCTATCATATTGAACTGCTGTTTTTACCATTTAATCATAGCGTCCTTTCCACGCTCAGTGGTGCCTATGATGCCTATTCTGTGCCTATACATGTGTATTTAGTGGTCAGAGGTCCTGAATATTAAAATATAAGTTTTTAGTTTTCTGATTCCTAGTATCAAACACTGCTGGATTGACAGTGATAGACTCCATGAGATGTGTTATCACAGGCACTTGGTGACAGTCGTCTTCAAGTCCGCCTAGATTACTAAATTTGTTTGCAAATACATCAAGTTGCTCTACCATAAACGATATAATCCAAATGTTTTGCGTGGCACCAAAGTTTTCTCCAAAATCATATTCGGACATTGGTTGGTTGCCTGCCATATCTATTCTAATATTCAAAGGATTTCCTCGTAATGAAATTGTTTGCATCAATGCATTATAATTCTGCATCTGCAAAGCGGAAGTTTGTGATATATCGATTAAAGAATAACCTACAACGTGTTGGGGCATGATAATATTATATGTGAATTTTCCTAATGTGTAAAGTGATCTGAATCGTCAAAATGTTTCTAATATTTTAGAAATTTTTTCATATAATTTAAAATGTAAATGTGCTGTTGCATGATGGCAATTGAAAAATTTTGATAGAGATGACGATTCCCATTTATTAATTTTATTAATAAATTTTTGAAATTCCTTATCAATGATGTCGTACTTTTCTGTATTAGGCAACTGACTTCTTTTGAGAAAACATTTTGCAAATATTTCTAGATCTAATCGATTGTCAAAATAACTATCTTCGAAGTTGTCAACAGCAATTTGAGAAAAACTTTTGTGTACGCCTGGAAATTTTGTAAAAATGTTATGAAATTTGGTATTTCCACCTACTACAATCAAAGGAAAAATAAAATTTTGCAATTGTTTTGCAATTCGTTCAAAGTTTGGTTGTACAATGTTATCGATATTAGAATTATTCCAATCTAAAGCATCATTATGACATGCATCACGTACAGTTTCATAAGCCCATCCAGTTTTTCTATCAATAAAATAATTTTTGTAATCTCTCATAAAACTACACTGCATAAAAATAATTAGATCAGGTTTTTGGTAATGTTCTAAGAAATTGTGTACTAAATCTATGCCTGATTGATTGCCCCCTCCTCTAACCGAAAGGTTTGTGACTTGATGTTTATTGAACTGGGATAAAAAATATTCTATTCCAGGCATTGTTGGTTCAGGACAGCCTGGTATACCATAGGCACCATTACTCCAACTATCACCTACCATGAGTATGTGCATGATAATAATTTATATGAATTGTTATAGGAAGTAAAGCGGTCCTGAATAAAGAACCGCTTTGAAGTGTTATGTATCTTAAGATACAGCTGCCGCTGTTAAGATACCAAGTTTTGATGCTGTTACAGTTGCACTTGAAATAGTTGCTGAAATTTGACCATTTCCGTTGAGTGCTCTGATTGCTGTTTGTAAAGACGCCGCTGTTGGGGCAGTGTCAGCTCTCAGTATGTAAGTCTTTTGAGTGTTTGAGTCTACTAAAGGACCTTCTGCTGTGATGTTAGCAAATTGTTCAATGGTTCTTCTAACAATTTCAAGACCAGCTGTAGTTGATGATGTGTCTGGATCACCTGTCTCAGCATTCATGGCGCTGATGAAATCAACGAGGAATATGCTGTATTCAGGATAACCGTGTTCGATATCAGTAATATGACTGAAATTAGCTTTTGCTATTGGCATGTTATTATCTCCTTATGTCCACGCTCCGTGGACTTTGCAAATATTTATGTTAAATTTTGGTAAAATAGATGTGCTTTTAATGTAGGGGTGATGTTGCCACCACCCCCATGTTATTATTCAGCCACTGCTTCGACCGGTACGTCGGCAGGGGTGAATATACCTGACATGTAGCCAGCAACAATAATTACTGCCACTGCCGCC
>TARA_B100001057_G_scaffold151355_1_pt1 | contig 14957 bp, 14 predicted proteins | sample TARA_B100001057 | Tara Oceans TARA_B100001057 (sample SAMEA2621839) | marine metagenome | biome: marine biome (ENVO:00000447); feature: surface water layer (ENVO:00002042); material: "saline water (ENVO:00002010), including plankton (ENVO:xxxxxxxx)" | depth 5 m
GGGTTGGTACCAAATTGCCGACGACCACACGCGCTCCTGAATGGTTGCCTGCAGATCCTCCCGCGGTGCAACGCCCGCCCGAAGCGCATCCCATGTGGACCAACGGCAGGTTGGATTTTCGAGCGCACGTACATAGTAGAAGGCGCGATGCGCTGAGTTGAAGTCAGGGTCCACCCATCGCGCCTTGAGTTCTCCAGCACCCAGATTTGGGCTGATAGCACAGTTCCCAAGATCCACGGTGGCGCCATTGTCTGGGCAGCGGTGAGTGTTTGAGTCAACGCGACCGCCATCTGCACAGGCGACGTCGTAAACCTTTTCAAAGCTCTCACCGTTGACGCTCCAGCCCTTGATAATCTGTAGTCGTTGCAGCGCCGCAGAGTCAGGGTCTCGCGCGGCCCACGCCAACAGAATTGGGGTTTCACCATCGTGCGCTTGAATCTCAGACCCCATGGTGACACCGGTCCGGTAGGCCGCACTCAGCTGTTCGGCCCCGGCTAACGCATTGTCCGCAAAATCATAGCCGGCGAACAGGCGCACCTTCATACGCGGCCCCGATGTAGCAAAGGTCTCCTTGCGGCGGAACGCACTGTAAATGGCCTCTCGGGTATTCTCTTCCGCCCAAACGCCCGTAAGACCAGATGCGCCCCAGGTTTCATAAGCGCCAGTTGCATACTTTTTGCCGCCAATGTCCTGCACTGTGACACGACCTGCTGCAATGATGATTTCTGCGTCGCCGGAACTCAGCGGCTCTGATCCGCGAAGTCCACCGTTGCTGTCTAGCAAGCCTACTTTTGAAAAATAGTTGTCTTCGTCCAAGGATGCAGCACCTGTGTGGCTATCTGAGGCGCCAACAAAGCCAAACTGATAGGCGTTTGTCATGCCGCTGTCTTGCAGCGTCAAACCGCGACGCAGCGCATCCCGGGCATAAGATCCCTTGGGTTCGCTATAGAGCGTGGTCGCAATTCGAAAGGGCATGATCTCGAAGTTGGCCCACTCATCATCGGGCGATAGCACGGGGTGAGTTTCAGAGGTGCCCTTAACTTGAGTCAGTTCCACTAAGGGTTCGTTGCGGATGCGCTGCTGGGCATAGGTTTCATCCAGCGCCTGCCCGGCCCAATCCGCCAGCATAAACATGGCGCCGTTAGAGCCATTGGAGTTATGTGGAATGGCTAAGGCCTCAATGCCTTGAGCGCGAATGCTGTCCATCCAATCCCATAGACCCTCGGGGTTTTGACTGTGAAAACGCGAGAACGGTACGACAGGAAGTTTATCGGTGTCGCGAAAGATAACGTTTCGGTGCAGGTTGCCGCGCTGGTCGGTAGACGAGGTGTACTCGTAGGCAGCAAATGTGGTGAATTGGCCGGGCTGGTAATGCGCGTTGGCGGCCGCTACGGAATCCGCCCACGCATTCTTGGCGATATCGGCGAGCATGGCTTGGTCGGTTTCGCCGCGGGCAATCCGCGCCAAGGTCTCGGGTAAAAAGCCGGTAAAGGTTTGCACACGCTGCTGCAGGCTATTGATGGTTAGGTTTGCGGGCTCGTTCAGTCCATGCAGATCCTGCACATGGGACTCTTGAGAAAAACGCGTGGTTGTATCTGCAGCGGCTTTCACCGCACCCAAAAACATGGCGTGGTCCGTGACGGCGTAGAAGTCGAGAGGCTGACGTAGTTGTACGTCGAAGCCAGCAGGGTGTGCTATGGCCTCGCCCTTGGCGTAGCGGTATGCATCGTAAGGTGTCGCGACAGTACCGAAGGCATAGGCGTCGAAAGAGTAATCGGTGTGTACATGCAGATCGCCGAAGTAAGCATTGCGCAAAGCATTTTGTTTGGGCTCGCCAATAAACGTTTCGGCGGGCATATCTAGTGTTACGCGGCCAAAGCGTGGCGTGGTGTCGCTCGTCGCCGCGTTGCTTGCGTTATTGCGGTTATCTGACGGATCACAGGCTATAAGCACAGCGCATGCCGTTAATCCGACTCCCAGTTTTTCAAAGTTCATATGAAACCTCCCCGTTTCCTAATGATGCCATCGCTCGGTCAGCAACTTGGTCAGCCTCGCAATGTAATGGCCGTTCAGAGCATAGCTAAATAGTTTGGTGAGGTGGGCAAAAGAAGTCCGTAAAGATGAGATTAACTGTTAGTACGAATTTTATCTGCTGCTATCGATGAGGGCCGCGCGAGGCGCCCGGTGATGCCAAAGTGCAGTGTTCTTGCGTGGTGAGATGCATTCTCCAGCGATGACAACCCTAACCACCACGATCCTAACTCGCGCGGCTCAATTGGAGGCTACGGTGAGATGGAAGGTGCAGTCACATCGCTGCTAATCCGCAACAGTGCAGCGTTTCAACGCAACGACATCCGCATCCTACTTGATGATCGCACGACCTATGAGTTCAACGACCGCCATATTGATCGTACGAGCGTTGTTGGCGCCCTGCGCGTGGGGCTTGCCGTTGAGGTCGCAGGCGCGCGGCAGAGCACTGGAGCGATATTGGCCTTGGAGGCCGAAATGGAGTGAGCTATCGCGAGACAAGACACGAGAGGTCCTTACTGTGTGCCCGTGGGCACGTATGGGGCTTGGTTTAACCTATCGCGCTATTTCTGATGGATGCGTAACAACCCTTCTTGTGTGGTTGAGGCAACCAGTTCCCCGGCCTGATTGTAGATCAGGCCGCGATTGAACCCTCGAGCACCGCTGGCACTTGGGCTGTCTTGGTCATAAAGCAGCCACTCGTCGGCTCTGAAAGGGCGGTGAAACCACATAGCATGGTCGAGACTGGCTACTTGAACATTGTCCTGCATAAAGCTCACCCCATGAGGTCGGGCTGAGGTATCCAGTAGCGACCAATCCGACAGATAGGCCAGCACGCACTGATGAATTCTTGGGTCGTCGGGTAATCGATCGCCGCAGCGCATCCAACAACGCTGATTCGCCTCGGCCGGTTTGGGCTTGAACAGATCAACAGGGTCTAGCGGCCGCAGCTGAATTGCGAGGCCGCTGGAGACGCTGTCTTGAAACTCCTGGGGCCAAGACTTAGCCTGCTCTTGGCGAATTTCATCTTCCGTGGGTACCGTCTCCGGGTCGGGAATATCAGGCATATCAAATTGATGGCTAAGACCATCTTCGGCTACCTGAAAGGAAATCGACATGGTAAAGATGGCCTGGCCGCGCTGTACGGCGACCACGCGTCTAGTGGTAAAACTTTTGCCGTCTCGAATTCGATCCACTTTGTACAAAATGGGCATGCCAGTGTCGCCTGCGCGCAAGAAATAGCCGTGGAGGCTATGGGCGCTTCTATTTTCAGAGACTGTTCGAGAGGCAGCTACCAATGCCTGACCGATCACCTGTCCACCATATACGCGTTGCCAGCCCTCGTTGGGGCTGGTCGCTAAGTAGTGATTCAGCTCTATCTCTTCGAGGTCGAGGGTCTCGATAATTTGGCTAAGCGGTTGCATCGACAATCAAGACCCTGACAAGACGCCTAGTACTTGTAGGACTCCACTTTGTAAGGTCCTTGTTCTGCCACACCAATGTAGTCTGCTTGGTGTTTCGTTAGACGGGTCATGGTGCCACCGAATCCTTCCACCATGAGTTCGGCTACTTCCTCGTCGAGTTTCTTTGGCAGCACTTCAACACTGATCGGCTGACGCTGATTTTCGTCTTGATTAGCCCAAGCCTGTTCAAACAGATACATCTGAGCGAGTACTTGGTTGGCAAAGGAGCCGTCCATGATGCGTGATGGGTGACCCATGGCGTTGCCAAGATTCACGAGCCGGCCTTCGGACAGCAAAATCAAATAGTCACCGTCATTGTCTGAGCGGTGCACCATATGTACCTGTTCCTTTACTTGATCCCAGCGCCAGTGCTCGCGCATGAAGGCGGTGTCTATCTCATTATCGAAGTGGCCGATGTTGCAGACCAAGGCGCCTTTCTTCAGGGTGCTGAGAATGGCAGAGTCGCAGACGTTAGCGTTGCCGGTGCAGGTGACGAGCAGGTCCGTGTCCTGCAGCAAGCGCATATCGATGTCTTCGATCTTGCCCGTATTGATACCGCCCTGATAAGGCGAAACGACCTCATAGCCGTCCATGCACGCCTGCATGGCGCAGATAGGATCTACCTCGGTAACGCGCACGATCATGCCTTCTTGACGCAAACTTTGTGCAGAGCCTTTGCCCACATCGCCATAGCCCACAACCAACGCACGCTTGCCGGCCATCAGCATATCCGTGGCACGCTTCACAGCATCGTTGAGGCTGTGGCGGCAGCCATACTTGTTGTCGTTTTTAGACTTGGTGACTGAATCGTTGACGTTGATCGCTGGAATTTTGAGCTGACCGTCTCGCATCATTTCGTAAAGGCGGTGCACACCGGTGGTGGTTTCTTCGCTGATGCCGTGAATGCTAGGGAGCATCTGCGGGTAATTTTCATGAATGATCAGGGTCAGATCGCCCCCATCGTCCAGCAGCATGTTGGCATCCCACGGTTCGCCGTTTGCCAAGATGGTTTGTTCAATACACCACTCATATTCTTCCTCGGTTTCGCCTTTCCAGGCAAAAACCGGGATGCCATTGGCGGCCATGGCCGCCGCTGCATGATCTTGAGTTGAGAAGATGTTGCAGGAAGACCAGCGAACTTCGGCGCCCAATTCAATCAGCGTCTCAATCAGCACAGCTGTCTGAATCGTCATATGAATGCAGCCGATAATTTTCGCGCCTGCCAAGGGTTGCTCTTTTGCATAGCGGCGGCGCAGTGCCATGAGAGCGGGCATTTCGGCCTCAGCTAACGTAATCTCCTTACGGCCGAAATCCGCAAGTGCGATGTCGGCTACCTTGTAGTCAACCATTGAATTCTCCATTAGAAACTGTGATCGCAGTGTCCCGACGGGATGTCGCGCGACCGAGTGTGAAATGCTATTGCAATGAAACGGAATACTACCAGCGTGACGGCGCAGGACGAAAGTTGTTCTTGGTGAATGTTGCGAATGTCCATACATTTGCCTGATGTAAAGCTGATGCGTAAGGTCTGTGCTTTGTTCAGCAAAGCCATCGCCGATTTAGGTATTTATGAACGCACTCGCCAAGCCAGTCAGCAAACTACCCGATGTCGGTACGACGATTTTTACCGTGATGAGTGCGCTGGCCAGCGAGCAAGGCGCATTGAATCTGTCGCAAGGCTTTCCAGATTTCGACGGTCCTGAGTCTTTACTGCAGGCCGTGAACGAGCATATGCGCAGCGGACAGAATCAGTACCCACCCATGGCGGGAGTTGCAGCGCTGCGTGAGGCTATCGCCGAAAAGGTATTAGACTTGTATGGATTGGCCTGCGACGCTGATACCGAAATCACGGTGACAGCGGGCGCCACCGAGGCGCTATTTTGCGCCATCGCTGCGGTTGTGCATGCAGGCGATGAGGTCATAGTGCTGGATCCGGCTTATGACAGCTATGACCCGGTGATTCGTTTGCAGGGGGCTGTGCCGGTGCATGTTTCGTTAATGGCGCCCGCGTACCGCATTGACTGGGATTGCATTGAAGCGGCGATCACAGCCAATACGCGGTTGCTGATTTTGAACAGTCCACACAATCCTACCGGCATGGTGATGGACGAAAGTGACATTGCTGCCCTGTCAGCGCTGTGTGCCAAGTACGACATCTATCTGATTGGCGATGAGGTATACGAACACATGGTGTTCGATCAGGCGAAACACCTGAGCCTGTGCGGGTACGCAGAGCTTTATGCTCGCAGCTTCGTTATCTCGTCCTTCGGCAAGACCTATCATGTGACGGGTTGGAAGGTCGGCTACTGCGTCGCGCCGCCAGCCCTCACTAAAGAACTTCGGCGCCTGCATCAGTACGTAACTTTTACCGTAAACACGCCGGTACAACTGGGGATTGCAGATTTTTTGCAGCAACACCCAGAGCATCACCAGCAACTGCCAGCTTTTTATCAGGCGAAGCGCGATCTGTTTTGTGAGCTGTTGCAGGGTTCAAGATTCACCGTCGTGCCAAGCCAAGGCACATACTTTCAGTTGCTGGGCTATGACGCGATCTCTGCAGAGAGCGATGTGTCTTTGGCCCGCCGATGGACCTGTGAGCAGGGTATCGCCTCCATACCGATCAGCGTTTTTTATCAAAACCCTGAGGCTTGTCGGCATCGCGCACTGCGATTTTGTTTTGCCAAGGACGATAACACCCTGGCTAAGGCAGCGGACATCTTATGTCGCCTATAACGTTTGCGTTAGCGCAGTCGACCACGCGTTGGCACGACCCAGCGGGCAATCGGGAAGCATTCGCCGCCAAGTTGGGTGATCTAAGCCGACCCTGCGATGTTGTGGTGTTGCCGGAGATGTTCAGTACCGGTTTCACCATGGACTCAAAAGCGCTGGCGGAGCCCATGGACGGCAACACTGTATCCTGGATGAAAGCGCAGTCCAGGGCGCTTGGGTCAGTAGTTTGCGGCAGCCTGATCATTGAGGATGGCGGCTATTTTAACCGTCTCATCTGGGCAACGCCTGATGGTGAGCTTCAGCATTACGACAAGCGTCATTTGTTTCGTATGGCTGATGAGCATGAGTTTTTCGACGCGGGCAGTGAAAGAGTCACTGTGTCGTATAAGGACTGGCGTATTTGTTTGAGTGTTTGTTATGACCTGCGCTTTCCCGTGTGGTTGCGCAACCAAGGTGACTATGACTTGCTGCTCTGCGTGGCCAATTGGCCGGCGGCAAGAGCATTGGCCTGGCAAACGTTGCTGCGTGCTCGCGCGATTGAAAATCAGAGCTATTGCGTGGGTGTGAACATTGTTGGAACCGACGGCAACGGCTTGTCCTATGTTGGCGATAGTGGAGTTTATGCGCCCGACGGCGAAATGTTGGTGGCCGCGGATCAAGCGGAGGGTGTGACCTTCGCGACATTGGAACCTTCGGTATTGACGTCACTGCGACAAGCCTTCCCTGTGGGCCTAGATGCCGATAGGTTTGAACTTGAGCGAGGATAAGCGCCATGTCGCAAGTGCAAATCAGGGGTCGCGAGTGAAGCAGGTAGGAACGATGGGCAAGCATGTCGGGGTATGGGTTGTGGCACTGGTTCTGGGTGCCTGCTCTGGTGAGTCTGCTGAAATGGCAGCCAACGCGAAGCCAGGCCAGTCGACCTACAACGAGGCCTGCATTTCTTGTCACAATCCCGGCATCAGCGGAGCGCCCAGACTCGGCGACACCGACGCGTGGCAAGCCCGAATTGCCAAGGGACGGCAGGCTTTGGTGAATTCGACAATCAACGGCTTGAACTCCATGCCAGCAAAGGGCATGTGCTGGCGGTGCAGTAACGAGGACTTGGGTAATGCGGTGGATTACATACTCGAGCAATCCGGCGTGAGCAGCGGGCGGTGAATCTGCGTGATCTGCGCTATTTGGTCGCCGTGGCCGAGCACCGACATTTTGGTCGTGCGGCGGAGTCGTGCTTCGTCAGTCAACCCACACTCTCAACGCAGCTAAAAAAGCTCGAGGAGACCCTAGGCGTGGTGCTGTTTGAACGCAGCAATCGCCGCGTCATGCTCACCCCAGAAGGCGAGCAAATTGTGCAGCAAACCCAGCGCATATTGGTCGAGGTGAATTCGCTCACGGCACTGTCAGAACAGCTGCGTGATCCCATGGGCGGTGATCTCAGGGTTGGCATCATTCCAACCATGGCGCCTTATTTGCTGCCGAAAGTCCTGGTGCCGCTGCAACAAGCCTTCCCAAACCTACGTATTCAGTTAACGGAAGGGCAGACCGTCAATATCTCGCGCATGCTCAAGCACGGTGAACTAGATGCCACCCTGCTGGCGCTGCCATTGGGCGAGGAAAATGTTGAGGAGATTGCGCTTTTTGATGAGCCTTTCTTGCTGGCCGTGCCGGCGGCTCATCCGAAGGCAGACCTTGCTTATGTGACCTGTGATGACTTGGAGGGAGAGGAAGTCCTCCTGCTAGAAGACGGTCACTGTTTTCGCGATCAGGCCTTAGAGGTCTGTCAGACCCATCGCGGTATTGAAAGCAAAAGTTACAGTGCGACCAGTTTAGAAACCCTGCGCCAATTGGTATCGGCAGGGGTTGGAGTCACACTGATTCCGCAGCTCGCGATACCTCAGAACCGCAATGTAGATGACAATGTTTGCTACATACCCTTTGCCGCCGAGGGCTCTGATCAGCCCATGAGAACGTTGGGAATATGTTGGCGGACAACCTCAACTCGAGGTGATTTGTTGCACCAGGTGGCCGCGGTGCTGAAGCAAAGCATGGCAAGGCTGTAAGCGCCGCTACGCCGCTCGCTGGTCTAGGCTAGGTCGGCAATCAGCGCTGTGCGCTGGTCGGCGGTAACTTCATAGGTGCCTGGTAGTGACCCATGGTCGATACCCATAAACAGCGGGTCACCCGACTTAAGGCTGGCAACGTCGCCCTCGCCGAGTTCGAAGCGCATGAAGTGCACGGCTGCGGCTTTCTCGTCACGAGTGCGCTCCATATCTTCATTGGTATACGCGAAGACCTTCTCGCCAGACTCACCAACACGTACCCAGACGGTCTGCTCGATACCTCCCATGTTTGCCAAGGCGACCGTACGTTCTTCAGCGTCGCCGTACTCGATCATGAAGGTGGCTTTCCAATTACTGCCATCAGGAATGAGTGGGTTATAGGAGTCTAGCTCCTCCTCGATTTCCGCGGCTTCAAAAATGCGCTCAACCCGCAGCATTTCCTGTATCTGGTAATGCATGGTCAGGCGGTCTTCAAAGTACAGGGTTGCGTGCGGCCCGAGTGCAATATTGCGCAGCTTCTTATGGGCGATGACTTCGGCGCGAAATGCTTGGCGGCGGGAGGCGTACTCTTCTAGGGACCAAAGGTCGGATCGAGTGAGTTTCATTTATGTTCTCTTTCTGAATCGTTAATCGAGCGGCGACTAAATGCAGTAGGCTTTGCGTACCATGCTGACCGGGTGCTGTGCCTCGTCCTCATCGATGCCGTCTGCGATCAATCGACCGGCCATCGGACAGTCAGAACCGAAGGTGTCGGCTTCACTGTCGACGACACGTCGCACCACTGGCCGTGCAATTTTCTTCGCCTTCTCATAGGTTTCCGCTTTCACTGCATAGGTGCCGTCGTGACCGGAGCAACGCTCGATGGCGGTGACTTCTGTATCGGGAATCAACTGTAGAAAGTCCCGGGTTTTCATGCCGAAGTTCTGTACCCGTTGGTGGCAGGCCACGTGATATGCCACCTTGCCCAGCGGCTGGGGAAACTTGGTATCGATGAGTTCGTCCTTGTGCCGCAGCATGAGGTACTCAAAGGGATCAAAGAAGTGGGCTTTCACGCTGGCGATGGCTTCATCCTTGGGAAACATCAACGGTAGTTCCTGTTTGTACATCAGCACACAGGATGGAATCGGAGCGATGATGTCGTAGCCCTCGGCGATGGCCTGCTGAAACACCGGAATGTTGGCGTCCTTCATCTTCCCGACTTTTTTCAAGTCTCCGAGCTCGAGCTTCGGCATGCCGCAGCATTTCGCGTCCTGCAAAATTTTCACTGGCACGTTGTTGTGATTCAGCACCGCGACCAGGTCTTTCACCATTTGCGGTTCGTTGTGATCGCCATAGCAGGTTACATAGATGGCCACTTTTCCGGTGGTACGCTCGGTAGCCGTCACCGGTTTCTCGTCACCGAGGGTTGCCGATAGCTGTTTGGTCAACGCTTTGGGACTGAAGTTGGGTAGGGGGGCCTCATGATGCAGGCCGAACAGCGCCTCGCCGGCCTTGCGCAGGGTCTTTGAACCTGCAGCAGCGTTGGCAAGCTGGGCAATGCCCGGTGTTGAGATCGTGTCAAAGATAGGATCGGTGGACGTAATGATCCGATCTCGCCACTTGGTGTCGTTCTTTTGGAATTTTTGTGCCTTCGCGCGCAGCATGAGATGCGGGAAATCTAGCGCCCACTCGTGGGGCGGCAGATAAGGGCACTTCGTTTCTGCGCAAAGGTCGCAGAGAAAGCACTGGTCGACAACCTTGCCATAGTCTGCCTTGTCGACGCTGTCCACCTCGAAAGTGTCAGACTCGTCAATTAGGTCGAAAAGCGTCGGGAAAGAATCGCACAGACTGACGCAGCGCCGGCAGCTATGGCAGACATCAAAGACCCGTTCCATTTCCGCGTGTAGGGATGCCTCGTCGTAGAACTCGGGATTTTTCCAATCCAAAGCATCGCGTTTTGGCGCCTGTAAATTACCCTCTTTGGTGCTCATCGAAGACCTCTATGGAAACGTTTGATGGTCGCCGTCCTTTTCTAAACAAAAAAGGGGCTTGATTAAGCCCCTTAATGTTCGCGTATGCCTCGCGAAGTGGTTGGGGTTAGCCCATCGCGTCCAGAGCTTTCTGGAAACGATTCGCGTGAGACCGCTCAGCTTTAGCGAGTGTCTCAAACCAATCCGCGATTTCGTCAAAACCCTCATCGCGAGCCGTCTTGGCCATACCTGGGTACATATCGCTGTACTCGTGGGTTTCGCCTGCAACAGAAGCACGCAGATTATCTGCCGTGTTGCCCATGGGCAGACCGGTAGCAGGATCGCCGACTTCTTCCATGTACTCTAGGTGACCGTGCGCGTGGCCGGTTTCGCCTTCAGCGGTAGAACGGAATACTGCTGCTACGTCGTTCTCGCCTTCTACGTCAGCCTTTGCCGCGAAGTACAGGTAACGACGGTTCGCTTGAGATTCGCCGGCAAAGGCGTCCTGCAGGTTTTGCAAGGTTTGGCTTTCTTTAAGATCCATTTGCATGAACTCCATGATGGTTAAAGTGGTTCGATGGATAGAACCGGTTGTCCAAGACTCGAAAAAAGCTCTCGAATCATCGGCAAGCCGCCCACCGATGCAAAGGAGTATAGGTACTGCAACCCCACTTTCCATTTGAGTGTTTAGATCGTAGTTATAGGCATAGCCTATCAAATACGTAAATATGATTGTTTTTGCAAATGATAATGATTTACATTTACCGTATTCCTGCGGCTGTTATCCGCGCGTTCGCGCACTGTTTGTGCGCCACCTTATAGCCGCTAACCTGCGACAGGCATTGCACAAAAAGAAGCGTACAATCGCGACCCTTTTGGCTCCTATGCTGACAATCATGGCCCACAATGCATCGGCGGGTAGCTCCCGCTATGAATTAACCCAGCTGATCAAGCTCGCGCTGCCCTTGGTTGCTGCGCAGCTTGCGCAGATGGGCATGGGTGTAGTGGATACCATCATGGCAGGTCGAGTGGGGGCCCTAGAGCTTGCTGGCGTTGCGCTGGGTGGTGCGGTTCTCTGGCCTACTTTGATGTTGGTTAGCGGCGTCGTCATGGCCACTACACCAATGATTGCCCAGCTTAATGGCGCAGGCAAAGTAACCGAAGTCGGTGAGGTGACCCGGCAGGGTCTTTGGATCGCGCTGGTGCTGGGTTCGCTGCTGGCCCTCGCACTGCAAAATGCGGGTTTGGTATATCGCGGCTTGGGGATCGAGGCCGATATTGTCGCGGTCACCACAGGTTACCTCGATGCAGTGAGTTGGGGCGTCGTGCCAGTGCTCGGCTATTTCGCCCTGCGCTACTTGTGCGAAGGCCTGTCTTGGACCAAGCCCGCCATGCTAATCGCGGGTGGGGGATTGCTGCTCAAAATACCGCTCAATTACTGGTTCGTCTTTGGCGGCTGGGGTATCGAGCCCATGGGCGCGGAAGGCTGTGGTTGGGCCACGGCGCTCATCATGTTGCTCGAGTTCCTTGCCATGGCCACGGTTGTGCAGTTCTCGCGCATTCGCAAAGTGGGACTGTTGCAGTGCTTCAGTCGACCCGATACCGCGCAGATCCGCACCCTGTTTAAACTCGGCCTGCCCATTGGCATGGCCACCTTTGTAGAGTTCGGCTTTTTTTCCGTCGTAACGCTACTCATCGGTCGTTTGGGGCCAGAGACCGTAGCCGCGCATCAAATCATCAACAATCTGAGCGGTCTCGTATTTATGGTGCCGTTGGGTTTAGGCATGGCCACATCGATTCGTGTCGGCTTCAATGTTGGCGCTGGCGATCTTGTTGCGGCCAGAAAAACTGGCTGGCTAGCCATGGCCACCAGTGCAGGATTTGCCGTCTTCTCTATCATCATCTTGCTGATCTTAGGCGACATGTTGATCTCGCTTTACACCGAGCAGCAGCAGGTGGTTGGCATCGCCACTAGTTTGCTGGGGATCGTTGCCTGCTTTTTGATTTTTGACGGCGTGCAGGTCAATGCCATGGGCGCTTTGCGCGGATTCAAGGATACCGCCGTTCCGTTCTTTTTCGCCTTTGGCTGTTACTGGCTTTTTGGATTTCCCGTCGCCTGGGCGCTTGGCTTCGGCTTTTTCACCGATTGGGACTTCGGCATCCACGGCTATTGGTTGGGGCTAGCGCTGGGTCTCGTCGCGGCGTCAATTGTGCTGGCCCTGCGTTTTCACAAAATCTCCCTCGCAGCGGTACGCCCAGCATGAGCGCATGGGTCTTACTCACCATAGCCGGGGCGTTTTTGCAGAATTTCCGCTCGTTACTGCAGCGGCAATTGACTGAAGACCTATCGGTAAATGGTGCAGCCTATGTGCGGTTCCTATTTGCCTTGCCCTTTGCGTGGCTTTTCTTGGCACTGTTATCTCAGGTCTCTCAGGTTGCCGCGCCAAGCCTGGACTTGGAGTTCTGGCTGTATGTGCTGTCGGGGGCCGTCACCCAAATCATCGCGACATCCGCCTTGGTCGCAGCGGTGAGTGGTTCGCACTTCGCACTGGGTACTGCATTGAGTAAAACAGAAGCAGTTCAGGCGGCTTTATTGGGTCTTGTCATTCTGGGCGAGGGTGTTGGGCCAATGGCTCTGGCTGGCATCGGCATCAGCCTGGTCGGCGTGTTTTTGCTGTCCGGCAATATCCGGCCCAAGGATTTGGTGCGAGCTGATCGTCGGGTTTGGTTTGGAGTGTTGGCAGGCACATGTCTGGCGCTTTGTTCGATTTGTTATCGAGGTGCCAGCCTCGCGCTGCTGGAATCGCCCACTCAGGGCACGAGCTTTTCTCAAACCTTGCTGGTTGCTGCATGGACACTTGCCATCGCAGTCACCGTGCAAACTGCCGTCATGGGCATCTATCTGCGTATGTCTGAACCAGGCCAACTCACGGCAGTGGCTCACCGTTGGCGGCCGGCGCTCATGGTAGGTATGGTCGCTATGGCTGCCTCGGCTTGTTGGTTTACAGCGATGGCCATGCATAACGCCGCGATGGTTCGGGCGGTGGGCCAAATTGAGCTGCTTTTCACCTTGATTACGTCGGTGTGGTTGTTGAATGAACGTATCTCGCGCCGCGAGGTTTTTGGAATGGCCTTACTGGTGGCTGGTATATTGATGTTGATCTAGATTGGGGAGTGCAAATGAAAAACTTGTTGCCGGACAACGATGACGTCTTGGTTTTAAAGCACAGTGAAGAGGGTGGTAGCTGCTGGGGCGAGGTCGTGTTGAACCGGCCCGAGCGCAAAAACGCCATTGTCGGGCCGCTGGGCCGAGGACTCGCCGACGGTATCCGCTTGCTTGATGATGACGAAGACGTGCAGGCCATTGTGCTTAGCGGCGCCGGCGGCAGTTTTTGCTCAGGCCTTGATTTAGCAGCATTCAATGATTCACCTGAACCCGAGTGGCTGGCGGACTTTTCGACCATCTGGCGCGGTGCCCATCGGGCACTGTTTGAGTGTTCGACACCGATCATTGGCGCCATGGAGCGGTATGCGATCAATGGTGGCGCGGCCCTTGCCATCGCTTGCGATTACTTAGTGGCGGGCGAAAAGGCTTTCTTGCAGGTTGGTGAGGTGCAAATTGGTATGGCGGCGCCCTACAACATGGCTTGGTTGAATCTACGTCACAGTGAGTCTGTCGCTGCCCAAATCGCGCTTGTTGGCGACCGCATATCAGGTGTTGAGCTTCATCGACTGGGCTTGGCCACAGTCTGTGTTGAAGACGCGGACGTGATTCGTGAGGCTACGGATCTGGCGAAGCGCATGGCGACATTCCCCTTGGGGACTACGGCAAAAATAAAGCGAGGTATGCGTGCTCGCACGATCGTCTCAGCAGATGAGTGGTTTGATCGGCATACCACGGTAGCTGGACCCTCAGTAAAGCCGAGTTCGATGAAGGCAGGTTAATAAGGCTTAGACGATGCCGCGAGATTTGAGTTGCTGCCACTCCATGGCAAACCACGGTGTGGTGAGTGCCGTCTCATCGGCGATAAAGGCATCTACCTCCGCGGCGCTCATCCATCGGTAATCGCTGATTTCTTCAACGTTAATATGTGGCTCACCGCGATATTCACCAATGTACACCGAGCACAGTTCATGTTCTGTACCAAGGTCGCTGAAGTGGGCCGTGTACTCAAATTTATAGATAAAGGACATCGAGGTTGCGAACCCCAGTTCCTCTTGACTACGCCGCGCGATTGCATGGTCCATGGATTCGCCAACCCGCGGATGTGAGCAACACGAGTTAGACCAATAGCAAGGCCATAATGGCTTGCTGGCAGCCCGCTGGTGCACGAGCAATTGGCTCTGTTCGTTGAAAACGAACAGCGAAAACGCGCGGTGCAAGATGCCTCCATGTTTGTGGCAGTCGACTTTGCTTAGGGCGCCCACGGGCTCGTCGGCCTCGTTGACCAAAATCAGTGGCTCTGTATCGAAGGAAACGATCTCGGCCCTAGGATCTTCGAGATTTGTCATTCGGCTCTCGGCTGTTCATGTCGACTGGTGTGCGGGGACAATAGCTTACCCTCAATTACAAGTTTCACCTAAGCACCACACCGAAAAGCTTATCGTTAACGGGCAGTAATGGAGCGATAACATATGGGCCTGATGCCAAAACAACAGACAATTCAATTTGCCGACGTCGATCTATGCGTCTTCGAATGGGGTCAGCCCGGTGGCCAGCAGGTCTTGCT
>TARA_B100001057_G_scaffold219876_1_pt1 | contig 14953 bp, 18 predicted proteins | sample TARA_B100001057 | Tara Oceans TARA_B100001057 (sample SAMEA2621839) | marine metagenome | biome: marine biome (ENVO:00000447); feature: surface water layer (ENVO:00002042); material: "saline water (ENVO:00002010), including plankton (ENVO:xxxxxxxx)" | depth 5 m
AATGATATACCAATGTCAACAACTTGGGTGTTCGTTGGTTTACTGTGTGGTCGTGAACTTGCTATGGCAACTATTACAGGTAAAGAAAAGTTTAGAACTGTTTTCCCTCTTGTAACTAGAGACTTCATAAAGATGATGATTGGTTTAGGTGCAAGTGTTGGTGTAGTTTTATCTATTCACTATATAATTGTACCCAACGGATTACACTAAAAAGATAAATAAATGTATAACTAATAATACATTTTAAATAGTACGTACATCAGGATTTTATAAAAAAGCAATAAGTTTATCGGACACTGCAATTTTACATTCTGATAATCCATGTAACAAGTTTTGGAGCCCATTCTTCGGAATGGGTTTTCCATTTGTACAATAAAAACATATATGATAAATACATATATGCGTTATTCAGAGATTATAAATATTACACTTGAACAAACACTAATTGAAACATTTAGTACATTTGATGCTGATATTAAAGAAGCAGGTCTAAATGCTGAACGTCAAGAAAATGGTTTTATACAAGTGCTATCAAAAGCTATCAAAGATAATGGTGGCAAGCCTGTTAAGTTGATTGCAGGACAGACAACTATTGATGGTGTTACTGGTGCAGAAAAATATATGGGAAGACAAGAATCAGGTTCTGAACCATATACTGATATTGTATTGATAACATCTAAAGGTAACTTTAATCTTTCAATGAAAGGCCCGTCTGCTCCATCTTTAGCAGGTGGAGGTTTAAGTGGTATTCAATCAATCATACCTGATATAGGCGAAAACTTTTTTACTATGGCATATAAAAATCTAATCAGAAATGGATATAGAACTGGAGATAAGATTCCAGATACTGTAGGAAAGTTAAATGACAAAGATAAAATGTTGCTCGTAGTAGGAACAAAAGCTATGGGTGGACCTATTGATTATATGTATGTTGGTCCAATGGATGTATCACATTCACAAGAAGGTGACACAGTAAAAGTTAATGGTTCTTTGTATACATCAAAATTTTATGCAGAAACTAAAGATTTATATTTCAGATTACGTGCAAGACGTATAGACCAGACGTTTGATGAAGATGCAGAATATACTAATGGGATTAAGAAAATTTATAGCAAATCTCCATCTAGAGGAGATAGTGCAGGAAGACTTGTAATTACTGATAAACCTTCTTCAAAAGCACTACAAATTACATTCTAATCAGATAAAAACACAGATTTTACGGAGTTTTTTTGACTATAAAAAACTTGACAAATCCACCAAAATCACGTATAATGAATATATTAACAATGAGAAAGGTATATGAAATGAAAAAATTAATTGTAATGGTTACTGGTGCAGTTATGCTATTCTCAAGTGTAGCAATGGCAAATGCACATCACAAGAACAAAACTGTAAGAGTACAGGCAGAAGTTATATCTTCTAATGTAATTACACAACAGGTAGTACAAAGAGTACCTGAAAAACAATGTAATCTTGTAGATGTTCCAATCTATTCACAAGGCAATGCAAGTACAGGTGATGTATTAGCAGGTGCTATTATTGGTGGTGTTATCGGTAATCAATTTGGTAAAGGTAAAGGTAACGATGCGGCCACTGTATTAGGTGCTATCATCGGTGCAGATACAGCCAATAAAAATAATGGTAACAAAACTATTGTTGGTTACAAACAAGTACAACAATGTAATACGATTTTTATTGAAACAGTTGCAGACAAGATTGTAGGTTATTCTACTTCTATGAAAACATCGGAAGGTGAAACATATACGTTTCAAACTAGTTCTCAGTATGCAATTGGAACAATCGTATTCTTAAATAAGACAGTTTCACTAAACTAATCACATTATTCTCCTTCGCAAGTAGATAAATACAGATGAGGTCTGCTATATAAACGAAGGAGAATAATTATGTTATTTCCAATTATCACGTTTGTTACGGCCATAGCAATAGCCGGAATAGCGGCATGGTTTTCAATCGTCGGATTAATGGCGATTTTTGCCGCCTCTGCATTGCCCGTAGCATTAATGGCTGGTTCACTTGAAGTCGGTAAACTTGTTGCCGCCTCTTGGGTGTACCGTAATTGGAAGAGGGCTCCTCTATTATTAAAAACCTATTTGACAATCGCAGTTGTCGTATTAATGTTCATTACCAGTATGGGTATTTTCGGTTTCTTATCGAAAGCACACTTAGAACAGGCCGCCGAGGGAGAGGCCACTACTGCAAAAATTGAACGAATAACTGACGATATTGCCAGATTTGAAATAGTAATAGAACGTACAGAAAACAAAATAGCTAAACTTGAAAATGAGACTAGCAATGATTCTACTGATATCAATGCTCAAATCGATGCTGAACAACAACGTATGGATAACGCATACGCCCGTATTCAGCCAGCGATTGATGAACAGTTAGAGATTATCAAATTAGAACAAGCTGGATCAGAAGAACAAGTTAAATCTTACACGGCACAAATTAATCGTATTGACGATGGATTAGCAAAGTTACAGACCTATGCTGATAACATTGAGGATGAAAATAATGTCAAAAAGATTCAAGCTATGGTGGGTACAAAGGTAGATGGTAGATATGGATATCGAACTGCAAATGCAGTTGAAGAATACATAGAAACTCAGATTATTGAAAAGAATAAGCTGATTGATATTATTGAAGATATTCGTAAATCCGCTAATACCGATGTCATAGACGAGGCACGTGAGGAGATTAAAAGATTACGTGCAATGGCAGATAGAGAAATACAGAATGCCCAAGACAATATAAATCGTTTAAGAGGCCAGTTAAGCCGTTTAGATGATGTTGACAATACAGATGAAATAACAATTTTGGTAGATAAGGTTCGTGTTTCTGAACAGGAAGTCGAAGTTCTCATTGATGAAAAGTTCGAATTAGAAAGTAAGAATCGAGAACTTGAAGCCGAAGTTGGACCAATTAAATATATTGCTGAATTAATATATGGAGAAACCAATCCCTCTATTATAGATGATGCAGTACGTTGGTTAATTATTGTGTTTATCTTTGTATTTGATCCTCTTGCAGTTATATTACTAGTAGCCGCAAACTACAGTTATTTCAATAGAAATAATAGTGATAGGCAAGAAGAAATGTTTGATGGACTTTTTCACAGAAATGAAGAAAAACCGCTTGACAAAGAGGAAGAAATAAGCGATAATAAAGATATTAATGTGGATTCAGATAAAAAAGAAAAAGCTGAGGATGAGTTGAAGGAATCAGAAGATAAGACTTATGAAAATGAAGTTAAAGTAGAACTAACTGATGAAGAAACTCAACAACAACTTAATGAACTAAAGACAGAGTTTGATGAAATGATGTCTAATAAAGAATCTGATGAAGTAGTTAAAGATGAAATAGAAGAAAAAGAACAAGAACAAGAAATTATAGAAGAAACAAAAGAAGAAATGGAAACACCCGAATCTAATCCTACTGTTACGTTAGATCCTGCTGAAATTGATTTAGAGAAAGTTATTGAACAAGCAGACGAAGACACTCTAAATAAAATGAAGAAGGATATTGACAGAGAAATAAATACAAAGAAGGAAAAGAAGTCGGGCTGGCTCGATGACTTAGGCAGTGGATTTTATAAGGACTAACATAGAGGTAAAACGTAAGTAAATTGTCAGATAGAAAAGATTATCATTGTTCATTTTGTGGAAAACACAAAAACGAAATCAGTACATTAATTGCAGGTCCTAGTTCTTATATCTGTAACGAGTGTATTGATTTATGTCATTCCATTGTATATGAACGTAAGAAAACTGACAAGAAAACAAAAGTAGACGGCGAGTCACCGACACCTGAAGATATCTATGAGTTTTTAAATGCTCATGTGATTGGTCAACAGGAAGCTAAAGAAGTCTTAAGTGTCGCCGTTTACAATCATTATAAAAGAATTAATTTACCAGAAGATGATGATGAAATTGAATTAGAGAAATCTAATGTAATGATGCTTGGTCCTTCAGGAACAGGTAAAACTCTACTAGGTAAAACAATAGCAAAATTTTTAGATGTTCCATTCGCACAAGTAGATGCAACAACACTAACTGAAAGTGGTTATGTAGGTGAAGATGTTGAGAATGTTATTCAACGATTACTAATGTCTGCGGACTTTGATGTAGACAAAGCTGAAAGAGGAATAATCTATATAGATGAAATTGATAAAAAAGCTAAAAAAGGTGAAAACGTAAGTATCACAAAAGACGTATCAGGTGAAGGTGTTCAACAAGCACTTTTAAAAATTGTAGAAGGAACTATTGTAAGAGTCCCTCCAGGAGGTGGACGTAAACATCCTGGTCAAGATATGTTAGAAGTTGATACTAAAAAAATATTATTCATAGTGGGCGGTGCGTTTGTGGGCGTTGATAACATCGTTAAGAAAAGAATGAATGCTCATGGTTCAATTGGTTTTGGTGCTAAAGTAATTATGTCAGATGAAGACATACCAAAGATTTCAGAAAATATATTAGCAGAAGATATGATTAAGTATGGTATCATTCCAGAATTTATGGGAAGATTTCCAGTGCTAGTAGGTTTAGATAATCTAACAAAAGAAGAACTGATAAGAATTTTAACTGAACCTAAAAATAATATAGTTGCACAATTTAAAAAGATTTTCAAATTAGATGGTGTAGAACTAAACATATCAAAAGGTGCTTTACATGAAATAGCTGAAATGGCTGATAAGAATAAAACAGGTGCTAGAGGTTTACGTAGTGTACTAGAAAAAGCATTATTAAAAATACAATTCACACTTCCTAAACTAGCAAAGCAAGGTTTAGTATCAATAGAAATTACAGAAGAATTTATTAAATCTGGAAAAGATCCAATACTAGTCTTTAAAGAATCAAAAGAGAAAGGGAAAACGAAGGCATAAATGAATAGAGAACGTAGACACGATGAACGTAGACCGTTCGTCATAGCAAATCACAAAATTCGTGCTAACGAATTACGTGTTCTAACGGATGATGGTGAGCAACTAGGTATTATGAATAAAAATAAAGCCCAGGATATTGCTAATGAGAAACAATTAGATTTAATTCTCATTGTTCCAAATGCTCAACCACCAGTAGCAAAGATAATTAGTTTGAATAAATATAATTACGAAATCAAAAAACGTGATAAAGAAAGAGCCAAACAGGAAAGGCTAAATTCAGTAGAAACGAAAGAAGTAAAATTCAGACCAGCTATTGGTGACAACGATTTCAAAATAAAATCAAATCAAATTCAACGATTTATTAACAAAGGTTCAAAAGTTAAAGTGACAATCCAAATGAGAGGCAGAGAAAATGCTAAGGCTAAAGATGTCTTGGATCATTTCAGTTCCCAATTCTCTGAGTATTTGAGTGGTTTTAAATACGATGCTCCTCTGAAACTAACTGGGAACAGAATAATAGGTATGATAGTTAAAAATGAAAAACAACAATAAGCGAAACTATAATAACTACGATAGGAACGATAGGAGAGATTTTAGAAATAAAAATGACGGTCCTAGAGTAAGTGGCATCGCAGTTGAGGTTAAGAACGGTCAGTTTGAGAGAGCAATGCGTAAGTTTAAAAAGAAAGTTACGGAAGCTGGTATCATTCAAGAAATAAAAGAACGAAGATTTTTTGTTAAGCCTAGTGAGGTAAAACGCAAGGCACGGGACGCAGGTAAAAAGCGATGGAAACGTAAACAAAAAATGGCTGAATGGGATTAAAGAAAAAAGGGGATTGCTCCCCTTTTTAGTATTAAGATTAGAATAAGTGAGTTGTCACTTCTTCTTCAAAAATTGGACAAGAGCCTGTGAAGGATACTGAATTACTTTCAACTTCTGCTACTGCTGAATCTCTTGTAGCCTGATCCGGATAAACGATTGTAGCGATTGCTTCAAATTTATCATCAGTTAGGGATTCTTGATACACAGAGGCATCAGATATATCCATCCCGGCATTCGTCAAAGAATTTTTTAGAATAGCTTGATAATCAGAATAATTGTTTTCTGAAATTAGCTGATCCAAATTGTCATACTGCTTTACGACATGCGGATAAAATAGTTTTGTCATTTTAATCATAATAGGTGGCCTCCTAAATAAATATTGATTATAGTGTTATTTATCACAATATGGATAAGAAAGTACAAATGGATATAGATTTAGATAAAATGCCGTTGAGAGAACTGCAAAAAGAGAGTGCTAGAGCCTTACTTACACAAGATGGTACTAGTGCAGGGATATCTAGATATAACAAAAAGGCTCATCATAATAGTCAACTTTGGTATAAGGCAGTTTTGGAAGAATATATTGAGAAATATGGTGGTCTTCCACGTGATGCAGGTCCATCTAAAGGCATTATACTTTTATCAGAAAAACTAGAAAATAAGAACGAATTACTTGAAAATTTAAAGAATCTTGAAAAAAATAAAGATTAGCACTTGACATTTCCAAAATAATCACTATATTAATAGTATACAGGTAAAAACTTGTATAAATAACAGTGTAGATTGCTTTAGATAGGATCTACATTTAAATTAACTTGCTTAAAAAGGAGTATTATTATGACTAGAAATCTATCTATTTTTAACCAGTTACGTCCTGTAACTGTAGGCTTTGACAACATGTTTGACCATTTCGAATCTATGTTCGAAGGCGATGTGTTTAACATTCCACAAGTAAACTTCCCACCTTACAACATAGTAAAAACAGGTGATTACACTTATGATGTAGAACTAGCACTTGCTGGTTTTTCAAAAGACGATATCACAGTTGACTATGCTGATAACATCTTATCTGTTAAATCAATTAAAAAAGATGAGAAGAAAGAGGAAGATGGCGTTCTTCACAGAGGTATCTCTAAGAGAATGTTCTCTAAATCTTTCACTATCGCAGACGATGTTGAAGTAAAAGGTGCAGAGTTAAAAGATGGACTTTTAAAAATCTCTATGGAAAGAATTATTCCAGAGGGTAAAAAGCCTAGAAGTATCGACATCAGATAATCAAAAACTAAAAGCACTAAATAAAGCGAGGGGCTAGTTCCCTCGCTTTACCATATAAGGAGTGTATGATGGAACATTTGAGAAAATATATAGGATTATATCTAACGGCATTATTGTTGCCTTTTATGTTTGGATATGGGGTAAGTGAAGACCATCCAATATGGGTTTGGTGGATTGCATTTGTTCTTGTAATATTAAAAACTCCTCCCTATAATATCAGTGACCGTTTTTGGGGAGCATACGGAAGATTATTAGATTGGGTACTAAAACCTTTGGCAAGGTCTGCACCTAAATGGCCTTGGTGGATAAGAGCATTAATAATATTAGGTCTATTATACTTTATAGAAGAAATCTTATTAGCATCAATAGGCTATACTATGTTACCATGGCGTATGGACTTTAGCTAATGGGATCAGGAATGCATGGAAACAATAATCCTCAGGGACCAAGAACTGTAAAACTTATGATTGCAATTTGTGTAATCTTACACTTCATTGTTATCCCTATATGGATGTGGACTTTAGGATTATGAAAAAACACATAACACTTTGGTGTTATCCAAGAACAGGTACAACTGCATATTGTGAACATCTAGTTAATACAAAACAAGTTGATAGTGACGAACTACAAGAATTTTTAGGAAAGTATCGTTATTGGCCATGCTTTTATAATGATGAAGTTGATTTATCAACAACACATTTTCTTATAGATAGAAAATTTAAAAATAAACTAGCACACACTAAAGGTGATCCTGCAAATTTTATTACTGAGAAGTTACTAAGACAATATCATAATAAAGAATGGGTATGGATAGAGTACAAACATACATCAGAAGGAATAAAACATTTTATTACTAAAGATATTCCTACACAAACAAAATTAGACAATCATTTACAAGATACAATGAATATGTTAAAGGAAACAAATGTATCATATGTATTGAAAGCATATACAAATCTTAATCTTGATATAAGTCAAATAACATATCCTAGTGAACATCATTTAATAATTAGAGATCCTTTGGATACTGGACTTAGTCAGATACTTGCAAATAAAACTATGATATGGCATGCCAGAAAAAACGATGAAGTAAACTTTATGAATGTAGGTGTAATAGATTTTGAATTAAAAGAACATAGACATAAAGTCGAAGAAAGTTGTAGACAAAATATAAACTTATTAAAGATGATTGAAGGTAAGTTAGATAAATTTGTCAGATATGAAGATTTAGATTTAAGTAATACTAGCTGGAAAAAACTTTGGACTTTAGAGAAGAAATTATCCTTATGTAAGAATATACATGTACTAGATGATGTTCTAAATCACTACAAAATAACACTTGCGAAATCTTTGAAAATTTGATATAATTGAGATAAATACTGTATAGGATAAGGAATGAGTATGACAACGCAAAATGAAAGTGTAGTAGAAGTAGATTCTAGTTCAAAGATTCATATTGAAGAACCAAAAAGATATTATGTTGTTATGCATAATGATGACCAAACTCCTATAGAATTTGTGGTTAAGATATTAATGGACTTATATCATCACGAAAATCAAACTGCGGCTGACCTAGCAAACAAAATACACATAGACCAAAAAGCTATTGTCGGCATGTACAATCTAGAAATAGCAGAACAAAAGGTGGAAGAGACTCATGGGACTAGCAGGGCACACGGATACCCGTTAACGGTAACGTTAGAACAAGCAGATTAACAAGAGACTCGACATGACTTCCTATAAATTTTTACAATATAACACGGATAACCTCCGTCTTGGATGGGACGCTTTAGTAAAGGCATCTAATAACGTAGACTTTCTTTTACTACAAAGATTTCCAAGAGACAAATATAAAGAACTATGCAACATTACAGGAAAAGCATTTTTAACTGAAAGCATCAATCCTGATGGTTGGTGTTTAGCGATTGGTAGAACTGACGGTATGAGTTCTATATCAGGTATAGAAACTATACAACTCCCAAGTACACAACTTATACATGCCATAGGAGACCCATGGCAAGGCTGTAATGTATTAAAGGGTACTTACAACAACATAAATTTAGTTAGTGCTTTGCCTTGTTTCCCTGCAAGTCTTGGTGAATTTCCAGTTACAAAAGCAGATAACGAACTTGACATTGAACACATACTAGCAACGTTTCAAGATGCACCAACAATCATAGCAGGAGATTTTCATTTCTCTCCTTCAGATATGAAAATAAATGAATTACTAGAAAAGTATAATTTCAAAAGTTATCTAGACGGACATAAGACTTTTAAAAATCCAATGAGTCATATGATTAATTTAGATAAACTTGTATGTAATTTTGAAATTGAAGTTTCAGATATAGTAGTACATGCAGATAAAATGGATAGCATTGAGCAAGGTCATTTTCCAATAACGTATACAGTTACTTGGGATTCTAAAAAAGACTAGATAAATATCTTAGATATGAGAGATACATTTTGTCCATTGCCTTTTAACCATTTGTACGTCAAACCTGACGGGACAAACCTACCTTGTTGTCGTTTTCGTAACTTTAATGATAAGAATGGACAAGTAACAAAAAATGATTCTTTAAAAGATTACGATACACTTGATGGGTTGTTAAATCAAAGTAAATGGTTAGGAAGCATAAGAGAAAAAATGCTTTCTAATACTAAAGTATCTGGTTGCGAGTCTTGTTATGTAGATGAAAAAAATACTGGTGTTAGTATGAGAACTATGGTTCTTGATGAATGGAAAGGCGTAAACATCAAAGAACCAAGAGTAACAAATATTGAAATAACATTTGGTAACTATTGTAATCTTGCATGTAGAACATGTGGTAGTTCTTTAAGTACAAGTTGGCAAGAAGAAGATAAAATATTAAGTAAACTTTATCCACGTTCATATGTTCCAGAAAGACAAAACGTCAAGAAAGAATGGAAGCCAGAAGATTTCACAAATGTAACTTTACTAAAAATAACTGGTGGTGAGCCATTACTTCACCCTGACTTTCCAAAGTTCTTAGATACAGTTGTCGAAAGTGGTAAAGCAGATAAGATGACAGTGAATATATTTTCAAATGCAAGTATGATGCCTAAGAAATACATACTTGATAGATTAGCTAAGTTTAAAGATGTAGGTATATGGTTAAGTATAGATGGCACGTATGAAATGCAAAACTACATAAGACACTTATCTAATTGGGAAAAAGTAGAACAAACTACAAAATCTTGGTTTAAGTTTCAAAATGAAAATCCTTCAGTAATAATAAATCTTGCACCAACTATAAGTTTATACAACATACTAGATGTAGAAGAATTGTTTTTTTGGTTCTTAAATTTACGAGATGAAATATTAGTAGGTCATCATCGATGGTCTAATTGTACATTTAATGTAACTTCATGGCCTGAATATATCGATTGTAAGAACTTACCTCATAAAGCGAAGATATCACATAAGTTAAAAAAGTACAGACAAAATCTATCAACTAGAAAAGAATATGATACATTTATACAGATGATGGATTCAATTATAAATAGACTTGATGCACCTAGTGAACAAAAGCAACTGGTAGAGTTTACAAAAATCAATAAAGACTTGGACAAATTAAGAAATCAAAAATTTACTGAAACTTTTCCTGAATTGTTTTCACAAATAAAACATATTTGGAATAATGTTAATGGAAAATTATAACTTTAGTATTGACTTTTGCCATATAATAGTGCATAATACATATAAAGACGAATGAGGATATAAATGAATTTAAAAATATTACACGAATTAGATAGAATTCTAAAGAACAACCCAAGTTTACAGGCAAATAAACATGCGTATTGTCAGGTTGTAAATGGTGTATTTGATATTGAACTAAAGCAAATTGATGATACAGAAATTCATGCATTAGCAGAACAAATCGATAGAGCAGTATTAAAAAACTATTTTGGTAAAGTTTGGCAACCAGAGATAAAGAAATTTAAATACAGTGGTCTTGCAATCATAGATGAAGTGAATGCAATGAACCCTGATAATGTAATTGATATTGGTTGTGGGTATAACGAGTTTAAAGGCAAGATTAAAAATTTAATTGGTATTGACCCATATAATGATAGGGCAGATATCGATGTACATACATTAGATTATAAACCAGATATTCAATTTGATGTTGCCATATGTTTAGGTAGCATCAATTTCGGTAGCAGTGATAAGATACTTGACGAACTTGAAAATGTGGTAAACATGGTCAAGACAGGTGGTATGTTATATTTCAGAGTTAATCCTGGAATTCAACACGATAAACCAGCGGCCAAATGGATTAACTTTTATGATTGGGATCCTGTCTTTATTTCAAATTCTGCACAATATCTTAATTGTGACGTTTTGATATTACGACAAGACGATAATAATAGATTTTATTTCGTATTACGCAAGAAATAATAATATACACATTTAAAAAAGATAAATAAAAGACGTACAGAGTTGTACTTCAATCATGTATAGCAGAGTTGCTAAAGCATGTCAAAATCTAAAATATTTAATAAATTTATAGGAAATTGGCAATGACGGCAATTCTGGCATTACTGGCAGGTATATTATATGGACTAATAATAGGAATAATTCCTAGTGCAGGAGCAACTACGGGTTTGGTTGCACTGTTTGGATTTATTAGTTACTTTGCATACGACCCTTATATTGGTGTTGTTTTTTTAATGGCTGTAGTAGCCGCAAGTACAACTGGAGATAGTTTCACTGCAATCTTATTAGGTATTCCTGGTGCAAATAGTGCCGCGGCTACCATGGTAGATGGATTCCCTCTTGCACAACAAGGCAGGGCAGGATATGCCATTTCTGCCGCAGTTACTACTAGTACAGTAAATGGATTACTATGGGGGTGTTTAGTATTTTTATTATTGCCTTGGTACACTAACCTTATATACATATTTGGTATTCCTGAACTGTGGGCATTTACATTACTCGCACTAGCAACTGTAGGCTTCTTAAGTAATCAATATTGGTTACGTAGTATACTAGCTATTGCATTTGGAATCTTTATAGGAATGGTAGGTACCAACCCTGATAATAATGAAGCAAGATTAGGCGCACAATATTGGTTCTATTTAGAAGATGGCATACAGATTATGGCAGTCGCCGCAGGATTATTTGCCGTACCAGAACTTACTAGAGGATTATTTTTAAAACACGTTACTTCTAATAGTGAAATTCGTAAAGGAGAACTATGGGCAGGTATGAAAGCAAGTTGGGATAATAGATGGCTTGCGTTACGTGGAGGATTCATTGGTGCATTTATTGGATTACTACCAGGACTTGGAGGGCAAATGGCAGACTGGATGGCATATGGTCAAGCCGTAGCCGCTAATCCAAAAGAGAAATTTGGTAACGGTAACATCAAAGGTGTTATAGGACCAGAAGGTGCAAACAATGCCCAAAAAGCAACAAGTATGATTACTACTGTTATATTCGGAATACCCGGAGCAAAATTTGCCGCCATACTTATGAGTTTGTTTATGTATTTAAACATAGAATTGGGTACACCTGATATAGCAGAGGATACTCAATTATTTAAAGCCATGACATTTGGCTTTTTAGGAGCAACAATAATTGTTGCATTAATTTGTATGTTTCTAATTAAACCAATTAGTAAACTAGCCGCAGTGCCATACAAATATTATTTTCCTGTATTATTAGCATTGATAATTTTTACTTCAATGCAATACACAGGTGGCTGGGAAGACCTGGCAATGTTAGCGATATTTTCTTGTATAGGATTTGCTATGCGACACCTCAGGTTTAGCAGACCTGCTTGTCTAATAGGATACATTCTAGCAGAAAAAGTTGAAGGACTTACACTTCAAATTACAGGACTTTATACTGTAGACACATTGGTCACTCGACCAATATTCATGACACTAATAGTAATTACGATTGGTGTGTTTTTATATAGCATACTAAGAAAAGGAAGGATTGATTATGCGTAAATTATTACTAACCCTAGTAGTATTGCTAGGATTTACAACATCGGCACTAGCTGATTATACAATGGTTGTTCCACAAAAGCCGGGAGGCGGAACAAGTCAATGGGCACAAATTGTTGCCACTGAAATGGAAAAATATTTAGATGGAGAGAAGATTATCCTCAAGCACATTCGTGGTGCAAGAGATATTCCAGGCTTCAATAAATTTCATAATGAACTAAGGTTTGACGATAACGTACTTATGGTCAGCAATGGGGGAAACGGTATTAGTTTTCTTAATGAAAAAGTAGACTACAACTACAAAGATTATGATAGTATTGGTCTAATGAACCTAAATATTATTACTGCAACATTTGGTGACCACGATCCATACGGAGATGTACCGACTTCATTTAGTGGTGGTGGCGGAAAGATTCCTGAGGGAATTGCAATGACACTACTAAAGTGTGGTAACTTGCCAACTATTGAAGCATATGTTTCTTGTTTCAAAGAAAAAGTAAATTGGATTAAAGGTATGAAAGGTAATGAAAGACGTTTAGCATTTAAACGTGGAGAATTACATGGTACTAGAGAAAATCCTGCAAGTTTCAAAAAGCACGTACAACCAATTATCGATGCCGGTGATGCAAAGCTATGGTTTCATCATGGTATCTTACAACCAGACGGTTCACATGCAGATGATCCAAACTATCCAGGAATTCAAATGGAAGAATTGTTTGTTAAACTTCACGGTGAACAACCAGATAGTGTTTTATACGATGCATATAAACTTGCAAAATCATTTCGTGATGGTTTACAAAAAGCAATCTGGGTCAATAAAGACAATCCAAATCGAGCAAAACTTATTGCGGCTTTAGAAAAAGTAGCAAACAATCCTGAGTCAATTAAAAAGATTCAAAAGAAGGTTGGTAAGTACGAATGGATGCTTGGTGATGCCGGCGATGCACAAGTTGACACATTAATGACATTTGTTACATCTGATGCGTTAAAAACACTAGTACAATTTAATACTGAGGCATTTGGTATTAAAGCAGTATACAAATCAGAGTTAGTAGACTAATGGCAAACATTTTAGTAATTACTGGACCGCAAGGTACTGGTAACCACGTGTTTAGTAAAGTCTTATCCATGCATAGTAATGTGCATGGGTGGGACCAATTATTACGTGAGTATTGGGTCAATCACGATGCGGCACCGTTCAAAGATATTTGGAATACACCTGAAAACATTGACAATTATGATTGGACAGAACATGAGAACTATGTTCTAAGTGTTAGCGGTCCTTATGTTGATAAAGATAAGGATAAGGGTGTAAGACAAACAAAGTATCCTAACTATAAAGAAGTATTGCGTAGGCTTAAAGAAAAAGGTAATTTGCAAGTTGGTATTATTGGCAGAGACCAAAATATTACTGCACAAAACCAATTACGTAAACGTGGTGTTGAGAGTTTGCATAATTATCTAAATAAGATTGAAGATATTATTGAGTATCGACATACGTTTTTAAGTGTTGAATTACTTTACATGTTTAGACATCAGTATGTTAAAAGTCTTGACAGTGTATTAGACATTCCTGTAGATTACACCAATGAACGTTTGCACTATATACTTAATAAAGATCCAAATGCAAAGTATGTACACTATGTAGAAAAAAGTTGGCTAGATAGACGTAGAAACGATGTAGGACATATGATTGATGGGAGTCTACCTCATATAGAAAAGGATACTATATAAATGAAACACAAAACCAATTGGAACAAAACATTAGCTAACCCTGACGATTATTCTAGTAGTTGGGATTGGACAGTAGCACATAGCGAATATCATTTTGACGATACAATACAAGACAAGCCAGGAGATTGGTTTGACGTAATTGGTAAGTTTGAAGGTGACTGGAAAGAAGAACGTGATAGATTAGTCAATTCAAGTCATCCTGTAAATTGGGCAACACGTAAACATTTTGCACAAAAGAAAAA
>TARA_B100001057_G_scaffold156982_1_pt1 | contig 14942 bp, 13 predicted proteins | sample TARA_B100001057 | Tara Oceans TARA_B100001057 (sample SAMEA2621839) | marine metagenome | biome: marine biome (ENVO:00000447); feature: surface water layer (ENVO:00002042); material: "saline water (ENVO:00002010), including plankton (ENVO:xxxxxxxx)" | depth 5 m
CGTTCGTTTACAGCAAGCTCCAGACCGCTGCCACTAGAAAGAAACGAACGGTGTCGACGACGGGAAAGATGACGTACCCACGACAAACGTTGAAATTTTGTGCGAGTGAAGAAATTCGAACGAATCAGAATGACCGCAACCAAAGGAGCAATTCCAAGAATGCTCGAATGGGAACTCGAATATCACTTCGTCATGGAAATAAGAAGGATTGATTCCGCTCTCGGCGGAACCTCTGAACCCTTTTATTTCTGCCTTGCTTCGACGAAAGGATCTCCGTCGTCGGGTTTCCGGCTTTCGGGTGCATACAATCTGACCGCGGCAACCCGTCCGGTGTCGTCGAAACTGCCGAACCCAACCCTACCCCATTCGAAAGTCTTGTCCACGGCACGCATGATCGGCTTTTCAAAATCATTCACGAAAACGTCGATTTTCCCGGTTGAATGTTCTCGGACCAAACGAAAATCATGCCATTCTCTACTGCTCCAGTTGTGCCCCTGTGTCGTTTTATGCGAAATTTTAGTTCTCGGATTACCGTTCACGACGAAACAATTGTGAGCATGATTGTCGGTTACACTGGCAATATGAGTGTAATAAAAATGGGCGCGACCCTTGAAATTGTAAAATACGCACATGTCACGATGCCCGTATTCTTTTCCCGTTTGCCTAAGTTTGGCCTCAAGAATGAAATCCTTGACCTCGATTCCATCGACCAAAGCGATATTAAAGGGGGAACGAACCTCGTACTTGTACTTGCTCTTCCCGAAATGCTCGATGAAACCAATGCCCTTTTCTTCTCCCCATTTCCACACCCGCTTGTCGGTTGCGACAAACTCATCAAGTGATTCCTTCGATTCAAAGTCCTGTTTGTAAACGAGTTTGTAATTCTCGGGAATGGAAGGTGCGACTTTGCCGTTATCCGAATACAGAGCACAGGTTCCAGCTAGAAACAAAAGGGCAAGAGAAGGGTTCATTTTGATTGGAATGTTTGAGGGAACGGTTTGGTTTAGGCGCACGCAACGCAGGTTTGTACCTCGGGAAAGGCATCAAGACGATCAAAAGCAATACCCTTGCCACAGAAAGAGCAAATTCCATAAGCGCCCTTTTCAATTCTGCTCAATGCATTGGCCACTTCGAGTTTTTGCCTTTTCTTCCTTCTTCGCAACTCGAGAACCATTTGCTGGTCTTGCATGGCTTCCATTCTCGAGAGACGCCCAAGGCCTTTGTCTGGTTCCACTGCTGCGGCAGACTCTTCGCTTTTGGCAAGGTAATCAGAGATCTCCTCCTCCAAAAGCAAGAGTTTTTTGCGTAGTCGATCTAGTTCATCCTGTGTCATTGCCCAACGAAATCAATTCCAATCCATCACGTTTGCGAACCCTCGGTCAACCATCTTCAAAGAGAGCTTGTTCAGACTTTTTTCATGAGAATAGCTTGAAAGTCTTGAAAAATTCTAAATTCAAGGGCATTGTTATGAATATGAAATCAACTCTTACATTTATTCTTGGTTTTTTCCTTATCCAATTTTCTTACGCTGCAGACGATGAAACCTGCGCCATCATGTTAGGTGATGAAATCGATCCGGAGGAATACTCCGAGGTCGCTGGAAAAAAGGTCTATTTTTGCTGCGGTTCCTGTGTCAAAGCTTTCGACGCGAATACCGCTTATTATATCAAAGCCCTTCCCGTTCTTGCTAAAAAGTTCTCTGATGCCGAGAAAAAGAAACTTGGAGTAGACAAGGTCAAATTGTTGGAACAACGCTATTGTCCAATCTACCCGGAACGCGTTGTCAATCCGAACTCCAAGTTCGAATTATACAAGGGTAAGAAAGTTTACTTTTGGTCCTCCAGCGCAATTCGTCGATGGAAACGTGATCCGGACAAATACTATGCTGATGCTGTAAAGCGCGGACACTTGAAGGGTTAGTTCGCAACACCAATTTAGAATTCATTTAAAAGGCTCCGTTAAAACGGAGCCTTTTTTTGTTTTCTAATAAAGATTACTTTTGCAGGATAACGAAGAGATTACCCGAGGCACAAGAAACCTTCACCGAATCCGAAACGGCTTCGTTACTTTGGCTTATTTTTTGGCCAATACTCAAATCATCTCCCCGCAAGTTCCATCTCAAACCACTTGTTTCGACGCCCGCGCAGGGAGTCATAGGCAAGAGACTCAAGGCAACGCCTTTTCGGCCGGCAAGGTCAAGCGGGGTTTCTCGGGTTACTCGTCTGATCCATTCTTGGTTTCCGTCAAAAATGACGTCAACCGATTGATCGATTCCACAAGATATCATGATGTTGGAGATAAAATGATCCGATCTCTTTCCAAGACCACCGAGGATCACGAGTTCGGATGTCTCGGTCTCCGAAAAAACCCAATTCAAAGCTTTTTGAAAATCGGTGGTATCTTGCTCCGATGAATTTACAACTCGGTATGCACTCCCCTGCTGTAGAGTTTCCTCCAGTCCACACGAATCCATATCTCCAATCAAAAGTTCGGGTTCAAACCCGGCTTCACGAAAAGCCAAAATTCCCGAATCAACGGCAACCGCATGATCGGCATCTTCGAATCTCCAAGCCAGCATCTCTTCGGAAGGAGGGGAACCTCCAAGAACCAACAAGGTTTTCTCTCCGTTCATTCTTATTGTGTAGAAAGAAAAACTAGCCGAAGAAACCACGCTGTTTCTCACTTATGCTCATGTCCATTTCCTCCATGACCAATAGCATATCCTCCCACACCTTTCGCTTGCTTGCCTTGCTTGGGTTATGCAGCAGGTACGAGGGATGGTAGGTCACCATGAGCGGAATTCCATCGAGTTCACTCCATTTGCCCCGACAGTCACCCAACCTTCTATTCGGATCATGTCCAAGAAGTCCGTCGGTCGCCGTCTTACCCAATGCAACCACCACCTTGGGAGAAACAATCTCAATTTGGGCTCTGAGGTAAGGAAGGCAAAAATTCATTTCCTGTTCCGTGGGAGGCCTGTTTCCATAGGCTTGACCGTGCCTCGGTCTCCAATTGAGAATATTTCCAATGTAAACGGAATCCCTGGACAGCCCCATCGCTTCGAGAATCTTCGTCAACAAGTCACCGGCCGGGCCGACGAACGGCAACCCTTGCTGTTCTTCCTCCGCCCCGGGAGCTTCACCACAAAGAAAAAGATCGGAATCCAAGCTACCGTTGCCAAAGACAACTTTTCCATTGGGGTTGAGCTCGGACAAGCAGGTAGGGCATGCCTCCACTTTCTCGCGAAGCCAATTCCATTGTTCCTCTTTCGATCCATCGGGTAATACGAATCTCGGGGGAGAAGCAATCTCGGAAAGATCATTTTCGGCGAAAGCTCGAATAACGGCCCCAGGCGGTTCGCCTGACTTCACTTTTTCGGTTTTCGGGGATTCGACAAGAGAAGGAGAAGGAGAATTCGCCCCGATCGCTGCCGCGGCCTTTGAAGAGGGTACGGGGAAATTTTCCTGCAATGTCTTTTCCAACGACAGCAAGGACTCCTCTTCGACGTAAACGTCGCGGATGCCTTCGCTCCGAAGTCGACGAAGTTCCAGAAGCAAGGAGTGTGCCGCCTCAGCCTGGTTCACAAGCCTCTCTTCTCCAGGGACGACAGGGCCAATTTCTCGACGTATTTCGCAAGTAAATCAAACTCGAGGTTCAAAAAGTCACCTGGCTTTCGTCCCGGTAGATTGGTTTTGGCCAAAGTATGAGGGATCAGCCAAATGGCAAAGGAATCCGACTGCACGTCGCAAACGGTCAGGGAGCAACCATCCACTGCAATACATCCCTTGTCCACAAGGTACTGAACGCAATCGGTAGGGACTTTAACCTGAAGATATAGATTCTTGCCCCGTTCCTCGAATATTTCAATTTCCCCCAAGGTATCGACGTGTCCAGTCACAAAATGTCCTCCCACACGACCGTTGGCCGGCAAAGATCTTTCCAGATTGACCAAACTTCCTTCGGTCAAACCACTTAGGTTGGTGCGGTCCATAGTCTCCTCGAGCAGATCGAAGGACGCCTCCTTCCCTTCGCTGTTTTCCCTTAGAGTCAGGCAACAACCGTTCACCGACAAACTGGCCCCCGCTTCAAGGCCGTCACCATCTGCAAAAGGCAGGGCAAGCTTCAGCAACCAAGCTTCGGGCCGTTCCTCCAAAGAAAGCACTTTCCCCGTATCTTCTACAATACCGGCAAACATAAGACAGAGTAAACGGTTACAACCAAGTGGTTTGATTCAAAGATAATTTGACCCATTGCAAACGGAATGTAGGTTGGTTTTATGCCGATGACAATTTCGATTTACCTGAGGAGCCTTAATTTTTGCCTTCGCTTATTTTTGCTTTGCTTGATTCCTTGCCTTTCGAACGCAGCTACTCCTCGTGCCAACCATGTTCCGGCGGACTCTTTTCTCGTTCTTTCGGTCAAGGCGGAAGCCTTGATCGGAAAGTCGAAAATCCTCGAAAGCAGCACTTGGGCTCCTCTTTTGGAGAAACTCGCACTTTCGCAACCGACTCTTCATGAGATTCTGCTTGATCGCAACTCAAGCGGACTGAATCTACAAACTCCCATTAGGCTCTATGCGCGCACCGACGGCAAGGACTCATCGCTCCCCTCTTTTGGCCTGATCGCCATGGTCAAGGATCCGAAAAAAACAGACCGGACTTTGGCGGAAATTGCCGAATCACTCGGACTCGAAAAGAGAAAGGGGAAAGGGACAAGATACGGAAAAGAGGGGTTCCCTATGGGAATCGGACGGAAAGGCAGACTGTGCTTTCTCTTGGGAATTGCTCCGAATAGTAAAGGGGTCGAATCAGTCGAGGATCGCCTGAACGAGTTCCATCAGGCTTTTCTGACTCCGGCTAACCCCAAGCAATTTCCCGCCAGTTTAAAATCCCACCTGAATCAAAGCGCTGATCTCGCCCTCTATCTGGATGGAACGGGATTAGCCAAAATCATCGAGGATTTTTGGCCCGACGATCAGTGGAAAAAGCTGCTTCCGGCCCTCGACGATTTATTCAACAGGCAAATAGGATTCCATTTCCAGTCCAGCCCCGGCACCATTAGGCTGACGGCTACCGAATACTCCCGCCAAACGACAAAAGAAAATGCGGACGTCCCCCGAATCACTCTTTTGGATCAACTTCCAGGTGATTCCCCTTTGGTTGCTCGCCTTAGCCTTCAGGGAGATTCTTTTCGCTCGGCTGCAATCCAATCCATCGATCATGCTCTCAAGTTCTTGAGCAACGGCAAGATCAACAAGGATTCGAACCTACCCGGGTTCGACGCTTCGGCCTCCGAATTACTCTCTTTTCCCAGTGGCGACTTCGTCTTTGCCGGCGGTACCTTCAAGTCGAGGATCATTCCTACGAACTCGAATCAAGCCACCACGGTGCTTGATCCCTCCTTTCTCCTTGGCGTTGGCGTTTCAAGCCCGATCACTTTCAAACGCTTTATGGCCGGACTGAATTCCGCAAAATCGCTCGATGCTCTCCTGGACATCCAAAACCTGCATCTCAGCGAAGACAAGAGCGTTATTTGGCTTTCAACCTTCGATTTCCTCAGGGAAGTTCAAATGAAAAAACCTCTTTTCCCTCTCTCCAAATCCCGCAAAAAACTATTGGAGAATCATTTTTTCGCTCTCGATTTGGATATCCAAAAAACAAACCAAGCTTTGAGAAAACTTGATTCCTTGAGTTATGATCAGTTGAAGACGTTGAGTTGGGCGCAAGATTTTGCCAAACTCACCCTTTGGTCATCCGGTTCGACTGAACTGACCGGCTTGATCAAGGCTAAAGACAAAAGCCTGCACGGATGGGAAGTCTTTGCCAAACACTTGGGTCAGGAAATGATCGACTCGATTAACGAAAATCTTTACCGAGCCATTTCCACAAACAATTTCGAGGCTCTTGCCCAAGCTATAGAGAAGGGAGCATTGATCAACGCCAACGACCGTTTTGGCCATACCCCCCTTCATTTCACCGCATACAGGGGGAATGCCCGAATGCTCCAGTATCTTTTGCGAAAAGGAGGAAACCCCAACGCGAGAGGCAGGCATGATTCGACGCCCCTCCACAGTGCGGCATGGGGAAGAAACGTGGCTGCATTGGAAGTTCTTCTAGAAGAGGGTTCGGACGTCGATGCCCGAACCGACGAAGGAGAAACTCCGGGAATGACTGCCGCGTTGCGCGGAGAAAAAGAAATCCTGGAGATCCTTTTCGCTCTCTCCGCCGACCCTCATGCCAAAGATCGTCATGGCACCAACTTGATCGACTTGGCCGGTGCGGGAGGACACCGAGCCATCGTCGAGATGCTTCGTCGGATTGGAGTCAAAAACAAAAACCCGCTCCACATCGCAGCAGGATTGGGCGAGCAAGAAAAAGTTAAAAAACTTCTTCAAAGCGGTCGAAAAATAAATGACAGGGATTCCTTCGGGGCAACGCCTTTGCTTATCGCAATGGTCGCCGGCCAAGAAAAAATGGTGGATTTTCTTCTTTCTCGAAAAGCGGATCCGAAGATAACGGCAAAGGAAGGTTATACCCTCATGCATGGGGCAGCCTTCTCTGGGAAGAAAAGCTTGGTCAGAAAAGCTCTTTCGCTCGGCCTTGAGGTGAACGCCCGCTACGGTGTAAACGGCATTACGCCGACGGATGTCGCCGAAGACGAGGGGGACGCCCTGCCCTACCTGCGGGCTTTGGGTGGACGAACGGCATGGGAACTAGGGCGCAAGCCTGACTCAACGGACAAGTAAGCCCGCCTTGCCATTAAGATTCCAAGGGTGTGCCTTGGGGGCTCAGGAGTTTCGAGCCAGTCCCATAACGGTCCTGCTCAAATTCCTTAGTTCGCCGTCCATTTTTTTTGCGCCAGGGACCAAGCTTTCCAGGAAATCCCAAAATTCAATCGAGTGGTTCATATGTTTCAAATGAGCCAGCTCGTGACAAAGCACGTAGTTGCCCATTTCGAAGGGAAGAAGAATCAACCGCCAATTCAAGGAAATCGTACCGGCGTTCGAACAGGAACCCCACCTGCTTTTCTGATTACCGATTCGATATTTTTTCCAAGTCAAACCATGCAACCTGGAAAGGTCAGTCAAACGCAGAGGTAGATTCTTCCTCGCTAAACCAAGGCAACTCTTCATAAGTTCAGCCTCCAAATTATTCCCCTGCAATTTAAGGGTAATAACTGCATGCTCGTTGGAAATCAAACTCGTCGGGGAAACATTCGGGTCACTCCATTCAAGGTTTTTTGCAGTCTCATCCAACCAAACCTGTCCGCCTTTTTTGAAATAATCTTCCAATCGCGTGACGGAAGGAAAACCTAGTGTTTTCTTACTTAACCATTCCCTTTGGCTGGCAAGAAAAGAAAAACCTTCCGCCCAGGGCATGCTTTGGGGCAAGGTAAGGATCGCCATGTCCCGAGAGGTGACCCGTAAATTCATTCGCCGAGCCCGATTGGATCGTCGAAGAAGACACTCGACGAACCTCGGTCCCAGCTCATCTTCGAGCAGGATTTTTTCAACCTTCCGGGTCATCCGTACGACCTTGCGCAACTTCAGGTTCCAAGAGAGAAACTTGGCGGGATGCGAAACGGCGGAGGGCTGACTCCGGATCAATACCAGATCTTCTGCAAGCCCCAACCAATTGGAACAAAGTTCGTCCAACGGAGTCTTCGTCGAGGCCTTCGGACAACTCCTTTGCCCAATCGTCATTCCATTCGCCATCCGACTCAAGATCGGCTTTGAGGGCACGCTTGTAAACGTCATGGGCAAAAAGCAAGGCCGGCAAGCGAGGCGGCAAATCCTTGAAGAGTTTCGGGGGAAGATCAGAAGAAGGTTTGTTCTTTTTTTCCTCAGCCTTGATTTGCTCCCAACGATCCACGACCTCGGATGAGGAATCAATCTTTTGATCATCGTCACCAAAAACATGAGGGTGGCGGCGAATCAGTTTTTCATTGATGCCGCGAGCGACATCCTCCAAATCGAAACGATCAACCTCCTCGGCAAGACAAGCATGCATAACGACCTGCAAAAGAAGATCTCCCAATTCTTCTTCCATTAATTCCGAATCATCCCCGTCGATTGCTTCTAGGACTTCGGAAGCCTCCTCCACCAAACACCGAGCAAGCGAGTGGTGTGTCTGCTCGCGATCCCATGGGCAACCGTCCGGTGCCCGCAGTTTGAAAACGATGTCTCTTAGTCGTTGAATTTCGCTCACTCTCGCGCCATTCTGTATTTCAAATCATTCTTGGCAAACCATTCCATCTCAAGAATGTAAAAACCTTTCAATATCATGGACAAACTCACCGAAATAATGGCTTGGAAACGCAAGGAAATTGCCTCGACGATCCGGCCGATAAGCCCTCGTGAACTCAGCTCGCTTGGTTCGAAAATGGAAAATGAAATCTCTTTTACGGAGGCTCTTGCCAACCCTGAAGAACTTTCCGTCATTGCCGAAATCAAACGACGATCTCCCTCCGCAGGGAGTATTGCCGATGGAATTTCGGCAGTGGACCAAGCAAGATCCTACCTGAATGCCGATGCGGATGCCTTATCCATTCTGACCGACCAAAAGTACTTTGGGGGTGAATTGAAAGATCTTTGGGAGGTCAATGACTTCATCCGCAGTCACCAAAGGACCATACCGACCCTGAGAAAAGATTTCATGATTCATCCCGTGCAAGTCATGGAAGCCTTGGAGGCAGGAGCCAGAGCAATCCTCCTCATCGTCCGGGCTTTGGACGACGATGAACTGAAAACTCTTCGGGAAGCCGCAGAACATGCCGGGATGGACTGCCTTTATGAAATTCACGAAGAAGAGGAACTGGAAAAAGCCTTGGCTCATGACCCCAAAATAATCGGAGTCAACAACCGTGACCTCACCCGATTCGTTACCGACTTGGAAATGACGGAACGGCTCTTCCCTCTTATTCCGGATGGAATCGTCAAAGTCAGCGAGAGTGGCATCCTCGAACCCGAAGATGCCTGGAGGGTACGATCGGCAGGAGCAGATGCCGTACTTTGTGGAGAAGCGCTCATGAGATCAAGCGATCCCGAAGACTTCGTAGGCGAAATGAAGGAACGAGAATAAAACTTCCTCTCGAAAAGTAGAGTCCTCATGCCGCTGACGCCTTCCGAAACAACCCGACTATTGGGGGAACTAGGACACCACCCGAAAAAAAAGCTGGGGCAGAACTTCCTGATCGACGGAAATATTGTAGAGAAATCGATGGAAATGGCCGATTTGCCAACTGGAATTCCCGTTGTCGAGATCGGCCCCGGGCTGGGAACCCTTACGAGAAAACTGCTCGAAAAGGGTCACGAAGTACATGCCGTGGAGATTGACAAGACCTTGTTCGAGAACCTACGAATTTCCCTTAAGAACTACACGGAAAACAAACAGCTTACACTGACCCAGGGTGACGCGGTCAAGCTCCCGCTCGCTTCCCTCCGGCAAGCTCAAGAAGATTATGCGGTCGTGGCAAACCTGCCCTACGCCATTTCTTCTGCCTGGCTCGAGTCTCTCCTCGCCACCGAGCGACTCCCTTTCCGAATGGTCCTCATGCTTCAGCGTGAGGCCATCGATCGGATGTGGGCCCAATGCGGAACAAAAAGCTACAGTGCTCTTTCCATTTTTTTGCACGCAGCCTTCCGCCATGATAAATCTCATTCTGTGTCTAGGCGATGCTTTCACCCTGTTCCATCGGTTGACTCGGTCTTGGCAAGAATGGATCTCCTCTCTGACCCTTTTCTTTTTCCCGCACCCGACAGAGCCTTGATACGCCGGATTTTTACTCAACGCCGCAAGCAAATCGGATCGATTGCCAGACAAGAAGACGATTCCAAGAGATCCGAAATACTCAATTGGCTGGTAGACAATGAATTGGAACCAACTCTCCGACCTGAACAAATCGAACCCGAAACATGGACTGGGCTGGTAGATCGATGTGGAAACTAGGCGGTTAATCCCGCTCCGCAACACTTTTTGTATTTTTTTCCGTTGCCACAGGGACACGGATCATTTCGACCGACCTTGGGAGAATCTCGTACGACGGGAGTGGCAATGGGAGCAATTTCGGGAGCTTCGGAGGCTTGGGGAGCGGAAGCTCCACCCGGAGCTGCACCGAATTGATCGAAACCGGATTCGCTCGAGCTTTCGGGGCCCGTCGTCTTGGCAACGTTGTTAAGGGTCGAAAGCATGTTCTCGAATACAGCGAGGTTGGTGGAGGAACGGAACAACCCCGAACATACGTCGGAACGCATGGACCCCATCATTTCCTCGAAAGCCCTGAAGGCCTCGTTCTTGTATTCACTGAGAGGATCTTTCTGGCCATAACCACGCAGACCTACGCTGCGACGCAATTCGTCCATTTCCGTCAAGTGATCCTGCCAATGAACGTCCACGGCATTAACCACAACGTACCTTTCCAGACCCTGGAGACGATCCGGATCTTCGAGCTTTCTCTTGGCATCATAGGCCGAGGTGATTTTCTCAAGAATGAACTCCTTCACCTCGTCTTCGGATTTCCCTGTCAATTCATTCAGACGAACGGAGAGTGGGAAGGTTACGTTGACCCATGAAGCAAGTACGGATTCCAGCTCGGACATTTCGCTCTCCGTAGCAGACTTGAACTCCGTCTCGGGTACTCCACTCAATCGAACGTCCAATTCCTCCTCGATCAATTCAAGCAAAATCTTTCCGGGATCATCCTCCAACAAAACATCGTTTCGAATCGAGTAAACGATTTCGCGCTGCCTGTTCAGAACGTCATCATATTGAAGAAGACGTTTACGAATCGAGTAGTTCTGCTGTTCGACTTTCTTTTGGGCATTTTGGATCGACCAATCCAAGGTTCCATGCTCGAGGGATTCGTCTTCTCCGAATGACTTTTCAAGCATCTTGGAAAGAGCTCCCTGGTTGGCGAACAATCGCATGAGGTCGTCCTCCAAGGAGACGTAGAACTTGGATGCGCCGGGATCTCCTTGCCTGGCGCATCGACCGCGCAACTGACGGTCGATTCTGCGGGACTCGTGCCTTTCCGTTCCCAAAACCAAAAGCCCTCCCAATTCCTTTACGCTTTCACCCAACTTGATGTCCGTTCCACGGCCAGCCATGTTGGTTGCGATCGTAACCGAACCCGGTTGGCCTGCCTGAGCAACGATCTCCGCTTCCCTTTCGTGGAACTTGGCGTTCAAAACGGTATGGCGGATATTGGCCCGCTTGAGCATCCTACTGAACACCTCCGATGACTCGACTGATGCGGTTCCAACCAATACGGGTTGTCCTTTTTCATGGGCTTCGCTCAGATCTTCCAAAACTTGATTGAACTTTTGCCGACGGCCTTTGAACATCAAGTCGTTCAAATCCTTTCTTACGCAATCCCTGTGGGTAGGAATAACCATGACCCCGAGCCGGTATATGTCATGAAATTCACCTGCCTCCGTTTCGGCGGTCCCCGTCATACCCGCCAACTTGTCATACATTCTGAAATAGTTTTGGATGGTAATGGTAGCGTAGGTCTTGGTCTCCTTCTCGATGGCGACCCCTTCTTTGGACTCCACCGCCTGATGAAGCCCATTGCTCCATCTCCTACCAGGCATCAAACGACCCGTATTCTCGTCCACGATCATCACCTTTCCTCCCTGGACAACATATTGTTTGTCTTTCTCGTACAAACCATAAGCCCGCAGGAGTTGGGAGACCGTATGGATGCGTTCGCTCCTGAGTTGAAACTCAGTTTCAGCCTGTTCCTTGTTTTGGCGTTTCTCGTCGTCCGAAGACGACGTGTCCCGCTCGATTTCGACGTACATACTAGCCAAATCTGGAATAACGAAGCCTTCGGGATCATCAGGGCTTATCAACTGACGGCCTTTTTCAGTCAAGTCGGCCTGCTGGTTTTTTTCATCGATCACATAGTGCAAATCCTCCTTCAGGTCATGAGCTCGCACTTTGTTGTAATCGGAATTCATCTCCAGATCGAATTTCTCAAAACCTTTTCGAATGGAGGGCTTCTCCATCATCCGCATGAATTGACGATGCGTGGGCATGCCTTTTTTGACTTGGTACAGTTTGGCAGTGGCATCGTCGGCGTCCTCGTCGGAAAGATCCTCTTTGGAAAAGGCGTTTTTTGCTTCTTCGGCAAGCTTGTTACACTGCCTCAACTGCGTGTCGAAAAGCTTCCTCACCTTGGGCTTCATTTCATCGAAAGGCAAAGGATTGTCCTCTCTCATCGGACCGGAAATGATCAAAGGCGTTCTGGCCTCGTCGATCAAAATGGAATCGGCTTCGTCAATGATGCAAAAAAAATACCCCCGCTGAACTTGGTCCTCCTTGCAGGTGGCCATTCCATTGTCTCTGAGATAGTCGAAGCCAAACTCCGATGCGGTACCGTAGGTGATGTTGCACTCATACATGAGGCGCCTTTGTTCGGAAGGCATATTGTTTTGAATACAACCGACGGAAAGTCCCAAGTATTTGAAGAGCGCTCCCATCCAATGAGAATCCCTCAACGCAAGGTAATCATTGACTGTGACGAGTTGACAGTTCTTGCCGCTTAGGGCGTTGAGATAAAGAGGACAGGTGGAAACGAGAGTCTTGCCTTCGCCCGTTGCCATTTCGGCAATGTACCTGTCGTGTAAAGCCATTCCACCGATCAATTGGACGTCGTAATGAACCATCTCCCAAAGAAGAGGATGATCGCATACCGAAATAGATTCTCCGCAGAGACGGCGTGCTGCGTTCTTGACGGTTGCAAAGGCCTCGGGAAGCATAGCCTCTAGGGATTCCCCTTTTTGGAATCGCTCCATAAATTCAGCCGTCTTGGCTTTGAGTTGATCATCGGAAAGGTTTTGATACTCCTTTTCAATTCGGTTGATCTCAACGACGACCGGAGCGCATTTTTTCAGGAATTTCCGATGATTTCTTCCCTTGAGGGAATTCAAGATCGATTTGATGGGTGAGAAAGGATTCATATAAAAAAATCAGGATTCGAGTAGTGCCCGGAAATGGGGAATCGTGCGATCCAACCCTTCTTCGAGCTCGACTTTGGGAGTCCAGTCAAGAATTTCCTTAGCAAGGCTGATGTCGGGCTTGCGCTGGGTCGGGTCGTCCGCGGGGAGAGGGTTTTCAATCAGTTTGGAGGAAGAGCCTACTTTTTCGAGAACCCTCTGAGCCAATTCTTTGATCGTGAATTCGTTCGGGTTACCCAAGTTGACGGGGCCTACGGTTTTCTCCTGCTCCATTACGCCAATCATTCCTTCCAACAAATCGTCCACGTAACAAAAAGAACGAGTTTGCGAACCGTCTCCGTAAACCGTGAGGTCCTCCCCCTTTAAAGCCTGCACGATAAAATTGGAAACAACTCTGCCATCGTCGGCCAACATGCGGGGGCCAAAAGTGTTGAAGATCCGAACAACCCGTATGTCCACTTTATTCTCCCGATGATAATCGAAGAACAGGGTTTCGGCATATCGCTTGCCCTCGTCGTAACAGGCACGCAGACCAATCGGATTAACGTTGCCCCGGTATTCCTCTGGTTGAGGATGAACTTCCGGATCACCATAAACTTCCGACGTAGAGGCTTGGAGAATGCGGGCCCCCACTCTCTTGGCCAACCCCAGACAGTTGATCGCGCCCATGGCCGAGGTCTTCGCTGTCTTGATCGGATTGTATTGGTAGTGAACGGGCGATGCAGGACAAGCCAAGTTGTAAATGCGATCAACTTCCAGCTTGAAAGGATCGACTACGTCGTGACGAATCAGTTCGAATTTCGGGTTCCCCAAAAGATGGACGACATTGCTCCTGCGGCCTGTGAAAAAGTTATCCAAACAGATAACCTCCTGCCCGCGCTCAAGAAGACGGTCACATAAGTGACTGCCTAAAAAACCGGCTCCGCCCGTAACTAAGTTGACCATGGTAAATAGAAAAAAGATTATCTTACTGATTCCAAAGAATTTGGAAACACTCTTTTCACAAGAATCCAATCATGATTCATTCATCTTCCGGAGAACTTTGAGGAGAACTTGGGTTCCTTTCTCCGAAAATCCCTCTTTTTCAACCCGTTCGTAAAACTCGGAGGCAAGAGCAAGACCTTTGAGTTCCAAGCCCATTTGTTTCGAATCCTCCAAGGCAATCCCCATGTCTTTGACGAAATGCTTGACGAAGAACCCGGGTTCCCAATCGGATCCGACCATCCTCGGTCCGAGTTGATTGATGGACCAACAACCTGCAGCACCTTGACCGATCAGGCCAATAACCCGACTCGGGTCCAACTTCGCTTTCTCCGCGTACAACAAAGCTTCGACCGTGCCAACCATAGTGGACGCGATAAGGATTTGATTGGCCATTTTGACCCGTTGGCCGGAACCGGAAGAGCCAAACAGTTCGATTTTGTCTCCCATTGCGCGTAGAAAAGGGAGGGCTCTATCGAACGTTTCTTGTTCTCCTCCGCACATGATCGCCAAAGTGCCGTTTTTAGCTCCGACGTCTCCACCGCTGACGGGAGCATCCAGAAGATGACAGCTACGCCCAACGGCCATTTTCGAAATCCGAACGGCAAGACTCGGACTCGAGGTCGTCATGTCGACCAAGACCGAATGGGGACGGCAACCTGCAAGCACACCGTTTTCTCCGCAATAAATTTCCTCCACGTCATGAGGATACCCTAGCATGCTGAATACGAAATCAGACCTTTGGGCTAACTCTGAAGGTGAGGCGGCCCAGTGGGCTCCTTTCGCGAGCAGGGGGTCAGCCTTCGAACGGGTTCTCGTGAATAGAGTCAAGGACAGCCCCTCATTCAACAAGTGATTGGCCATGGAAAGCCCCATGACACCCGTCCCGAGCCATCCTACGGTAAATGTCTTATTCATAATCGCCAGTTGAAAGGAGGAAATGGTAGAGAAAAAAATGGTCGGGCCGGTGAGATTTGAACTCACGACCCCTACACCCCCAGCG